>VYLD01000064.1_pt1 | contig 43496 bp, 43 predicted proteins | sample 5114401 | NCBI WGS metagenome assembly VYLD01 (sample SAMN12291783, study PRJNA351875) | freshwater metagenome | isolation source: freshwater lake | place: USA: Michigan, Gull Lake | collected 2013-08-08 | reverse complement strand
CGGCCAGGTGCTGTGCAAGCCGGGCTCCATCACGCCCCACACCAAGTTCCTGGCCGAGGCCTACATCCTGACCAAGGAAGAGGGTGGCCGTCACACGCCGTTCTTCACCAACTACCGCCCGCAGTTCTACTTCCGCACGACGGACGTGACCGGCATCGTGCAGCTGAAGGAAGGTGTCGAGATGATCATGCCCGGCGACAACGCCGAGCTGAACGTCGAGCTGATCACCCCGATCGCCATGGAAGAGAAGCTGCGCTTCGCCATCCGTGAAGGCGGCCGCACCGTCGGCGCCGGCGTCGTCGCCAAGATCATCGCCTGATCCAGAGGCACTAACGCTCACCGCGCGGCGGTTCGCTGCTTGAGCGCGGAAGTGTTGACCGAAATGAAGAGCCCCGTCGGAGCAATCCGGCGGGGCTTTTTTGTTTGTCCAACGGCTCAGAATGCCGCGTGCACGTGACGAGGCTCTGACGAAGTGCGTTCCAAGGCCCGATCACCGAATCTCGTCACGATAAGTGGGTTAGTGAGCGAGACCGTTCAGCCAATCCTCGAGATTGGTGAAGCCGTCGCCGTCGCAATCTGCGGCCCCGTCGGACCCTGCCGGATCGTGGCCGTGGGCGCGTTCCCAGTCGTCCGGCATGCCGTCGCCGTCACCGTCGACCCAGGCCGTGCCTGGTGCGAGATCCGGCCAGCCGCCAACCTGGTTCTGGCTGTCGATGATGCGGCCCGTGCCGTCCCCCACTGAGTCGATCACGCGCAGATCGACCGCGTCGCGAGGGCGGGACGCTCCCGCGGTCGCGAATACGGCGGCCTCGGCGGCAGCGGCTGAAGTCGCGGCGGGCAGGGCCCAGTCGGGGCGGGCGGCCAGACTGTAGCCGTCGCGTTCTCCGCCTTCGACCAGGCTCAAGGGATCATTGGGGACGACGCCATCCACGCTGTTGGCCTCGAACCAGGCGTGGGCGAGCGCGCTTTCTTCCTTGAAGATGACGCCACCGGTCGAGTCCGGCCCGCGGCGATAGGCGTTGGCGACGAAGGCGTAGGTCGAGACGGTCGCGGGATCATCGTCGGCGTTGTAGCCGGCGCGCTCTCCACCCCAGTTGTAGAAGACGTTGTTGACGAAGGCGAAGCGGGCACCCTCGGGATCCTGGTCTGGCGTCAGGTAGTTGCCGGGTCGGGGCATGCGGGCCCGATGGCTGGCCCACAGGTTGTGATGAAAGGTGATTTCGGCACCCCGGCCCGCGCGGATCAGCGAGCCATAGCCATGGTCGCCCTTGGAATGGGCCGACAGGTTCAGGCTCTCCGAGATGATCGACCACTGCACGGTCACGTCGTCGATCACGCGGTCGCGGCTGCCGATCGACAGGGTCTCGTCCACCGACCAGGAGGCGGAGATGTGGTCCAGGATGATCCGCTGGCCCCGATCGATGGTCACGGCGTCCGCCTCGACCCCGTCCTCGTCACCCAGGCGCGAGCGGATATAGCGGACCACGACGTCGTCGGCCGACACGATCAGGGGTTGGCCGCGCAGGGTGATGCCGCCACCCGGCGCAGTCTGGCCCGCGATGGTGATGCGCGGCTCGCGGATCCGCAGCGGAGAGGCCAGGCGGATCGTACCGCCGATGTCGAAGACGACGGTGCGAAGACCGTCTGCCTCGACGGCGGCGCGCAGACTGCCGGGGCCGGAATCGTTCAGATTGGTGACGCGCAGGACCGCGCCGCCACGTCCGCCCAGGGCAAACCGCCCGGCCCCCTCGGCTCCGGGAAAGGCGATCGGTCCGGTCTGCGCGAAGGAAGCAGGAGCGGCCACGCTGGCCAAGGCCGCCAGACCGACCAGAAGGGCGAACCTGTCCGTCCTCATTGCACGTCGGTCGCGTAGGACAGGGTCCAGCCCAGTTGCACCGGCTCAGAGAGCGTCTGGCCTTCAGAGCGGCATCGGATCACACTCTGGAAGGCTCCGGTCGGGCTCGCATGCACGGGTTCGACGGGTACCGCCTCGCAGCGGTCGAACCCGGTCGCCTCGAATTCGGTCAGGGGGCCGGGGCCGTAGGTGATCGACCAGAGGGTGCCATCCTGGTCCAGGGCGCTCACAGGCTGGTAGCTGGCGAACTCCATCTGAAGGGCGACAGGGCCAAGGTTGGACGCCTCAGCATAGACATCTGATCGCTCAATCCGCCCGGGCGCGAACCGATAGCGGGTCTGGGCGGACAGGCGGGCATCCGAAACGGGCGCATTTTCACCCATGCGATCCATGGCGTCCTGTCGATAGTCGAGCTGAACCCCTTCGGGGGTCTCGGTCATCCGGATGTCGCGGTGGAAGGCGAGCGGCTGCAGGATCGACCCGTCGGCCAGTTCCACGCGGGTGATGAGCTGCGGGAAGGTCGCGTCCGGCGATCCCGCGACCAGTCCCGGGGAGTAGGGGATCGGGAAGTAGGGATTGTTCATGTGCTGACCGGGACCGCCGTTCACGACCGGCAGGCCGATCAGGCGTCGGCCGTCGAGGATGGTCAGCAGAGCCCGGTCGTGTTCGCCCCGATCGAACCACGTCAGGGTGGCGCGAGGCCGCGAGGCACGCCAGGCCGCCAGATCAGCCGTTGGTGCCCGATCCTGATATCCGAGCCGGTTCCACAGGGCGTTTGTATAGCTGTGCTGACGCCCAAGGCTGAAGTTCTCGCCGAGGATGCGGTGTTTGCCGCGATAGGCATCAGTGCGACGGCCGTGGTCCCACAGATTGACGGAGCCCGTTTCGGGATCGACCCAGAAGTCCATGTGCCGCGCGGTGATGGCCGATGACACGGCATAGGCCACGTCCATTTCCTCGGGCGTCAGGATGCCCAGCACCGCGGCAGCAGTGAGGACCTCCAGCATGGCGGTCTCGCCATAGGCTCCGATGCTGCGACCGTACTCGAAACCGTCCCCGTCCGGTCCGGCGCGCAGAAGGATCAGATCGGCGGACTGCCGCAGCCAGCGGCGGACCTGTTCGGGCGGCTCGCTCCCCACATCGATGAACCGCTGTGCGATCTCGCCGATCAGCAGGACGCTGTAGCGGTCAAAGCGACCCTGACCATCAGTCTCGTCGGCGAAGCCGTAGTCGGAATAGGTGGCGTAGTGGTCGAGCGTCTTGCCCAGCAGCGCTTCGGCGGCGCTCTCATCCTCCCATCCGAGCAGGTTGCGCAGCTGGGCCACGCTGTAGGCCACGCCATAGTAGTTGTTGGGCAGGTTGATCAGCGTCAGATCGTCCTCGCGCACGAAGGTGCGCCAGTCGAGCTGGGTCCGCAGGCGGGCCAGCGTCTGCGGATCGACGGCGTCGTCCAGCAGGCCGGCCTGGTTCAGGCGATTGAGGGCCAGGAGGGAGTAATAGGCTCCCCACTCGGTGTTGGGATCATCGATTGTCAGCACTGAAAGGTCGCGAAAACCCTCCAGGAACCGGGCACGACGCGGATCGTCGGCGGGGGTGTCCAGGATCAGCGCGGCCAAGGCGACGGCGATCTTTCCGGGAAGGAATTTGTCGGTCGTGCCGAAGACCGGCTGACCGTCGATCACCATGTCGCGCCGCTCGTCCATGAGACGGACCAGAAGCGCCTCGACCTGGGGGTTCATCCGCTCGGTGACCGTCCGGTTCATCGGTGGTGGCTGTAGGGCCACGGTCTGTGCGAGCGGCGTCGAGGCGCAGCCGGACACAACACCAAGACCGAGCAGCAGGGCGAGGGTCAGGCCGGACTTCATGTGACGCGCCTTGGACAAGGTTCACCCTTGCGGGCAACAGAGGGCCGGTGCCGTGGTCCTGACCACTGTGGCACCGGCTAAGTCGCTTCAGGAGGAAAGCGCAGGAAAGGATCGACCGCTGTTACCCTTCGATCAGTAGCGGTAGCGAACGCCGACCACGAACTCGCGACCCGTGTGCTCGTAGTTGAGGTTGTTCTGGCGCTGACTGTTGATCCAGCGCTCGTCGTACTGGTCGGTCAGGTTGATGCCTTCGAAGGTGAAGGTCAGGTTGTCGCCCAGGTCATAGGACATCGACATGTCGACGTTCGTCGACTCGGCCTTGCCCTCGACGTCATTGCTGTTCGCGCCGGGGACCCGGATCAGGAACTCGTCGCGGTAGGTGGCCGAGACACGAGCCTCGAACGGTCCGCGCTCGTAGTAGAGCGTGGCGCTCCACGACGAGGGCGACTGGCCGACGATCGGCTGACGGGTCGTGGTACCCAGCGTCGGGCTGACGATGTACTCCACCTCGGATTCAACCTGGGTGTAGTTGAACAGGCCGCCCAGCCCTTCGAACGCTTCCGGCAGGAAGGTGAACGGGGTCTGCAGGGTGATCTCGAAGCCATCCAGATCTCCGCCCGGTGTATTGCGGCTGGAGGTGAAGATAACGTCCGTCGTCGGGGAGACTCCGGCCGGCAGGATGTCGTTGGGGAACCCGGTCGCCGAGAAAGGCAGCCGCTCGCGCACCGTCTGGACGAAGGAGTCGATGGACTTGTGGAACAGGGCGAAGCTGAACAGGGCTTCGTCGTAGGGGTACCACTCGATGCTCAGATCGTAGTTCGTGGCCCGGATGGGGTCGAGGAACGGGTTTCCGACCGTCAGCGTCACGTCGGCGACGCCCTGCGCCACCGAGCCGCCCGGCGTGAGCTGGTTCAGGGCCGGACGGGCCATGACCTTGGCAGCCGCGAAGCGGACGATCAGATCCTCGACCGGCTCGATGGAGACGTTCAGGGCCGGCAGCGTGTCTTCATAGGTGTTGGTCAGGTTCAGGGTGCGCGTACCCAGCAGACCTGTCGAATTCACCTCCGTCTCGACATACCGGACGCCGAGGTTGCCGCGCACCGGCATGTTCCAGAGATCGGTGTTGAAATCGGCCTGGATGAAGAAGCCATTGGAGGTTTCCTGCACCGCACGGGTCTCGCCCGCGAACGGTGTCACCCGGAAGTCGCCGAAGTCGTTCACGCAGTTGCAGCTGAAGCCGATCAGGGCGTCCAGCCGGGCGATGTCGGGGATCACCCACGTCGCCGGCGTATTGCCGGGCAGGGTCAGCGAGCCCCGGTTCAGGCTGGTCACTCGCGTAGAATACTGGTCGATGGTGACACCGCGCGACGCGAGAAGCGCCAGCGCCGTGGCCGGGACCGCCTCGACCGCCTTGCGGTTTTCTTCGACCGCGAAGCCGAACTCCTTCTGTGACGCGCCGAACCGGAAGGTCAGGTTGTCGTTGAAGTCGTAGGTGAACTCAGCCTCGATCGTGTCGTAGGTGTTCTCCGTCCGGTTGGGGCGAAGACGGATGATCGAGGCATCGCCGAGCGTGCTGGAGGGGCTGAGCGCCCAGTTCGCCGGATTGTTGACGTCGAAACCGTAGTTGAAGGCCGGAACATTCACGTTGCCGGAGTAGTCGTAGCTGTAGCCGTCGACGTCATAGCGGTCGAACGAGACCGTCGTCTGCTGCGGGTTCGAACCGATCGCCTCTGACGAGCCGATCAGGCCGCGGAAACGCAGCGTATCGCTGAAGTCGTGGGTCAGGGTCAGGGCGTTCTGCGTGAACTCGGTCGACAGGACGTCGATGCGCTGTTCAGTCCGCGCGTCCACATCATCGAAGGTGGCGCTGATCAGGGTGGCGTTGTTGTCGATCACGCCGCGCACCAGATCCATGGTGCGGAAACCCTGGGCCCCGCCCTCGCGAGCCGGGCTGATGATCTCCAGGAACTCCTCGTTCCGGGTCTGATCCAGCTTGGCGTAGAGGCTGTCCAGCGTCAGCCGGGTGCGGTCGCTGACGTCGAACTGGATCGACCCTGTCACGCCCAGCCGCTCGCGGTCATAGCTGATGCGGCCGTAACGCGGGATGCGGGGGTGAGCAGCGCGGTGGGCGGCTTCCTGGGCTGCGAGGCCCGTCAGCGTGCGGCCGTCGGCGGTCGTGATTGTACCGACCGACTGATAGCAGCGGGTCGAGTTGACATAGGAGGTGATGACGCCGGCCACCGTCGTCGGCACGCAGCCATCATCTGCGGGGACCCGGAAGCCCACCGAGCTGGAGCCATCCTCGAAGGTCAGGCGCTGGCTGTAGGCGACCGAGAGCAGGGCACCAAGGCGACCGTCCAGCCAGCGGTTGCTGATCAGGGCGGTGGCGCGAGGCCCGGTGTTCTCCGAAAGGTCGTTGTAGGTGACCTGGGATCCCGCCGCGAAGGTGAAGCCGTCGTAGTCGAACGGGCGCGCGGTCTGGAGGTCGACAGTGGCCCCCAGGGAGCCCTCGTTGACCGCAGCTTCCTGCGACTTGCGCACCGTGATGCTGTTGAAGAGCTCCGAGGCGAAGACGTTGAAGTCGAAGCCACGGTTCCGGTTGGCGCGGCCCTGGTCGCGGCCGCCCGTCGTGGCGAGGGCTTCCAGACCGTTGAGGCGAACGCGCACGAAGTCGGAGCTGAGGCCGCGGACGTTGATGGAGCGGCCTTCGCCGCCATCGCGATCGATCTGCACGCCCGGGACGCGCTGCAGCGATTCGGCCAGGTTGAGGTCAGGGAAGTCGGCAATGTCCTCGGCGCTGATCGAGTCGACGATCGAGTTCTCGCGCCGCTTGACGTCGATGGCCGCGCGCAGCGACCCCCGGAAGCCGGTGACCACGATTTCGTCAACCGTCGTCGCGTCCTGTTCCGCCGTCTGGGCCGCTGCCCCGCCGAAAGTGGCGCAAGCCGCCGCCGTTCCCAAAAGCATGGATCGCAGCATCATCGGTGTTCCTCCCCCTTACCGTCGCGCCTTGATGGCGAGTTATCGGATCAGACCTCCATTGATACCGGTGTCATTCTGTCCGTCAAGTGCCACCGGTGTCATTCGCGTGCTGAGGGCGCCCGTTACTGCCCTTGAGGGTCGCCCGCTGTTCGCCGCCGTCCCGTCACCACCACGTCGATCACGCCCATGCCGCGGACGCGAGCGATGCGGCTGTCCAGCGTCTGGCTGACCTCGCCGACCGTGACAGTGGTCGTCACGCGATAGTAGTCAGAGGTGTAGCCAGTGCCTAGCAGGGTCGGCGCGCCCTCGGCGGCGAGGTCGGCCGGGGTCAGGTAGCCCTTGCGGGTTCGCGCCTCGATCAGTTTGCGAGCGACCTCGGGGTCTCGGGTCATCAAGGTCAGGAGAGGCAACTGGACGGTGTTGAGATTGACGCCGGCCGCTCCTGGCAGGATCGCGACGTAGGGGGCCAGTCGATCCAGGTCGGAGCGCGGCACGCCTGCCGCCAGAATCAGCCCTTCGTCGGTCAGGCCGCCCGCGACCCGGACGACTGTGGCGATCCGGATCATCGTTGCGGGATCCATGTCCAGCGAGGCCCCGATCCTCTGGAACAGATCGATGGGCTCCGGGTCGCCAGTCCTCAGCGCGTTCAGGTTGAAACGGGACTGCTCGTCCTCGATCGCCAGGGCGAAGCGGCCATTCGGGATAGCGATCTCCTGTTGACCCAGTTGTGCCCAGGGCTCCGTCAGGTTGTCGCCGGCGGCCGCCGTCAGACCGTCGCGGCGCAGCGCCGTGATCGCCGACAGCTCACCGGCGCGGGCGTAGGCGTTGGCCTGGGCGGCGTCGCGCAGTCGGGTGGAGCGCTGCACTTCCAGATCTTGCGCCGCGATCATGATCAGCACGGCGACGCTGGCCACCGCCATGACCAGCAGCACATTCAACAGGATCATGCCCTCGCGCCGGGTCATGGGGCGATATCCGGGCCGGTCTGCACGGTCGTTTCCGGGGCATCCGTCAGGGGAATGGAGACCAGACGACGCACGGTCGCCCCCGGACGGCCGTCGATGCCGGTCAGGGTCAGATCGAGCGCGATGGCGGCCAGGCCTTCGTCGGGGACAAGACGGCTCGCACCGGAGGCCGGCGAGGGCGACGCGACCGTCGCGGCCGGCTGGGGCAGGGGCCAGGTGCCGTGGACGGCTCCGCTACGCTGATGAAAGGTCCAGCGCGCGTCTGAAACGCCGGTGATCAAGGTCTGGAGTCGCTCTCCACCCGGTCCCGTTACGGTGCGCATGAAGACTTCGCCGGAGAATTCATAGCGCACCGCCACGATGGCACCGCCGGTGTCGAACTTGCGGATCGACAGGGAGCCACCGCCGCCTGCGACTGAGCCGGTCACCTGGTCGAGGTCAGAGGTGACCACCAGCATGGCACGCTGAATCTCGGCCATGCGGTCCAGCCGGGTCTCGGTCGCGCCCTGGGTTCTCAGCACGCTGTTCAGCAGGGTGAAGCCGGCCACGCCGATCAGGGCGAACAGCGCAAGTGCGATCAGCACCTCGACCAGGGTGAAACCCTCCCGGTGCCGCTTCGCTGTCATCTGCTCCGTGCTATTCAGGCGCGGAAGAGGGAGGCCCCATGTTGAAGGTCTGGCGGACACGTGACGGCGAAGGCGGACGAGCCGGGGGCGCATTTCAGTTCGAGCGCCTGGCGGTTCGGGTCACGCGCTGGCGTGTGGTGCTCGGTGTGGCGGCCGGCGCAACGTACCTGATCGGGCTCGTCGCGATGGCACCGGCTGAGATCGTGACGCCGCGCTCGTCGAACGGCGAGCGCCAGGCGGTCGGGACGGTCTGGGCGGGTGAGCGGGCGCTGCCCGGCGGGTTTGGCGCGGGCTGGAGCCTGAGACCCTTTGCCTCATTGTTCAGCCTCGCAGCGGTCGAGCGCATCACCCTGCGGGGACCGGATACAAGTGCGACGGCCGAGGCCCTGGTGCGCCCGGGGCGCGTTCTGGTGCGCGATCTGGAGGGGACGGCCTCGATGCGTCTGTTGAACGCGGTCGCACCGGCCATGCCGTTCGTGTGCGACCCGGTTGCGCGTCTGGATGTCGCGCGGTTGTCGATCCGTGGGGTGCCTGAAGGCGAGGGAACGATCACGACGTCGGCGGGCCAGTGTGCCCTGACCGGCGGGGGTGCCGGCACGCCGGTGACGGCCCTGAACGGCACGGTCACGGCGGATGAGGGTTCCACGTGGGTGGTGCTGACCCGTGACGGCTCTGGTGAACCTGTGATGCAGGCGCGGGTGCAGGCTGACGGCGGGCTGACGGCCTCGATTGGCGCGGGCGGCGTCGGTCTGATCCCCGGCATGACGGCGCCGGTGAGTTTCGAAGGCAGCCTGTAGGCGAGACGGCTCACAACCCCGCCAGGTTATTGAGGTTCACGATCGGCATCAGGATGGCCAGGACCATCAGCAGCACGATGCCACCCATCAACAGCAGGACGCCAGGCTCGACCAGCGACACGAGCGCCTGAACCAGGCTGTCCAGCTCCTGCTCCAGATCTTGCGCCGCGCGCTCCAGTCCGAGCCCCAGCTTGCCCGACTGCTCGCCCGCCGCGACGATGGCCAGCAACAGAGGGGGGAAGACGTCGGCCTCGGCCATGGCGCGGCGCAAGGACGAGCCTTCGCGAACGCGGGTGGCGGTGACCAGCGCGCGCTCCCGCGCGAAGCGGTTGGGCGTCACGGCAGCTGCGGCCTGCAGCGCCTCGACCAGCGGCACATCGGAACGAACCAGCGTCGCCAGCGAGCCGGCAAAGCGCGCGGCGTTTAAATGCTGGACGAAGCCGGCGAACGGCGGGGTCTTGAGCAGGAACTCGGCGAACCGGCGGCTGTTGGCCGGGATCGCCAGCCAGCGATTCCAGCCGAGGCCCGCCAGCCCCAGCCCAATCAGGACATAGACGCCAAAGCTCTGGACGAAACCCGAAAGCGCAATCAGCGCGCGGGTCAGGAAGGGAAGTTCTGCACCGCGCGAAACGAACACACGAACGATGTCGGGCACCACATAGACCATCATCAGGGTGATCATCAGCAGCGACACCCCGGCCAGCAGCGCCGGATAGAGCAGCGCAAGCTGGACCTTGCGCCGCGCCTTCTCCTGGTTGCCGACGAACTCGGTCAGATGGGCCAGCACCGTCGACAGCTTGCCCGACTGCTCGCCTGCAGCGATGGAGGCGCGATAGAACTCGGGAAAGACCTTCGGGTGGCGACCCAGCGCGACGGCGAAGCTGCGGCCCTCCAGGATGGCCGCGCGCACGTCGTTCAGGACGACGGCGACGGGCTGACCCTCGGTCTGCTGGGCCGCGATCCTCAACGCCTCCTCGATGCGGATATCCGAGCCAATCAGGGTCGAGAGCTGCCGGGTCACAGCGGAGAGCGTCTTGGACGAGACTCCGCGCTTGAACAGGGTGATGCCTGCGCCCTGCGTCCGCGCCGGTTCATTGGCCAGGGCGACACCGGTGGGCAAAAGGCCCCGGTCGCGGACCAGCTGGCGCGCGCCGACATCAGATGCGGCTTCGATGGTGCCCTTGTGGGGGCGGCCCTCGGCGTCGACGGCTTGCCACGCAAAGACGGGCATCAGACGTCCTCGCGGACCACGCGCGCGACCTCCTGCACCGTGGTCTCGCCGGCCATGGCCTTGGCCGCGCCGTCTTCCAGCAGGCCCGGACCGCGCTGGCGAGCCAGACGCACCAGCTCGGGCTCGCCCACCCCGTCGTGAACGGCTTGCTGCATCGCCGGGTCGACCTCGATGACTTCATAGACGCCCAGACGCCCCTTGTAGCCTTCGCCCCGGCACTGTGGGCAGCCGACCGGGCGGAAGACGCGACCCCCGACCGGAATGGCACCGCCCGTCACTTCACTGTCGGCGGCGGTCGCCGTGTCCTCGCGACGGCAGTGGGGGCAGAGGCGGCGCACCAGCCGCTGGGCGATCAGGCCGGTCAGCATGGGGGCCAGTAGATAGCGTTCGACGCCCATGTCGATCAGCCGCGTCACGCTGCCGACGGCGGTGTTGGTGTGCAGCGTCGACAGCATCAGGTGACCGGTCATGGAGGCGCGCACGGCGACCTCTGCGGTCTCATGATCCCGGATCTCGCCCACCATGATGACGTCAGGGTCCTGGCGAAGGATGGCGCGCAGCCCCCGCGCGAAGGTCAGGTCGATCTTGGCGTTGACCTGCATCTGTCCGATGCCGTCCAGCGCATACTCGATGGGGTCTTCGACCGTCATGATGTTGCGGCGGCGATTATTCAGGCGCGTCAGGGCCGAATAGAGCGTCGTGGTCTTGCCCGAACCGGTCGGGCCAGTGACCAGGATGACGCCATGCGGCCGGGCGATCAGGCGCTCGAAGGTGGCGAGGTCGCGCTCGCTCATGCCGAGTTGGGCGAGGTCCAGGCTGGTCGAGCCACGGTCCAGCAGACGCAGCACCACACGCTCGCCGTACTGGGACGGAATCGTCGAGACGCGGACGTCGACGTCCAGCCCGCCGATGCGTAGCGTCACGCGCCCGTCGTGGGGCACGCGCTTCTCGGCGATATCGAGGCGCGCCATGACCTTGATGCGGCTGACCAGCAGAGGCGCAAGCGCCCGGGCTGGCTCCAGCACTTCCCTCAGCACGCCGTCGATGCGGAAGCGGACGACAAGACGCTTTTCTTCCGCTTCAATGTGAATGTCCGAGGCACCGTCGCGGATGGCCTGGAGCAACAGGGCGTTGATCAGGCGAACCACCGGGGCATCGTCGCGGCTGTCCAGCAGGTCGTCGATGACGGCGGCCTCGTCGGCCAGGGCCTTCAGATCGTCTTCTGAGGCGGCGATGTCGGCGGCGGGCGCGGCCTCGCCCCCGGTCTGGTCACGAAGAACAGCGTCGAAGCGGTCGTCGTCGACGGCCTCGAACGCGAGATCGGTCCCGGCGACGCGGCGGACCTCCAGAAGGGTCTCCAGCGTCGCGGAGCGGCGGTGCAGGCAGACCGGACGTTCGCCGCCGGTGACGATCATGGCTCCGCGGCGGCGGGCAAAGGCATAGCCCAGGGTCGCGGCTGGGATCGGGCGATCTTCGGCCAGGGTCATGGGCGTTCGACCCGCAGGGTGGCGTTGACAGCGCCGGGCTGACTGCCTCGCTGAAGCTCGACCGACGACAGGTTCGCGCCTGAGGTCTCCAGCGCCGATAGCCAGGGGATCAGGCTGTCGTAGCGGCCTTCCGAAACGGTCACAGTCGCGACGTCTCCGTCCATGGTGACCGTCGGGACGACGCCGAAGGTGGCGGCCTGGTTCGGGATTGCGGTCTCCAGCGGGCCGTCCAGACCGGCGACCATCGGGCCGGGAGGCCCCGCCGTGCGCACGCGAACCATGACCTCTTCATAGGCCGCGATGCGGGCGACCGAGGCGGTCCGGGCCTCGAGCAGGGGGCGCAGCATCAGCAGCCACAGGACCGTGCCGGCCAGCAGAACGCCGAGGCCGGCCAGCAGTATCTGCTCTCGCTGCGAACGGGCAGCATACCAGGCGGCAGCGGCATCGAGCCCGGGCACCGGACGGGTCATCAGGACGGGCGCTTTCATCCGACGCCTTCCGAGACAATCAGCGTCGCGTTCAGCCCACCCGACGCGGCCGCGGCATCGACCACGCCGGGTGCGCCCGTCGCCGTCAGTCCGGACGCGTTAAGAGCCTGAACCGCCCCGTCCAGCGTCGATGCGTCAGGTACGACGACTGCGATGTCCAGCTCGCCGGGCCCATAGGCCACGCGGCTGAAGGAGACGACGCCCGTGCCGGGCAGGGCCTGTGAGGTTCGGGCCATCAGACCCGTGAAAGGCTTCGCCCCGCCGCCCGCTCCGGGCAGCAGACGATCGGCGGCTGCGACGGGGTCGTCGGTCGCGGCGACCTGGGGCGCGACGGACTGCAGGACGGCCCGGGCCTCGGCCTCCTTGCGCTCGGCCATGCCGTGCAGCACCAAGGCATCGACGCCCAGGATGGCGATGTGGGCGACCACGCCGATCCCGGCGACCCAGGCCAGGGTGCGGCCGGCGGAGAGGTCGGTGGGGCGCATGGCGGCGTAGGACCCTTGGCGCAGGTCCAGCGGCGGCAGGATCAGCAGGGGTTCGCTCGAGAAATCGACCGTGACCCCAGAGGCATCCACGCCTTCCATCAAGGCTGCCGGCAAGGTGTCGCCAAACGGAAAGATCCGGGGTTGATCGGCTGCGGCCCAGGCGGCGTCCAGCATGCTGACAGCCACGGCGAAGCCTGAGCCGTTGTCGGTCCGAACCAGGGCGCGATCGCCCTCGATCTTCACGGTCCATGCCCCCTCGGGCGGGACCGGAAGGGCCAGGGCATCGGGCGTCAGGACGGAGGGCTCCAGTTCGGCCTCTGCCAGAAGCGCGATCCAGCGGTCCATCCGGGCCCGTCGGACGACAAAGGCGACGTGACGACGCGGCGCGACCTCATAGCCCAGCGCGAAGTGCAGATTGGCAATCGGCTCGGCCACGGCGTCTTCCATCGCATACGGAAGATTGGACAGCCGTTGGGCGCGGGTCGCGAAGGGCAGGTCGACCGTCAGGGTCAGGACGTCTTCGGACGGCACCAGAACCGTCGTCGGCCCCGCCCAGGCGCGGTCGACCGCAAAGATTCTGTCATCGACGATACGCCATAAGCCTCGACTCGGTAGGTTCGAACGGGCGGGTCGACCGGGCATCGGAAGTCCGTGACAGAAGGGCGTGGTCCAGGGCCACGAGGCGGTCTATAGCAGCGAAAAACAGGCTGTCGCTACGGGCAGCCCCATCGAGAAGAAGTGTCATGATTACTTCGTCTGAGCGTCATGAGCGCGGACGTCGTCTGCTCGGGCGGCGGGCTGGCCTGACTCTGGTCGAGATGATCGTCGTGCTGGCGATCATCGCCGTAGTCGCCGTCCTGATCGTGCCCAACGTCATCGGTCGGCCGGACGAAGCGCGTGTGACGGTCGCCAAGACCGACCTCAAGACCGTGGCGACGGCCCTGCGCATGTACCGGCTGGACAACGGTGACTATCCGACGACGGATCAGGGGCTTCAGGCGCTCGTCGAGCGCCCGACCGCGCCGCCCGCACCGCGCGCCTATCCGGCCGAGCCCTATCTGACCGAACTGCCGCAGGACCCCTGGGGGCGTGATTACGTCTACCGCAGCCCGGGACAGGGCGGAGCCTACGACCTGTTCAGCCTCGGCAAGGATGGCGAGGAGGGCGGCGAGGGTCTGGACGCCGATCTCACGGAGAAGAGCCGCTGATGATCTCTGTCGGGGGACAGGTCGGGCGGATCCATCGCGAGGGCATGACCCTCGTGGAGATTCTGGTCGTCCTGGCCATCGTCGGTGTCATGGCGGGGGTGGTCACGCTTGGCGTCGGTGCGGCCGACCGGGGCATGGGCGTGGAGACCGAGGCCAACCGTCTGGCTGACCGGCTCAGGCTCGCTGCCGACGATGTGCTGGTGACGCGCCGGCCTCTCACACTGGCTTTCGATGGCGAAGGCTATGGTTTCGTCCGCCCGGACGGACAGCCGACGGAGGGGCTCGAGGCCCTGGCCGACCGGCATGCCCTGCCGCCGGGGGTGACGCTCATCGGGCTGGAGACAGCCTCGCCCGTCACCATCGATCCCGACGGGGCCCAGCCGGTCGCTGCATTCGGCCTCACCAAGGGTGACCAGCGCTGGCGCGTGGAGTTCGATGGCCTGAACGCGGTCGCCCGGCCCGTAACGGACGAGGCCGCCTGATGCGCGCTCGCCGGTCCGGCTATTCCCTGATGGAGGCGCTGGTGGCGCTCTTCATCCTGGCCATCGCGACCGTGGGTCTGACCCGCGCCACCCAGGCCCACGTGGACGGCGTGCGGGGGTTGGAGGATCGGGTCGTCGCCCAGTGGGTGGCCGAGAACCGTCTGACCGAACTGAACCTGAGGGGCGGGGCGAACACGCCCGACGTCTCGAGCGTCACCATGCTGGATCGCCAGTGGGACGTGCGCGTCAGTCGCCGCGCGACCGATGATCCGGACCTGATCGCCGTCGATGTCGCTGTGGGGCCGGCCGGGACGGGCGAGGAGATCCTCCGCCTGTCCGGCTTCGTCGATCGTGTGGAAAGCGCGGCATGACCCCGGAGCGCAGGACCGAGATCGCGCTGCGCGTCATCAGCATTCTGGTGGTGGGCTCCATCGCCTGGGCGCTGGCAGCCCTGACCTGGCGGCTGGTCGGATGGGACGATGGCCGCACGGAGGTCGCTGTGGCCGAGAGCCTGCCGCCGTTGGGCGCAGCCGCCGGTGGCCCGGACCCGGACGTTGCGCGGATTGTCGGTCTTGCCCCGTTCGGTGGCGGTGCCGCCACGGCGGGAGGCTTGCCCGCCTCAACGCTCGGCCTGGTTCTGAAAGGCGTGCTGTCGGCCTATCCGGCCAGCGCCTCGACCGCCCTGATCGCTGTCGGAGAGGGTCCGGCCGCCATCTACGGCATTGGCCAGAGCCCGGCCGCCAACGCCGTGATCGAGGCCATCGAGGTCGACCACGTCATCCTCAACGTGGGTGGCACGCGCGAGCGTCTGGACTTCCCCCAGCCGGTGGTCGCCCCGGTCGATCCTTCGGCTCCTGCGCCAGGCGCAGGCATCACCGTCACGCCGGTGACGCCCGGCGGAACAGCTCCGCCGGCGGCACCAGTCGCATCCTCGACCAGCACCGGCTCTGGCTCGACGACGTCGGCCCCTGCGGCAGCCCAGTCCGCCGCCGGCACCGCTGCTGCAGCGGGGGTCTCGGCGACCGCCGCCGGATATCGCATCGGCCCCAATCCCTCGCCCGAGCTTCGCCGGTTCGGCCTTCAGCCCGGCGACATCATCGAAAGCCTGAACGGCCAGGCGGTTTCGGGCGCTTCCAGCGACCAGACACTGCTGGAACAGGCGCGCACGGCCGGCCAGGCCCGGGTCGTCGTCAATCGCGATGGCCGTCGTCTCACCTTCAACTTTTCGCTTCGCTAGGAGCCCGGCGTGACCAAACTCCTCCGACTGACCACCGCCAGTGTGATGGCCCTCAGTGTGGCCGCGACCGCGCCGTTTGCGCCTCTGGCCCAGACCGTCACAGCGCCGCCCGAGGCCACGCAGGACGTGGTCATCAACATGCGCGGCGCGAACATCCAGGACGTCGCCGAACAGGTCAGCCGCATCACCGGACGCACCCTCGTGCTCGACCCGCAGGTGCAGGGCCAGGTCAACGTCGTCTCGGCCCAGCCTCTGAGCCGCAACGGCGTCTGGGAACTGTTCCTCTCGGTGCTGCGGACCTCCGGCTATGCGGCGGTGCGCAGCGGTTCTATCTGGCGGATCGTGCCCCAGGCCAGCGTGGTCCAGAGCGGTGCGTCCGAGACCGGCGCGGCCAGCTCGACCCAGCAGGTCGTGACCCGTCTGGTTCGCCTTCGGAACCTGCCCTCCGATCAGGCGGTCCGCGCGCTCCGGCCGCTGGTGTCGTCCTTCGGCGCGATCGAGGCCCTGACCGAACCGAACGCGGTCGTCGTCACCGACTACGCCGAGAACATCGCCCGCGTGCAGCAACTGGCCGCGACGCTGGACCGGGGTGGCGGCGCCTCCTTCGATTCCATCGTGCTTCAGCATGCCTCGGCCGTCGACGTGGCCGCATCGGTAAGCCAGCTGCTGGGTTCTGACGCCGGTGGACCGCGAGTCACGGCCGACGAACGCTCCAACGTCATCCTGATCCGGGGCGACGCCTCCGACATCGCCCAGGCCCGATCCATCGTCGCGGCGCTCGACACGCCCGGCGGGGCGACGCCGGTCGTGCGGGTCGTGCGCCTGCGGAACTCGGACGCCGAGTCGATCACTGAGGTTGTGCGTGGCCTTCTGGGCGGAGAGCCGTCCGCGACCAATGCCGTGGCCCGCTCGCTTCGGAACGACACCGGCCTGGCCGGCCTGTCGGCGTCCAACCGGGACACGGCTGCCCAGGCAGCCTCGGCGATCACGTCGGGCGGGGAGGGGGCCGGCAGCCTGCCTCAGCCGGGCGCGGGGGCCACGAGCGCCCGGCCGGCCAGCTTCACCCTGGACGGCGTGACGGTGCAGGCTTCGCCGGAATTGAACGCCGTGGTCATGCGCGGCCCGCCCGCCACGGTGCAGATGCTGGAGGACCTGATCGGCGAGCTCGACCTGCGTCGCGCCCAGGTCAAGATCGAGGTCGCCATCGTCGAGATCACCGGCGAACTGGGCGAGCAGATCGGCGTTCAGCTGGGCTTCGGCGGCGCAGTGCCGGCGACCGGGGCGACCGGTGGCACATCCTTTGGAAACGCGGGCACCCCGCTTTCGACGGTGCTGACGGCGCTGGGCTATCCGGCCGGGCGGCTCCTGTCGTCGGGCCTGTCGGTCGCTGCCGGTGAGGACGGCGAGTTCGGCATGCTGCTCCAGGCGCTTGGCACCAACTCGTCGGCGAATCTCCTGTCCTCGCCCAGCGTGACGGTGCTGGACAATGAAGCGGCCGAGATCGTGGTCGGTCAGAACGTGCCGTTCCGGACCGGCAGCTTCGCCACCGACGGCAACTCGACCAACCCCTTCACGACCATCAGTCGCGAGGACGTCGGCCTGACGCTGCGGGTCGTGCCGCGCGTGCACGAGGGCGAGACGGTGCGTCTGGAAGTCAGCCAGGAGGTGTCGTCGCTGGTCACCACGGCCGTCACCGGCGCGGCCGACCTGATCACCAACCGCCGCAGCATCCAGACCAGCGTCCTGGCCGACGACGGCGAGACCATCGTGCTGGGCGGCTTGGTCACCGACGATCGCCAGACGGGCAACAGCCGGGTTCCCGGCCTCGGCAACATCCCGCTGATCGGCAACGCCTTCCGCTCCAGGAACGAAAGCCAGACCCGCCGGACCCTTTTCATCTTCCTCAAGCCCACGATCCTGCGCGACGCCGCCGACGTCGCGGCCTCGGCCCAGGAGAGCTACGACCGCCTGCGCGCCGCCGAGCCGGTCCGCGTCGATCCCTCGCGCACCCCGGCGCTCCAGACCCAGCCCCGGCTGGAGCCTGACGTGGACGAGGTGTTTTGACGCAATCCTCCCTTCTCCCCTTGCGGGAGAAGGTGGCCGAGCGCAGCGAGGTCGGATGACGGGTGAGACTCGCGACCGGACATGACCGCCGACTTCACCCTGCAGGTCCACGACAGTTTGTCCGCGATCGGCCGCGAGGCGTGGGACTCTTGTGCGCTGCCGACCGGCGACCCGTTCGTCTCCTTCGACTTCCTTCACGCCTGCGAGGCCTCGGGCAGTGCCGTGCCGCGTCAGGGCTGGGCGGGGCGGCACCTGACCCTGACCGATGACCGCGACGGCCGCGTCATCGGCGTCATGCCCCTCTGGCTGAAGGGCCACAGCCAGGGGGAATACGTCTTCGACCATAGCTGGGCCGACGCCTATCAGAGAGCGGGCGGGCAGTATTACCCCAAGCTCCTGTCCGCCGTGCCCTTCACCCCCGCGACGGGTCCGCGCCTGATCGCCCACCCCGACGCCGACGAAGCGTCTGTGTGCGAGACCCTGATCCAGGGCGCGCTCGCCCTGTGCGAGCGGCTGGATCTGTCGTCGCTCCACGTCAACTTCCCGACGCAGCCTGAGTGGCGGCTGATGGGCGACCAGGGCCTGCTGCTGCGCCAGGACATGCAGTTCATCTGGCGGAACGAGGGCTACGCCACCTTCGACGACTTCCTCGCCGCCCTGTCGTCGAACCGGCGAAAGACGATCCGGCGAGAGCGCAGAGACGCCCAGGCCGGGCTCGACATCCGTGTCCTGACCGGGGCGGACATTACCGAGGCCCACTGGGACGCCTTCTTCGCCTTCTACATGGACACGGGGTCACGGAAGTGGGGCCGCCCCTACCTGACCCGCGCCTTCTTCAGCCTGATCGGCCAGACCATGGCCGACCGCATCGCCCTGATGATGGCCTTCCGGGACGACACGCCCATCGCCGGCGCGCTGAACTTCATCGGCCGCGACGCGCTCTACGGCCGCCAGTGGGGCGCGCTGGAGGAGGTGCCCTTCCTCCATTTCGAGCTCTGCTACTACCAGGCCATCGACTTCGCCATTTCGCGCGGCCTGTCCCGCGTCGAGGCGGGGGCCCAGGGCGAGCACAAGATCGCGAGGGGCTACCTCCCCACCCCCGTCTACTCCGCCCACCACATCGCCGACATGGCGCTGAGGGTGCCGGTGGATCAGTATCTTGAGCGGGAGCGGCGGGGCGTGGAGGCGGAGATCGCAGGCCTGACGGCGGAGCTGTCGCCTTTTCGTCAGGCTTGACCCTACTCGGCCTCGCGTCGGCCCTGCTGCTGAGCCCGGATTTCGTCGGCCATGGTGTTGGCGACATTGCCGATGCGGGCATTGGACGCCTCGTCGGTCTGCTCGGCCGCGTAGAGGCCGCGCAAGAAGGCCCGATCCCAGTCGGTCAACCCCAGCGGTGGATTGGCTCCGGGCGCGAACAGGCTGAGGATGGTGTCGTAGGAGCCGGGATCAAGCTCCGGATCGATCTGGGCAAGGCTGATCACCGCCAGATAATCCGCAAGCGCTCCCAGATCGACGCCAGCAACCTGGTCGATGTCCACGATGATGATGACCTGGGACAGGTCGTCACGGAGCGGACTCCGGATACGGGAGGCCTCGGTCCGTGAAGCTCTCTCACCCAAGTCATGCGGGCTAGTCAGCCTCGCCGCCGAGAACGGCGGTTGCCCAGGAAGCCGAGCCGTCACGCGCCCTGTTTCTTCGTCGACGGGGACGCTGGAGTGCCACCATCGCACCGGGCGATAAGAGGCTGTGAACGCCTGGACTGCGCTTGAACCGAGGTCGGTCCCAGAAATTCCGATGCGGAACTGGCGACCCCGGGCTTCGATCAGATCTTGCGCGGCCGCGTCGGCGTCGCTGGCGAAGACGATGAATGCCCTAGGTTCACACCTTGGCCAACCCGCTTCCAACCCGACGCTTTCTGCGACGCTGCTTATACGATCAACGACGAACTCGGCGGCCTCGCGTTGTAAGTTTCCAACCCCCACGCACACTCGCCGGTGCCACGTCGCCGCACCGCGACTTCGAGGAGGAGCTGCGACCCGCGCGACAAAATCTGTCGTTGCCTCACGCAGCGGGCGCCCCTCGACGACAATGTCTTCGAGTGAACTGATATCAGGGTCTTGTCCGGACTGCTGGAATGTGGCGCCAGATGGCGCTTGGCTGCCAAGGTTCTGTTCAGCTGCAACGCCAAACGCGCTGACCGCAGCCAATAATGCGAAGCCTGCGAAATCGAGCGACATGCCAACTTACAATCTTTATTAGAACGCATTCGATTCGAACGCCTATGCGTCACACCAGTCTGCGCAACCTGTAAGAGCACCTCTCCAGCCTTCGAGAGCGGCGCGGTTGGTTGTCATTCAATGCGACCGGGCCACTGTTGGGACTAATGGTGGAGAGCGCAATACAAAACCAGTAGCGACCGATCACTTTTTTTACTACCATTTGTTGCATGATCGGGTGCTTCATGCGTTTGGCAGCGCTCCGCTGCCGTTGGGGACACGACATGCTCAGGAAAATCATGCTGGGGTTCGCTATCGCTGCAACCATAGCACCCCTTAATGCGCAGGCTTCGGACTACGAGTACTGTTTGTTGTATTCGGGTTGCTATTTCGACAGCAACACCTTGTCTTGGATTTGCCCGGACCCGAGTATCTATGCACTCTGCGTTGAGTAGGATCGGCGACCGATAGCTGGTGAGGCTTCCACCCGCTCTACCGGTGGGGGCCTCACACAGTGCCTACCCCCGCTCTGCCGCCACCGCGAACGCCCGCGCGATCTCCCCGTCCACCGCCGCCGCGTCGTCCAGCTCCACCAGGGCCGTCTGCCGCTCGGACCAGCTTTGCTTGCGCACAGCCGCGCCCAGCCTCACCGACGCCTCCGGCTCCAGCTTCAGGCCCAGCAGGGCGCGGCCGCCCTTGTGCGGGCGCATCGCGGCGAACTGGCCGCTTAGGCTCCGGGCGGAATAGCCCTTCCTCTGGGTCGGGACGACGCCGTCCACTCCCGCCGCGATCCCCTCCACCGCCTCCAGGTTCGCCCGCACCGTGGCGAACCATCTCTTCTGATGCTCTGTGGCGTGGATGGGGGGCATGGTCTGTCCGTCCGGGCGAACCCCGAAGAGGTTCATCACAAAGAGCACCAAGGATACACGAAGAGCACAAAGAGAGCGTCGCTGTGTCCACGCACGGGGTCCCTTCGTGTCCTTGGTGGCTTTGCTTCCTTGGTGTCCTTCGTGATGAACCCTTGATGGGCCTGCGGCCCGCCCTTCGCGGCGAGGCCCCGACGCACTACGTTAGCGAATCCCATGCCCATCCGCCGCCTCCCGCCCGAGACCGTCAACCGCATCGCCGCCGGCGAGGTGGTCGAACGCCCGGCCAGCGCCATCAAGGAGCTGGTCGAGAACGCGCTGGACGCTGGCGCGCGCCGCATCGAGATCCAGGCCGACGGCGGGGGCCTGAGCCGCATCCTGATCGCCGACGACGGCCACGGCATGGCCCCGGACCAGCTGGCCCTGGCGGTCGAGCGCCACGCCACGTCGAAGCTGGAGCCCGACGACGCCGGCGACGTCGACCTGCTGCGCATCCACACCCTGGGCTTTCGCGGCGAGGCCCTGCCGTCCATCGGCTCGGTCGCCCGCCTGACGATCACGAGCCGCAGCGCCGGCGGCGACGCCCACCAGATCACGGTCGAGGGCGGCGACCAGCGCCCGGTCGCCCCCGCCGCCTTCCCCGGCCCGCACGGCGCCCGCGTCGAGGTCCGCGACCTGTTCTACGCCACCCCCGCCCGGCTCAAGTTCATGAAGTCCGAGCGCAGTGAGGCCATGGCCATCTCCGAGGAGATCAAGCGCCAGGCCATGGCGCACGAGGCGGTCGCCTTCACGCTGGATCTCGACGGGCGCACGGTGCTGCGCCTGCCCGCCGAACACCCCGGCGACGAGGGTCGGCTCAAGCGCCTTGCCGCCCTGCTGGGTCGCGACTTCGAGGCCAATGCCCTGCTGATCGACCAGTCGAGGGAGGGCATACGCCTGTCCGGCTACGCGGGCCTGCCGACCTATTCCCGGGGCAACGGCGCGCATCAGTATCTGTTCGTCAACGGCCGCCCGGTGCGCGACCGCCTGCTGCAGGGCGCGCTGCGGGGCGCCTACGCCGACTTCCTGGCGCGCGACCGGCATCCGGCGGCGGCGCTGTTCCTCGACATCGATCCCCTGTTCGTCGACGTGAACGTGCATCCGGCCAAGGCCGAGGTCCGCTTCCGCGACCCCGCCCTCGTGCGCGGCCTGATCGTGGGTGCGCTCCGCCACGCGCTGGCCGCCGCCGGCCACCGCGCCTCCACCACCGTCGCCGCGGACGCCCTGTCGGGGTTCCGGCCGCACACCGGGGTCGAGAGGGTCGAGGGTCGAGGGTCGAGGTTCGAGGGAAGCGGAGGCGGCACCCAAGGCTGGTCCGGCTGGGACGCCTGGGCGGCTCCCGCCACGGCCACCGCCCAGATCATCCCCGGCCTCAACGACCACAGCGCCCGCGTCGAGCCCTCGACCCTCGACCCTCGACCCTCATCCCTCGACCCTGATCCGCAGGATTGCCCCCTCGGCGCCGCCCGCGCCCAGGTCCATGGCACCTACATCGTCGCCCAGACCCGCGACGGCATCGTCGTGGTCGATCAGCACGCCGCCCACGAACGCCTCGTCTACGAGCGGATGAAGGCCCAGATGGCGCAAGGAGCGGTCACCCGTCAGGCCCTCCTGACGCCCGAGGTCGTCGAGCTCGACCCCGCCGAGGCCGACCGCGTCATCGCCCGCGCCGACGAGCTGGCGCGGCTGGGCCTCATCGTCGAGCCCTTTGGCGGTGGGGCGGTTCTGGTGCGCGAGACGCCCGCTTTGCTCGGCGACACAGACGTTCAGGGCCTGATCCGCGACATCGCCGATGACCTGGCCGAACACGGCGCGGCCCTGGCCCTGTCCGAACGCCTGGGCGAGGTCTGCGGCACCATGGCCTGTCACGGCAGCGTCCGCGCCGGTCGCGTCCTGTCGGCGCCCGAGATGAACGCCCTGCTGCGCCAGATGGAGGCCACGCCCCACTCTGGCCAGTGCAACCACGGCCGCCCGACCTACGTCGAGCTCAAGCTGCAGGATCTGGAAAAGCTGTTCGGACGTCGCTAGCCGGACCCGCTGCCGGGGTGCAGACCTCGACGATCGTCTCGATCGGCCGACGGCGCAGCTGGTCGATCAGCCGGTCTCGATCCGGCGAGCCGAGGATCAGCCACGCCAGAACCGACGACTGGGCCAGAACCACGACCGCCAGCATCGTCAGCAGCGTATCGCTGAGACGCGATCGTCGTCCGCTCATCGCCACCCCCCGTTGCAGACCGCTGTTGTCGCAATCCAGCTTCGGCCCGACAAGCGGACCGAACGGTAACGGGCATTTCAACAGGCGGTGTTGCGCCGGTGCCGATCCAGCCGGCGAGGGCAGGGCGCGATCAGCCCGCGACCGGGGCCATCACCTCATTGCGACGCAGGAACCACAGCGTCCACGGCGGGTCGTATTGAGCCAGCGTGATCGGGCCGGTGCGCCGCATGCCGCGCGCCGCCAGCTGCTGGTCCAGCTCCTGTTCCCGGCGTTCAACCTGACGCGCGTCGGCGATGCCGGAAAACCGCACCACCGCCATCCGGTGCGCCGGCTCCTCGCGCAGGGTCACGCGACGGTCGTTGGGCACAGGCAGGGTCGCCATCGTGTATTCCGACGGCATGATGAACCGCACGGCCCAGCGGTCGCCCGACGCTGTCTGGGTGACGGGGGCCGTCATGGCGATGGTCTCGCTGGTGCGGTTCTGGGCGACCGGCGCGGTCATGGCGATCGACTGGCGCCGCGTGTTTCCGCCGAAGATATAGCCGGCCAGGATCTGGAACCCCTGGCTGGAGGCCCGGTTCTGACTGCCGGCCACGGTCACCTCCGCCACCACGGTGGGGCCATAGTCGCGCACCTCGAATGGACCGTCGCGGAGCACCAGGGTGAAGGCGGGTTCTTCTGTGGCCATGGCGGGTGTTCCCAGAGTGCCGAGGATCAGCACAAGACAGAGGATCAGGCGAGACATGGGCGACTCCATCGGACCGGCAGGCGCGGTTGTCGTCGCGTCGGACGTCTCAGGCCAGCGGAATCGCGAGGCCGCGACAGTCCGTAGCGGTAACGCGGTTCGGAGGGATGGGTTCAGGAGGGGGCAGTTCGGTGGTAGGGCGAGACGGGTGCTGAGCGCGCCGGAGAGGAACGCCCTACTGCGCCAGATGGAGGCCACGCCGCACTCCGGCCACCGCAACTACGGGCTGCCGACCTATGTGGAGCTCAAGCTGGCGGATTTGGAGCGGCTGTTTGGGCGGCGGTGAAGAAGAAGGCTCTTGAGGGACGCGACATGGATCTGCGACAGCAATTGAGTCGGTGGGCCGCGCGAAAGCCCGAGAATGCGGCGGATACCTCGGTATCTATCAGCTTCACGGATGCGTCCGTCGCGGTGGCGTCCGGTCCGAACGCCCGCGCCTGGGCCGCCGTCCAGGCCTTTCTAAGCGATGCCGGGACGCCTCGCCATGCCCTGCTAATCGATGGGCCCTGGGGCGTCGGCAAAACGCATTTTCAGGCCGCGATTAAGCGCGCCTTTGGAGCCGGCAAAGTCTGGCTTTACGTCAGTCTTTATGGCGTGAGCAGCAAGTCAGATATCGACAACGCCGTTTTCAGCGCTCTCTACCCTGTTCTGACGGGTAATGGCGCCGCAGTGGTCGGTGCCTTGGGCAACGCGGCACTTAGTTTCGTCAACGTAGACTTGAAGATTGACCCGAAAGCGATTTTTGATCGCAAAGCTATCAATGTTATCGTCTTCGACGATTTAGAGCGCAGTTCGCTCCCAGCATCCGAACTATTGGGATACATAAACAGTTATGTCGAGCATGAGCATGAAGGACTAAAGGTTCTTCTCTTGGCCAATCTGGCAGAGATGCCCGACCAAGTTGAATTTCAGCGAACTCGCGAAAAGGTGGTCGGTCGGACGATCCGCATTGAGCCAGATTTCAAAGCAGCATTTCCAAGGTTTTTGGCAACTGTGCGCGACCCTGAGGTCCGTTCACAGTTAGCGTGCAAGGAAGACGTTTTTCACAACCGCTTCCAAGAAAGCAAAGTTGGCAATCTGCGCCTTGTCCAACAAGCCGTCTCGGACATTGGCCGCTTGGCAGAGGTGATGGAGTCGGCACATCGCGAAAACACGGGCCTCTTTAGTGCCGTCGTCGAGTTGATACTGGTATTGTCGATCGAACTTCGCTCTGGTGGCATCCAAGTTGGCGATTTATTTGACCGCAGAAATCAATGGATCCACGGCTCAATTGCAAATGAGACCAACGCAATCCGACGACTATCTGAAAAGTACCCAGGCGCACCTTTAGTCGAGGCTCCGCTTTCCGACGATGTCCTGCATTCGGTGCTCATCGACGGCGTCATAGACGCGGAACGTGTTAGGGCCGACCTGGACCAGTCCCGATGGTTTATCAGCGAGCAGGAGGCCGCCTGGCGGCGCGTTTGGCGAAGCCACGAGTTGCCTGACGCCATCGTGGAAGCGGCCATCGAAGAAATGAACCAGACTTACGACTCCCGCGGATATTATCAGGCTGGCGAAATTCTGCATGTATTGGGTCAGCGGCTCTGGCTGGCTGATATCGGCCGCATTCCTTTGTCCCGCGCTGAAGTTGAGATTGAAGGCCGCGCCTATATTGACGCTGTTCGAGATTCTGGTGTGCTCGAGCCGCATAATCAGGACGACTTCATTCGCAATAGCGGATACGATGGGTTGGGTTACACTCAGGTTGAAACCGAAGAATTTAAAAGGCTTGCCGCTTACCTTTCTGATCAGCGAACATTGGCGGACCAACGGCGCCGTCCCGAACAGGCGGCAGAGCTCTTTGAGGAACTGAAGGGCGATTTCGAGCTTTTCACACGACGGATACTTCACAATGGCGGTGCGGACAGTCGTTGGTCTCGAACCGCGATCCTCAACTATCTGGACCCCGACTCCGTCGCGGTCTGGTTGATTGAACAGCATCCTGCGATCCAGCGGGAAGTCCTTATGAGCTTATCTATTCGATACGACCACGATGCATTGAACAGGGACTTAGCGGCTGAGCGACCCTGGCTTGAGGCACTAAGGATCACATTGGAGCGTCACTCTGCTAACCTCCTGCCCGTTGCGCGGGATCGGCTGGTGAAGAATATTAGGTGGTTTATCGCTCCGAAACTTGATGGGGGAGAAAGCGAGGAACCCTAGCCTCGCAGATTAAGGGTTAGCCAATCTCCTTTATGCCCTCCCTCCTCTTCGTCTGCCTCGGCAACATCTGTCGCTCGCCGCTCGCCGAGGGCGCCCTGCGGGCCGAGGCGGCGCGGCGGGGGCTCGGTCTGGTCGTCGATTCCGCCGGAACGGGGAACTGGCATGCGGGCGAGCCGCCGGATGAGCGGGCCGTCGCCGTCGCGGCCAGGAACGGCGTCGACATCACCGCCCTTCGCGCCCGTCAGGTCACGCGCGCCGACTTCGCCCGCTTCGACCACATCGTCGCCCTGGACCACGACAACCTGAAGGACCTGCGCCGCCTGGGGCCCGGCGACGGTTCCGCGCGGCTCAGCCTGCTGCTGGACTGGGTTCCGGGCCGACAGGGTCAGGCCGTGGCCGATCCCTGGTTCGGGGAGGCTGAGGGCTTCGACGCCACCTGGGCCGACGTCACCGCCGCCGCCCGCGCCATCGTGGAGCGCCAGATCGCCGAAGGTCTGTCGCGCGAAAAATTGAGGGGCGCAGGGCGCGCCTACGTCCGATTCTGACGTATGGGTTCTCTAGAGTGCGCACCCATGAACCTGTCGCCCTATCGCATCCGTTCCGCTGACATCTGGACCCAGGCCCGCGAGGACTATCTGTCGGGAATGACGGCCGAGGCCGTGTGTCGGCGCCATGACCTGGGCCTGTCGGCGTTTCGACGCCGTGCGCGCCGCCACGGCTGGCGGCGGCTGGATCAGGACGCGCCCGCCGGGGTCGAGGATCTGGCGCTGTATGACGACCTGGGGCTGGACGATCAGATGGAGACGGCGCGGCGGCGCTATCTGCAGGCGCTGGAGCAGGGCCGGGCGGTCGATGCGGCCCGCTGGCGTCGGCTGTGGCGCGAGCTCGAGGCCGAGAGCCATGCCGTCATCGCCGACCTCTATTGCGGCCTCGGCCCCGCCGAGATCGCCGATCAGAGGCAGGCCGACCGGCTGGAACTCGAGGCTGCGGAGGCGGAAGAGGACGCGACCCTCTTGCTCGGCCCTCCGGTCCATCCGTCCCTGCCCGGGCCGGAGGCGCCGCCCGAAAATGTGCACGATGTGCACCCTGTTTTTTCGAGTGCACATTTCGATCCGGCTCAGCCTGCCCCGGACGACGCCCTCAGGAACAGCACCCGCGCCGCCCCGTAGTCGCGCGCGTCCAGCCGCTCATAGCCCGGCGTCTCGATCTCCGGCTCGTCCGATCCCCGCTCGAACACCACCAGGGCACCGGGCTTCAGCCAGTTGCCCTCGATCAGCCGCGCCAGCGCCTGCTCCCCCAGCCCCTTCCCATACGGAGGATCCAGAAAGGCCAGGTCGAAGGCCTCGCCGTCCGAGCCGGGGCGCACGCCCAGGTCAATGGCGCTCCGGCGATGGACCCGCGTCGCCCCCATCAGACCATAGGCGTCGGCGTTGTCACGGATGGCCCCGCGCGCGTCCTCGTCGGTCTCCACGAACAGGGCAAACGCCGCGCCCCGGCTCAGGGCCTCGAACCCCAGGGCCCCGGAGCCGGCGAACAGGTCCATGACCCGCGCCCCTGCGAGCGGCTCGGCCCAGGCGGCGTGCTCCAGCACGTTGAAGACCGCCTGCCGCGCCCGATCCGACGTCGGCCGCGTGCCCTGACCCTCCGGGGCGACAATGGCCCGGCCCTTCAGCTTTCCGGCGACGATCCGCATGGATCAGCCGCCCGAGCGGGGCCCACGCGGACCGGATGGCGTCCTGGGACCGCCGGGGCCAGCGCGCCCTGCGGGACGCCCGGCCGCGCCGTCCGCCCGGGGCTTGAACGGACGCTTGGCCCCCTCCTTGCCGCGCTTGTCCGCGTCGCGCGCCCAGGTCGGTGACTTGGGGCCGATGATCTTGTCCTCGCGCGGCGTGAAGGCGCGCCTGGGCCGCTCGCCGTCGGCAGAGGCGTCGTCGCGCGGGGCCCAGGGCTTCTTGCCGCCCGAGGGCTTGCGGTCCTTGGGCGCGGCCTTGGCCCAGCCCGCCTTCTTGGGCGCGCGGGCGGCGCGGGCGGCCCCGTCCTCGGCGGCGGTCTCGGCGGCGCGGACCCGACTGGGCTTCCGTGACGGGTCGGAGATGGCCGAGCCGGACTTGCCGACCACCTTGGGCGCGCCGGTGCGGCGGCCGGGGAGGGGAGCGGGCGTCTCGACCGTATTGCCCTGGGGCATGTTCTCAGGCCGGATGTGGGCGGCCAGCAGCGCGCGGATCACCCGGGGGCCGACTTCCTCGACCGACCCGGCCGCGAGCGTGCCCAGCTGGAACGGGCCATAGGCCAGGCGGATCAGGCGGTTGACGGTCAGGCCGACCGACTCCAGCACCTTGCGGACCTCGCGGTTCTTGCCCTCGGTGATGGAGACGCTGATCCACAGGTTGGCCGACTGCGAGCCATCCTCCTGGGTCTTGGCCTTGTCGATGGTCGCCTCGATCGGGCCGTAACGGATGCCGTCGACGGTCACGCCGTCCTTTAGGGCGTCAAGCTCGGCCTGGGTGACCCGTCCCCGCGCCCGCGCCCGGTACTGACGCACCAGGGCGGTGTCGGGCAGCTCCAAGGCCCGACTCAGCTCGCCGTCGTTGGTCAGCAGCAGCAGGCCCTCGGTGTTGATGTCCAGCCGCCCGACGGAGATCACGCGCGGCAGGCCGGCGGGCAGGGCGTCGAACACGGTCGGCCGCCCGGCCGGGTCGTTGTGGCTGGTCAGCAGACCGACCGGCTTGTTGTAGCGCCAGACCCGCGTGGCCTGGGTCGCCGCGATCGGCTTGCCGTCCACGGTGATGACGTCGTCGCGGGTCACCAGGGTCGCGGGCGTATCGAGGATACGGCCGTTCACCGCCACCTTGCCCAGGCCGATCAGGCGTTCGACCTCGCGACGCGACGCGATGCCGGCGCGGGCCATGGCCTTGGCGATGCGCTCGGTGCGCTTGGGCTCGGCGGGGGCCTCCTTGGCACCCGGCTTGCCGCCGCCGGCCTTGGCATCAGCCGAATAGCGCTTGCCCCGGATCGGGCCCTTGTCCGGCCGCGCACCCTTGTCGGGCGCGTAGGCGCGGCCGCCGCCGGAGCCCCGGCCTTCCTCGGGACGCGTCAGGGTGGCGCGGCTGGCGGACGCCGAGCCCGGTCGCGCGGCCCCGCTCTTGGGACGGTCGCCTGGCTTGTGGGCGCGCGGGGCTTGACGCGGCGAGGGCTTCTTGTCGTTGTCGTCGGTATGGCGGGCCATGATGAGCGGTTCATGCGCATGGCATTGGACCGGGCGCAAGCGGCGGCAGAAGCGGGAGAGGTCCCCGTTGGTGCCGTGATTGTCGACGAGACCTCCGGACAGGTCGTGGCCTCGGGCTCGAACAGCCCGGTCGCCGGCCACGATCCGACGGCCCACGCCGAGATCGTGGCAATGCGCGCCGCCGCTGCCGCGCTCGGCAACTACCGGCTCACGGGCCTGACGCTCTATGTGACACTCGAGCCCTGCGCCATGTGCGCCGGAGCCATCAGCCACGCCCGAATCGGCCGCGTCGTCTGGGGTGCCGACGATCCCAAGGGTGGAGCGGTCGTGCACGGCCCACGCCTGTTCGAACAGCCGACCTTGCATCATCGCCCCACCGTCGAAGGCGGCGTTCTGGCCGATGAGGCGGCGGGGTTGCTGCGTAGCTTCTTTCGTGCGCGTCGCGGAACAGGGGGCGGCCCGGCCCGTTAGGCAAGCCTGACCATACCGGACATCTGATGCCCCGATTGACCCCGTTCGCCGTCTTGCCTGCCTGCGCGGGTCTGGCTCTGGCCGCGTGTACAAGCCCTTCGCCTGCCGACGGACCGACCGATGGCGAGGCGGTGCGTCAGCGGGCGGTCGACGCCCAGACCGCTCAGCGCCGAACCGGCGCAGAGGTTCAGGACAGCGCCCTGAACCGTGTCATCCGCACGGTCTACCTTTGCGACAACGGTGAGCGCCTGTCGGTCGATTTCGACAACCCCCGCGACATGGCGACGGTCCGCAACTCCAGCGGCGAGGCGGTCGACCTGTTCCGGGAGCCTGCTGCGGAAGGCCTCTGGTACCGCTCCGGCGCCCATGAGCTGCGCGGCGAGGGCCTCCTTGCGACATGGACTGCAGACGGCCGCGAGCCCTCGGACTGTCGCGCCATCGACTGACCGGGGGTTGTCATCTTGGTTTGTCTGGGCCTTAAGGCGGGCATTAGCCAGACGCTGACCCCCGCCCAGAAGAAAGACTTCGCCGCCGGGGCAGAGTGGCTGCGCTACCATCTCTTGAACCACGCAGAAATCACCTTCGGGCGCATCCTGAAGGACGCGCCGGATCACCTCGCGACCCGTCATCTCTGGGGCGTCAGCCTGGTCAAACTCGGCAGGCTGGAACAGGGGATCGAAGCCCTGAGAACCGTCGTCGCGGGGGTTCCGAACAACGCGAAGGTTCAGCAGGATCTGGCTGCGGCGCTGCAGCGAGCCGGGGACGGCGCAGGGGCGCGAGACGCTTGGTCATCTGCGACGGCAGGCCTGAAACCGATGCCCGAGGTCATTCCCTTCTCGCATGAGCAGGCTGAGCACCCGTTCAAGGTCGTGGACTACAGCTACAAGGCCATCGTCCGCCAGGGCGAAGGCAAGCCGTCTCACCCCGAACTCACCGCGATTCTCGAGACCGGCCGCGACCGCTATGCCGCTCTCATCGATGAGATCGGCGAGGTCATCGCCGACTTCGACGACATCCCGACCTTCGGCACCTATGAGATGCGCAATCCCCTGTGGCTGAACGGCTGGTTCCCGCCGCTGGACGGCATGGTGCTGACGCAGATCCTGAGGCGGGAGAACCCTGCTCGCTTCATCGAGATCGGCTCGGGCATATCCACGAAGTTCGCAAAACGCGCGGTCGAGAAGTACGGCCTGCGCACGCACATGACCTCGATCGATCCTCAACCCAGGAACCAGATCGACGAGATGTGTGACCTCGTCATCCGCTCGCCGCTGGAGGATTGCGATCTTACGATTTTCGAGGCGCTGGAGCCGGGTGACATCCTGTTTCTCGACAGTTCGCACCGCAGCTTTCAGGGATCGGACGTCACAGTCTTCTTCCTTGAGATACTTCCTCGGGTGAAGCCGGGTGTGATCGTGCACATCCACGACATCTACCTGCCCGACGACTACATCTCCGGGCACCTGTCGCGGCTCTGGAACGAGCAGTATCTCCTGGCGACCGCCCTTCTGTTTGGCCCCGAGCGGTTTGAGATGCTGTTCCCTTGCTGGTTCGTGCATCAGGATCCGGCGCTGTCGGCCCGAGCGAATGCGAAGCTGAGGCCCGGCAGGATGGCGGACATCAACCTCTACGGCGCGTCGTTCTGGATGACGGCGCGCTAGGGACGCGGCGGGCGAAGGCTCGACTGCTCATAGGCGTAGCCCAGCGACAGGATACGGGCGTCATCCCACTTGGCGCCAATGAAGCTGATGCCGACCGGCATGCCGCGATCCAGGCCCATCGGCACGGTCAGGTGCGGATATCCCGCGATAGCCGGCAGTCGGCTCGCAGAGCCCTGGCCGTTGTCCTGGTCTTCGCGGTCGTTGGTCCAGGCGCGCGAGGTCGACGGCGCGACCAGAGCGACGACGTTGTTTTCGGCCAGCATGCGATCGATACCCTCGGGCCCCGCCATCCGGAGCGAGTTCGCGCGCGCGGCGATGTAGTCGGGATTGTCGAGTCCGCTCGTCGCTTCGGCCTGCAAGAACAGTTCCTGCCCGAACAGCACGGTCTCGCGGGGTTCGGACTCGTTGAACGCGATGACGTCGGCCAGGCTCCGGGTCGTGACCTGGGCGGGGTTGGTCGAGGCGAGATAGGCGTTCAGGTCGGCCTTGAGCTCATAGATCAGAACCGTCAGTTCGGCCTGGCCGAGCCCCTGCGTCTGGGGCGGTGTGGTGACCTCCACCAGTTCGGCACCGGCGGCACGAAGCGAGACCAGCGCAGCTTCGAACGCGGCCTGGGTTTCAGTGGAGTAGTTGGTCACCCCATAACGCAGCACTCCCAGCCGAGTGCCTCTCAGCGACCCGGCATCCAGCGCCGCGCGATAGTCGGTCCTACGGGCGTCGGCCTCGACGGTGGCCGCGTCAGCCGGATCGGATCCGGCGATGGCGGTCAGGACGGTCGCAGCTGTCGCCACGTCCACGGCGATCGGTCCGGCCGTGTCCTGGCTGTGGCTGATGGGGACGATGTGGGTTCGGCTGACAAGGCCCACGGTCGGCTTGAAGCCCACCACGCCGTTGACCGAGGCGGGGCAGGTGATCGAGCCGTCGGTTTCGGTGCCAATGGCGGCCGGGGCCAGGCCGGTGGCCACGGCGGTGGCCGAGCCCGAGGACGATCCGCAGGCCGTCCGGGTCCGGTCATAGGGGTTTACGGTCAGGCCCCCCACGGCGCTCCAGCCCGAAATGGAGTTAGACGAGCGGATGTTGGCCCACTCAGACAGATTGGTCTTTCCCAGGATCACCGCCCCGGCCTCGCGCAGACGGGCCACCAAGGGGGCGTCTCGACCTGGCGCATTATTCTCCAGCGCCAGGGACCCAGCCGTCGTCGGCATATCCCGGGTCTCGATGTTGTCCTTGAGAAGGATGGGCATGCCGGCGATGCCGTCCTCGGGCGACCAGTCGACCTGACCTATGCCGGGAGCCCACAGGATGACGCTGTTGGCCGTCGTCTCGTCGTGCAGAACTGCGCGTGGACCGCCCCAGGTCTGGGCCTGTCCAGCTCCAGCCAGCGTCAGAACCGCTGCCGAAATGGCCAGCATCAATCTTGTCTTCATGCTCATTTTCCCCAGCGCCGGTCCGACGCGAGCGTCACCCTAAACCCCGGATCATGCGTGTGAACAGTCCGCCTCGCTGCGGCTTGCCGTCCGGGGTGGGCGGTGTAGCTTGGCCGCGAGGGAGAGGACTTCATGAAGACCACGATGATCCGGTGTCTGTCCGCCGTGCGCCGTCTTGTGGCGACACCGGTCTTGATGTTGTCGATGGCAATATCGCTGGGCCTAGCAGCCTGCGCGACGCCCTCTGCGCCAACTTCGGTCTACACGCCGCCGCCGACTGTTCTTGTCGAAGCCTGGGCCGGGGCTGCTGAGGAAATCACGACGGACCGGGTCATGACGTTCTACAGGGCGTACGGCGGGGGGGCGAACCGCCTGGGGGCCTGGCTGTCGCCAACGCCGCCAACCTCTCGCGAAGTCGTTCGCCAAAGCCTGGCCCTGCCGCCCGAGAACACAGCAGAAAGCTATTCGGTCGTCACGGTCCCCGCTGGGACGCGTATGAAGGTGGGCATCGCCGCGCCAGCATTCGGTCAGCCTGGAGGTGGGCGTCAGGTCCAGCTGCTTCAGCTGATTCCGCCCGACAGCTTTTCCGAGCCGATTCCGTTGCCTTGATGCCGTCAGGTTCCCTGGCGCAGCCGTTCCGTCAATTCGGCGAACAGCCTGAGCGTCTCTGGGCTGACATGATGTTCGATGCCCTCGGCATCGGCTTCGGCGGCTTCGCCCGACACGCCCAGCGCCAGCAGGAACTCGTGGACGATCCTGTGGCGTTCGCGCGAGGCATCGGCCATGTGCTCGCCCGCCGGTGTGAGCGTGATGGAGCGATAGGGGCGTACATCGACCAACCCGTCCCGCTGCAAACGCTGCAGCACCTTGGCCGCTGTTGCGGGGGCAACCCCCAGGCAGTCCGCCAGGTCCGTCAGGCGTGCCGATCCTGTTTCCGCGATCAGGTCGCCGACCAGTTCGACATAATCCTCCGCTACCTCGCTTGAGCGGGCGTCGCGCATCCGCCGGAAGGCGGCGGCCCGGCGTGCGGCGCTGGCAGACTGAACCACGGCGAGCTCCACGGCACGCGGTCAGACCCGCGCGAGTCGCAGCCTAGCCCATGGAGCCGCGATTTCATCGTCCTGTCGCGAAGGGGCGCCAAGGGCAAGGCGTGGTATCGAATGTCCCGATGTTGACGCGGTTCGTGATCGCCCTTGTGCTGACCCTGGTCGGGGCCCTGCCCGTCGCGGCCGCGCCGACGACCCCTGCTGTGTCACCGGCGGCCGCGCCCTTGCAGTTCTACGTCTTCAGTTTCACCGACACGCCCGCCGTAGAGGCCGCGCAGGATGTCGTGATCGGAGCCTTGGCCTATGACCTGCAGGTCGACCCGGCCGTGGACGGCATTGTCGCCTTCCAGGCCGACGGATGGTACTCCGGCGAGGCTCTGCTCCGTGACTTCGGGACGGCCCTGTTGGACCAGGACCTGGCGCTTATCCGGACAGACCCAGGTGTCTATGCCCTCGTGCCTCGCGCCAATGCGCCGATGCTGATGGCACGGGGTGGCGTTGTCATGCGCCTTGCGGAACCGGTGACCGCCCGGCCGACCTTGGGGCCAGATGACCAAGCTCTAGCCCCCACAGACGGCGATCTGCGCTGGTGGGAGGGCGCGGTAGGGGCCCTGATGATTTTCTTGGCGGGTGCCGCCTCCGGCGCGGCGGCATGGGTGGCTGGTTGGACGGTCTGGCGGAGGGCGAACGCCCGTCAAGTGCAGATGGTCGCGCCGCTGCTTCGACTGACAGATCAGCGCACGCGCCTCGAGACGCCGGTCGAGGCGGCCCGGCTTGATCCTGACCTTGTCATTCCGCGCTTCGAGGACCGCCGCTGAGCGTCAATGCGGCGATGGTCGTCAGGCGACCTCGACCACCGCATCAACCTCCACCGCAAAGCCCAAAGGCAACTGGTAGACACCGACGGCGGAGCGGGCGTGCCTGCCCTTGTCGCCGAACACCTCGACCATCAGGTCGGAGCAGCCGTTGATCACAGCGGGAATGGCATGAAAGCCCGGCCCGGCCTGAACGAAGCCACCCAGCTTCACGATCCGCACAACCCGATCCAGATCCCCGTCCAGCGCTGCGTTTATCTGCGCCAGCAAATTGATGCCGCACAGGCGCGCACCGGCCTGGGCCTGATCAGGACTGACGTCCTCGCCCACCACACCCTTGAGTCCGCCAGACGCATCGTTGGACAGCTGCCCCGAGATGTGCAGGAGAGTGCCGGTGCGCACGAAAGGCACATAGTTCGCGACCGCAGCGGCAGGCTGGGGCAGGACGATTCCGAGTTCGATCAGACGCGCGGAGATGCTCATGTTGGGTTCTCTCGTGATTTGGCCGGCGTTTAGCGCGCCGAACCGCCCGCGTCTTCCCTCCATCCGCGGCATGGCGGGAGAACTCGACTATCGGGGGATTTTCGTGCATTAGGCCGCCTCCTTACGGCTCGCGTCCCCGCCCGGCGCGAGCATTGATTCGTATCCACGGGGCGCGGGAGGCCGCATGGCCAAGGAAGAACTGCTCGAGTTTCCCGGCACGGTGTCGGAACTGCTGCCGAATGCGACGTTCCGGGTGACCCTCGAGAACGACCACGAGATCATCGCCCACACGGCGGGCAAGATGCGCAAGAACCGCATCCGCGTCCTGGCCGGCGACAAGGTCCTGGTCGAGATGACGCCCTACGACCTGACCAAGGGCCGCATTACCTATCGCTTCAAGTAAGGCCGGGCTCGCATGAGCCGGCCTGAACTCGTGCTGGCCTCGGCCAGTCCGCGCCGCATCGAACTGCTGGCGCTGATCGGGATCACGCCTGATCACATCGACCCCGCCGATATCGACGAGACGCCGCTGAAGGCGGAACAGCCGCCACGTCTGGCCGTGCGGCTTGCGCGCGCCAAGGCCGAGGCGGTAGCTGAGCGTCATCCCGAGGCCGTGGTCCTTTCGGCCGATACTGTCGTCGCCGTAGGCCGCCGGCTGCTGGAGAAACCGGCCGACGCGGCGGAGACCGAACGATTTCTCCGCCTGCTGTCCGGGCGAAACCATCGCGTCTTTACCGCAGTTGCTGTTGCCCGGCCCGGTCGAACGGCACACCGCTGCGTGGAGACGCGCGTGACGTTCAAGCGGCTCTCTGAACCGGAGATTTCAGCCTACGTTGCTGGCGGCGACTGGCGTGGCAAGGCGGGCGGCTATGGAATCCAGGGGCCGGCGGCGGCCTTTGTGACCCGGATCGTCGGCAGCCATCCGGCGGTGATGGGTCTCCCATTGCCCGAGACGATCAGCCTGCTCTCCGGCGCCGGCTGGCGGCGATGACCTTTGAGGTCTTCCTCGACGAGGCCCCGGGAGAGACCCGCGGGATCGTCGCCCGCGACGGCCGGTTCGAGCGGCTGATCATCCAGAGAGACGACGACCCGCTGCAGAACCGGCTAGGCTCCAGCTCTGTCGGTCGTGTGGTTCAGGCCGAACCCGGGTTCAGCGCGGCTTTCCTTGACCTCGGTGCCTCGGGTCGTCCGGCCTTTCTGCCTTTCGGTCCGGGTCGCCCGCCGCGCGAGGGTGAACACCTCGCGGTCCAGGTCACTGCCGAACCACGCGAGCAGAAGGGACCGACCGTGCGTCTGATCGGCGCTGCCGTGGGCCCGCCGCGTTTGCTTGAGCCCGGCCCCGACGTGCGCGCCGAACTGGCCCGTCTGGCACCAGGAGTAACGCCAGTCGTGGGTCCAGCCGCCATCCAGGCGTCCTGGGATGCCGAGGAGGAGGCGATGGGGCAGGGTGATTTCTTCGCCGAGACCGCGCTTGACCTCGCCGTTCAACGCACCCGCGCCATGGTCGCGGTCGACATCGACTACGCCCACCTTCCCGGACGTGATGCGAGGAGAGGCCGATTGCGCGCCAATCTGGAGGGCATCCGCCATGCGGCCCGGCATATCAGGCTGAAGAACTGGGGCGGCCTGGTCGCCATTGATCTTGTGGGCAGTCGCCATGACGCTGAGGCGATCACTGCGGCCGCTCGCGCAGCTTTCGAAGACCCGGACGCGGTCTTCGGCCCATTGAACCGGTTCGGCGTTCTGCAACTGTCCCTGCCTTGGCGTCGCATGCCGGTCGAGGAGCGACTGCGGGGGTGGGATGGCCAGCAGGTTCTGGCCACCAGCGCCATCGCAACCGTCCGGAGTCTTCGCATGCGCATGCTTCAGGATACGAGTACCCCGCGCTTCACCGCCCGATGCCATCCACAGGAGGCTGCGGTTGTCACGCCGTTGGCCGCCCGCCTCGGACCCCGCGCCGCTGTCGTGGCTAGTCCCACAATCCGCATGGGTCAGGCCGAGATCGAGGAGTCCTGAGCGTGTCTTCGTGCCCCATCTGTCGCAAGCACCCGGCGAGCCTGGACTACAAGCCGTTCTGTTCGCGACGCTGCGCAGACGTCGATCTGCAACGCTGGCTGACCGGAGCCTATGTTCTGCCGGTCGACGAGGACGAAATGCCACGGGATGGCGACGAAGGCTGACGTCCGCTCTCAGTCGTGCTGAGACCCACCCAGATATAAGGACGCAGGCGACGGGAACGGCCTGGTCGGTTTCGGGTGGTCCCCTGCGCGACCGCGCCTCCAGATCACAGGATCGAAAGCATGCGAGAGGTGACGTCTGCCTTCTGGACAGCCTTGAATCGCTCGCTTATAGACCCCGCTCCCGCGCCGCCGGACCGTTCCGGAGCGCTGCGCCTGGATAGCTCAGTTGGTAGAGCAGCGGATTGAAAATCCGCGTGTCGGTGGTTCGAATCCGCCTCCAGGCACCACCTCTTTTCCAAAGGCCAGCTGTTGGTCGCCGACACCGGTTTCGGGGTCGGTTAATCTAACGTCGAAATGCAGCAGGGGTGCGACATTGCGAGCTCCCCACGGCAGCGCTCGCCCCAGGGGCGAAAAGCACCTTTGCGCCCTTGACGCTCTGGTATCGGTTCGCCAAAGGAGCTTGACCGCTTTCTTTGCGTGAGCGGCCGGACGCCTGCCGAGTTTAGGTTCCAGGGTGTCCGACCAACCCGCCGAAGGGGCCCCGCCCGGGGCAACCGGATGCGACAGAAGGCGTTTCGCTGTTCGGCCAATCCCGGCTGATCGGCGGGACAAAACCGTTTTCATTCTGGGCCGCGGCGCACTGACGCGCCGCGTTCCTTGGGTTCCACGAGTCAGACCAAAAAGCAGGAACTGGCGACACATGCAAAAGACCAACATCCTTCTCGCTCTGGCCGGTGCCGCCGTGCTGATGGCGAGCTCGCCGGCTCTGGCCCAGGCCCCGGCCGCTCCGGCCGCCGAAGCCCCGGCCGCCGCCGCTCCGGCCGCTGACGCCGCCGCTCCGACTGCCCCGGCTGCTGAAGCCACCTCTGCCGAAGATCCGACCACCGTCGCCGAAGCGGCGGGCGGCGGTCATGGCGGCAGCCTGACCCCGATCTCCATGTTCATGATCGCTCACCCGGTCGTGCAGGTGGTCATGGTCGGGCTACTGCTGGCCTCGATCTTCTCGTGGACCGTTCTGATCATCAAGCTGATCGAATTCGGCGGCGTGAACAGCAAGACCGACCGCTTCCTGGAGAACTTCCGCCAGGCGCGCACTATCGCCGACATGCGCAAGGTCGCGACGGCTGATGAATTCGATGGCAACCCTCTCGCCGACATGGCCGCTGCCGCCACCGAAGAAGTCGAACTGGCCCGCCAGTCCGGCCTCCAGGTTTCCGGCGAGCATCGCGAAACGACGATCGGTCGCGCCGAGACCGCCGTCCACGCCGTCCAGTCGGGTATCGCCGGTCGCCTGTCGGGCGGTCAGCAGTTCCTGGCGTCCACCGGTTCGTCGGGTCCGTTCGTCGGCCTGTTCGGTACCGTGTACGGCATCATGAACTCGTTCATCGGCATCGCGGAATCGAACACCACCAACCTGGCCGTCGTCGCCCCCGGCATCGCCGAGGCCCTGCTGGCCACCGGTATCGGCCTGTTCGCCGCTATCCCGGCGGTTATCTTCTACAACTACTTCAACACCCGCATCGCTGCCTACGGCACCCGCGCCGACGGCTTCCAGGCTGAGCTGCTCAACAGCATCTCGCGTCAGCTCGACAAGGGAGCGTAACCCGCATGGCCGCCAAACTCTCAGGCGGCGGTGGCGGCAGGCATGTCGAACAGAACAGCGAGATTAACGTCACGCCGTTCGTGGACATCATGCTGGTCCTCCTCATCATCTTCATGGTGGCGGCTCCGCTCGCCACCGTGTCGGTGGAGGTGAAACTCCCAACTGCCGTGGCACCGCCCCAGGTGAACCCGCCCAAGCCGGTGTTCATCTCGATCCAGAACGACGGCGACGTCTTCCTTGGTGACTTCCGGTCTAGCCCCGAGGCTCTGGGCGACGATCTGAGGGAACAGATCCGGACCCGTAATCCGGAGGAGGAGCGGATCTATATCCGTGCTGACCAGCAGACCCGCTACGGTGACTTCATGCAGGTCATGAACGCGCTCCAGGACAACGGTTTCTATTCCGTGGCCCTGGTCGGCGAAGACAACTCGACGAAGTAGGTCCCAATGACAGACACACCCGTTGAGTATCACCGCAGCCGATATGACGCCCCTCGCAAGAAGGGCTTCATGGGGGTGTCGACCGGCGTATGGCTTATTGCCCTGGCGGTCGTCACTGTCATGTTCGGCATCATGATCTTCTACCTTCAGCAGGCTCGCTTCGAGATCAAGGAGTTCAACTACACGGACGAGGCCGTGGATGTTGAGATCGTCGAACCGATCCCGCCTCCGCCTCCGCCTCCGCCTCCGCCTCCGCCGGACACGCCCCCGCCGCCCAAGCTGCAGGTGCGCCCGCCGGTGATCAACACGTCCGCCCCTCCGCCGCCGATCACGCTTCCGATCGAGCCGACGAAGAAGGAGGACCGGGTCGAGTATACGGGTCCGCCCGTGATCGTCCCCGGACCGCCGCCGCCGCCGGCCCCGCCGGCTCCGGTTCGGCCGCCGGTGATCACCAACCCGAGCTGGGCCCGCCAGCCGGTTCCTGAGTACCCCGATCGCGCGCTCGAGCGTGAGATCGAGGGCAGCGCCGAACTGAGCTGCACGGTCAACCCGAACGGTTCGGTGAGCGGTTGCTCGGTGGTTTCCGAGAACCCCGCAGGCGCCGGTTTCGGACGCGCCGCTCTGTCGGCGGCACGCTCGGCCCGTCTGTCGCCCCGCTCGGTGGACGGTGTGGCGACCGGCGGTACTGTCCGGTTCACGGTCCGGTTCAACCTGCCGGATTGATCCGCGGATCAGCCTGAATGAAAGACGCCCCGGGGGGAGACCTCTGGGGCGTTTCTCTTTGTCCCGATTGCGCTTGATCGGCCCTGCGCCACCCGCTAGACACGCGCCTCCACACGCCCTTGAGCGTCGATGTGCAGCCTTAGCTCAGCTGGTTAGAGCGCCGGTTTGTGGAGCCGGAGGTCCTCGGTTCGATCCCGAGAGGCTGTACCATCTCCCTTCCCTCGATCAGGCGACTTCGGCGGGCCCCAGCCCGTCCAGCGGCGGCATGCCCGCGTCAGGTCGTTTCCGGCAAAGCCGGGCGATCGGAACATCCAGCGCTTCCAGGGCTTCGACCGCCGCCTTGCGCCCGGCCTCGACGACAGGTTCGTAGACCTTCCAGTCGCGGATGTCGGAACCATCGGGCATGGGCAGGATCAGAAGGTCGGCTTCGGCCCGGGTTTCGTCCATCTCCGCGTCGGTCGTGATCGTGGCAGAGCGCATCAGAACTGACACGATGGGAGGCCCCTTCTTCCAGGCCCCCGAGGCGATCCAGCGCCACCAGGAGGGTGGGTTCTCCAGCGCATGGGGATCGACACCCCGGGCCTGGGACATGTCCACGCCGATGATGGGGCCCGCGTTCAGCTGACGCATGACGTCGGTCGGAAAGTTCTTGATGACGGCCCCGTCGACCAGCACCTGGCCGTCCATGACGACCGGCGGCATGACGCCCGGAATCGAGATCGAGGCCCGCATGGCGCGACGCAGCATTCCCGTTCGATGGACCTCGATCCGGCCGGTCGTCAGGTTCGACGACACGGCGAAGAAGGGCAGGGGCATGTCGGCGATGTCGACGTCGCCATAGGCCTCTTCCAGCAGGCCCGCGACCTTGCGGGCCCGGGTCATGGCGATCATGGGGAAGGCAAGGTCGGACAGGGGATCGGACTTGACGAAGGCGCGGCGGATGCGGGCATCCAGCTCGTCGTCCGTCCAGCCCAGCGCAGGCCCCGCCGCGACGACGGCACCCATCGAGGAGCCGCCCAGGAAGTCGAAACAGACCCCGGCGTCATGCAGGGCCTTGATCGCCCCGATATGGGCATAGGCACGCGCGCCACCGCCGGACAGCACCAGGCCCACGGCCGATCCCGTCACGATGCGAGCGATACGGCCCGCGTCGCCTGAATCCCCCTCGGCCGCGTGGAACCAGCGGCCGGGTTCGACAGCATCGAGCCAGACCCGGGTGTTGGCCGGGCGGCGCATGCGGGGGTCACGCAGCAGGATCAGATCGGTGAACTGCTGAAGCCCATGCGCCGTCCGCGCCGGGATGGAGCGGGGCGGGGCGGTCAGGGCGTCGCCGACGATGAACAGCCGATCCACCTGACGGGCGCAGAGGTTGGCCCAGGCGGGTTCGTCCAGTTCGGCCACGTAGAGGACGAAGTCGTGGGTGTCCTCCATGCGCGAGAACCAGTCCGACGCCGACGACAGGGCGGAGTGGTCGATCACCTCGCAGGTGAACCCCATGGCCTCGATCTCGGCGGCCACCCGTTCGACGAAGGCGCGGATGGGCCGTGGGCGAACGGAGACGAAGCCGAAGACGGTCGGGTCGGTCACGCCCGGCGCCCGTTCGCGCGCCCGCTGAAGCATCAGGCGCGACAGTTCGATCATGACGTCGGGGCGGGTGCGGACGGCCTCGAAGAAGTCCTCGCGGGGCAGGGCGAGGATTTCGGAATCGCGCAGGGCCACCACGCTGGCGGAATGGGGCGTGCCGGCGATCAGAGCCATCTCGCCGACCGGCTCGCCCGGCTTGATGACGCCCAGGAACTGGGGGGCCTGACCGTCGTCCTGGCGGAAGACGCCGAGCCGACCGGAGCGGACCAGATAGAGGCTGTCGGCCTCTTCGCCGGCCTGGAACAGTAGCTCGCCGCCCGTCAGGGCGAACCAGCTGGCGCGCGTGTTGCGGTCTTCGAAGACCTTGGCCAGCGCCGCTTCCAGGGTGTCGGGGCGATGAGGCGCCATGATCGAGTGTCGCCGGGCTGGGGCTCGCGGTTACCGCGCGGGTCGATTGGTCGAGTTAGCGGCGCCTTGGCGACAGGAGCAAGGGCTCAGGCGAGCCGTCGGAAGGCCATGCCCGCGGCATCGAACAGATGGGCCCGTCCGGGCGCGATCTCCAGGGAGAGAGGCTGCCCGGTCGAGATCCGGGTTTCACCGGGAAGCTGGACCGTCAGGGTCTCGCCGGACCCCGCAAGGGTGGCGTAGGTATAGGTCGCGGCCCCGAGGTTTTCGACGAAGGTCGCCGTCGCGGCGATGGTGTCTCCGGGACCATCAAGGGCGAGGTGTTCCGGGCGGACACCGAGCTGGACCGACTGGCCGCTCGTGGCGCGTGATGCATCAACGCCGACCCGCACGGTCACCCCGTCGGCGAGGCGGACCGTGGCCCCGTCGGTCGACGCCTCGACGATCTCGGCCGGGATCAGGTTCATCTTCGGGCTGCCGATGAACTCGGCCACGAACCGCGTGCGGGGGTGCTCGTACAGCTCAAGCGGCGCGCCCACCTGTTCGACCACACCGCCGTTCAGCACCACGATGCGGTCGGCGAGTGTCATGGCCTCGACCTGATCGTGGGTGACATAGATCATCGTGGTCTTCAGCCGCTGATGCAGGGCCGCGAATTCGTAGCGCATCCGCACCCTGAGCGATGCGTCCAGGTTCGACAGGGGCTCGTCGAGCAGGAAGACGTCGGGTTCGCGCACGATGGCGCGGCCGATGGCGACCCTCTGGCGCTGGCCGCCAGACAAGGCCTTGGGCTTGCGGTCCAGATAGTCGGAGATGTTCAGGACATCGGCGGCCGCCGCCACCCGGCGTTCGATCTCGGCCTTGTCGGTCTTCGCCAGCGTCAGGCCGAAGGCCATGTTCTGGCGCACCGTCATGTGCGGATAGAGGGCGTAGGACTGGAACACCATGGCGATGCCCCGATCGGACGGTGACAGGGCGTTGACGGTTCGGCCGCCGATGGAGACCTCGCCGGCGTCGGGATCTTCGAGCCCGGCGATGACCCGCAGCAGGGTGGACTTTCCGCACCCCGAGGGACCGACGAAGACCACGAACTCTCCGTCCGCGATGTCCAGGTCGACGCCGTTCAGGACGCGGGTGGTGCCGAAGCTCTTGGTGATGCCGCGAAGGGCGACCTCGGCCATTCGTGCGTTCCGTCCTGTTGTCGTTGGCCGTCAGCGTAAACGGTTACAGCGCCGAGGCAAACACGCGAAGCCGGTCAGGCACGCCGCATCGCTCTTCCGCTGTGAACGGGATGGGGAAGCGACGGAGCCTGGGCGGTTGCCCGGAACCGATGTGGCCCCCTGCTTTCGCGTTACGGGGACCGTGTGATGTGTT
>VYLD01000077.1_pt1 | contig 43836 bp, 34 predicted proteins | sample 5114401 | NCBI WGS metagenome assembly VYLD01 (sample SAMN12291783, study PRJNA351875) | freshwater metagenome | isolation source: freshwater lake | place: USA: Michigan, Gull Lake | collected 2013-08-08 | reverse complement strand
GGGCTGGGGTATGTTGGTGACTGTTACCACAGTGGAGGTACTCCAGCAATTGGTGCCGTTCTTTATGCGCGCATAATATGTCCCGGTTGACGTGACAGTCCTTGTGGTCGGGTATGTCTCGTCCGTCTCGGTGGCAGATGTCTGCCAAAAGGCGTTCCCAGCACTTCCTATGTACCTCAGCAAAACCGACCCGACACTATGTTCTTGAGTGACTTCCGAGGCGGCAGGCCCTGCCGGCTGCGGGCCGACCGTATAGTAAGGGCTGTATAATACAGTTGGTGAATAGGTACAACCACCGGGGTAAAATCGTTTCAACCTAAACGTCCCTGTACTTGTCCAAGTGACTGTCCCAGATGCCGCTCCTGTACCGCCTACAGCGCCATCCCATTGAATTGAACCACCATTTCCACAGCCCGCGTTACTCGGAAGGCCACTTATGCTAGTGGTGCCGCCAAGACACTGTGCGTTAATCTGAGGCAATGCAAAAAGAATTATAATCATTGATGACCCAATTCTTATAAAAAAACGGATTCCTGAATTCATGATTGCAGGTGTCTTAATGTTGATCATGAAAGTTTTGATTAATTGATACGATAAGTGTATTCATACTGCTCAAGAACCTTTCCATCATGATCCTTAATATGAATCAACCTACCCAACTTATCATATTCATAAGTAAGCAATCTGCCGTTAGCATCCTTGATCGTAGAAATCCCTACAATTGGATTATTATAAGTGTAGGTACTTATCTTAGCTCGTAATAGTAAGGGGTCACTTCTTAAATTAGTACCTAAAGTAGTATAGGCATTGTTAAGAGTCGAGTAGTTAGATCCAACCGATTTTACTATAGGAACTGTATTGTTAAAACCCCAGATGTAAGAAGTTGTAATGCCGTTTTGCTCTTTCAACTCAACCGGCTGGCCATTATTATATATATAACTTAGTTGAGGCTCACTATTATATTTTGGATCCTTCACTATGACACCCGCGCTGTTATAAGCCTGAACGAAAGTACTTACAGGTGTTGCTGTCTCTGTTGCATACACATCTTTCAGATAAATTTTTGTAAAGTCTCCGTCTTTAGGGCGATAGTCTAAAAATGCTGCGGACTGAAAAATATTATCCTTCCAGGAAACCGACTCAATTTTGCCAAGCTGATTGGCCTGCAGCATAGCATAGAATGTTTTAACTCCTTCATTGGTGGAGGTAGCGAGGCCGTTCGCTATGCAGTTATTACCTTGCTTACAGCTCCGAATACAATTTGTATAGATTACTCTTTTTTCATTCAATCGGAAATTGTAGTCAATCCAACTGGCCCATCTACAACGTATGGCCTTAGTTGAAGAAGAGCAACCAACGGCACACCACCAAGGCGGTGACGGAGTATTGCATTCATTACACGCTGTGTTACATGGGCCATATCCCCCAACTGAATAAACTGGAAGAATACCATTCCACACATAGCTTGGGTTATAGCTATCTGAACTGGGAAATCCCTTAAAATCACTATCAATACACCCCACCCCGGTAATACATGAATTCTCTTTTGCAAGGTATTCATTATAAAGGGTTTCTGCTTCGGAGAGGTAAGCATCCAAACAAGACTGACATCTATAGTCACATCCAGAAAGATCAGTAAGGTCAGGAACGTAACTATGCCTGGTCTCTAACACTCCATTCTGCGAAGTTTTCGTTTCACGAGTTGGCATTCGGTGATAGTTAGAGTTGAAATTAGTAGTAGTTTGTGTGCTGACAGAATTCCCATTCTCATCTATGCTTATTTCTGTTTGCTCTGATCGCAAGAGTCTGCCAGACTTGATTTCATAGTGAACAGGTAAGGCAACATTGCTACTGCCATATGGCATATTTCCTATGGTAACACCAAAAACCCCTACAGGGTTTTCAATGTATTGTTCTGAGATATTAGTTTCTCTCAACTTTCTGCCACTACTATTGAATACTTTTTTCGACTTAAGGTTACCCCTAGTAAAGTCATAAGGCAAGGGTGCCTGTGGATAAATGGGATCGTTGGTAGTACACGCGTTGACATTTACTTTAGTTAAAGCCACATCATTCATAGTGTTCCAGCCCCCTGGAAGAACTACGTTGCCATTGTACCCACTAATAATATACCCCCCATCTGGACTAATCTCTTTTACCTGACTGTACCCAATGTGATAACCTTGTACAGATTGCATCGGGTGTATGCTAACTGGCGATGTCGCATATCGAACAGGGTACGACCCAGCAGTACCATTGTGCGGAATACATCCATTCTCAGTTGGATATACGTCAAGGCCCTTAATAATAGGATGCTTATACTTGGACACATATGAGGGGATACTATATAAATTTGAATTTCCATATTCGTACCTCATAGTCAGTTTCTGAGATTCGCTCCCTCCAAACTTGTTGATCTGTTTTATCCTAAGTCCACCTACTGTCTTCTCAACGGAAGGATCACAGGTAGAGGTGACCCCATATAAATAGCTTAATACTCCATTCCCACTCCCATACTCCGCATTAGCATCATTATAAGCTTGCAATGTGTGTGTTCCTTCATTAAGAAAAATGTAATTTTCCACAGTCGAAGTGTTTGAGGAAGATACTGAGGCAACTCGAGCATTGTCGATGTAGAAACTGCCACTCGCCACCCCAGATGTTTTGATAGAATAAAAATAGGTGGTAGGGTAATTTACAACAAACGTAGTAGCGGTTCCATAACCGTCAATACCATTCATTCCGGCAAATGCCGTAGCCAGTAGAGTGTTCGTTCTTTCGAAAGAGCAATTGCCCGTAACCAAAGTTCTATTCGCTTCATACACATACTCCGTACCTCCTCCAGTTGGATATTGAATTAATCGCAAGGCACCAGCTCTCATATCAGGCCACTTGGCACTTCTTTCATCGCCTGTTGCTGCATAGTAGGATTGAGACCCCGTTGAAATAAGGGGCAGCATAGTTGTGTTGGAAACTGCTCCGTTGTAAAAACCCCAGTGATCTTGGGCAAAACTTAATCGTCTTGGTACGAGGCTCTCGTCATAATAATAAAATCGGTAAGGGGGTTCAGATTGAGCATTGTCGCAAGAAATCTTTTGAAAGGAGTTTAACTTTAGTCTCTTTCGATCAGTATTGAACTCCGAACTTCCAGCACCAATTTGAGAAATAACATACGGCAGCGGCCGTGTTGAAGCATCGTAAAAGTAATCGTAAGAGAAATTGTAAGACACACAATGTGCACCTTGATTTGAGTTTATTGTAATGGCATCTAAGGATTTTGCATTGTTTGTCCAGTTATTCGGCCCATCTAACGGACTGATAAATTTATTGCTTAAATCCTGTCTCGAATTATTGGCAACAAAGTCAACTGTGCCGTTCGAAAATTGGATTTGTTGTATTGCCACTCCTCGAGGGATAAGTTGTTTTAGTGGGGTAGTTGCCCCATGACCAGTTGGGTCTGTCTTGGTACTTAATGTCCAGTACCCATACTCTTCTGGCCGGTATGTAATAGTAATACTAAACTTGCCATCTGCTGATTCGATTTTATACAAATACCAACTGGAGACAACATCAGAATAAGTTAAATTGTCGAAGGTTAAAGATCCAGACTTCTCAATCGGATCGGTATCACCTGCCTGATTCGTTACGCCAAAATGGTATTTCACTCCGTCTGGCGTTGTAATTTTGAAACCTTGGATGTAATCAAATGTATTTTGAGTATTGGCTCCATCCTTCACAATTGTTTCAATCTTAATGTCCCCTTCTGGGATTAGCACTGCTGTTAAGTCTTCTCTAAAGTAGAACTTACCCCCGTAGCTCCCAAAATTGAATGTATAAATATCAGGTTCCCCATCTCTGCGCCCCTCTAAGAACTTTTGGTAGTCAATTATGAGGCCCCCACTCGGATAAGCAGAATAAAAATAACTTGAAAAACCGTTGTTACTAAAGAACGATTTATCATCTGTGCTTACATGCTCATCGGGCAATCCCTTCACATTGCGCGATACCACTCCACCGGCATTCATTGCCCACCCCGCTCCTACCCAGCTGGCCGGTTCCATTACTTTTAGCCCAGAAGCATGATACGAGAGACTTATTGGGAGTTGTAGTGGGCCTTCCTGAACGATATATATTGGTATGCTAATATCAGGAACTCCCGTATGGGAACTCACCGGGAAATCCACAAATTTTCCAAGAGCCGATGCGGTTGGCGATACAATGTTAACCTTTGGATAATTTTGACCATGAACACAGAAACACACCAGTGATATAACTATCGTGGTAAAAAAAAGCTTTACATTTTTAACCGATTTTATTGATAAGAAATTGATGTTGTAAATGGGAAACTCGGAAATTAAACTCATGGGCATTCATTTTGATAACTGAAAAAAGACACTCACAAATGAATAAGATTCTTTGCTAATACAATCTTAAAAAATAATCACATGCCAAACAACGTGGAAAACCACGTATTTTTTACGTGGTTTTCCACGTTGACTTTGTTATAAATTTTACAGGTGGGCGATTTAAAGGCTTTAACTTCGCTATCGCTGGAATTTAAGGATATTTTTTATTTAGGCCGGTTAATTTAGGCATGAACCATTCTCCTAATAGATTTTTGTTCGATAATTTGCCGAAGAATAATTACCGATGAAACACCGGAGGGCATTGGCGGATGTCCATTGCTCTAATTCGATGATAGAAATAATCAATAAGACAATCAAGTACAACTATTTATACAGAAAAGATATTAGCGATGGCGAACAACTAAAGGAAGTAATGCAATGGTCTGTTGAAAACTTCAACGGCAGACCTCATGTATCCCAACGAGGACTTACGCCTAATAAAAGAAAAGGAACCTGTTACTTGACCGAACCAAACATTTCCGGTAACATAAAACAAGCCATAACCAAACGGAAAATACAAAATGCACAGTTTGTCCCCGTGGAGAAGCTTGATAGGTGATCTAAGTACTATGCTGGTTCTGGCTAACATATCCCAATTGATTCGAAATCATACGGGTTGAGCCAATTGTAAAACCAGTAACTGGTCCGTGATGATGTCCATAAATCCAGTATTCTGCGCCACACCGGTTGATTAGCTCAAATTGTTCCGATACGAATCCTTCGTTCAAATTACTTCCCTTATACTTTTCGGGATAGTGCATAAATGTAGGAACGTGGTGCGTTACAACGACTGTTTTGCCTCCCACCCGTTCAAACTCAGAACTCAAAAAATTCAATGAATTGAGATGCAGTTCGTTGTATTCAAAAGCGGTGAACCGGTTACCATGAAAGCTAATTTCCTGAAAGTCTGACATGCCTTGCTGAATCTGCCATTGATTTCCGGGGCTGATAGCAGACCAAAGTGTTGAAAAAATAAAACGCACTTTCTGATATTCAACAGTGGTATTGTTGATAAGATGAATATTACTTCTAATCTTCTCCTGAAATGACCCACTTCGATCTTTAAGGTCGCCATGATAATATTCGTGATTACCGGGCAACCAATAGGCCTTTTCGAAATTTTCTGAAATAAAATCGAAGAAACGATTTGCTTTCTCAATTGAGCGGAAGGGTACTATGTCTCCTGCGAGGATGAGTATTTCTCCAGTTGGTATTATTGGATTCGCCTCCATGAAAAGAGCGTTATCAATAAATTCTAGATGGAGATCTGAACAGTATTGGATTTTAATCATTTTGGTAATCTGTACTACACTTTTTTCTTAAATTTAAAGGGAATTCCTGTCAGCAGAGAACAAAATATCAAGTTAGAGAATAAAAATGAGAGGGTAGTTTCATAATAGGTTAGTATTTTATGCCTAGAAGTAAAACAATGGAGAATTTTAAACGATCGGAAAAATCCTCATGGGCAAAGCATTTGAGGAAGAATAAAAAGAGCCGAGTTACCAAGCAGATGGCCAGTAAGAAAACACGCGTCAAAAGCAAAATTAGCCTGCATGAAGAGAACTTGGTTGAAGAAGAACCGAACGAACTAATGGGCATCCAAAACAAATTTGATTCATCGGAATGGACGTTTGGTGATTAATGCCAAAAAAAATACGGTAAATCATTAACGGACAAACTCATGGAAGGAAACAAAAGGAAAAGTGATTCACAAACCAAAAGGGTAACAATGGTAAAAAGGATGTTGCGAATGACTTCACATAACGGTCGTGATGGATTGACCTATTCCATGAATGAAAGAAATAAGGACATTGAACGGTTAATCGCAGACGGCCTAATCGGTGAATCGTTTGGTGCTTTTTTAGCAAAAGACGATGACAAAGAGGAAGCGATCGCGGGTATCCGCGCTGCTGCTTCCGCAACCAAAATTGCATATGAAGAAGCTAAGAAAACCAATGTACCTTTTTTAATTATGCAAGACGGAAAACTTTACGAAATAAAGGGAGCACGCGGCAAAAGGCTTGTAAAAAAATCAAATCAAAAACCTTTGTTTTAGAACTATTCAAACGCAACATATTCTTTATTGCTAATCGTGGACAACCACTATTTTTTACCTGGTTCTAAAAATCGGTAGTTCAGATATCAAAATCCAATATCTTCTGAAAACCCTTTTGGAACATAAAAACTGGAACAATTTCTTTTGATGTAGTGAGTCATTTCTTCACTCGATGCTTTACTTTTCGTTTTCTCTTCTGCTGAAGCTTCCATAATTGAATAGGGCTTAATTCTATGGGAAGAGGTTTCATTGGCTCGATGAGGTGAAGGTATTTGTAGGTTCGAAGTAGTTGAACGAGTGTTGACACCGTTCCTCCGGCACCTCCCTCGATGCTTGAAACTGTATTTCGATGCACACCTGAAAGGCGAGCCGCCTCAAGCTGGGTTAAATTATTCTTAATCCTGACGTCTCTAAGAAACTGACCAATCTGTTTCTCCAACGCGCCATCTGAAAAATCATAAATAGTTGCCATTTACTCACATTTATGTGTGAAGTATGAAGTAAAATTGAGGTTAACGCACAGATAAATATGCAAATACCGCGCACTTGAGAGTGGTGCTTCCTAATCCTTTATAAAACACTGCCTGTCTTTAGGAAAGAATGGAGTTTTGTAAAATCCGTGTGCAAGGTATTTCAAATGACCGCAACCAACTGCATCCGTACGGTAAGTAAAAGCATCACTTTGACTTTTTTTAACTAACCTGACAAAGTCATCATATTTTTCCGGCAATTTGATAGAAGTTTCAGACCATCCTTCGTCCGTTATTTCCTTTTCAAATAACCTCAATTCTGTTTTATCATCTTTCATCGGATGAAATATTTGAAGATCAACTTTTGTATCTAGAAAATAGTCTCGGTAATGATCATAAATCTCAGGCGCATCCAGAATAATGGTCATCTCGAACAGCATTAAGATTAGAGTAGAACTCGTGTCATCATAATTGAAAGGACGTTCTGTTGGTGGTAGTGTGACCTATTCTCATTCTCGTCCTTCTTTGCTTCTAAGCTCGGATGGTTTTATCATCCGAAAAAAGTTGTAACTTTGACTCCAACTTAATTCTTTATTTCATGAAAGGTCGCGGTGAAGTTTCTGTCGTTATTCGTTAATTAGGCCAAACTGGTTTAAATTTGCGCGTCAGCTGTGCGGCTAAAATCGAATGCCCAATCCAGCTGAAACAATTTCATTTCCTCTCCACTTTTATGAGATGGGAGTCTGTACTCATGAACTATTAGTTTGTCCTCATTTCGTATTATTGATGAGATTTCATCTTTTGAACTCATTTCCCTGAGTTTGGGAGTGACCTTTTGGGATTCTCTCAAAAATGCAATTTCGAAAATATGTTCTTCTATTATATCTTTTTGTTGAATAATCCATGAATTTTTTTCGTCACCAAATTCTTTTTCTATCTTGATCGTTAAGTTAGCATCAATAATGTCGGATTGATTTAAGGGTTTCAAGAATTTAAAGAAAAAATTTTCTGCATATTTCTGAACAGAGGTAGCGTTTTTGTTAAATGAGATTGGATCATCAGATAAAATCCCTCTCTTTCCAACTTTGACAGATACTGTAGAATGAGTCAGTGGCTCTTCTGTCGTTGATTTGATTTTTTGATCGTTTGTATAAAAAATATCCGAGGCATTATAATATTCGATTCGTTCCTGTCTTAGGAGAATGGTTGATTTACCATCAATGGACTTCCCATCCGATTTGCTGTTAATAGTGCTTGATAACAAGTCTGCAAATATTCTCTCTTTATCAAGCTGAGTCTGAATTTCTTTTTTTAGTGACTCTTGTCTTTCTCTGAGATCATTTTCGAATTTTTCTTGTTGAACATTGATAGATTGAAGTGACTTCCGAAAATCTTTATATTTACTTATTCCAAGGAAAGTTGAGATAACACTAATAATTGATATTACACCCCCTACACTCCAAGCAATTCTTTCATAAAAAGTCCGTAGATCATCTAGGCGAGTTCCAATATGATCAAGACGTTCAAATGAGTGATCTATTCTTTTGTTTACCAATTCATCTCTTTTACTTAAGAATTCAATATTATTTTCAATCAAATTGATTTTTGTCGAATCACCTACTGCTAAAATCTTAGATTGTCCCACTAAGGGCACAAATACAAGATAAATAGTAGCAAACAGAGTCCATTTCATAGATATTAATTTGAGGTAAGGGATAATCTTCTTTATCATCGTTGCAGTTACTAACGTGAGTATTTGCGTTCGAGCGGGGCTTTCGAAGCCGCGTCCTGTCCCCGACAATGAACGCACTAAAGATACGAAAACGTTGGATTACGCATCAACCCCACTTGACGCAAATACAGCCTAAGCTTGCAAAGTATTAAATTGAACTACAATTAACAGAAGAACAAAGGGAGGAATAAGACTAGCAAATACAGAGAAACATTTGATTTTGTCAACTCTTTTGAAAATACGATAGACATTATTGTAGGAAAGTCCAAAAGGCCGGATTGGTTAAAATGCTTGCTAAAACATTACTTGCAATATCACCACCAAAGGATTTTAATTTCTCTCCAATTTTAACTTTAGCCTTACCTTGGAATTTACGAAATAGGCGCAACTCGGTTGCGCCTATTTCGCCTTTAGGTGAGTGTCAACGGCCTTCGCAGTGGGCCAGCAAAAACCCTTCGAACCGAAAAAGAACCTTTTGGAGCCTCCATTATCAATTTTACTCATTCAGGGCTAAATATCCAAGCTATCAAACTGGCTTTAAAACCAATAAGTGCTTGACATTTCGGTAATTGATTTTATTGAAGGGGAAGGCTATGAACAAACCTCTTTGCGGAATCCGAGCGATCATTGAATCGTAAGTGCTTCATAGCCAAGTGAGGAAATGGTCAATTGATGGTGGAAGTCATCTATTAATGGTGCCAAATGAAACAATCGTAGACCCGCGAAATAAAGCGTAAGTGTGCGCGGAATCTCCATCTCATTTTGGGACGCAAATTTATCCCTCCAAAGTCGGGATAAAATTCGGGATTTTGGTCAAAGCGTTCATTTGGAAAAGTTGGGATAAAAATCTCAAAATCTTTGGAAATCAGCTTGAGCTCTGAATATCAATAGGCACATTTTAATTTTCTGAAATGCTCCCAAAACCATGAAAAGATACATATTTAATTGTCTGTCATTTAGTTAAATAGAATTGCACAAAATCTTGCAGAGCAATATAGAAATCAAGAAAATTAGATTACGGGGAATTCTTAGGTCATAGTACATTATTAATTGACCCGACCATTATAAACGCTGAACTAAAACGTTCTGATACTAGCAGATTGGAATTGTAGCCAATTTAGGCTGTTCGGATGATCTTACTGCTATTGCTCCTTCCCTCTTAAAATTTCACAAACTACTTATTGATTCGCTTCCGTTAAAATCAAAATAGTCTAAAAGCCAAGTCCCTCGCTACTTGCGGGTTTGCGTGATAGAATGCAAGGTCCACTCTCAGTTCCGATTTTTTTTTGAACAAAACAACATGTCAGAAACTACAGATTGAGACGAGGATATTTGATGCTATGGCGTAGATAAAAGTCCACACACGCAAATTAGTGCTCCAAATCAATGCTCTCGTTCATCCCTGTCTTTTCAGTAAGTTTGTGAAAAAAAAGGGCAGATAATAGCTGGCATCATTTTGTTATGAGGTCAATTAATCAAATAAGAACTGGGCCTTCAAAAAATTGAAATCAACTTTTACTGACGACCGTTTCATGAAAATTACCTACCCTCTTAACGATGTTCATACCTTATCGGTCGAGGAACTGTCCCATGCTTTTCAAACAAATGTTGAAACGGGACTGACCAACCCGGAGGCAGCAAACCGTTCCAAGCAGTTTGGACTGAATGTTTATCAAATCCAAAAGCAGAAAAGCATTTGGATAATGATACTTCAACAATTTAAAAGCCCCATCGTCTACTTGCTGTTGGCCGGGGCCGCTGTTTCAGTCTATTTTAAAGACTACATAGAAGCAATTGCCATTGCAGTAGTCATCTTGGTAAATGCCCTTATCGGATTTTTAATGGAGTTGCAGGCACGCAATTCGATGAATGCCTTACGTGAGATGGATGTGATCCATTCAAAAGTGATTCGCGATGGTAAAACACAACAAATCCCGTCCGAGCAATTAACACCGGGAGACCTAGTGGTGTTGGAAGCGGGCGATGTCGTACCTGGTGATGGTCGAATAATTGATCTTAATCAGTTGCAATGTGATGAATCTTCACTAACAGGTGAATCACTTCCAACAGAAAAGAACACAGAGCAACTATCCAAAGAGACGGTACTTGGCGACCGTCACAACATGGTTTTCAAAGGCACCTCTGTAATGAACGGGAATGCCAAAGTTGTGATTACGGGCATTGCCGAAAATACAGAATTGGGTACTATCACTTCACTGGTGGAAAGTGCAAAAGACACCACTACCCCATTGGATAAAAAATTGAATACGTTGAGCAAAACACTCATTTGGTTGACACTTATTCTCACGGTATTTTTTGCAGTTAGCGGAATTATTCAGGGCAAAGCATGGGTGCTAATTATAAAGACTTCCATTGCTTTAGCGGTGGCTGCATTTCCGGAAGGATTACCCATTGTATCAACAGTTGCGTTAGCGTATGGAATGCTGTTGATGGCAAAACGAAACGCAATTGTGAAAAAACTTTCAGCTGTGGAGACGCTGGGAAGCACTACGGTGATTCTGACCGACAAGACAGGAACTTTAACCGAAAATAAAATTTATGTAGATACTTTGGCTTTTCCGTTAGAAAACAGAAAAGTGAGCATCGAGTATAACACACTTAAGTTTGCTGATGGTACGATCGAAAAAAGTAAAAAGAATTTTGAAAAACTAAAACTCATTGGCGCCTTGTGCAATGATGCTTCCCTCCTACCAGCAGATGCAAAAAAGAAGGCAGTAGGTGACCCAATCGAAATAGCCCTTCTCCAGCTAGCCAACACTTCGGGTACCACGGTAGAAGCACTACAAACACAGCACGAACGCATAGCCGAAGTTCCGTTTAACTCAGTTGCTAAAATAATGGCTACCCTGCACAAAAGCCCCACTGGTAATTTTGTTGCAGCCAAAGGTTCTGTTGAGCACCTGCTTAAGCATTGCAGTAAGACCCAATCGGGTGGAATAGTAAAAGAATTGGGTGAGGCCGAAAGAACCACCATCTTATTGGAATCTGAAAAGATGGCTGCACAAGGTCTTCGTGTATTGGCCTTTGGCTACAAAGAAGGAGCAGAAATCAATCAGCATAGCTTTTTGAATGACTTAGTGTACGTGGGTATGATCGGCTTTCTTGACCCTCCGCGATTAGATATCAAGGACGCAGTTGTCTCCTGTAGAAAAGCAGGAATTAAAATCGTGATGATCACTGGCGACCATCCAATGACGGCCTTAAACATTGCTAAACAAACAGGCTTAATCGAAGGAGCCGAGCAACAGGTAATTACAGGAAGTCAGTTGCCCCCGGCAAATGCAATGACCGATGAGTGGAGAAATAGGGTACTGAGCACGTCCGTGTTTGCTCGTACTACTCCGAAACAAAAACTAGACATTGCCGATGTCTTTCAAAAAGCGGGCAACATCGTGGCTATGACGGGCGATGGTGTAAACGATGCACCCGCATTAAAGAAAGCTGATGTTGGCATCGCCATGGGATTGCGGGGAACAGCGGTAGCCAAAGAGACTGCAAGCATTGTACTTAAAGACGATTCGTTTACTTCCATTGCAGAAGCTGTTTCGCAAGGCAGAGCTATTTTTAGAAACATACAAAAATTTGTTATCTACCTAGTGTCCTGTAATCTGAGCGAAATATTCATCGTAGCCACTTTAGGTTTTGTTGCTCCTGCTTCCATCTTGTTACCCTTACAAATATTGTTTCTTAATATGGTCACGGACGTATTCCCCGCATTAGCATTGGGTTTAGGTAAGGGAGATAAGAGTGTGATGGAGGAACCCCCAAAAGAGCCGAAAGCGCCTGTTATTTCAAGTAAAAATTGGATGGCTATTGTCATCTATTCTGTGGCCATAACCCTGTCTGTCATCGTGGCACTCACCTTTTGCAAACAAACCATCAACGCCAGCCACCAGCTACTAAACAACGTAGCGTTTGTTACGCTCGCCTTCGCACAACTATTTCATGTTTTCAACATGGCATCCTTTCACTCGAAATTAATTTTAAATGAGATCACTAAAAATAAATTTGTGTGGTTCGCCATTGTAGTTTGCACAGGCCTAATGATACTGGTATATGCACTGCCACAAACACGCTCAGTGTTGGGTTTAGTAGAACTTCCCACGGAAGCATGGATCGCATCCATTATAGCCAGCCTAATACCTCTTATCGTAGTACAGCTTTTCAAAGTTAGTACAAAAGTAAGGGGTATGGTTCAACCTTTGAACTGAAAAATGTATAAATGCTTGATTTTCAAACAAATATATCTATCAAGCTGTGGGCATTTCTAATTACGTATTACCTAGCATAAAGCTATTGGATTAGGCCGCGGAAAAAAGAGTCGGTTCTTCGTGAGTGTCACTCTTTCGATTACCATTAACGCGTTCACCAGCTCTGTTGCTATGCTGTTCAAAACCAAAATCAAATTCTTATCTTTGAGAGCAAAAAGAGATCACTCGTGGCGTATGAAGAACTTCGTTTCTAATTCAACTGAATCAACCCGCATGTTCAAAAGCGGATTTTTAGAGATTTTTTCAAAGGTGCATTTCTCGGTGCCCTTGTTTATCTACATTCCAACAATCGCATTTTTCGGTTGGAGGGGCTTCTCTGTTAAAGATGTATCTGCTTTAGAGATCTTTCTTTCAATCACAGCAGGCTTACTCTTCTGGACGTTGACTGAATACGTACTGCATCGGTTCGTTTTCCACTATATGCCCAAATCAAAATGGGGCCAGCGGTTGCACTTTATCTTCCACGGTGTACACCATGATTACCCTAACGATGCATTACGCCTTGTGTTGCCTCCCTCGGTAAGTGTTCCATTGTCGGTGCTTTTTTACTTCCTGCTTAGCCAAGTGATTCCAGCCCCATACTTCCCCACTTTCTTTGCTTCATTTCTTACGGGCTATTTGTGCTACGACATGTTTCACTATGCCTTCCATCACGGCAATTTTTCCAATCCTATTTTAAAGAAGTTAAAGCAGCACCACATGCTTCATCACTATACTGACTCCGACCATGGATATGGCGTTACGTCTGTGTTGTGGGATATTATCTTCAGGTCTGAGATCAAAAAGACCAATTCTTAGACTCAGAAGAAAATCTCCTGGGCTAATCGGAATGTATTGGCGTGCGCTTCTATAATATCGCGAAAATCGGTTGAGTAGCCGCCACCCATACTTGCCACCAAGGGTACCCCACTCTGTTTAGCGGCCTGTAATACAATGCGATCCCGTTCTTTACACCCTTCCCTACTCACACTCAACTTCCCCAACTTATCCGTCTCTAAAATATCCACACCTGACAAAAAGAAAATAAAATCGGGTCGTACTTGATCCATTAAAAGATCGAGGTTGATGCGCAGCGTATTTAAATAAAAATCATCATTGGTAAAATCGGCTAGTCCAATGTCCAAGTCAGACTGCTCTTTATGTAACGGGTAGTTGTTTTGGCCATGCATGCTGAATGTGAAGACGCGAGATTCTTCATGAAAAATCTGAGCTGTTCCGTTTCCCTGGTGCACGTCCAGGTCAACCACCAATATTTGTTTGGCTAATCCCTCGTCTAATAAATAACGTGCAGCAATGGCGATATCGTTCAAAAGGCAGAACCCTTCTCCTTTATAAGTAAACGCATGATGTGTACCGCCAGCGATGTTCATCGCTATACCATGTTGCAGCGCAAAAAGTGAGCACTGAATTGTTCCATTTGCGATGGTGATCTCTCGAGTAACCAATTCCCTGGTGAGTGGAAATCCAATCCGTCTGATTTCGGCTGGCTCAAGTGTCAGTTGCTCTAGCCGATTCCAATAGTCTACGTCATGCACAGCCAGAATGCGGTTGCGCTCCAGTGGCTGCGGCACAAAAAAGTTTTCTTGAACAAGAGTTCCCTCGTGGAGCAACTGCTGCGGCAACACTTCATATTTGCTCATTGGAAACCGGTGATTGGGCGGCAGTGGCAATACATACGATTGTGCCCAAGCAACCTTTAGCATATCGCGTTTTCTAGAAAAAGAAAACGGGTTGAAAAATCAACCCGCTTCTGGTTTGGTATAGGTAATGATAGGTCAATGCTCTTCATGTTCATGTTTCTCTGCTCCTCCGTGCCAGGCCTCCATGATAGAGTGAAAGCTGTCATGCAGCGCGTTTAGTGATGAGCCAATAACGGCATCATCCGCTCCGCTCTTGATAAGGTCGGCTAATGCCCTTGTGTCTGTCTTTAATTTTTGCAAGTTCTCCTTTACCGCATCGGTGTTTACTTTTTCAGGTAACTCTGCGGCTGCCCATTTTTCCGCCTCAGCGGCCATCTCTTCAGCAAGCTTCTTGGCCGGTGCTAAATTGGTCGAGTCCTTATAGGGGTGGAAGACTTCGGCCATTATCATATGAAAAGAATCCATCTCTTTCCACTCTTCCGAATCAGCGGAAGATGATTCAGTTGCTTCGGTGGTTTCTGTCTTGGAAGTGCAGCTTAGCATGCCGCAAAAAATCAATACTAAAAGGTAGGATAGCTTACTAATTCTCATAGGTGGTATTTTCTTCAAAGATAACAGGCAACTGGCAAATGGCAATGTGATTAAAACTAAAAAATCATCTCATCCTTTGCCTTTATACTTTCTGCGCATCTCGAGGCTGTGGATGGCTTTTTTCAACAAGTCAAAATACAATGTTATAAAAAGGAATATGGTCATCGCCCAGATAACGGCCACGTTGAAATAGAGCGTGTCGTATTTCTTACCCATGAAAAGCTTCGTGGGTACATAAAAGTTTTCTCTAAAATCAAATTGATTAGCTGGGCGATGATCGTCAAAGTAGATAGGATATATTTTTTGAACCAACTCGCCTTTCCAGGATGCAATACGCACCACCGCATTTGTATTTTCTACTGAATTCGTTACAGCTTGATTCTGGTACCGCATTCTTAGATCATCAAACGCTACTTTTTTTTCAGGCGTGTCAGTCAATTCCATCACTAGCTTCTCTTTTTCTGCAGTTGCATTTCGATTGCGAATGCCATAGTACTCCTTTAAAGTTCCCAGAAACAGGCGTACTTTTTCATACATTACAGAGTCAAACTTGCCGATTGCAATTTGTTCGACATCGGGAAACCTTTCATGACCAATCGAATTTAACTCAGCGTTTATCTCATTTCGCAATAAGTCCATCGCCTGACCTGTAGTATTCGTTGGGCTGGTGTTTCGCCACTCACTGCGGTGGTTGACAATATATGCCAACTGCGATTCCAGCTGAGGTAAGTAGTAAATTCGTTTATAGTCGGCAATGGCGCGTTTTTGGTCGAGCTGATAAAACTGTTTCTCGTAGGGGTTGTCTTTGAACTGCGTCACCATGTACGCTTCAAAAGCCCAACGCGATGCCATCAGCTCACCTACTATGGGTATTCCATTGGGGGAACCGACTTTTGGATTAAACTTGTCAAAGCTAATAACCACACCACTCAGCAACAGTTGTGGAATGATCAAAATGGGAATTATGATATAGATTGTCACTGCCGAATCGAAGGCAGAAGAGATATTCAATCCGAGCATATTGGCAAAGCATGAGCATGAGAACAAGATCATCCAGTAGCGAATTTCACTAAAAGGTATTTCCAGCAACCAGTTGCCAACCAGTATAAAAGTAAATGTCTGAAAACCCGATATCACAAACAAGATGATCACTTTAGACGTCAGATAGCTGCCGTTGCTCAAGTGAAGGTACTTTTCTCGTTTTAGAATTTTTCGGTCATGGAAAATCTCCTCTGCGCTGACAATCAATCCCACAAACAATGCCACCACAATGCTCATGAAAAAATAAACGGGAATATTGTCGTTGTTAAAAAACGTGTAAGAGGGATTCTCGACACCTACCGCTTCGTAATATTTCACAAAAAAACCGATGAAAAGAGCCAATGTGGGTGTCAGTAATAAGTTGAGGGCCACATACTGGCGGTTGGCAACTTTTGACAATACATCGCGAATAATAAAAACCCATAATTGCTTAAACCGGTTAGGAATCTTTTGTGTAACGGGCAAAGGATCGTTCACTTCTTCTACTTTTGGAATCCGCATCTTCTGCTTAAAGTACTGATACCACTGCCCCGGAGATACTCTTCTGTTATGAGTAAACCGGCCGTATTCATTGACAACCCTCGTTTCTATAATATTGAAAATTTGTTCTGGATTGATGTTTCCGCACTCGGGGCAGGCGCCAGGTGTTTTATTGGCCGCATTGATGATGTCTTGAAAATAATTGACAGACTCGACCGGATTTCCGTAGTAAATTTGAAATCCGCCAACATCCAGAATGATCAATGTATCAAACATTTTAAAAATGTCAGACGAAGGCTGGTGAATCACTACAAAAATCATTTTTCCCCTAAGCGCTAGCTCTTTGAGTAAATCCATGATGCTTTCCGAATCACGTGACGATAGCCCGGAAGTCGGTTCATCCACGAAAAGAATAGTGGGCTCTCTCAGCAACTCGAGTCCAATATTCAACCGCTTTCGTTGTCCACCACTAATGGTTTTCTCTAAGGGAGAACCCACTTTCAAATTTCGAATCTCGGACAAGCCCAAGCTAAGCAGCACTCGCTCAACTAACTCGGCATGTTGCTGGCGCGTGTAATGTCCGAAACAAAGACGGGCGCTGTAGTATAAATTTTCAAACACAGTAAGGTCTTCGATCAGTAGATCATCTTGTGGAATAAACCCGACAACTCCATCCAATTTTTTTGAATGAGCGTGGATATCGTTCCCATTTATTAAAACCCTCCCACTCGAAGGTTTCTCTGATCCGTTCAACACATTTAGCAATGTCGATTTTCCCGAACCGCTCGCTCCCATCAACCCAATCAACTTGCCACCCGTTTCGGCAATGTTAATATTTTGCAAACCAGCTCGTCCACTTTTGAAATGGTAAAACAAATGATCTGCGATAAAACTTATTTCATTATCGCTCTCCTCAAATAGAAATTTTCCAACCACATCGCTATAATAGATGGGCTCAATTTTAGAACCGCGAATGGTGCTACCTGTGGGGAATACGTCAATTTTTCGACTCTTAAGTGTAACTCCATTGAGCGTCAGTGGAGTAATACCGAGATACTTAATAAAATACGTCTCCGTATCCTGAAGCCGAAGGATTGCAATCAATCCTGTAAGATTACGTGCTATAATACGAGGCCCAGGGTGATTGACTTCATCGGAACCCTCGTCAATGACAAGGATATTTTTTGATGCTAACTCATCAATGTCGTAGCCTAATACAAACGACCGCATGGCCCGGAAATCCTTTGGCGAAATCTTAAGCGCTTCACTAATATAAAAAATCAAATTACTCTGACGCTCTGAAAGGCTTTCATCAGCAAAAACAAGCTCAATTATCTTGATGACCAATACGGCTTTTTGTTGGGTCGTGAGCGCTTGGTTTACCTTTTTAGAAATCTGCATGATCTGAGCCCAATCATCCACAAATTCCTGTGTGGCTTCATCCAGATTCTCCAGAGAGCCATTGGCCAATCTTTTATTGTCTTTGCAGAACTCGTCAAAGAGAGACAGGTAATAGCGAGTGCCATCTTGGTTCAAATGAAGCGACAAAAATTCTTTGATGATCGCTCTTTCATCTTCCGTGATCCGTTCTTTCGAAACGATGGCAAAAAATTGAATAACAGCTTTTAAAAGCTCTTCGCTCATTGATTAAATGATAAACAGGTTTCTTTTGCAAATTATAGTTAAAAACGATAAGTTATATACGGATTGTCCGGTAAGTCAGTTGTTTTGAGTAAATAATGGTGATGTTTGTTCCCTCCCAATCCGTAAAAAAGGGCGACTTATATTGCTAACAAGCAAAGGGTAAAGTCTTCATCCGATACTGGTTACTAAAAAGACAAACTCAGTTCGTTTTTTCCTTATCCAATTCGCTTAGATAGCAGTTCCGATAGAATCAATAGACCCTCGCGCAGGAATTCGTCTTGGAGTTTGGTTAAGTCCGTTACAGGCAATCCCTCTTTACTCGCAGGAAGTTTTGTATCCAATTTATCGGTCAGCTTTTTCTTTTCAATTTCTTCCAACTCTTTTTTGCGGGTAGCTTCGTTCAAGGAAATGCGCGACTGATTCAGATTAAATTTCAACTCTTCGGTCTCACGAATGTACTTTTTTAGGGTCGTGTCAAACTTTGTGCGATCCAAATACGAACGGTTGAGCTTTGCAATTGTCTTTTCATTGACGTCAACAGAACGTTGAAAAGAAGCAGCTTTAATCACGTCCCATGGCAAAGCACTTGGGCTTGCACTCTCTCCAAAACGAGCAGCATCCAGCGCGCTCGGTAGCAAAACATCTGGCACCACGCCTTTATGCTGTGTGCTGCTACCCGTAACTCGGTAAAATTTTTGAAATGTAATTTTCAACTCGCCTACCGGTTCTTTCTCGTTCAAGAATCGATTCAAATCCAACACAGATTGAACAGTTCCTTTTCCGTAAGTTGATTCGCCCACAATCACACCTCTCTGGTAATCCTGTATGGCTCCCGCAAAGATCTCAGATGCTGATGCGCTGAATCTATTTGTTAAGACCACAAGCGGCCCACTGTAAAAAACCTCTTTGTTGTCATCAGGTAATACTTCCACCCGATTGGCGGAACTTTTCACTTGCACCACCGGCCCTTCTTTTATAAACAAACCAGTCAAGTCAACGGCTTCTTGTAGTGAACCTCCCCCATTATTCCTGAGATCCATAACAAGGCCATCCACACCTTCTGCCTTCAATTCGCCAATCAGCTTTCGAACATCGCGGGTTGTGCTTCTGAAATCCTGATCACCTCGCTGGTAAGCATCATAGTCCATATAAAAACTTGGCAATGTAACCACCCCCATTTTCATATCTTTTCCATCAAGTTGATAGTTAACAATTTGTTTCTTGGCAGCCTGGTCCTCTAACTTTACTTTTTCACGAATAATTGAAATCTCCTTTGAAGCTCCAGTCACCCCGGTTTTCGCAGAAAGTATTTGAAGGCGGACAGTGGTTCCCTTGGGCCCTTTGATCAGCTTTACAACATCATCTAAACGCCAACCAATGACGTCTACCATCTCACCATCTTTACCTTGCGCTACTCCTGTGATCAGGTCATTGGCCAACAAGAGACCGGATTTATCTGCCGGACCTCCCGGGATGATCTTAGCGACCTTGGTAAAATCATTTTCTGTTTGCAATTGTGCTCCAATACCTTCCAGGGATAAACTCATACCTTGCTTAAATAGGTCAGAAGCTTTGGGAGACAAATAGTTGGTATGTGGATCAAACGCTTCTGTGATGGAATTCATGTATAGGCTAAACACATCTTCAGAATTGAATTGAGACACTGATTTTGCTGAGCGCTCATACCGTTTCCTGAGCGTCTCCTTAATCTCATCGGGCTTCTTACCTGCTAGTTTCAAGCTAAGTGCCTGACTTTTGATTACTTTTCGCCAGATGTCGTTAAGCTCCTCAGTTGATTTTGCCCAAGGTTCTTTCTCTCTATTGGTCTCATAAAACTCGTTGGCAGAATAGTCGAAGTTAGCACCAACCAGTTTGTCAAGAACGACAGTCATTCGTTCGGTGTATCTTTTTTTGAAAACCCGATAGATATCAAATGCGGGAGACACATTTTCACCCTTTGTCAAGTCATCAATAACCAAACGGTATTTTTCAAATGACTTAATGTCACTATCCAGAAAGTAGGATTTGTTATTATCCAACTCAGAAACGAAACGGTCAAGGATGGCCGAAGATAATGAATCGCCCAACTTAATTTTTCGATAGTGATTGGCGTTGAGAATCTCAGCAATCAATTTGGCCTCTTTCCCGAAAACAGGCTTAGCTGCAATAACGGTGTCCTTTGGAACAACTTGCGAATAGGCAAAAAACGAAATAAATGAAAAAAGAGCAACCAGTATGCGTCTCATGAAAAAAAGATAAAATTCAAAAAAAATTTTTACGATCATGCCAATTTATCAAAATCGAATTCAGCCAGAAACTTCTGCGCTTCTTCCACTGAAGAAAATTCAAACGATTTCTTTTTGCCAAAGTTGGAGTGTAGATCGATTTTAATCAATGCCACGTTCTTTGTACCCGCCTTTACATGCAACCCTTGTGCTTTGTAGTCTTCTGATTCCTTTTTAGAAACGTTAAAAACTGTGGATCTAACGTTCTTACAATAAGCACACTGATAGTGTTTTAAAAGCTCCTTTGGCGAGCCATCTTCATGCCGTTCAGTAATCTCCTCACGTTTGACCTTCATGGTGTAAAACCCACAATTATTGCATTGTAACGCAATCAAATGCCCATTATACTTTTCAATCTTAACATCCGAGGTCTTTTCGTCAATCCAGACGTCATAGTCCATTGAAAACAAGCTTTCTTCAGCCTGCATGCCCTCATCGAGGTGAACATCTTCTTCCGATTCGCTAAGCAGTTTCATCGTGTTGCCTGTCTTAGGGTTAATTCTGGGTGAGTAGCGTAGCTTTCTAAGTTTTGCGTTCAAAACGGAGGGATAGTAATAATCAAGCACAAGCGATGCAACATAGCCTACCAACGTAGCCGCGCAAATAGAGACAAACAATCGCACAAAGAACCAAAGTCCAATATGGTTGTACTTCTCCTCACCATAAAGATTGATTGCAAATGCAGCTGCACTGCCAAATAGAAAATAGAACCATTTGTACCATTTAACTTCGTTTAAGTTAATGAAGTCATGCTTTTGTTTGTGGTCCGAAAAAGACGACACACGCATTTTATATACCAGATAAACAATGATTGATAATGCCACCATTACAATCACGCCAATAGACATCACACTGTGCCAAACCTTTAGAAAAGAACTCTCATTCATAACATTTACCAATTTTTTTAAATATAGAGATATTTTGTTGTTGTAGTTGACTGCAATGATCCGGCAATTTGGCCAGATTTGGAGGGTTTCAAAATATTTGTGCAATAATGCACATATAAATTTTGTTTTAATTAATAAAAAGCCATATAATTGTGTATTAATACACATGCATATGAATAGTTTCGAGATGAAAAAAGTGGAAATGGAGCTAAGGAACTTCACAGTCAGGAACTTTGAGAAGCCAAGTAATTGTCGAAATGCTGCTCAGATAAGGTTCTATATCAGCGAGTTATGCTCGAAGATTGAAGAGTATGAAAAGCGATTCAATTACGTTCCAGATTGGGCTTATGCCTTGCTCAACCAGTACACAATTGTGCAAAACAGCTTTGTACATCTTGAATTTGTGAAGTGCTACGCTTGAGGTAACGATGAAATACATCCCCTCTCCCACCCCAATCAAATATGACTATATGTACAGTGCTACCGCCAATAAATCGGGGCGCATGCAATATCACAAAGTGCGGCCAGGGGTGAGTAAACTCAGGATTAGCCGTTCTGAATTTATAAAAGCGTTTAATGACTTACCGCTAATTGCTTTGAATCCCATCCAACAGCGTGGGCAGGATATCGTATTTCAGCTAGAATTCTTTGTTTGACTACTTAAGTATCTGCTCCAAATTCGCTGGTGAATAGTTAATGGACTTTATGGTTTTGTTGTCGCTAGACCGGTATACCAGCCATTTACCCGCTTCTTCTTTATAATAGCAATGTGTACCGTCCTTTTCTCGATAGTAATCAACCGTTTTTATTGCTTCCGCCTCCGTTAAGCACGCCTTACTCATGTTTGACCGCTGCACCTCTTCAAACAAAGCCTTAAATTTTTCGGCAAGGCCAAACTCTAAGATCGCACCCGAGAGCACATACTGAAGATCGCAAAAAGCATCAGCCACCTCGACAATATCGTTGTTGAGAATTGCCACCTCGAGTTCCTTCAATTCCTCCGCCAACAGCGCCACCCGTAGTTTACATCTGGTTTCATCTGGGATTGTGGGCACTGGCAAAATGGGATGCTTAAATGTTCGATGAAAATCGGCCACAAGGACGAGCGAATCGGGTTGTTGCATGTGTAGGTTAAATTAAAGCTTCAAATCAATGAAAAATGTATGGAATTTTAAATATACCAGATCACTTGTATTGAACTTACATATCTACCTAAAACACAATTAGTTATGTCTTTTCAACGAAATTATATAATTCAAAATCCTTAATGCATTCAAGTTGCCTTTAGAGGTTATATTTGCGGCTCAATTTTTTTGTAGATGAAGACAAATTTCGTGGAAGAGTTGAAGTGGCGTGGAATGATTCACGACATTATGCCAGGGACAGAAGCTCAGTTAAGCCGCGAGACTACGGCAGGATATATAGGCTTTGACCCTACTGCTGATTCCCTCCACATTGGCAATCTTGTGCAGATAATGACATTAGTCCACTTTCAGGCAGCAGGCCATAAACCAGTGGTTCTGGTGGGCGGTGCTACCGGGATGGTTGGAGATCCTTCGGGCAAATCAGCCGAACGTAATCTGTTATCAGACGACCAATTGAACCATAATGTCGCTTGTGTCAAAGGCCAGTTGGCTAAGTTTCTAAACTTCCAGGAGGGGGAAAATAAAGCTGAGTTGGTCAACAATTATGACTGGTTCAAGAATTTTCGTTTTCTTGATTTCATCCGGGACGTAGGAAAACACATCACCATCAACTACATGATGTCTAAAGATTCGGTTAAGAATCGACTCGAAACGGGTCTTTCGTTTACTGAATTCAGTTACCAATTGGTTCAAGGATATGATTTCTACTGGCTATACAAGAATAAGAACTGCAAGTTGCAGATGGGCGGCTCTGACCAATGGGGCAATATTGTAACAGGAACTGAGCTGATTCGTAGGAAAGAAGATGGAGAAGCATTTGCACTCACAACCCCACTTATCAAAAAGGCAGATGGGAGTAAGTTTGGAAAATCCGAACAAGGAAATGTGTGGCTGGACGCCAAACGAACTTCAGCTTACAAATTCTACCAATACTGGTTGAATGCTTCTGATGAAGATGCTGCCAACTTCATTCGAATATTCACACAAAAAGGAAAATCGGAAATAGAACAGCTTGTAGCGGAGCATCAACAGGCACTTCATTTTCGCAAGCTCCAACAGGAGTTGGCAAAGGACATAACCATCCGGGTGCATTCACAGAGTGCCTACGAAACAGCAGCAAATGCATCAAACATTTTGTTTGGCAATTCAACAACCGAGGACCTGCAAAAGCTAGATGAAGAAACCTTATTAGCCGTGATGGATGGTGTGCCACACGCTAAAATCAGTCGGGCTGATTGGCAAAATTGCGCCAATGTAACAGATCTTCTTTCCGTTCAAACGCAGTCAATTATTTTTCCATCAAAAGCAGAGGCACGAAAAATGATTCAGGCAGGGGGCGTAAGCATCAATAAAAACAAGGTGGCCGATCCTGCCGGTAAACCTAATTTTGAACTACTACACGGCAAGTTTTTACTGGCACAAAAGGGAAAAAGAAATCATTTTCTGATTGAAGTAACAGACTAGTTCATGCCCCAAACCTGGAAAGAAGCTATTACAAACAGACAGTATGTATTACATATGTTTTTCTGGTTGGTTGCGCTGGCAGTTTTCGTGTCGGTGCTTCCTCATTTCTTTAACAATGTTCTATTGAATAAACCGGGGCCCAGGTTGGGCGATTTTGCGTTTCGGTTTTTGGCACCCAGAGATTGGTCGCCCGTCATATTTGCGCTGGTCTTTGGTGCTCCGGCATTGTTCCTCTTTGCCAACTTTTCCAGTCCCGAAAAGATATTGGTGATTTTCCAATGTTATGTTGTTGTCAATTTCTTGCGAATTATCACTTTATATCTTTTCACGTTGGAGACCCCTGAAGGAATTATTCCACTCGTTGACCCCTTTCTGGAAAAAGTGGCATATGGCGGAAATGCAGCCTATACAAAGGACTTGTTTTTCTCGGGACACACTTCTACACTTTTCATTATTTCTTTAGCTGAAAAGAGGCTTGGTTTAAGAATAGCACTCATATTGTCTACTATTTTAATAGGAATACTGTTGGTATGGCAACGGGTTCATTACACGATAGATGTTATCGGGGCACTATTGGTGACTTTTGCTGTTTATAAAGGCATTGTGGCTCTGAATAGGTTGTCATTTGGTCGGAATTGAATTTGATGGGTAACCAAACGAAATTGAGGCTTTTTTCTAACTGTAAACCTATTTCTACGTTTTACCAATTAGACAAAAATAATGTAACTTTGGGGTTGTTTTAAGCTAATACTAACATATGGAGGTGAATGGCGTAGCCAAGAATGGCAAGCACGCATTGACGAGTAAGAATCCTTATCCGGAATTTACTTTAGGCGAAAGTCTTACGAAGGATCAAATTGAGTTTTTTGAAAAGAATGGCTTTATCCATTTTAAGAATTTCATTTCAAAAGAAATGGTAGAGATTCTGCTAAGAGATGCAGAAAAGATTCAGGATGAGTGGGTTAGTCAAGGGTACAAAATGATAAATGGCGTACCTATCAAATACGGCACGGATATTACTGGCAAGACAATCGTTCAGCGATTTGCATTTCTAAATCAGCACAGTACTGTTTTTGCAGATTTACTGAAGGACACTCGACTAAAGGCATTATTTAGCCTGATTGGAACCGAAGACTGCAGAATTGGTGAGACTGAGAAAGATGGTCTTGTCTTTAATCACTACATCAATACTGAGGAAAGTAATTATACCCAGCTGGGTTGGCATACGGACGCTCTTCGAGATGTGTTTCAAGGCCAAAAAATATTACCCATGCTGAATGTAGGAATACACATGGATACGTCTACTACTGATAATGGAGGCCTTCGCCTAATTCCAGGCACTCACAATCAGGGCCTAAGGACACTGCTTTTCAAAAAGTTTTATTTTATCAGTCATAAGCCTGATAAAAGCGAAATTGGATTGAATGTGGAGCCAGGAGATCTCACCGTACATGATGGGCGCCTATGGCACCGCGTTGCTAGATCTCCGTTTATTGGCGAAAAAAGTAGAAGAAGAGTGATGTACATCCCAATCATCACAGGGAAGTTTAAGCCAAGAACAGAAAACAGTAAGCCGCTCTTTTATCAGCGATTTGCCGGTCTACTTACAAATAAGTAGCAAATGCCTTTCGCTTTAATAACCGGAGCAAGTGGTGGCATTGGCCTTTGCATGGCGAGAGAATTAGCTCAACGTAAAATTGATTTACTGCTCGTTGCTCGATCTCAGGATCGACTTTCAGAACTGAGCAAACAACTCGCCAACGAATTTGGAATACGAGTTGAATATTTTTGCTTGGATTTAAGTGAAAAGAATGCTGCAATCACTCTCACCAGATGGCTCGCTGAAAAATCATTTCCTGTAAACATACTGATTAACAATGCAGGTTATGGCCTGTGGGGCGCTGTGGAGACAACGCCATGGGATCAACTAGACAACATGATGCAACTGAATATGAATGCAGTCGTTCAGTTGTGCCACGCAATGATTCCTGAATTGAAGCGGCATTCGAAATCGTATATTCTAAATGTGGCAAGCACAGCTTCCTATCAGGCGGTGCCAACCCTTGCAACCTATGCGGCTACAAAGGGATTTGTTGTACTTTTCACACGAGGACTAAGAATGGAGTTGAAAGGCACTCCTATTTCAGTGACCTGCCTTAGCCCGGGTGCCACGTCAACCAACTTTATCGATAGAGCTGGAATGGAATCGATGAAAGAAAAGGCCGAAAAATTTAGTATGAAACCTGAAGCGGTTGCGAAAATAGCGATAGATGGAATGTTTAAAGGCAAGGCGGAAATACTGCCTGGATTTGTAAACTGGATATCCGTTCAGCTAACTTACTTTATGCCAAAAGCAATACCCGAAAAAATAGCAGAGGGGCTGTACAAGACAAAGTAATTTAGTAAGAAGAGAGTCGTTTTTCTACTTGGTTTTTAGCACAAACACAATCGTTCCCTTCGAGCGTTCAGGCACTCTTCCTGACGAGGTCCGCACCAGCGAATTCTTTCGGATAACTTCTTTCAAAAGTTGCTCAGCCTTTGGGCTTAGTCCACGCTGCGTGGTCGTGATTTGAACGATCTCCCCTTCTTCATCGCATTCTATGTCAAAAACAATTCTTCCATCTTCATTGTCTGGCAGTTCTGGAATTTTTGGTTGTTCAGCCCACTCCCACCCCGACATCGACAGCGAAATGCCAACACCACCTACGCCCCCTCCTGGTTTTCCATAAAGAGCTTTCGCATCTGGTTTGCCTTGCGGACTTCCTTTATCTCCTGTTTTTCCCGGATCATCACCATGACTGGGCGTGTCCTTGCCTTTCACGGTTTCGGCAACCACGGGCCTTGTGTCCTCTTTTTTCTCGACAGGCTGACTGACTTTCTCCGTCTTTTCAACCTTCTCTTTTGGCTTCTCAACAACGGGTTCTTTTTTCTCTTCCTTCACAACCACCGGGCTCTCCAATTTTGAAACAACCTGAGTTTCCGCTGCCTTTTCTTCAACAACTTCTTCTTTAGGGAGTGTCTCTGCTGGTTGAAGGCTCTCTGCGTTAGTCTCCTCTGAACCGGGGCGATCTTCAGGCTGCTGCTCGCCATCTCCCTGACTTTCTAATCCAAAATTGAGTTCAATTCCAAATTCAGGAAGTGGTGGATCAGGTGCTCGCCATGCGATCAGAAAAATAAAAACAATCAATAGAAGGGCATGAATACCGAATGAGGAAGCGAATGCAATCCGCTTGTTTTTCTTCTCTTGATCCAAGGGGCTCAACATTACTACTTCGGTTTTGTTGCAATAGATACTTTCGCCTCTAATGAAGTGGCAATACCAGCCACAAAAACTAATTCTCTGGTTGGCACACTTTCATCGATATGTAAGATGACGACTCCGTTGGTTCCGGATAATTCTTTCTTCAACTCAGTCTCTAGCGAATTCCTGGTGACTTTCTTTTCATTAATGAAGTACTGCAAATCTTTTGTGACGGTGATTGACACCTTCTGTACTTCAATCGTACTCGCTTTGCTGGTAGGTAAATTCACCGGCAGGCCAGAAGGCGTAACAAAGGAAGAGGTCAGCATAAAAAATATCAGCAACAAAAAAATAAGATCCGTCATCGAAGCCATGTTAAAGGCGGAATCAACTTTATTTCTTGTTTGTAAATTCATGACTACCTCGGTTCTTGTAACAGATCAATAAACTCAATCGCTGAATACTCCATTTTATTCACCACTTTCGAAACACGGGTGACTAGAAAATTGTATCCGAGATAAGCAATGATTCCTACGATCAAGCCTGCTACGGTAGTAATCATAGCTGTATAAATACCATCTGCTAATAACTTAGGACTTACGGATCCTTCCTCTTGTGCGATAGATATGAAAGCTTGTACCATGCCTATTACGGTGCCTAGAAAACCCATCATTGGTGCAGCACCGGACACCGTTGCCAAGACCGATAGATTTTTCTCCAGTTTAAAGAGCTCAATTTTCCCTACATTCTCAATCGATGCTTCTATATTTTTCAACGGGCTTCCGATTCGAGAGACACCCTTCTCTATCATTCTCGCCACAGGTGTATCATGCTGATTACATAACATTTTCGCTGCAGTAATATCACCTTTTAAGACGAGCTCCTTTATTTTTCCGATAAAAGCATCGGGGCTCTCGTTCGCTTTGTTAATCGTAATTACCCTCTCAATAAAAATATAAATAGCTACAAAGGATGAAAGTACAATGGGGATCATCAGCCATCCACCTGCCAGAGCAAGTTCCATAATCGAAATGGTCTGATCTTTTGTAGCCGGTTGTGTTACTATTTGTGCAAGTGTCATTAACTATGTCTAAAGAATAAGTTTAAAAGAAACGTTCAAAATAGGCTGGTATTGCTAATACCTTATCACCCAAACGGCATCTCCATATTCAGCTTTTGCTGCATCGGCCTGCGTTTGCGCTGCTTGAAAATTATCAAAGTCAGCAATCGCCAATCGATTGAATTTCCACTTTCCAAATGGGGGAATAATCTTTGAACTGACGCCCTTAACACTCAATTTTTTAGCGTAGTCCATTGTCAAATCCGCGTCCACCGAACTTGTTATAACCACGTAGTATCTCTTTGTTGGATTTTCTAACACCTCGATAGCGCCTTCAGCAGGTTTCGCATTTGCAGCTTCTTCTGCTGCAAGTCGCTGCCGCTCCTCTTCCTCCCGCTGTTTTGCGAGTCTAGCCTCTTCTTCCCTCGCCTTCAGGGCTTTCTCTTTCGCCAACTGCTCCTGCCTTGCTTTTTCGTTGCTTGGCACTATCACATATTTCCAAACTAGGAACCCTGCCGCTAGAACAACAACCACAATGATCAACGCTATAAAAATCGGAGCCTTTGACTTTGGCTCTTCTTCTGCCTGGAATTTAACTTCCTCCCGAATAGTCTCTTTCTGAGAAGGTGCGGAATCTAAAAACTCCTCCACCAAAGGAGACATCCCAGATTTAGGCTGTTCCTCTGTATTTCCTTCTAGTTTATCAAGGGGTTTATAATCAAGGTCAGGTAATCCGAAATCATCTTCGCTTTGGCTTGAATCTTTTTTCTCCTCGTCTTCCTTATTAAATGACATAGGCTTGAAGTTTAACTTTATATAAGTCTACAAATAACGCAATTTCTCTCAAATAAGCCACCTAGAAGCTCCAAGTTAACCCTGCCAGCGCCTGAAAGCCTCTAACGGGATAGCACAAGTACACTTGGTATTGGTTATCCAAGATGTTATTCGCCTTTATAAAAAAGGAAAATTGATCCGATACTAAGTAGCTTGCTTTCAAATTTAAATCGGTGGCTTCCGATATCGTAATCGCTCTATAAGTCTTTATGATCGGATCATCAATGGACAATGCTTTCATGCCGCCCTGCAAAATGAAATCCGCATCCAGCAAGATTTTATTGTAGATATTATATGAAGCCTGAAATCCAATTCGATAGGTTGGCCGATGCCATGCCTCTTTTATTTTGTCTGTTGAGTAACCAAAGTAGTCTCCCCGAACGGAAGCTCTGACTTTTTCCGCTGCTGAATAGCCTAATTCTACAAATAAGTTAACGCGCTGGGTATTCCCCTGATCAACTACTACCGCAAACTGTTGGGCTTTTGCAGAATCGTTTTGATAAAAATAGAGGTTCTTCAAATTCGCTGCGCCAAATCCGGTATGAAAGGCGACTTTACCGCCCAATTTACCTTTGAGTCCTCCCAAAAATTCCACTGTACGGTTGGTATGATTGAGAAGTACATTCTGCCGAATCCAGCTATTTTCACGAGACAGTGAGTGCAGCGAGACTTTGTCCATATCTCCGGTAAGGCCGGCATAAATTTGAACAGACTGACTCAGCTCATAACTAGCTAAAAGATTCGGATAGAGGTTGACTGATTTAATGTTTCCCAACGTATCATTTTGAAAAGCAGTATTCACTCCAATCGTCAATGTCAGATTCTCTATTGGCGAAAACTGATAAGAGGGTCTGATCTTTAGCAAATGTCTTGCTCTTGCACCCTGTGGTTCGAATGTTCTGGCCATTAAGAAGTAATCCGCATTTAAGTTTATTCGATTTGACTTCTTGAGTTTATAAGCACTGGTAAGGTTCAAATTAATTTCGCTTTCGCTCGAGGATAAACGATCCGTTAGGTAAGAAAATCCTCCTGCCAACTTATACTCAAAATCGGATGTGGTCAAGTTGCTAATATCGGCACCTAGACTATAAACAGTATACGATTGAGCGGACGCATCTCCTTTAAAAACACCAGGCAGCGTGCCATAGAATTTATTGTTCCAGTTCTCAAACGAAAGGAATGCACCGGAGCTAAACGATTTGCCAAAAGTATTGCCAAAAATTTTCACAGCCGTTGAACCACTAGAAGAATTCCCGCCATCTACCGGGCCGCTTCCAAAACTATGATGCGATACTTTAAGCCCATAATATTTATTCCTATCGCGTTTAGAGGTAAGGTAGCCCTCAATAAGCGGTGAAGCATAACTACCATAGCCAACACGCACATAATTCCCATACAATTTTCTGATCGGCTCCGTCTTTAACTTGAGCGGGCGTATAGACGGACTAAAGTCGGGTGTTGTGAAATCCACTTTCTTAAACGAATAAGTAATTTCCGGTTTTATTGGTTCGGCAGGCCTCGGTGGAACTTTTTCAAAGTTACGATCAACCTTTGGCAGCACAATCTGTTTGTCTTTTACAATTTGAATTTCAACTTTTTCAATTTCTCCTTGATCTTGTGCTTGAGTGTTACCTGTCAAAAAGAAAAAAGACAACATAGCTAATGTAGCCTTGACAGGGTGACTTCCTCGACAAAAAACGTGCACTAATTTCTTCATCTACCTACTGTTCATTTTCTAACGTATCAGACTTCATTTTCTGCAGTCGTTGAATTTCAATTTGATCTAACGCATTCAACTTTTCAGCAGCAGTGCGCCTTATCGTTTCAATGGGAAAATTGTCTACTAGTGATTTTAACACAGCTTTCGCATTAAAAGGGTCGCCACCGGCTAAAAAGTTATCAGAAAGCAGCAGGTATGATTTGCCGACCCATTCCGGATAGTTTGCAAAATCAGTGTTAAGGCTTACCAGCGTTTCGTAACACTGCTTGTGTTCCTTGGTGAGATAGAATAGCTCGCCAAGGAGATATTTTGCTTCTGCGCCATGCTCGTCTTGGGCTGCATTTATCGTGGCGATAAATTCATCCTTTGCGGACTCAAAATCGCCCAGCGCTTTGGCAATTTTACCCAAGTATAAAGATGCCTTGTTGATTGCTCCTGCATTGCCACCCCCACTCTGCAAGATTGTTTCTGCATATGATTTAGCTGAGTCATATTGCTGCAAAAAGAAGTAGGATTCCATCAGTCCATTCCAGGCTGTACTTTGTTCCTTCTTATTTGATGCGATTTTAGAAAGTCGTTGGTAGGCTGGGACAGCTTTGTCAAAAGTGCCCTGCTTGAACTCTAACTCCGCAATGCGCGCGACTACTTTATTGGCGAAAGCAAAGGCTTGGTCCTGATTGATTAAGTAATAGAGGCGAAGTGCGTCTGTGAAATTTTTTAAACGATAGGTAGCCTCGGCAAGGTAATAATTGGCTTCGGTCACTCGCGGGCTCGTAGGGTATTGGTTGGTGTAGGCCGTGAGGCGTTGAATGGCTCTCGTATAGTCCTGATTGAAGTAGAGATTTTTTGCTGTTTCATATTCAACCGACTCAATGCCCTTTGTCTCTGGATTGGATTTTTTATAGTCTGCCAGATACTTGTCAAACTCTTGCGATCGACCAGCCAGATTCAATGATTCCTGAAGTGGTAGCAATATGTCTGAACTGGCAGGATGAGTAGGATAATTTGCCAACACAGTAATGTAATCATCTGATGTTTTACCAAAGTCTTTCAAGTTATAGTAACAGGCTGCTCTACGGGCAAAAGCATAGGGTGCGAATCTGGACGAGGAAAATGATGCAATAACTTTCGAATAGTTAACTACTGCGGCAGCATAATTGCCCTGTTCAAAATCCAATTGACCGCGTTGAAACAATCCTTCATCCATGAATCGCGATTTAGGATAGTTCTTTACAAAAAAATCAAACTCTGAAAAGGCTTCACTATACTTTCTTAAAACGCCCGAGATAACAGCCGCCTGAAGATGTGCGTAATCTGCGTCAACCGAGTTGGCAGAAATCGCCTTTTTGTATGTTGCCAACGCATCGGTATACTCTTTTGACACATAATAACAATCCGCCAGTCGCAATAGGCCATCGGCATAGTTTGAATGACTCTTGGGTGCCTTATTTACAAACTCCTTAAAATTAAAAAGTGCACGATCGTATTGCAGCAGATTGAAATAGGAATAGCCAAGTCCGTACCTTGCTTTCAGCAAAACATCCATGTTGGAATATCCGGTTAACCCTACTACGCTTAAGTAATAGGTTGCAGCTTGTTCGTACTGCTTTTGTAATGACAACGATTCGCCATTCCAGAAATTGGCTTCAGCCACATAGTCCTGATTAATCGGATACTGAACTGATTTCTCCAAATAGTGACTCGCTTGGAGGTAGTCTTCTCGATTAAACAGGTCGAGGCCCTTAAGCAAGGTTGCTTTCTGATACGCTCGATCTACGGCTACACTTCGTGAAGGCAACGATTCAATATAGGCTATTGCCTTATTGTAGTTGCTGGCGTTTACATAGGCTTGCGAAAGCAATTCTCTGATTTCGTTTGAGTAGGCGCTTTGTGGAAAAGCAGTTAGCAAATTTTCAAACTCACTAATTGCTTGATCTGCCCGACCTGATTCGTAGGCAATTTTTGCAAATTGAAAAGTAGATTCTTCGACTAGCTTTTTGTCGGATATAAACTTTCGGGCGATGTCAAATGATGTAAGAGCCATCGGCTTCTGTTGTTTCTTTAAGTAGAGAGACCCCAGGTAGTAGGCAGAATAACATCCTATTGAATCGGTATCGCTAAATGAAGATTTTAAATATCGCAGGGCGATGTCATCTTCATTTATGATAAAAGCTGCGTAGCCAGCCCGTAGCAAAATGCCTTTTTCGGCAGTATCCTCTTTGCCATTCAAATAAGTTGTGTAGGCGGCTAACGCCTCTTTGTTATTTCCTTTCTTAAAATGGGCTTCAGCAACCAATAGCGATATATCGTCCACATTATTAACCCCTTGCCTATCGGCCAATTGAGCACTATAACTTAGTAACTCATCGTACTTTTTCTGCTTGTAATAAACGTTCGCCAATAGGTAGGGAACTATTTTGCCATATGCCTCATTTTGCTCAGCTCGTTGCAAATCTAAAAGCGCGTTTTCAAAGTCATTTTTTCCATACTCGATAAAACCGGAATAGTAGCTGGCAGCAGGGCCATACTGCCCTCCTTGCGATTTAATAAAGTTAAATTGATCAAGTGATTCAACTAATGAACGTTGGCTAAACAAACTGTAGCCAAATCGGAATCTACCGCGGTTTTGTTGTTCAACGCTGAGTGTGGAAAAGTTAACCTTGCTGAAATAGTTGGAAGATTTTTTGTAGTTTTTTTCGATGTAAAAAAAGTTGGCAAGCTCAAAATTCGCCACGATTGCTTTCGCATGGTTTGGATAGGCATTTACGAAATCTGAAAATCTCTTCTCCGCATCTGAATGATATAAATTAAGAGCACAGTAAGCGATGTAGTATTCGGCATCTATAAAGCGTAGATCACCTCGCGTAAGGAGCATCTGCAATTCAGAGAAACTTTCGCGAGCCGGACCAAACTGTCCTCTGTCCATTTGGTCAATTCCCATTTGATAGGTTCTTTCTATCTTCTGCTGCGAAAGAAGGTCTTGTGCACCCGAAGTATGAAATAGGAATAGACTGAGAGCAAGGGCGCAAACAACTTTCATGAAAAGCTTTTCCACAAAACAGTAAAATGCCGCGCTTAGTATAGTACTCCGTTTAAAAAATATCATTGCGTGCAAAAAATAATTCAGCTACACGAGTTCAAAGCTACCGATAACTTATTAATTAGTAGAACAATCGAGAGTAGATATTCAATAAAAGAAAAAATAGTTAATCGAACTTTCAGTTGATTTGAATAAAGATAACTATCAGAATATCAGCTTAAAAACCAGCTCTTTTAAAATCTGACTTTCATCTTCACTCCCCACATTTACACCTTTCAATTTTAGATCGGCTTGTTTTAGGAGCGAAACATTTCTGATAATTTGATCTGGACGAAAATTTCTTAGTGCGCTCAGATAGTCTTTAACAGCATAAGGGCTAATCTTCAATGCCGTTATGAGACCTTTCTCACTTCGATCAGGCGTTGAAACAGCAATTAGCAATTTGCTAAAAAAGGAAAATAAAAACGCAACCAAAGGAATACCTGGGTTCTTCTTAACATTCCCCTCAAAATAGTTCAGTATTTTGGTCAACTGCAATGTGTCCTTGACAATCAACGCTTTTTGCAATTCAAAAATATTGTACTCTCGACTGATGCCGACTTGCGCCATCACTTTTGCCGAAGTAATCACTTCATTGATCGTGGCATCAATAAGCACTTTATCGATTTCGTTAGCTAATCTGTTCAAATCGTTTCCCACGTACTCTGTCAGAACCCTTATAGCTCCATCTTCCATTTGAAAGCCCTTGTCGCTAACATAAGTTGCAACAAACTCAGGCAGATGGCTTTCATATGGCTTTTTAAACGTGGCGGAAGTAGTCAATTGCTCTGCCTTTTTACCCAATTCTTTTCTCTTGTCGAGTGTTTTGTGCTTGTGGCACAAAACCAAAATGGTGGAGGGTACTGGCCGAGAAAGGTAGTCCAGCAATAGTTTGGTTCCCGATTCCTTTTGCAAATCTGGAATATCTTGTGCTTCACGAACGATGACCACCTGTCTTTCTGCCATCATTGGAAACCGCTTTGCATTCGTCAATATTACGTTAACCGGTGCGTCCTTTCCATAAAGGACTACTTGGTTGAAACTTTTTTCACTTTCCATTAATGCATGCGCTTCGATATAATTGGAAATCAGATCAACATAATAAGTCTCCTCTCCCTGTAACAAATACACAGGGTCAAACTTCTTCGCCTTGAGCCGATCAACTATTTTCTTTGCAGAGGCATCCATATCAACGAATTCTTTTTTTGTCCGCCAAATTAAAGGCCGTTACACTTCCAACCAATGCACCGGCCAAGTGGGACTCCCAGGATATACGTGGGTCCATCGGCATAACGCCATAAAATATACCACCATAAGCAATAACCACCGCAACAGAGATAAGCAAGGACAAAAAATCCTGGCGCAAGAATCCAAAAACAATTAGAAATGCAGCTAGCCCATAGATCAAACCACTGGCTCCAATATGGTAGGAAACGCGAGGGCTAAAAATCCAAACAAGCAGGTTGGTGAAAAGGTAGCATCGAAAGAACACGATTGAGCCAATTCTGTCATAAAAGAAAAAAAGCAAAGTGCCCAGAAATAGCAACGGAAATGTGTTCGACAGCAGGTGCATATAGCTTCCATGAATCATAGGAGCAGTTAAGATGCCAATTAGGCCGGAAAAACTCCGTGGTTTGATTCCTAAAAAACCTAAATCAATTTGGTAGAAAAATTGAATACTGAACGATAACCACATGACAAACACCAGTCTGAATGGGATAGCTGAACTATCAAAAACACTTCTATTTTGGGGCATTAAAGTATTTCAAAATTGACCCCGAAAAATACAAATTAGATTGTTGCCATCCTCCTTGTTACAACTTGAGAAGTTGATTGGACGTGTTTTATTTCTGCGTTGGGATTTTTAGCATAGGAAGGTTCACGAACCTTGCCTCTTCTTCCCCGACCGAATTGAGACCCAAAAGGCCCCCAGAAGACTCCGCTGTTTTTCTTGCAATTTCAAGCAGGCTTCGGTAAAACTCAAAGGCTAATTCCTTATCGATCTTCGAAAAAACATCATTCAAACCAGTAAGTTCATCAACAATTATTGGTTCTCGCTGGGCTGCTTTGGGCGGAAGTGACTGTATGATAACTTTCAATTTATCCTCAAAGTCCTCAGCCATAATCCGATAGAATTCCATCATCTTTGATTTCCCGTTGCCTTGATTCTTTTGCGCCAACTGAATAGCCTTTTTGATCTCTTTTCGATCAATATCGTCATCAGCGCCCGCAATCAGAATGCAAACAAGTAACGGAGCTTTTAGCATCAAATCAACCTCGGAAGGGGAAAGCTTGTTGAGTTCTCGCGTCATAGTATTTAGGTGTGGTTCGAATTTAGTATAAAATTTGCAACTTTTGTCTTAATAACTAAGTGTTTTCGATTACTTTTAAACAAAGAGCAACCGGATGTACGAAAAAGACCCAATAAAAATTTTTGTCGTTGAAGATGACCCAACTTACACCCAATTCTTGAGGTATGTGCTATCGCTAAATCCTGATTTTGAAACAGAATTTTATGCCAGCGGCAAAGATTGCATCGATAATCTTTACAAACAGCCCTCAGTAATTACGCTAGACTACACCTTGCCTGATCTGCCGGGAGAGAAAGTGTTGAAGGCCGTTCGCGAATTCAACCCTGACATAAGCGTAATCATTATCTCGGCTCAGGATAAGATTGGCACTGCGGTTGAGCTATTGAAGACAGGTGCTTTTGACTATATCACCAAAGACGAGGAGGCCAAAGACCGGATACTCAACTCGATCAAGAATGCGAGGAATAAAACAACGCTGATTCGTGAAATTGGCCGTCTCCAACAAGAGATTTCTGTGAAATATGACTTCGAGAAGAGCATTATCGGAAATAGCACATCAATACAAAAGGTTTTTCAAAATATTGAAAGAGCCGTAAAAACGCTTATTACCGTTTCAATTACTGGTGAGACAGGCACCGGGAAAGAACTGGTGGCCAAAGCCATTCACTTCAATTCAAAAAGAAAGAACAAGCCGTTCATAGCCGTCAATGTTGCTGCGATACCAAAGAATTTGATTGAAACCGAGTTATTTGGTCATGAAAAGGGAGCTTTTACAGGCGCATTGCAACGAAGAATCGGAAAATTCGAAGAGGCCGAAGGTGGCACTTTGTTTCTGGATGAAATCGGAGAAATGGATATCAGCCTTCAGGCAAAACTACTACGGGTTTTGCAAGAAAAAGAACTTACTCGCATAGGCAGCAATCAGGTTCAGAAATTAGATGTACGCATTATAGTAGCCACCCACCGAAATCTTCAGGACGAAGTACGCGCGAAATCATTCCGGGAAGATTTGTATTACAGATTACTTGGTCTGCCTATACATCTACCCCCTCTAAGAGAACGCGGCCAAGATATCATTTTGATTGGCAAGCATTTTCTCGATCAATTTACCAGAGAGAATCAAATGCCTAAAATGAAAATAGGCGATGATGCCCGAAAAAAATTGTTGGGATATCTTTTTCCTGGTAATGTAAGGGAACTAAAAGCAATTGTTGAATTGGCGGCAGTACTGAGCGATGGCCGGGAGCTTAAGGCAGAAGATATCTCATTTAACAGTCAGATACACACTGACAATTTTATGCAGAAGGAAATGACTTTGCAGGCGTATACCTACCACATTATTAGGAGCTTTTTGAAAAAATACGATGATAATGTGCTTGAGGTGGCCAGGCGACTAGACATTGGCAAGTCATCCATTTACAGGTACTTAAAGGAGATGGAACAAGCGGGGATATAGCTTATGAGTGAACTAAAAAAATACGTTAAAAGAGGAGGTTTCTTTAAGGCGGTTGTTGAAGATGGTTCAGACATAATTTTTGTGATCGACTACAATGGTAACATTGAGTATGTAAATTCATCTGTTAAAGAAACACTAGGTTATCGACCGAGCAGTCTCATTGGAAAGAATTTTTTCAATTTTTTATCGGTCTCCTATCTTCCAAAGTTAATCTCCATCTTTAAGAAAATCAAGCGAAAAGTCTATGCAGAGTCGATCGAATTTCAATTCTTATGCAAAGATGGAACCTATAAATACCTGGAGTTTAATTCGATAAATCTCAAGCATAAAGAAAAAATAGAGGGTCACATCCTCGACTGCCGCGACATCACACAGCGAAAAAAGGATGCTGAGGAACTACAACGGGCGCAAAAAGCCAAAGAGCAATTTCTCGCAAACATTAGCCACGAAATACGCACCCCTATCAACGGGATTTCCGGAATGGCAACGTTAATGAGTCAGCTGCCGAGCGAAACTGACCAAGCGATTTATTTAAGTGCAATCAAAAGTGCAGCGGATAACCTTAAAGTTATTATAAATGATATTCTTGATATTGCCTCGATCGAATCAGGAAAACTGAAGTTTGAACAAATTGGCTTCAACCTGAATGATTTACTTCAATCGTTGGTCGGTACGTTCAACCATCAAGTAAAAGAGAAAGGTATAAAGTTTCAATTTGATCTTGAATCAGAGGCAAACCAAATTTTCGTAGGCGATCCGGTACGATTGAATCAAATCCTCGTAAATCTGATTAGTAACGCCATCAAATTTACCCATACCGGTTCGATTCATCTGGGTTGCAAAGTCTATAGTCACAAAGGAAAAAAATTCCAGATTCAATTTGAAGTGACAGATACAGGGATTGGGATACCAAAAGATAAATTACATACAATTTTTGAGAGCTTTAGTCAAGCAGATTCCAGCGTCACGAGGAAGTATGGAGGTACGGGACTCGGGCTTACTATTGTGAAACAGTTGGTGGAGCTTCAAGGGGGTCGAATAAGTGTCCATAGTAAACTAGACCAAGGATCCACTTTTTCATTTGTACTCCCCTATCAAAAAGGTGACGCAAAATCCATCAATCTACCCGGCTATACCACAAGCAACGGCACGCAACAGAAGTTAAGCGGATTGAATGTACTGCTTGTTGAAGATAATGAGATTAATGGACTTTATGCAGGGAGTATTCTAAAAATGTGGGGCTGCAAGGTACGATTTGCAGAGAACGGGGCCGCAGCGGTGGAAATTGTAAAAGCTAACTCGTTTGACTTAGTGCTAATGGATATTCAAATGCCCGTTATGGATGGGTTTGAAGCAACGAAGATAATTCGTGAGTTGAACGACTCCAAAAGTAAACTGCCCATTATTGCGCTAACGGCCAACACGACCAGGAAAGATGTAGAAAAATGCTTGGCAGCAGGTATGGACGACTGCATATCAAAGCCATTTACTCCTGACGATCTTTTTAAAGCAATTAAGCGCCAGGTGGTAGTAAGAAAATCAAAAGTTTCGGAGGTAAAAAATGTAGTTCGGCCCTCATTCGACTTGAGTTATTTAGCAAGTGTTTCGAACAACAACGAAGATTTTATGAACGAAATGATTGACACCTATTTGAAAACCATGCCACGGATTATTGAAGAAATACGAACCTTTTCTCAACAAAATGACTTTGAGAATCTATCGCGTGCAGCCCACAAATTAAAACCCTCTATCACTTTGTTGGGCATACATCAAGCAAAAGAATTGGCGGCTGAGATTGAAAGTATCGCTAAGACGAGGCAAGTTTTGCCAGAGTTTCATAGGTCGATCGAATCGTTTTGTCGCATACTTGAAAAAGCCACTGCCGAAATTGCAGCGTCCAAAATCCAGTTCTGACTCATCACCACCAATTTCCGATAGATTGGTATCCTCCCCTCGGCTACGATTGACGAATAAGACAGACCATTAGTTTAGTGTGGAGACATCAACCGGCATCGCAAAATTTGGTTTTTTATTTCTCCATTTTTTAGACGATCACCCAGAGCAATCATCAGTTGTAGAACCTCGCTGGTGGTAATTGCGCAATCAAATTATTAGGGTATTCGCAAGATTATGATTTTTGAATCTCGAGCAATACCACGATCTAGCGGTTAAGAGACCAAACGGTGGACATTCCAGCAGGAAACTTTTATACCCGATGTAACAATCGCGCAACATATTTTCCAACAATATCAAACTCCAGATTGACCAAACTGCCCACTACCAGCCTACTAAAATTCGTATGCTCAAAAGTATATGGAATTATAGCTGTACGGAACCGCCCAGATGCAGAGTTAAAACAAGTTAGACTAACGCCATTAATTGTGATAGAGCCTTTCTCGACCGTGACATTTCCGAATCTGGAATCATATTCAAAATCAAATAACCAACTCCCTCCTACCTCTTGCACCGATTTGCAAACACCCACTTGATCGACATGACCTTGTACAATGTGCCCGTCAAACCTTCCATTGGCCAACATGCACCGTTCTAAATTCACGACATCTCCCGGTTGGAGCGTTCCAAGATTTGACTTTTGCAATGTCTCATCAATAGCTGTAACCCAATGTTGGTTATCTCCTATTTTTGTAACGGTTAGACACACCCCATTGTGGGCTACACTCTGATCTACTTTTAGCTCAGCACTAATTTCACTATCAAAAAGAAAATGTTTGTTCGTTCCTTCTTCCACTATTCGTGAAAGAGTTCCTACTGATTCGATGATGCCTGTGAACATTGTTATCGGACTGATATTTTGTTTACCGTTTCCAGTTTCTGGTTTCAAGTTCCCAGAACAAGCAACTGGCAACTAGAAACTATTTTTTCAACTTACCCACCGCTTCTACCTGATCGGGGCGTAGTGTTGGGTACTTGATATTCAATTGCTCCAAATAGGTTTTATACTTGGCAGGATCGTAATAAAATGGTTTTAGTTTGGGTGCAAATTCTTGCATGATTTTGGTGTTGAGCGTAATCGCTGGATTATCCTTTTCACCAATCAATGGAATATATTGAATTTCTTTTGTTTGCTCTGTCCGGTAGTATTCCCATGCTTTTTTCAGTAGCTCCGGCTTCGTGAATAAATCTACCAGTGTCATCGCTTCTGCTTTTGCTCCAGTAACTATTCCCTTGTGAGCAATAGGCGTAGCCATTGTGATTGCATTGGACCAATGATGGCCGGGCAAATTGGGGATGTTAGATGGATAGTTTAAATTAATTGTTGGCAGTGACCATGAAATATCTGCAATATCATCAGAGCCTCCCCCCATCATCATCATGGGGCGACCCATTACATTTACCATTCCCACAGTACTCGGCAATCCAATCGTATCGAGCTTCAGAGCCAACCCATCCGTTTTTGTGGACTTCATCTCAAGCTGAGTTGCTTTTGCTAATAACTGATCTTCGGCTGACCACGTAGGCAAACCGACTTTCTTAATGTTCTGGTACATGACCTCAGCCATTGGTTTATTGAAATGAGCAGGCCACGCAGAGCCCAATATCTCATAAGTAAATTTCGTATCGGTCATCAACGCGGCACCTTCGGCTGTTTTGATGCCCTTGTCAAACAAGGCCTTAATAGCAGGATATGTTCTTTCGCGGAAATAATACCAAACAGATGCCTTGGAGGGAACCACATTGGGCTGATCACCACCATCGGAAATCACATAGTGAGATCGGTGTGTTAGCTCCAAATGTTCTCTTCTAAAGTTCCAACCTATATTCATTAGCTCCACAGCATCCAACGCACTGCGACCCCTCCATGGAGCACCAGCTGCGTGTGCCGCCTGTCCTTCGAAATTAAATTTAACAGACACCACGCCATTGTAGCCGTTGTCCCCATATCCTATTTTGAGGTTGTCTCCAACATGAGTGAATATGCAAGCATCAACATCTTTAAAATAGCCAGCGCGGATGTAATATGCTTTAGTACCTACCAATTCCTCTGCAATGCCAGGCCACAACATCAGCGTACCCGAAATTTTTTCTCGTTCCATTACCTTTTTTAAAGCAAGTGCGGAGATAATATTCAATGCCTGCCCTGAGTTATGGCCTTCGCCATGACCGGGTGCGCCTTCCACAATCGGATCATGAAAGGCCACGCCAGGTTTCTGCGAGGCCTTAGGGATACAGTCAACATCAGACCCCAAAGCAATTACGGGCTTACCACTACCCCATTTGGCAATCCATGCGGTCGGTATGCCCGCAACACCTTTTTCTATCGCAAAGCCATTTTTTTCCAGCAGATTCGTCAGGTAAGCAAATGTCTCTACTTCTTGAAATCCTAGTTCGGAAAAGCTGAAAAGCATATCATTGATTTGCTGTCCCAGCACGGCATTCTTTTCAACCTCTGCGGCTACTTCTGCCTTGAGTTTATCAATCTTACTCTGTGAAAGTTGAGCGTTTGAAAAGGTATAAGCGAAGACTAAAATAATTGTTAACAGATTCTTCATAGTAAATGATAGCTAGTTTAGGTGTTGCAAGGTAACAATTTGATGGAATTGAGAAATCTCCTATTGGATCGACTAATTTGTTTTACATACTATTTTGTCCGCAAGGAAGGACTCAACCTGTTCGCCCGTTTTCTGTTGATTCAATGTTCTGCTTTGCCATATTTGAACCAACTGGGCATACGATCGGCATCAACCGTTCTTGAAATGTGAGTAGTGACCCTTGGTTGGCTAAGGAATTTAAAAAAGCTATAAAAACCGCATGTATGGCCATTTATGTATTATTGATGTAGTGGTTTTCGCTGCCTGTAGTAGTATTGATGAGGTCTTTTTCTAGGTGAGATGCCCCAGAACTGGGACTTTTATGTGCTTCGCAAACGTTTTCGAAGCAAGTTTATCAACAATCGATTGATATAGGAAACACTCTAAACCAACTACACATGAGAATTTTTACACTCTTTAGCCTTTTGTTGCTCTCCGTGGTGGCTGCTCTGGCGCAGCCAACGGTCAATTTCGAACCAGGCGGGGCAGGCGCTGGCTACACCTGGAATGTATTTGAAAACGGTACAAATCCACCATTGGAGATTGTGACGAATCCGTCAGCAACTGGAATCAATACGTCTACTAAAGTAGCCAAGTTTACCGCACGGGCAGATGGCCAAGTTTACGCAGGTACAGAAAACGCACGTGGTGCATTTGCAACTTTTGATTTTAGTGCTGCAAATAGCACGGTGAAAATCATGGTGTACAAGTCGGTTATTAGCCCTGTAGGCTTAAAATTTGTAAGCAACGGTGGAGCTCAACCATTAAAACTAGTTTCCAATACCAAGATAAACGAATGGGAGGAATTAACTTTTGATTTTTCGGATTTAATTCCAAATTCAACACCGAGGGATGGAACGATCAACATTGATCAAATCAATGTTTTCCCTGACCATAGATCGGGTAGAACAGAGAACATCTGTTATTTCGATAATATTACTTTTTCAGCTTCAAGTGGAGGGCCTCCACCATCAGCCCCAACCACGGCAGCGACCACACCTACGCGTGCGGCTGCCAATGTAATCTCGCTGTTCAGCAACGCCTACACCAACCGTACCGTCAACACGTGGCGCACCGATTGGTCGAACGCCACGCTCACCGATCTACAAGTGGCAGGCAACGACACCAAACGCTACACCAACCTTGACTTTGTTGGCGTGGAGGCTACTGGCCCTAATTCGATCAACGCTTCGAGCATGCTCTACTTCCACGTGGATGCGTGGACGCCAAACATGACCACATTCTTTGTCAAGCTTGTCGATTGGGGTGCTGACAACGCCTTTGGTGGCGGTGATGACAAGGATCACGAGCTCAGCTTTGCCCCCATTCAAGGGCAGTGGAATGGCTATGACATCCTGCTCACAGACTTCACCGGTCTGACTACAAAGTCCAACATCTCGCAGATTATCTTCAAGGGTCTTCCAACTGCCTCCAGTACCTTGTTCATCGAT
>VYLD01000079.1_pt1 | contig 44106 bp, 34 predicted proteins | sample 5114401 | NCBI WGS metagenome assembly VYLD01 (sample SAMN12291783, study PRJNA351875) | freshwater metagenome | isolation source: freshwater lake | place: USA: Michigan, Gull Lake | collected 2013-08-08 | reverse complement strand
TCGGCGCGAGCGGGTGACCTTCGCTCGAATCCATGAGCGCGAGGGGAGCCACCCCGTCCCGAGCCTCGAGCTTCTGTGCTGCGCACCGAAGAGCCCCAGGAAGACTCGTCGGGGTTTCCAGGGCCTCTCACCGATGCCCGGCGAAGGAAATCGTCGTTCCAGCGACCAGAGCGCTTTCGTCGACGGGCTGCTAACCAGCCCGCCTCATGACCTCTCTCTTCGACCAGGCGACGCTGGGCCCGCTCACGCTGCAGAACCACGCGGTGCTGGCGCCGCTCACCCGCCAGCGCGCCATCGGCAACGTGCCCAACGCGCTGATGACGCAGTACTACGCGCAGCGCGCCACCGCGGGGCTGATCATCACCGAAGGCACCGGCCCCTCGCCCAACGGCACCGGCTACGCGCGCCAGCCGGGGCTCTTCTCTGAGGAGCAGGTCGCGGGGTGGAAGGCGGTCACCGACGCGGTGCACGCGAAGGGTGGGCGCATCGTCGCGCAGTTGATGCACACGGGCCGGGTCGGCGTGCCGCCCAACCTGCCTGCGGGCGGCCGGCTGGTCGCTCCTTCGGCGCTCGCCAACCCGGGCCAGATGTCGACGGACACGGCCGGCAAGCAGCCCTACCCGGTGCCGAAGGCGATGGACGACGCAGACCTCACCCAGGCCATCGGCGAGTACGTCAGCGCCGCGAAGCACGCCGTCGAGGCCGGCTTCGACGGGGTCGAGCTGCACGGCGCCAACGGGTACCTCATCGAGCAGTTCCTCAACCCCGGCACCAACCACCGCGCCGACGCCTTCGGCGGTACGTGGGAAAACCGCAACCGCTTTGCCCTCGAGGTGGCCACCGCCGTGACCGGCGCCATCGGCGGCCAGCGCGTGGGCATTCGCCTCTCTCCGCACTCGGTCAACCAGGGCATGGCGGCGTACGACGACATCGAGGTGCAGTACGCGGCGCTGGCGGGGGGCCTGAAGCAGCGCGGCCTGCTGTACGTGCACCTGGTCGACCACAGCGCGATGGGCGCTCCGAAGCCGAAGCCCGAGACGGTGGCGGCCATTCGACGGGAATTCAGCGGGCCCCTCATCGTCTGCGGCGGCTTCGACCTCGCCCGCGCCAACGCCCACCTCGCCGAGCACCCCCGCGACCTCATCGCCTTCGGCCGCTCGTTCCTCGCCAACCCCGACCTGCTCGAGCGCCTGCGCCTGGGCTCCCCCCTCAACCCGCCAGACTTCTCGACCTTCTACACCCCGGGCGCGAAGGGCTACCTCGACTACCCGACGCTGCCCGTCGCCGGCTGACGGCGAGCCAGGCTTGTACCGAAGGTCGCTGTTGAGAAAACCCCGCCGGGCCCTGTGGAAAACCTGTGGGAACTGTGGAGAACCCGGGTTCGCCACGTCACAGCGGTGTGGAAAAGCGGTCACGCCCACCAGCAGGCCGGGCGGGCTCGTTTTGCACTTTTCGCACTCACAGCAAACCCGCCCGAGGCGCGCCGCGAAACCGGTGAGGGCCCGGTCCAGGCGAGGTCTCCACACCCGCGCGGCGCGTCGCAAGGCCTCAAGTTCGCTCGAGGTCTTCTTTCGTTCTTGATCACCCAAAACCCCATCGGTAAGAGCCTCGCCCTTCACGCAGCTCGCCGTTTCTTTTTTCCGAGGGGTCGTCTTTGAGCGCTTTCGTCGACAGGGCCGAATCGACGTCAACCGCCAGAAACCTCTGGGAAAATGCGCTCAACGTGCTGCGTCGCGACGGCCAGAGCTTCGTGGTGTCGCAGCTGCAGCAGCTGGTGCCGCTGCGGGTCGAGGGCGGCACCCTCACCATGGGCGTCGATGATCTGTTTTTCCGCGACTGGGTCGAAGACCACTTCGGCCACCTGCTGGTGACGGCCATCGAGCGCGCCTCGGGCCAGACCGCGAAGCTCGCCTGGGAAAAGGTCGAACGGACGGTGGCTCGTTCACTTTTGCCGTCGGGACCGCCAGTCAACCAGCCCCGCACCCCGCTGCGGCTCAACGAGAAGTTCACCTTCGACTCGTACGTGGTGAGCGACGCCAACCAATTGCCCGCGGCGGCCGCGCACGCCGTCGCCGAGAACCCGGGCCGCGCCTACAACCCGCTCTTCATCTACGGCGTCACCGGCCTGGGCAAGACGCACCTGTTGCACGCCATCGGTAACCGGGTGTTGACCCGCAACCCCACCGCGCGCGTCACCTACCTGTCGAGCGAAGAGTTCACCAACCAGTACATCGAGTCCGTGCGCGACCACCGCATGACCGAGTTCCGCCGGCGGTTTCGCGACGAGTGCGATGTGTTGCTCATCGATGACATTCAATTTCTGGGCAAGAAGCAGGAAACCCAGAACGAGTTCTTCTACACGTTCAATGCCTTGCATCAGCTGGGCAAGGCCGTGGTGATGACCAGCGACACGGTGCCCAGCGACATCCCCGGCCTGGAAGACCGCCTGCGCAGCCGCTTCGCCATGGGCCTCATCACCGACGTGCACGAGCCGCCCTTCGAGGCGCGGGTGGCGATTCTGAAGAAGAAGGCCACCCAGGACGGGGTGAGCCTGACCGACAAGGTGGCCAACTTCATCGCCAAGGTGGTGGTGCGCAACGTGCGTGAGCTCGAGGGCGCGCTCATCAAGGTGACCGCGGTGCACGCGCTCACCGGCCAACCCCTCACCGAAGAGCTGTGCACCCAGGTGCTGGCCGACCTCTTGCCCGAGCAGGTGGTGCTCGACGCCGAGATGATTCAGAAAGAGGTGGCCCGCTACTACCGGCTGCCCGTCGATGAGCTCAAAGGCGAGCGCCGCGTGAAGCCGGTGGCCCACGCGCGGCAGGTGGCGATGTACCTGGTGCGCACGCTCACCACCTCGTCGCTTCCCGAGATTGGCAAGAAGTTCAACAAGGACCACTCGACGGTGCTGGCCAGCGTGCGAAAAATCGAGCAGGCCCGCGGCAACGACGCGCAGCTGCAGCTCGACCTGGGGGAGCTGACGAAGAAGCTGGTGCCTGCCGCAGACTGACCCAGCTGCAGCACCCTGTCGTCATCGGGAACTCACCTGTTCGGCGCCCTGAAGGCGTGCTCGACAGGCCACGTGCCTTCGTGGCACGAGCCGTCGCCATGCGCGCTCTCCGTCTTCGCTCGTCGGTCTCCTCCGGGCTCTCACTCGGGCTGCTCATCGGCTGCGTCGCGGCGCTCACCCCCGCGTGTCCCACCAACACCTGCAACGCGTCGAACTGTGTCACCGGCTGCTGTGACAGCGGGGGTCGCTGTCAGGTGCCCAGCGCCAACGCCTGCGGGCTCAACGGCAATGTCTGTCAACAGTGTGTGCTGGGTCAGAATTGCAGCGCAGGTGTCTGTACTGGCGGCACCACAGGCACCGGAGGCTTCGGGCAGGGCGGCGGCTTCAGCGGCGGCGGCGTCAGCGGCGTGGGCGGCGGTTCTTCGGGGGTCGGCGGAGGCAGCAGCGGCTCGTCCTACAGCGCGTTCCTCACCAACCTCGCCAACGCCTACTGCCAGTACGCGATTCGCTGCGGCCACGTGACGGCGACGGGGTTGAGCACCTGCACCGATTACTTGCGGCTGCAGATTGCCTCGGGCCTGGGGTTGCCCAGCGAGCGCTCGGTCGCCATCGGCGCCTCGAGCTTCGACACCGCTGCCGCCGCCACCTGCCTGACCGAGCTCGCCACCCTCGCGTGCAGCAGTCGCTCGACCCCGAGGACCTGCGTCAGCGTCGGCACGCCGATGGCCATGCTCAACGGCGCTTGCGAGGCCTCGAGGGACTGCGTGAGCCCCACCCTGACCTGTAACGGGGCGTCGTGCATGAAGCGCTGCACCGAGGGCGGCAACCTCGGAGAAGGCTGCAAGCTCACCGACCGCACCTGCAACGCGCCTTTTGCCTGCATCAACGGCACCTGCGTCAACGAGCCGCCGCCGGGAACGCCCTGCCAGTCTTCCAATGACTGCGGGGCGACCTCCCAGTGCCGCAACGGCGTGTGTGAGCGATTGACGACGCTCGGCGCCTCCTGCGCGACCATCTCGTGCGTGCCTCAGGCGTACTGTGATTCCACCCGGGTCTGCCGGGCGAAGCTCGCCACCGGCTCGTCCTGCTCGTCGTCGTCTCAATGCGAGACCTCGCGCTGCGTCGGGAGTCGGTGCGAGGCGCCTGGCGCACCGGGGGCCTCGTGCCAGAGCGACTTCGATTGCCAAACCACGCTGAGCTGTTTCTGTCAGACCGGGCCGAGCTGCTTCTCGGGGGGCGGGCAATGCCGAAGCAAGGGCCAGGTGGGCGCGCCCTGCTTCAGGTCCTCTGACTGCACCGGCAGTCTGTCGTGCGACGACGTGTCGCTCACCTGTCGGCAGGCGACGGCAGTCGCCACCGGTCAGCCGTGTTCGAGCACGCAGGCCTGCTCGGGCTCGACGGACAGCTGCCGAAACCTGGTGGTGGTCAGAGACGGAGGGACCAGCCTGCCAGGAACGTGCGGCCCCGTGCAGGTGGGCGACGCGTGCACGTCGGGTTTCGGAAACGAGTGGTGCGGCACGGCGAAGTACTGCAACCCTGCCACCAGTCGCTGCGCCGCCGCAGCCAGCGGCACGCCGTGTTCCAGCTCGAGCAACTGCCTGCCGACCGAGTACTGCACCGCGAGCGACCGCTGCGCCGCCAAAGCACCTGCCGGTCAGGTATGTGACTCGACGAGCGGCGAGTCGTGCAACGCGCCCACCGAGCGATGCCTGCGCACTGCGACGCCTGGCCAGTCGCGGTGCCAGCAGGTGCCCGAAGTGGGTTCGCCCTGCATCAACGAGTGCGTGTTCGGAGCCTTCTGTCGCAACGGGCTCTGTGTCGCGTCGGGCCGGGTCGGGCAGCCCTGCTTCATGGGCGGGTGCTTCTCGGGCGTCTGCCGCCCCGACGGTGGGGTCGGTGGCCTCTGCGACGCGCCCCTCGCCAATGGCGCCGCCTGCAGAAGCAACCCCGAGTGCCAGTCGGGCTCGTGCGACCGCGGCCTCTGTGTCGCGGCCTGCCCCTGAAGGCTCGAGGCGGTGAAGAAGCCTGTCATGTCCGACCAGAGGGCCGGCGCGAGGCGCCGTTTGACATCGGCCGCTCACGAGGATCCACTCCATCACCTCGTGAGAGTGCGCGCAAACCTGTCGTCGTTGCTGCTCGTTCGACGGTTGAAGCTGGGCGGCACCGTTCGCCGCGGCCCACCCGCACGACTGGCTCATCTGGGAACCTGGAGCGTGGCAACCGGCCAGCAAGTTGACGACCGAGACCATCAGCGGCACCCCCGAGAAGCCCGAGCGGCCGGGCTCGGGTGACGCCCTGTGCTTCGAGCTCATCGAGGCGGTGCCGCTCAGCCTCGGGCGCGCCCCTGACTGCGACATCGTGCTCAACGACGCCACCGTCTCGCGCGCGCACGCCACGTTGCGCCCCGAGCCCAACGCGTCGTGGGCGCTGACGGCCGCCTCGAAGGCCAGCCTGCTCGAGGGGCACCCTTCACCACCGCGGTGATGCGCGACGGCCTGGCACTGCGGTTCGGTGACGTCTCGCTCACCTGGCACTCGAGCGCCGGGTTGGTGCGACGGGTCGACGGGCTGCTCGGCCCGTAGGGGTTGGTGGCCGCCGCGAGCTGCAGCTCTGAACATCGCCGGGTCCGCGTGGGCTTCGCCGGCTCGAATTGTGGCGACGGTGGTGGCGGCCGCGGCGGCAGAGGCGGCGGGAACGGCTCCTCGGGCGCGCCTGATGGCTTTCATGGCGGCGGGGGCGGTGGAGGCTCGGGCGTCGCGCTCAGCGGCGCGAACGTGGTGCAGCAGGTGGGGTTGAACGCGGGCGCGACCGGCTGGGCTGACTCTGGCAATGGCGTGGGGGTGTCGGTCGCCGGCGACCCCGGCAGGTGCGGCGGCCACGGGCGCGTCGTCATTCGGTACTGAGCCTCGAAGGCGTCAGGCCCCCGAAGCCTGCGGCAGGTCGATGATCAACACCGCCGCTGCGGCCCTGGCCGTCAGCAGCAGGTCGCCTGCGCCCAGCGTGGCTCCCTCACCGGTGGCCAGGGTGAGCCCCGTCGAGAGCTCGACCGGCGCGGTGAGCGCCATCACGTACGTCACGCGGCCGGGCGCGACGTGGACGGGCTCGGTGGAGTCGGCGGGCAGGTCGGTCCACCAGACCTTCGCGTCGCACCGCAGCGGCACCACCTCGTCGCCGGCGACTGGCTGCTGGCGGCCAACCCCCACCGTTCGTCGGAAGTAGGCCGGTGGGCCACCTCGCGAGGTTGGCTCGAACCACACCTGCAACATGCGCGTCGAGGCCTCGGTCTCGTTGCCTTCAGCGTGGGTGATGCCGCTGCGTGACGAGATGAGCTGCACGTCTCGCGTCGCCAGCGCCGCGCCGTGGGCCTGGTCTCCGTGGTGACTCAAGGTGCCGTCGATGACGATGGAGAGGATCTCGAGGTCCTGGTGCGGGTGCAGCGGAAAGCGCGAGCGCGGCGCGAAGGTGGCGTCGGCCAGCACGAGCAGCGGCCCGAGCCGACTGCCCTGCCCGGCGGCAGGCCCCACGGTGGCGATGAAGTGGTCGCGCAATGACAGCCACGGCAGCGTGGTGGTGGGCAGCGTGGCCAGCGGGCGGTGACGAATGACGGGCATGGGTGGCTTTCGGCAGGCGCTCGCCGCGAGGGCGACGCTGGTGACGCGCAGCAGGTCGCGGCGGCTGGTGCGCATGGTCTCCCGGCATGGCATGCTGGCGAGCCGCTGGCCACCTGTGGGCTCGTCGCCGCGCGCTCCCCGACCACCTCGGGACGATTTCGAGGGTCGCGACAGATCGTCCGGGCGGCGGCTCCGTTGAAGGGCGACCACGTTTGACCCACCCTTCTCGGAGCCTTCGATGAAGCTGCCCACCCTTGGTCGTGCCCTGGCCCTCGTCGCGTGTCCCACCCTGGCGTTCGCCGGACCGGTCGACGGCGCCTTTCGCAGCTCAGCGCAGAAGGGCCTCGACTTTCTCGGGCAGGACACGGCGCGGTGGCAGAAGTCGAACAATTGTTATGGCTGTCACGTGCAGGCGGTGTCGCTCGAGGGGTTGTCGGTGGGGGTGCGAAACCAATACACGGTGCCGAGGCCGGTGCTCGACGAGGTGCTGCAGGGCATCATGCACACGCCCGGCGGCTCTCGAACGCCCGGCGGACTGACGCACTCAGGCTACCCGCGCACGGCGAAGACCTTCGGGGGCAGCGCGTTCGCCCGCTACGATGCCCTGGTCGACTCGAAGTTGACCGACGACTTGTTGCGGCTGGCCAAGGACCTGCTGGCGTTTCAGGAGCCCACCACCGGGCAGGTGAGCGGCGACCACCAGTCGTACCCGGTGACGACGGGGCCGGTGCAGGCGACGTTTCAGGCGGCGCAGACGTGGCGGCAGGCGTACGCACGTACGGCAGACCAGGCGTGGTTGGTGCCGCTGCGACAGGCCGAGAAGTTCCTCGACGCGACGGCGCGCAGGTACAGCGAGAAGCCCGACGCGGTGTATCTGCAAGACCTCAACTACGCGGCGATGGGGCTGCTCATCGCCGGAGCGTCGCCTGCCGAGCCCCACGTGGCGCGGCTGCTCAAGAACCTGGAGGCGCGGCAGCAGAAGGACGGCGGGTGGACGTTCGGCGGAGGCGCTGACGCCTTCGCCACCGGGCAGACGGTGTCGACCCTGAAGCTGGCGGGCCGGACCGAAGCCGATACGTCGGTGCGCCGGGGCCTGGGGTGGCTCGTGGAGCACCAGCAGAAAGACGGCAGCTGGGGCTCGGGTGGCTCGGGGCGCGCCGAGGCGATGTGGGGTGTATTGGGATTGGTGTCTGTCGATGTGGTGTCCATCGCGGTGCGAGGTTTGACGGATGGGGAGCACGTGGCGCCGATGGTCGAGGTGTCTGTGAAAGCGACTGACAACTCTGGCGCCGAGGTGAAGAGCGTCGAGGTGCTGGTGGATGACCTGTCGACGAAGCAGGCGCCAGGCGCTGAGCTGGGCTTCACGTGGGACGCGCGGGGCCTGACGAGCGGGAAGCACACCGTCGACGTGGTGGCCACCAACCAGAAGGGCCAGCAGAGCCGCCGCCGGTTCGAAGTGTTCGCGGGCGACATCTTCATCACTCAGTTGGGCACGCGCTTCACCAACGAGGGCACGCAGGTGACGGTGCGGAACATTGCGCCGGACGTGATGAAGGGCTCGGTGCGGCTCGAGGTGCGGTCGGCCGAGACCGGCGCGAAGAAAGACGTGGTGTTCAGCACGACGCAGCGGTCACACCAGGGCGCGATGGCCTTCGTCTTCGGCGGCAAGGACGCGAAGGGCAAACCCTTCACCACCGGGCGCTACGAGGCGACGGTGAGCTTCCTCGATGACACGGGCAAGGCGCGGCACAGCGAGGCGCTGGTCTTCGTGCACGACACGCTCGAGGCGCAGACGGCGCGGTACGCCGAAGTGGCCGGCAAGCTCGACCTGGCCCGTGACGGCTCGGGAGCGGCCAACGCGCAGGTGGACCTGCTCGACGCCAAGGGCAACGTGGTGCAGAGCGTGAGGAGCAACGCGTCGGGCCAATACCGGTTCAAGAGCCTGGACGCGGCGAAGTACAAGGTGCGCGTGCGCAAGGACGGCTTCAAGGCCGAAGAGGCCGAGGTCGACGCGAAGGCGGGCGCGGCACCTGCGGCAGCCAGCGTGTCGTTGCACTGACGAGCCGTGGTGGACTTCATGTCGAGCCGCGGTCGCCATCGCGAGGCGCCGAACGGGGCGCCCTCCAGGTGGTTCCGTGGCGCTGAAGGACCCGCGAGTCGTGGTCTATGAACCCGACCCTCGTGAGGTCGTCGAGGCGAACGCGCGTGGCGTTTCGCACCAGCGCCCACTCCAGTCCCACCCGGCACACGACGCCGAGCCCCCTCGAGAAAGAGCGACCAATCAGCACCACGTGTTTCGTATCAGCGCGCATGGCCAGACCAGACCACCGAAACGCCACGCTGAGCTCGAGTTGATCGAGCGATCGCTGCAGACAGCGGTCGCCGAGCTGGTCAGTCGAGGCTTTGCCAGCCTCGGGTTCGACACGTCATCGATGAACCGCGGTGCTCGAGACTCAGGTCAGAAAGCCCAGCCAATCGCGGTGTGCGCCGCGGGCAGGAAGCCCCGAATGCCGAAGGACGGCCCGTACGAGAAATACGAGAGGCCCAGTCCTCCCGACAGCACCAGCCCCGGGCCGACGATGCCCGTGTAGCCTGCGAGCACGCTCCCGTAGCCGCCCGGCTGCGTGCCTTCAGACCAGACGACCGCCGCCAGCACCCCCCGCAGCATCAGCCACAGCCCCTTCGGCGCCACGCCCCAGACGAAGCCACGAACCCCCACCTCGACGCCGTAGCCCGTGTACGGGCCGGCTGGAGTCCCGAACACGCTGTCGAACAGCCGAAGACTCGGGCCCGCGTAGACCGAGACGTGAGGGCCGAGTGCGCGCGAAGGCCTGCACGTGCACGAAGCCCAGCAGCACGGTGAGGGGGTCGACGCTCACGGTCCACTGCGGGGTGGTGGTCGGCTCGGCGAGGGCGCGACGCGGGACCGTCGACAGAACGAGCGCCAGAGAGAGAAAGCAGCAACACATGGCTGGTCGTTACCACGTTTCAGGCGCCCAACCCCTGAAGGTGCCGCTGTGACTCGAGAGGCGACCGTCAAAGACAGCACACTCCAGGTGACGACCTCGAAGTCGTCTGTGGTCGGTGAGTGCGAAGCGGCGTCCGGTCGGCTCGAAAACCGCCATGCCACACCTCGGGCCCGCGGAAGGCCTCGAACACCCAGCGTTCGCCACGCTCAATGCCAGCGATGATGTGCGCGTCTCCCTGGACTCCCGCGACCCGCTGAACGAAACGCAGTACGCCGCCACCGAGCAGCTGCTGCGTGACTGGCTCGCGCAAACAGACTGGGCGCAAGACGCAGGAGAAGGCTCGACGACGCCCGGGCGTGCGTGTCCAGACCCGACGCCGTCATCGGGTTCGCGGGGTCGGCGATTCGTTCGAGTCCGGGCTCGGGGTGCCCACGTCACCAGACCCGGCCGCCGCAGACGCCAGCGCGCGACGCACGAAGTCGCCGTGGCTGGCGTGCAGCCTGGCGAGGTTCTCGGGGGTGAGGGGCAGCCACTGCACCGCCGCGGCGTCGTCCCCGGCCAAAGGTGCGATGCGTGAAGCCATCACCGGGTCGAGGTGTTTGTGTTTCACCGTCGATTCAATCCACGCGTGGTCGGTGTTGCGGGGGTCATCGACGTAGCCCAGGTAGACCAGCCGCGCGTCGCTCAGGTCGAGCGCGACGCCGGTCTCTTCTTCGAACTCGCGCGCCAGGGTCGCCGAGACATCTTCACCGAAGTCGACCATGCCCCCGGGAATGGCCCAGTGCCCATTGTCTTTGCGCCGAATGGCCAGCATCTCGAGCTCGCCGTTGAGGGGGGCGAGGCGGGTGACGATGGGGTCGGCCGCAAAGTTGGGGCCCCACTTGCCCAACAAGCCGCGCCCCCGTATGCCCGTACGCCCAGCGGGGTTGAGCGGGTGCCCCGAGGCATCGAGCTGAATCGGTCGGCCCGTCACGCTGCGCAAGGGCCCTCTGCGCGCGACGGTCTTCACCGGGTCTGCCTCGTCGGCCCAGCCGCCAGGTCGCAGCGTCAGGTCGTTCTGCAACACCTGCGGCGCCGTGTAGCTCTGCGGAGCGTACGCCTCGAAGGCGGTGGCCCACGACACCTTCTCAGCAGGGACAGGCACCCTCGAGTACCCCGGGGGTGACTCGGTGCGCGCCTTCACGTGAACCAGCGACTCCGCGGTGGCAGCCTGCATCACGGGCGCGTCTAGCATGCCTTTGACTCCCTTGAACCAACACGTGGGTTGCGTGCCCCCACGGCGGTAGGTACGGTCCCGCCCCGCTTTTCCCCTCTTGCACCGAGCGTGACGTGGGCGCCAAAGCCTGGAAGCACAATGACAGTTCACAGCCGAAGTTCGCGGGCGATTTCGAGATTGCCAAACGCGCCGTGCTGCAGGTCACTGACCTCAAGAACAACAATAACAAATACTACGCCATCGAGCTGCACACCGCGACCTCGGGCTCGTACCGGTTCCGGGTCTTCACCCATTACGGCCGCACCGACGACCTCGAGACCAACCCCGACGCGGGAATGAAAGAGAGCCGGTTCTTCGAAGACCTCGAAGAGGCCCAGCACGAGTACGACAAGATCTACCGGTCCAAGACCGGAACGTCGAAGGGCTACAAAGAGGTCGCCCTGGCCAGCTCGAAGATTGGCTCGTCGAAGGCGCGCGGCCAGAGCTCGGGAGACGTCGACGCCAAGACCCTCGAGAAGCTCAAGGCCCCGGCCGGTGAGGCGCCCGCCCCGAAGAAGAGCACCCTGTCACCGGCCCTGCAGGACATGGTCTCGTACATCTACTCCGAGGCGACCGACGCGCTGACCACCACGGTCGCCGCGAAGATCACCGCCAATGGCATCGAGACGCCCCTGGGCGTGCTGACGGTGGGTCAGATCGAGAAGGGTGAGCAGATTCTCGACGAGCTCTACGTGAAGTTCAAAGCCGGCAAGGCCACCAGGAAGATGATGGAAGAGGCGTCGGGTGACTTCTATTCGGCCATTCCACACCGGCTGGGTCGCACCCGTGAGGCCATCGCCTCGGCGGTCATCGATTCCATGGAAGAGTTCAATCAGAAGCAGGAAACCCTGCAGCTGATGAAAGACATGCTCGCGGTCAACGGTGAGAAGGGCTCGGTGCTCTTCGACACTCAAATCGACAACAAGTACCAGGCCCTCGGCTGTGAGATTGCCTCCCTCGACCACGACTCGAAGCCGTACCGCGAGCTGGCCGATTCCGTGGTGAAGAGTCAAATCAAACACAAGAACGTGAAGGTGCAGAACATCTACACGCTCAAGCGCCACGGCGAGTACGACAGCTTCAAGACCAGCGTTGGCAACGAGCGCCTGCTCTTTCACGGCAGCCGAATCAAGAACTGGGTCGGTATTCTGTCGCGCGGCATCCTCATGCCGAAGATCGTCGTCAGCATGGGCGTCAACCGCACCGACGCCGGGTGGCTCGGCAACGGCATGTACTTCGGCGACGCCGCCTGCACCTCGGCCTTCTATACGACGCCCGGCAAGAAGCAGACGCGCTTCATGGGTGTCGCGCGCGTCGCCCTGGGCAAGATGAAGGACTACACGAAGATTACCTATGGGTTGAACGCGCCGCCCGACGGCTACGACTCGACCCACGGCGTGCGTCGCACCAGCACCGTCAAGAGCGAGTTCGATGACGATGAATACGTCATCTACGACGGCCACCAGCAGCGGCTCGAGTACCTCGTCGAATTCAAGCTGTAGTGGGCCTTCCCCAGCCCAGGCCTGTCGTCCCCCGCGCTCTTCCCCGCTGTCAGAAAGTCATTCCATGCTCGTTCGCGTTTCGCTGGTCGACGTCAACCCGAAGATGGTCAAGGCCTGGCGGGACTCGTTCGATGAGAACCCCGAGGTCGAGATTCTTCAGGGCAGCATGCTCGAGCAGCAGGTGGGGGCGTGGGTGACGCCCACCAACGCCAAAGCCAGTATGGACGGCGGGCTCGATGGGGTCATCAAGGGCAAGCTCGGCGCGGGCATCGAGAAGAAGGTGCAGGCCGAGGTGAAGCGCCTGTACCAGGGGTCGATGAAGGTCGGGTTCGCCACCTGTGTCGAGACGGGCGCCGCGGTGCCGAAGTACCTCATCAGCACCCCCACCATGGTGGGCAGCAGCGACGACATCTCAGCCACCTTGAACGTCGCCCTGGCCTGCTGCGCTGCGTTTCAAATGGTGCACATGTACAATTCTGAGCAGGGTGGCGTGATTCGCTCGATTGCCCTGCCCGGGCTCGGCGCCGCCACTGGCAAGACGCCCCCTGAGATCTGCGCCGACCTGATGTGGACGGCGTACAACCTCTTCCGTGAGAAGGAGTTCGCCACCTTCGACGCCATGCGCGCCGGGCTGGAAGAGGTGCTCGGCGACCTCGGTCAATTCGGCGACAAGATGAAGACCGAGTCGGGCAAGAACGCGGTGCTCGAGGGCATCTCGGCGGTCAAGGCGCCCAAGCCCGAAGAGCTCGATGACGACGAGGCGGAAGACTTCGACGACAGCGACGACTGAGCCAAGGCCATGGCCCTCTCGTTCCCTGTCAGGCTCTTCAACCCCAAGGCCGCCAAACGCCTCGCCGTGTTGTCGGTGCAGCCCTCGTCGAAACACCAGGGCCAGCTGTTGTTGCAGTTGGCCCGCGGAGCGGCTCGAGAGAGCCTGCTCGACGTCGAGCTGCTGGGGCCCTTCACCCCCGAGGCGGTCGAGGCGGCTGCCGAGCAGGTCATCGCCACCCTCATCGCGCAGGGCTATTCGCTGAGCACCTCGTTCAGCGCCGTGGCCGAGCTCGGCAGCGGGAACCCGCGCAAACGGGCGCTGGCGGCGCTGACGCTGGGGTGGCGGGGTGACCAGACCGCCGCACCGAAGCTCATCGAGCTGGTCGCGCGCGGCAAACAAGACGTCAGCTCGGCCGTCACCGCCCTGGGGCTGCTCGAGGCCGCGCGGGGCGTCGACGCCGTCAGGGCCGAGGCCGAGCGCAAGCTGCTGTCGCGGCGCAGGGCAGGGGCCGAAGCGCTGCGCGCCAGCGCTGACACGGAAGCGCTGGCGTCGGTTCGAGCCAGGGCCCTCGAGCGCCTCGAGCCGTCGCTGGCCAAGGCCCTCGCCACGCAAGACGAAGCCCTCGCCTCACCGGCTGGCCTCGAGGCCCTGTGCACGGCGTTCGACGCGCTGCCCACCGGCCAGCGGGGCCTCGCGCTCGACACCCTGTACGAGCTGGGCACCCCCCTGGCGGTCGCGACCACGCTGACGCTGCTCGGGCGCCACGAGAAGAGCAAGGCGGCGCTCCTGACGTTCGGCGCTCCGCAGATGTGGCGCTACGTGAAGAGCATCTGGAAGCGCTCGATGGCGCGGTTCGACTTCGACACCTTCGCCACGGTCACGCTGCTCACCGAGCGGCTGGGTCGAGTTCACGCCGGCGAGCGCGCCACGCTGAAGTCGGGCCTCGACGGAGAAGCCCGAGAGGTGACGGTCTTCTCGAAGGGAACTGCGCGCCACGTGCGGGGCCGCGCCTGGCGGTTCATCAAGCGGGTCGCGCTGTTTCGAACCGACCGCTTCCTGGCGGCCGCCATCGCGGTGCTCGCGGCCTACCGCCCTGAGGACGACGCGCTGCCGCGTGGCCGGGTCGGCGCGACGGGCGGCCTGTACCTGTTGCACCGGCTGCTGCTGGGGCGGTCGACGCGCTTCGAGCTGGCGTGGCGCACGCTGACCCACCGCTTCAGGAACGCCAAGGCCACCGTCACGCCGACCACCCGCGAAGAGGCCTACCCCGAGCTGTGGGACGCTGAGCCGACCGCCTGGGTTCGGCTGCTGGGTCGCGCGCGGCGCCTCGACGTCGCGCAGTTCGCGCTGACGGCCCTCGAGGGACGGGCCGCCGAGGCCCTGCGGCAGGCCCCCCACGCCGACGTCGTGCAGCTGCTCGACAGCCCCTTCGCGGCCGCCCACGGGCTGGCGCTGGAAGAGCTGGTTCGCCGCTTCGACCCCGAGCGCCCCGACTGGGACCTGCTGGCGCGCTTGAGCGAGCACCCCACTGAACGCGCGCGCGCGTTGGGGACGCAGTGGCTCGAGCGCACGCTGCCCGCCTGGAGTCGCGACGATGGGTTGGTGCTGCGCTTCGTCACCACGCTGCACCCGGCGGTCGGCCTCGAGCTCGCCAGGCGGGTGGGCGCGTCGCTCGGGGCGCTCTCACCCGAGGCGCGAGCGCGCCTGACCGCGGCGTTGATGGCCTTCCTTCGGGTGAAGGAGCCTACCGAGGGCGCTCACCTCGGCGCCAGTGAGCTGCTGTGCGGCGCGCTGCTCGACGACGCCGTCGGGCACACAGACCTCTCGGTGGCGCTGTCGTTGCTGCTCTCGCCCAGCCTGGGCGCTTCTTCGGTGGGCAGCGCCGTCATCGCGCGGCTCCCCAACGTGCTCGAGACACTGGGGTGGAACCGCATCGCAGCCATGGCCCGGGACGAACGCGTGGTGATGCGCGCCGCCGCGATGGCCATCGTTCGCGCGCAGGGGCACGCGCTGGCCTCTTCACCAGCCGTGCTCTTCGAGATGGTCGAGAGCGATTGGGACGACGTTCGTTCGGCGGCGCTCGAGGTGCTGGCGTCGTTCAGCCTCGAGGTCCTCACCTTCGATGGGCTGGTGGCGCTGCTCGATTCTCCGCGGGTCGACGTTCAGACCGTGGCGCTGCAGAAGCTCGAGCGCTGCTTCGAGCAGCTCGACCCGCAGCTGTTGCTCTCGCGCCTCGCCCAGCACCCGCACCGCAACATGCGCGGCCACGTGCTCGCCCTCGTCGAGCAGCACCTCAAGCCCAGCTTCGTGCAGCTGGCGAAGGTCGAGCCGCTGTTGCGCACCGTGCTCTTCGACGCCGAGCGGCCCAGCCGCGACCTCAAACGCCGGACCATCGCCTTCCTCGAGCGACGCGGGCAGCTCGACGCGCTGCAGGCCGAGCTGGCGCAGCGGGTGCTCGCCGACGCCGTGCGCACCGAGACGCGCGCCGACCGCGAGCGGCTGCTCAAAGCGCTGGCCCTCATTCGCCTGGCCTTCCCCGAGGTGAGCGTGCCCCACGCCCCCACCGTCACCCTCTCGGGGGCGGCGCCATGACCACGCTGGACACCACCTACACCGGCGCCACCGGAGTCCAGGCCGACGCCACCACCAGCGCCGTGTCCTTCGCCACCAGCGGTGTTCGGCCCGTCGGGTACTTTCACGGTCGGGTCGAGAAGCCTTCGGCGCTGCGCGAGGCGCTGGGCGCGCTGCACGGCGTGGTGACCAGCGACTTCCGCTACCAACCCAAAGACCGCCACGCCTTCGAGGTCTGGGTCGCCGAGCAGGACCGCAAGTTCATCGCCAGCCTCAAGCTGAAGAGCCAGCAGGCCCGCGAAGAGCTCGAGCGCATCGAGGTTCGGCTCGCCGAGCTGGCCGCGAAGAAGCAGGAACGGCTCAAGCCCTTCCACGACGCCCGCCGCAAGTACATCGACCACGTCTTCACTCATCAGTACGAGCTGAACTACCTCTTCGACCCCGTCATCACCGTTCACCCGGACGAGCTCTTCTTCGAGGCGTTCAGCCAGGACGAGTCGAGCTACGCGCGCCTGGGCGTCAGCCACGAGCTGTTCTCGACGGTCGACGGCTTCGAGTGCGGCACCACCAACATCGACTTCTCGGCCCGGTTGTCCCGCCACTTCGAGCGGCTGCGCACCTATCGCCAGACGACGTTCGACATCGCGCCGCAGGGCCTGGTGGTCAGCACCAGCGGCGGCGGCGTGGTGAAAGAGAAGAAAATCGAGCTGCCCGACTCCTGGGTGCAGGGCTTTCTGCAGGTGCAGAGCACGATGACGCTGGCGCTCACCCAGTTCACCCTCGCGCCCATCGACGTACACAACCTGGTGCGGTTCCTCTACCGGCACCGCACGCGCACCTCGCCCAGGGCCCTGCGCTACGAGCTGGTGCCGGGGAAACGAATTCGCGCGGTCTTCGAGCCCCTCGAGCACGCCGTGACGCTCAGCGCGACGTACGAGGGGGCCAAACCCCAGGTCGTGCGCACGTGGGGCCGCGACCGCTTGAAGCTGCTCAGCCGCCTCTTGCCGGTCGCCAACCGCGTCACCGTGTCGCTCGCGGGGTTCGGTATGCCCACCATGTACGACGTCGACCTCGGCCCGCTGCGGTTGACCCTGGCCCTCTCGGGGTGGACCGACAATGACTGGGCCGGCGGCGGCGGCGCGAAGTTCGACCTGCTCACGCGACGGCTCGATGCCACCGCCGACGAGGTGATGCGGGTCTACCAGGCGCTGCGCGAGCCCCGGTACGCCACCGACACGGCCATCGCGTCGAAGACCGGGCTGGGCGTCGAGAAGACCCGTGCCACCTTGAGCTTTCTGTGCCAGTCGGGCCGGGCGATGTACGATCTGGGCCAGCGCGTGTATCGGCACCGCGACTTGTTCTTCGACACCTTCACCGCGTCTGACGCCGCGAAGGTCACCAGCGCGGCCCAGGAGGCGAATGACCCGAAGGCCAAACGGGCAAGGCTCATCTTCGAGTCCGACAACGTGCGCATCATCGCGCGACGCCCCGTGGCCACCGGTTTCAAGCTGTCGGCCAGCGTGCTGGGCACTGACCAGACCCGGGTTCGGCCGCAGCTGCACGTCGAGGCGAAGGGGCAGCTCATCGACGCCAGCTGCACCTGCCGCGAGTTCAAGGAACAGGGCCTGACCAAAGGGCCGTGCGAACATGTGCTGGCCTTGCGGCTGGCCCACCTGAAGAAGCTGGAAGAGGAGGACCTGCACCTGCACTGACCACACACACATCATCTGGACTGAGAATTCTGGGGGACGGGGCAGCGGGCCGAAGACCCATCGAGCCAACCGTGCGGTGCTACGCCGCGCTTGCTGACATGCCAGTCATTCATCACCCGCCCATTCTTCACTCGACAGACCAGGGACCCACCGGCCGCAACTGGTTGGGTCCCGATGGGACCCGCGGCCTTTGGTGGGTCCCCGGTCTGTCTTTTCGTTGAATGGTCGCGTCGAAGGTTGTTCGTCGACGTTGATGGCTCGTTGCCCCGTCCCCCAGAGGTCTCATGGCCGACTCAGACGACAAGACGAAGCTGTACAAGACCATCGCCGGAGCCGACCAGTGGCTGGTGCTGGCCCGCATGCAGCAGACCGGCTTCTGGCCGTCGGGGGCCGGGCTGCCCGCAGAGCCAGCGGCCGAGCGTGATGAGCGGCTCGCGCTGGAAGCCCGCTCGGCAGCGCTGGCGTCGTCACACCTGGCGGTGGTCGACCTCGACAAGGCGCTCGAGACCGAGCGGCTGCGACGAACGAAGGAAAGCCGTGCGAAGCGCGCGGCGCGCCAGAACGAACGGGCCGACGCCGCGGCCGTGCGCAGGGCGGCGCACCAGGCGAAGCTGAAGGCCGACGTGGTGCACCTGGGCGAGGGCGTCTCGGCGCGCCTCGAGCAGCGCGAGAGCAACGTCGAGCGGCTCACCGCCAACCGGCTGCCGCTGCTCAACACCACCCACGACGTGGCGAAGGCGCTGGGGTGCAGCCTGGGCCAGCTTCGGTTTCTGACCTATCACCGCGAGGGCGCGGCCCTGGTGCACTACCACCGCTTCTCGATTCCGAAGAAGACGGGCGGGGTGCGGGCCATCTCTGCGCCCAAGCCGAAGCTCGCCGCGGCCCAACGCTGGGTGCTGGTCAACGTGCTCGAGCAGGTGGGGGTCGACGCGCACGCCCACGGCTTCGTGAAGCAGCGCAACGTGTTGTCGAACGCGACGCCGCATCTGAAGCAGAAGGTGGTGTTGAACCTCGACCTGAAAGACTTCTTCCCCACCCTCACCTTCGCCCGCGTGCGAGGGCTCTTCGCGGCCCTGGGCTACTCGGGGCAGGTGGCGACGGTGTTCGCGCTGTTGTGTACCGAGCCGCCGCGGGTGGCGATGACGCTCGACGAGACGACCACCTTCGTGGCCTTGAGCAGCCGGGTGCTGCCCCAGGGCGCGTGCACGTCTCCGGCGCTGACCAACCTCGCGTCGCGAAGGCTCGACAAGCGCCTCACCCGCCTCTGCGAGGTCAACGGCTTCGTCTACACCCGGTACGCCGATGACCTGACGTTCTCGGGCCAGGCGAGCGCGCACGTGGGGCGGCTGCTGCGCAGCACGCGTTCCATCCTCGCCAGCGAGGGCTTCGTGGTGAACGAGCAGAAGACGCAGGTGATGCGCTCTGGGCGCCGGCAGGAAGTCACCGGCGTCGTCGTGAATGACAAGCCTGGCATCGGCCGCGACGAGCTGAGGACCCTGCGCGCCGTGCTGCACAACGCCGCGAAGCACGGGCTCGCTTCACAGAACCGCGACCAGCACCCCGACTTCGCGGGCTGGCTGCGGGGGCGGGTGGCGTGGGCGAGCATGGTCGACCCCACGAAGAAGGCGGCGCTCGAGCGCGCGCTCGGCAAGGCACTGGCGACCAGAGGGTGACGACGATGAAGCGGATTGATCGGTTTCGCGGCTGCATCGTGGGCCTGGCGGTTGGAGACGCGCTGGGGCACCCCACCGAGTTCATCTCGACCGTCAGCGCCATTCGGCAGCGGTTCGGCCCGCGGGGCATTCGGGAGTTCGCAGCGCAGGGGCGGCACCCGGCGGGCACCTTCACCGACGACACGCAGATGACGGTCAGCGTGTTGCGAGCCCTGGTGCGGCATGGCCACAGCGACCTCGACGCCCTGATGACCTGTCTGGGGCAGGAATTCGTCGCGTGGTCGGTGCACCCTGACAACAACCGCGCTCCAGGCGGCACGTGCCTCACCGGGTGTCGCGCGTTCGCCCGGGGCGGCTCGTGGAAGGCCGCGGGCGTGAAGGAGAGCAAGGGCTGCGGGGCCGCCATGCGCGCAGCGCCGATCGGCCTGTTCTGCACTGATGACGAGCAGCTGGTGCGGCTGGCGGCCGCGCAGAGCGTGTTGACCCACAGTCACCCCACGGGCATCGCGTCGTCGGTCGCCGCCGCTGCCGCCGTCGCGCACGTGGCCCGCGGGGGGGCCCTCTCTGGGCTGCTCGACTTCGTCACCAGGTGTGTCGAGCGGTGCGACGACGCACTGCTGCTCGAGCTGGGCGCGACCCCCGAGCTGGTGAAGCGCCTCGGCAACCGCGAACAACTGAAGCTGCTCGAGCGCACGCGCGCGGCGCTGAGTCGAGACACCGACGACGTGTGCTCCTTGCTGGGCGGCGCGTGGGTTGGTGAGGAAGCCGTCGCCACCGCGCTGTGGTGCGTGCTGAAGGCCGAGGGTGACTTCGAAGAAGCCATCGTGCGGGGCGCGACCTCGAGCGGCGACAGCGATTCCATCGCCTGCATCGCCGGGTCGATCTGCGGGGCGCTCGAGGGCTACGCCGCGATTCCCGAGCGGTTCGCGACCCGGGTCGAGAAGGGCGCCGCGCTCGATGTGCTGGCGCAGTACCTGTATTGGGTCAGCAGCACAGGGCTTCAGGTCGAGCATCTGCCCGGCCCGCTGGACTTCTTCAACGCATCGCTCTCGGGAGAGGGTGACGACGAGGTCGACGACGGTAATGAGGCTGCGCTCTCGGGCGAGGTCGACGACGGTGATGAGGCAGCGCTCTCGGGCGAAGGGGACGACGAGGTCGAGGACGGTGACGAAGCAGCCCTCTCGGGGGAAGGCGACGACGAGGTCGAGGACGGTGACGAAGCAGCCCTCTCGGGCGAAGGCGACGACGAAGCCGACGATGATGATGAACAGCGCGACGACGAGCAGCGCGATGCGGCTGAGGCGCCCGATGCCGAGTCGGAGGACGAGACTGCTGCGGGACTGAACGCTGCGGGACTGAACGCCGCGGGACTCAACGCCGCGGGACTGAACGCTGCTGGACTGAACGCACCGAACGCTGCGGGACTGAACGCCGTGGTACTGAACGCCGCAGCACTGAACCCTGCGGGCGGTGGCCTCGCGGCTCCATCACCTCGCGATGCGTCGGCCGCAGAGGTCGCACGGCTCGAGCGCGAGTTGACCGAGCACAACCGTCTGTACTGGGTCGAAGGCGCGCCGAAGATCAGCGACCCCGAGTACGACGACCTGGTGCGCCAGCTCGCCGAGCTCGCCCCCAACAGCCCGCTGCTCACCCACCTGGGCCCTCAGCCAGAGGGCAGCGGCGCCATTCGTCACCCCTCGCCCATGTTGTCGCTCGACAAGTGCTACTCGCACACCGAGCTGGCCGAGTGGGCCTCGACGGTCGAAGGTGACGTCGTCGCGATGCCGAAGATCGACGGCCTCGCGTGTTCGCTGCACTACGACCGCACCGGCACCCTGGTGCGCGCCGCCACGCGCGGTGACGGCACCGTCGGCGAAGACGTCACCGTCAATGCCAGAATGGTGGGCGGTATTCCGGCGCGAATCAACGCCGGCCCGTGCGAGGTGCGCGGAGAGATTTTCCTGAGCCTCGCAGCCTTCGAGAAGCTCGCGACCGAGAGCCGCACCAACCCGCGCAACCTCGCCGCCGGAGCGCTGCGGAGCAAAGACCCCCTCGTCACCCAGCGCGCAGGCCTGAGCTTCGTCGCGTACGACCTTCGAGGACTGCCTCTGGCCACCGTGCAGGACCGCCTCACCCAGCTCGAGGCCCACGGCTTTCAGCCCATTCTTCGCATGCGCGGGCCTCGGGAAGAGCTGTCGGCCATCGTCACCGCGATGAGCGAGCGGCGCGAGACGCTGGGCTACGACACCGACGGGGTGGTCATCGTCGCCGACCGGGTGAGTGAACATGGTCGGCTGGGCGCGACGGCGCATCACCCGCGGTGGGCCATCGCCTGGAAGTTTCAGGGTGAAGCGGGCTTCTCGACCCTCACCGCCGTCGAGTGGAGCGTGGCGCGGACCGGCACCATCACTCCGGTCGCGGTGGTCGAACCGGTGGTGCTCTCGGGCGTCACCGTCAGCCGCGCGACCCTTCACCATGTCGGGCGGCTCGAGGCCCTGGGGTTGTCCATCGGGGCCAGGCTCGAGCTGGTGCGCCGAGGCGGAGTGATTCCCCACGTCGAGAAGGTCTCAGCGCCGGGCACGACGCCAGTGGGAGTGCCCACGGTGTGCCCGTCGTGTGGAAGCCCGGTGACCCGAACGGGAGACTTCCTGCAGTGCTCGACGCCCGATGACTGCCTGGCCGCGCGCGTCGAGCGCCTTGGCCACTGGGCCTCCGCCGCCGACATTCAGGGGCTGGGTCCGGCCATCCTCGAAGCGGCAGTCACCGGCGGGGCGGTGAGGTCCATCGCCGACCTGTACCGGCTCGACCTGGGCGCGCTGACGCGCTTGACGGCCGGCGAGAAGGTCGCCGCCAAGGTGCTCGCCGAGCTCAACCGGTCTCGAAAACTCCCGCTCGACGTCTTCTTGCGAGGGCTCGGCATCGACGGCCTTGGCCGCACCGTGGCGACGATGTTGATGAACCACTTTGGAACGTTGGAACGCCTTCGCGAGGCGAGCGTCGAGGCGCTCGGCGAGATCAAGGGAATTGGTCCCATCTCGGCGAAGGCCATTCGTGAGGCGCTCGCCGCCAGGGCCGGCGCCATCGACGAGCTGCTCGCGCACGTCTCCATCGGCGCAGGCCCCGCTGCGGCGACGACGGGCTCTCTGAGCGGCACGGTGTTCTGTTTCACCGGGGCGTTGCAGCAGGACCGGTCCGCGGCTGAGGCGCGCGTGAAGGCCCTCGGTGGCGCGGTGGCGTCGTCGGTCTCCTCTCGGTTGACCCACCTGGTGGCGGTCGAGAGCTCGGGCGCTCCCTCGACCAAGCTCAAGGCGGCGCGCGCGCTCATCGACGGCGGGACGAAGCTGACCATCCTCAGCGAGGCGCAGTTCAACGAGCTGGTCGCCGCCGCTCCGACGACGGCCGCTGGCGAGCAACCCCCGCCGTCGAACCAGCAGCTCACCATGTTCTGAAGCCCAGCTCGCGTCACCGCCCTCTCGTGGGCCGTCGCTGAGACAAACGGGCTTCCGGCCCGACGCTGCCTGTGCTTTTCGGGCGCGCCATGAGCGCCTCCGCGAACCACTACAAGCCCAACCTGCGCGACACCCTCTTCAACCTCTTCGAGTTCCTGAACATCGGGGCCACCTCGCTCGGCAAGAAGCCCTTCGGCGACCTCGACGAGGCGACCGCGCGGCAGACGCTCGAGAGCTACCGGCAAATCTGCGTCGACCAGCTGGCCCCCAGCTTCTCGGCCGGCGACCACCACCCGCCGGTGCTCGACCCGAAGACCGGCACCATCACGATGCCCGAGGCGCTCAACACGAGCTACCACGCGTACTTCGACACCGGCCTCAACCTGCTCGAGCTGCCCACGCACCTCGGCGGCCTGGGCGCCCCGCCTTCCCTCGGCTGGGGGGCCTTCGAGCTGGTGCTCGGCGCGAACCCCGCCCTGGGCTTCTCGTTCCTGGGCAACCTGATGCCGCGCATCCTCGAGCGCACGGCCACCGAGGCGCAGAAGGCGCTGTACTGCCAGCGCATCATCGACAAGCGCTGGGGCGCCACCATGGTGCTCACCGAGCCCGACGCAGGCAGCGACGTCGGCAGCGCGCGCGCCAGGGCGAAGCACGTGAAGGACGACGTCTGGGAAATTCAGGGCGTCAAGCGCTTCATCACCAACGGTGACTTCGACGCCGTCGAGAACATCGTGCACCTCGTGTTGGCGCGGCCCGAGGGCGCTGGCGGGGGCACCAAGGGCCTGTCGATGTTCATCGTGCCCAAGTTCTGGGTGAACGCCGACGGCTCACTCGGCGAGCGCAACGGCGTCTTCGTCACCAACCTCGAGAAGAAGATGGGGCTCAAGGCCTCGACGACGTGCGAGCTGACCTTCGGTGACGGGGTGCCCGCGCGCGGCCTGCTGGTGGGCAACGTGCACGAGGGTATCAAGCAGATGTTCCACGTCATCGAGCACGCGCGCATGGCGGTGGGGCTCAAGTCGGCGGCCACCCTGTCGACCGCGTACTTGAACTCCCTGGCCTACGCGAAGGACCGCGTGCAGGGCCCCGACCTGATGAACGCCCGCGACAAGAACGCCCAGAAGGTGGCCATCATTCGGCACGCCGACGTGCGGCGCATGTTGATGCTGCAGAAGAGCCACGCCGAGGGCATGCGGGCGATGATTCTGTTCACCGCGTCGCTGCAAGACGAGGTCGAGCTGCTCGGCGGCCACCACGATGACCGCGCCGAGGCAGCCAACGCGCTGAACGACCTGATGCTGCCGCTCATCAAGGGGTACTGCTCGGAGAAGGCCTACGAGCTGCTGTCGCTGTCGCTGCAGACGCTGGGCGGCTCGGGCTACCTGCAGGACTACCCCCACGAGCAGTACATTCGCGACCAGAAGATCGACACGCTCTACGAGGGCACCACGCACATTCAGGCGCTCGACCTCATCTTGCGCAAGCTCGCGAAGGACGGCGGAGCCACGCTGCAGGGGCTGCTGGGGCGCGTCCGCGCGACCATCGAGACCAACGAAGGCGGCGAGGCGCTGGCGGTCGAGCGGGCGGCGCTGAACGAGGCGCTCGGCAACGTCGAGATGGCGTTCGGCCACCTGCTCGAGAAGCTGGGCGAGTCGCTGTACCACGCAGGGCTGCAGGGCAACCGGCTGCTGTTCGGGCTGGCCGAGCTGGTGCTCGGCTGGCTGCTGATTCGCCACGCGGCCGTGGCGACGGCGAAGCGGGCCACGGCGAGCGGTGACGACGCGGCGTTCTACGACGGCAAGGTGGCCTCGGCCCGCTTCTTCGCGCACGAGGTGCTGCCGACCCTCTCGATGTTGCCGAAGCACGTGGCTGGCAGTCAGCTCGGGCTGATGCAGCTGGCCGACGAAGCCTTCTGAGCGCGGTCGAAATGTGCCCTGAAATGTTCGTGTGGTACTGAGCCACTGCCGACGGGGGTTCAACCCGCTGCGGTCATGGCCCTCGAGCCCTCGACCGCGGCCCTTCGAATGGGAGCTGCCATGACGACACCGGGACGATGGAGTGACGCAGTGGAGCGACTCGAGGCCGGAGCTTCGAGCGAAGAGGTGGGCCGCTCGCTGGGCGTCGACCCGGCCGTGGTCGAGCAGCTGGCCCTGGCCGTCTCGATCGTCGAGCACCGCGCCGCGCGACGGGCAACGCCGGTCGATGCGCGTGGCGGCAGGGCTCTTCGGGGCCGGCCTGGTGGCGAGCGGGTTGGCGTCGCTGCCCGCGCTCGCGCAGGTCTGCACCCAGACCCTCCCCTCGCCGCTCGCCACCCTGTGCGCCGACACGCCGGCGCTCGCCTCGGACGTGAACGGCAACTTTCAGCAGCTGGTCACCTGGGTGCAGCAGAAGGTAGGCACCGTCGGCTCGCCGAACGTGACGACCACGGGCTCGGTGTCGGGGGCTTCGGTCACCAGCACAGGCACGGTGACGGCCGGCGCGGTGACCACCGCTGGCACGGTGACCGCCAACCGCGTCATTGTGACCGGTGCCAACATTCAGTCCTCTGGAGCGCCGGTCACCGGCACCACTGACTTCGGCCTCTACAACCGCAACGCCGGAACGTGGATGCGCTTCGTCAACGCCAATGCACCCTTCAGGTTCTACGCGAACAACGGCAGCACCGGCGCAGGCCAGGACAACATCTTCAACGTCGAGACCAACGGGTCGTTGACCACCACCAACGGCGAGGCCGAGGGGACTGCGCTGCTGCCGCCGAACTTCTGCGTCATCATTCCCCGCAACGACGCCTGCCCCGGGAATTGGGACGCGAGGGAGATCAAGTGGGACACTGAAGACAGCAGCAACTCCGACCAGGGCAAAGATGGCCGCATCGCCTGGGACGACGGCAACAGCGCCAGCGTGCGCATGCGGTTCTGCTGCCGGGCCTGGTGACCTGAAAAAAGGGTCACGCCCGCACGGGCATCGGGGCTCGCACCAGCAGCCACACCATCAACCCGTGGGTCACCATCATGGTCGGCCCCAGGAAGGTGGGAATGAACCACGCCGCGCCCAGCTTGAACGTGGGGAACCCCACCACCACGCCCCAGATGCTGACGATGAGCAGGTCGGCCATGCCGGCCAGGTTCATCAGCCACACCATCGGCTTCAGCCCGCCCACCCGATTGCGCAGCAGCGCCAGCGACACCAGCGCCAGCACCGCCGAGAGGAGGTCGCCGCAGGCCGCGGTGGCCGCGATGGGGCGGGGCAGCAGCGGGTCGGTCACCGCTTCGACGATGAAGACCAGCCCACCACGCGGGTGGCGTGAATCAAGAGCAACGGCTGCAGGGCCTGCTCGAAGGACTGCGCCTTGAGCCAGGGCAGCACGTACCAGCGCGTCACCAGCACGTTGATGAAGAACATGGTGGTGACCTGCAGGCCGAAGAGCGCGTCGGGAGGAGGCAGCATGGTGTGGGGCCCTTGAAGAACGGTCAGTACGAGATGCGCAGGGTGAGCACCTCGACGCGGCTGCCCAACGACACCGCGGCGTCTTTGAAGGTGGGCGGCCCGAAGAAGGGTTTGGCGTCGTTCGACAGCGCAAACCCCTCTTTGGGAATGCCGAAGAAGTTCAGGTCCAACACGCCGTTGGCGTTCTCGTCGTGGAAACAGGCGACGCCGTAGCGGCCCCGGGGGCACGGGCGCGAAGGTGCAGGTCGCGCTGCCGCCGTCGAGCGCACACCAGCGAAGCTGCCGTGCCACCTTCGGGTCCACCGGGAAGCCCTTCGGCCCGTCGTAGAGCGAGCACCCCGCGACCCCGGCGTCAGAGTGAAACCCGGACAGGTTCACCGAGAGCTCCGAGGTCGACTGCGCGAACGCCACCGCGCTGAGCAGCCCCACCAGCACGACGAGCGTCAACCGCCGAAACCTCACAGAAGGTGGTTTCAAAGCGCGAGGGTGACGAGTCGGTCAAGGGCGAGCCAAGGCGCGCGTGTGCGGCAAACACCTCACCACAAGGGTCCTGCTCCCGTCGGTCACGCCAGGGACTTGGTGACCAGCTCGTAGACGTCTTTGCTGCACCCCTCGCGGTCGAGAATGCGTTGCAGCTCGCGCTTCATAACGGCCTGGCGGGGCGGGTCCTGCCGCTTCCACCGGGTCAGCGGCGTCAGGAAGCGGGCGGCGATCTGCGGGTTGAAGGCGTCGATGGCGCGCACCTGGTCCGCGAGGAAGACGTAGCCCCTGCCGCTGGCCTCGTGGAACCGCAGCGGGTTGCTCATGGCCAGGGCGGCGACGAGCGAGCGGGCGCGGTTGGGGTTCTCGAGGGTGAAGGCCTCGTGCTTCACCAGCGCCATCACGTCGTCGAGGGCCTGCGGGCGGGTGCTGGTGGCCTGCAGCGCGAACCACTTGTCCATCATCAGCGCCTCGGCCTTCCACGTCGCGTAGAAGGTGCTCAGCGCCTGGTCTCGCGCGGGGCTGGTGGAGCTGCACAGCAGCGCGAGCGCGGCCTGGGTGTCGGTCATCGAGCCCGCGCGGCCCAGGTGCTCGAGCACCACGGCTTCACCGTCGTCGAGGCGGGCGCGCCAGGCGACCAGCAGGTTGCGCAGGCTGCGGCGGCCCACGTCGTCGGGCGCGAAGCGGTAGGGCTTGCCATCGAGTGACTTCGAGAGGTGCGCGTCGACCTGCTCGAGCAGCGGTGTCAGCGCCTGGGCCAGCGCGGCGATGAGGTGCTCGCGCGCGAGGAAGGCGCTGGAGTAGTCGGCCCACGGCAGGCGGTCACCCAGCACGTCGAGGCCGGGCACGCTCAAGGCCAGCGCGAGCAGGGCCGGGTCGGCCGTCGGAGTGAGCGCGCTGCTCAGCGCGGTCTGCGTCGCGTCGAGCAGGGCCTTCGAGGGTGCCAGCGGCGCCTCGTTCACCTGCACCTGGGCCACGCTGGCGAGCAGGTGTCGCAGGAACAGCTCCTGCCCGGCCTCGACGCGGTTGAAGGCGTCGTCGTCGTGCGCCAGGCGGAAGAGCAGCGCCGCCTCGTCGTCATCGGTCTCGAGCAGCACCGGGGCCGAGAACCCCCGGAGGATGGACGGCACGGGCCGCTGCGTGAGCCCCGAGAACACGAAGCGCTGCGTCGCCTGGGTCAGCTCGAGGACCACCTCGTCACCGCGTTGGACGCCGTCGACCACCAGCGGCAGCCGCGCGCCGCTCGGGCCCAGCAGTGCCGTGGTGACGGGCACCAGCATGGGCAGCTTCTCGGGCTGGCCGGGCGTCGCCGGCACCTTCTGGCTCAACGTCAGCGTCAAAGTGCCCTTTGCTGCGTCCCACTCGCTGCTCGAGCTCACCGTCGGAGTGCCCGCCTGCGTGTACCAGCGCTTGAACTGCGAGAAGTCCCGACCGCTGACCTCGGCCAGGCACGCCACGAAGTCGTCAGTGGTGACCGCCTGCCCGTCGTGGCGCGCGAAGTAGAGGTCGGTGCCCTTTCGAAACACCTCAGGCCCCAGCAGCGTCAGGCCCATGCGCACCACCTCGGCGCCCTTCTCGTAGATGGTGACGGTGTAGAAGTTGGAGATCTCGACGTAGCTGTCTGGCCGCACCGGGTGCGCGGTGGGGCCGCCGTCTTCGGGGAACTGCAGGCTGCGCAGGCGCCGCACCTCTTCGATGCGCTTGACCGCGCGCGAGCCGACGTCGGCCGAGAATTCCTGGTCGCGGAAGACGGTGAAGCCCTCTTTGAGCGACAGCTGAAACCAGTCACGGCAGGTGACGCGATTTCCAGACCAGTTGTGGAAATATTCATGGCCTACCACGCCCTCGATGCCGGCAAAATCGACGTCGGTGGCGGTGTCTGGTCTGGCGAGCACGAATTTCGTATTGAAGATGTTGAGGCCCTTGTTCTCCATGGCGCCCATGTTGAAGTCGGACACCGCGACCAGGTTGAAGACCTTCAGGTCGTACTCGCGCCCGAAGCGGGTCTCGTCCCAGCGCATGGACTTCTTGAGGCTGTCCATGCAGTGGGCGGTCTGGTCGAGGTCTTGCGGGCGCACCCAGACGTTGAGGTCGACGTGCTGGCCCGACTGGGTGGTGAAGGTGTCGTGGCGGGCCTTGAGGTCAGCCGCCACCACCGCGAAGAGGTAGCAGGGCTTCTTGTGCGGGTCGTGCCACACGGCCACGCGGCGGGGCTTGCCCTCGTGCACCTCGTCGGTCTGGCTGACGGGGTTGCCGTTGCTGAGCAGCACCGGGAAGCGGGCCGGGTCGGCGCGCAGGGTGACGGTGTAGATGCTCATCACGTCGGGGCGGTCGAGGAACCAGGTGATGCGGCGAAAGCCTTCGGCCTCGCACTGGGTGAACAGGCCGCTGCCCGAGGCATAGAGGCCCTCGAAGGCCTTGTTCTTCGACGGCGAGAGGCGCCGGCGGGTGGTCAGCGTGAAGCGGTCGGGCGGGGCGTGCAGGGTGAGCGCTTCGCCGCCCAGCGACCAGGCGGTCTGCGCGGGGACGACGCCGTCGATGGTGAGCGAGAGCAGCTGCCCCGAGCCCTCGGCGTCGGCGTCGCCGTTGAGCACCAGCGGGCCCTGGGTGCCCGGCACGCGGCTGATCAGCAGCTCGGCCTCGACCTCGGTGCGCTCGACGTCGAGGTCGAAGGTGAGCGCGACGCGCTCGATGGTGAAGGTGGGCGGGGTGTACTCGGCGAGGCGAATGGTCTTCGGGGTGGCGTCTCTCAGCATGGCGAGAACGTGTAGCAGCCTGCGCGCAGGTTCGCGTGGGTCAACCGGGCTGCCTGACGCCAGTCGAGGAGAGCCTCGAGCGCGGGTTCACTCACGCGCTCGTCGCGAGCGCCTCGAACGGACCGATGATGTGTTGGACCACGCAACGCGGCGCTCCGGCTCTGCTCGCGCGCTCGAGCGTCGAGCTGAGCGTCACGGCAGTTTCACGTATCGAACCTCGGTCATCGAACAAGTCCCGCAGCGCCGGCGTACGACGGTGATCCGCTCGTCGCCGAGCCGCACCGTGTCGGCCACCTCCAGCGCCTCGTTCCATGCGTGCCCGCGCTGACACGTTGCCCGGAACAGAGCGCGCGCCGCTTCGATGGTGTCGACGGGCTGCGCCAACGACGCGGTCTCGCCGGGTGACGCCGCGTGCTTGCGCCTGAACCGCCTGCGGCGGAACCAGGCCATCAGGCCCGGCCTGTCGATTCTCTCTGTCAGCACCAACCCCATCAGCCCGACGACCGCCACGGCGCCGCAGAGGTACGTCGGCCACGCGTCTTCAGCCTCGTCGGGCCTGGTGGGCTGCACCCGGTTCTCGATTCCGTAGCCGAGCGCCGCGACGGCGTCGGTCGTCGTGCCCCGGTACGCCGGCCACTCCAGGGGCGTGATGCGGTCGCGCAGGGTCACGTAGTCCCAGTCGAGCGTGAGCGTTCTGCCCTCGATCTTCTGCTCCAGCTTCAGCGTGTACGCAGGCGTGGTGAAGGTCTTGTTGGTCAACGTGAAGCGTTTCGGGTCGAGGTTGCTTTGCGACTGGTAGATGACCGTCTCGTGCAGGTGGCGTGGGTGACGAACGGCGAAAGGCAACGTGCGCGTCGGCTCCGGGGCCAGCCAGAGCTCGTCACCGATGTCGAGCGTCTGCAGGTGGCGTTCGCCCGCGAGCTTCAGGGTCAGAACGCCGTACCGCTCGGTGAGGGTCACCGCGCCCACCTGCGCTTCCTCCGAGACCTCGACTCCCAGGGGCTCGAGCTTCTGGCCGAAGTCCCGCTCTCTTTGGCGCAGCCGGCTCTTCTGCAGGTCGGCACGTGGCTGGTTGCGGACCTCCGAGCGCAGCGCCCCGGCGTTCTCTCCCGAAACGACGGTCGAGAGCTCGAAGGTGGCCAGCCCCGAGCCGTCGGGTTCGATCCACCGTTGGGTGCGGCGAAGGTCAGGCGTGGCCGGGGCGGCAGACGAGGCAACCGTCGTCAGCGCCGTCGTCGACGCCTCGACGATGAGCACCTGGCCGAGCGTTGGAATTTCCCACTGCGCCGGGTCACCCAGCCGGTTCTGTTCCGTGCCGTCGATGAACCGTGGCCCGTTGCCGAGCTCGGCGCGAACGATGGCGTGGTCGAAGGCGAACGGAGACGGCAGCGGAGCGGTGGTGCCGATGCCGTCACTCGAGACCAGCACCGGCTGGGCGCGCAGGCCGAGCCCCTTCAGCAGCGCCACCATGAGGAGCGCCTTGTCTTTGCAGTCACCGAACCCACGCTCGAGCACCCAGCCCGGGGGATGAGGCTGGTGGCTGTGTGGACCGAGCTCGACGCCGACGTAGCGAATGTCGTCTTGAACGAAACGAACGAGCGCTGCGAGCCGCTGCTCGTGGGGCAGCTTTTCCAGGCGTGCGACCTCGGCGCGCGTGCGCTCGTCGATGATGGCGGAGGCAGAGGTGAAGAGCCGGTTCGCCCACAGCGCGACGTCGTGCCAGTCCGCCCAGTCTGAGAATTCCACCGCGGGCCACACCTCGAGGTCGGGTGGAAGATGAGGCTCGAACGTGACCTCTGGGTGCGTACGCAGCCACGACCACCGCACCGTGTCCGCCCGCTGTTCGAGGGGCGCGGGCGCGCCCGCAATGAGTCGCATCGCCAGCGCGCGCGGCCGCGCCCAGGTCACCGACAGGCTCAACACCTCGAGGGGCCTCGGGCTGGCGAGTGACAGGCGCGTCGCGTAGTGGCCCTTCATCAGCGGGTTCTCACCGGTCCTGGTGGACGCGACCTCGATGACGTCGCCCACCCGAAGGTCGCGCAGCTCGACGCGATAGGTCAGCCGCCCGTCGTAGATGCGTTCATCGCGGAGCGATTGATGTTCGAGCACCCGTGCGTCTTCGGGGTGCCAGGCGCCGCGTCGTTTGCCATCACGCCACACCCAGATGCCGTGAATGGTCAGTGACTGCCAGGCGGGGTCCCATTCGAACTCCTGCGTGGCGAGCGCTGAGACACCGTCGAGCGTGCGAACGAGCCAGGCGTCACGAGCGTAGGTCTCGACCGTGGACGCAACCCGAACCTGTCGGTCCGTCAGCAGGCCGACCCAGGCGCCTTCAGCCGTACTCGTGAAGGGGTACTCGACCGACACCACCCAGCTCGGCGTTGGCCCGACCGCGGGCGTCGCGGCGATCACGAGAGCGACCAACGAGACCATCTTGTCGAGCCTACCTGCTCAGGTGGCGAGGCGCAGCTGACCCGTGTTGCACGGGCCGCGCGCTTCAAAAGAGCCCGGGCGCAGGGCGCTCAGCGCCACCAGACCCAGGCGTGTGGGGACGGTCGCGACCAGCGCGCGGCGAAGGGCCCCGACATCAGCCGCCGCCACCCACGAGGCTCCGACGTCATACCGGACACCGTCGTGCATGTTGGCCCCGACGATCGCTCGTGTCCCTGACGGTCTTCGTCACCCACCGCTGATCAGCTCGTTCACCGCGCGGTGCGCCTGATCAATCGCGCCGTCGAGGTAGGCGTAGGCACCGGCGTCTGCGTTGGCGATGGTGATGTTGCCGTACTGTCGCCGCGCGGCCTCGTACGGCAGCGGACCGCCCTCGAGCCAGAACCCTTCAGAGAGTGAGTTGTATTGGTAGGAATAGCCGTGCGGCCATCGGTTGACGGTGATGCCGAGAACATCTTTGGCCGGGTCGAAGCCACCGGGCCCCAGCACCCGGCCCAGCTGCGCGCGCAGCGAGCGCTCGATGGTCTCGAACGATGTCTCGTACAGCTCACGTCGGCCGGCGCGGTGCTGCTCGCGAATGGGCAGGCCCGGCCTGCAGGCCGCCTTCGACAGCTGAACGACGATGGGCCCTGCGGGGTCGGTCTGGTGTCGGTAGCGCCCCCAGGAGACGGGGGTGTCGAGGGTCAGCTCCTCGTGCCACTCGAACGGCGAAGTCACGCTGTGCACGCCGAGGCGTTGAAAGGCAGTCCACCTTCGAATGAGCACGTTGGTCGAGACCAGCGGCACCTTGATGGCGAAGGCCAGCGCTTCTTTCTGCGGGTCGGGCAGCTCGGGGCAGAGATACGGAATGGCGGCATGCCAGCAGGCCAGCACCACGCGCTTCGCGGTCACCGACTCGTACGCCCCGCGGCGCAGGGAGTTGACGCGGACGCCTTCTGGCGACCCCACGCGTCCGAGGTGCTCGACCAGGATGGCCGTGCTGTTGAGACGGAGTCGAACGGGCTCAGTCTCGACGTCGAGCGCGGCGTAGTTCGCGACTGCCGTGATGATGTCCTCAGCGGCGCGCCCGGGCATCGCGGCGGGGATCAGCCGGCGCACCAACAGTCGCGCGAGGGTCGCTCCGCCGTCGGGGAAATGGAAGACGAAGCCGGCGGCACTTTGATTGGGAATGCTGTCGAGGTTCTGGCCGGGGCCGCGCGCGCGGTCGAGGCCCAGGCCGTCGAAGCCCGGGAAGCCGAGGCCGAACGCGTCTTGAGCAGGCACCGCGTCGATGCCTGCTCCGAAGAGCGAGTGCGGGCGCGTGGCGAAGAGCGGCAGGAGTGACGCGTCGACCTTCCACACAGTGGTGAGAAAGTCGGCGTAGCTGAGCGTGGCCAGCCTTCGCTTCTTCTCGACGGGCGACAGGTTCGGCCACGGGTCAAACTTCTGAGTCAACAGTCGCCGAAGGTCGGCGCGGGCCGTCTCGCTCAAGGGAGCGGCGGCGATGAAGGCGTCGTCGAGCTCGGAGAACCCGGTGACCAGCACGTCGCGGCCGAAGTGTTCGCGGTCGAAGAAGAAGCCCGCGCGCAGCTTCAGCGCGTCGTACGTCTCGGGGTGGTGGGCTTGCGTGAATTGGCTGACGTCGATGCCCAGGTCGTCGAGCAGCGCTCGCGCTACGGCGCTGTACGGGGCCGGGCTCTCGATGCCCTGCGTGCCGCCGGCGCCGAGGAAGGTGCGGCGAGGCGCGCGAAACTCGTTGCGCCTGGAGTGACCTCCGAAGTCGTCGTGGTTGTCGAGGATGAGCACCCGCGCCGAGGGGTTCGCCCGACGATAGAAGTACGCCGCCGCGAGCCCGCTGATGCCCGCGCCGACGACGACGAGGTCGTAGTGGCGATCGACGGCTTTGGGCTGACCGAACGACGACGCGGCCCGCGTGTCGCGCAGCGCGTGGAAGACCTCGAAGGAGCCGGGGTGCGCTCCGCGGAGCCCGGTGAGCGCCGGTGGATACGGCGCAGGAGGGGCCGCTCCGAGGGCCTGCGACGCAGCAAGCACGCCCCCAACCCCGACCGCGACGCCGTCGAGGAAGTCGCGGCGCGAGATGACGCGCTTCAGGCCGAGGTCGTCATCATTCATGCGTCACCGTTCGCGACGCGTGTCGGCCGTGAAGGCAGCGCACCACGGTCTGACTCGAAGGACGCACCTGAAGACGATGATGCCCGAGGCTCGACCATCAGTCGCGGGTCGTAGACTTCGCCTTTCCTGAAGCACAAGGAGCGAGTCGCCGGTGGACACGCGAGCAACCTCAACCAGGAAACGATTGAGGATTCTCCGGTCAAGTCAGCTCAACGCTCACCTGGCTGGTTTACCGCTTCGCTGAGAACGGAGCCTTCCTCAGGTCGAGCTCCCGGTCCGACCGGCGGTTGGCGAGGTCTCTCTGAGACCCCCGAAACACCTGCGCGGCCGTCCACGACGAGGGCACCTCGACCCCGTCGGCGAGGTGCAGCCGAAACACCGAGCCCGGTCGCAGGGCGCTCAGCCGCTCCACCAGCTGCGCGGGGAAGACCTGGCCCTTCGGGACGAAGACGTCGATGACCCCATCAGCCACGAATGAGTCATGCGCGTCGTGCTCGACGTGCACTTCACGAAAGCGTCGCACCACCTCGGCCTTCTTCTCGAGGGAATCGGCGTGAACCCGAAGAAGGGGGCGAGTGCGGGTGATGCGGCGCCAGCGGGGCTCGAGCACGAACTCGACCTGCCCCGAGATGACGCTGAGGCTCTCGAGCGCCGAGCACGCGGGGCTCCACTCGATGGGGCGGGCGACCGTCGCGTGCACCGGCACGCCGCCCTCGAAGACGAGCTCGCGAACGGGTGCCGGTGAGAAGAGGTCGTGCAGAAAGGCCGTGCCATGTCGCGCGAGCAGCTCGTCCTCGCGGGCACTGGCGGTCTCCTCGCCGCGCGCCAGCTGCAGGGCCATCAGCTCGCCGAGCGGGTCTGCGAACCCCAACAACCAATCGGCCGTCACCGTTCGCGTCATTCGGTCGTCCGGCAGCGCGAACATCGTCAGCAACATCGCGTCGCGCTCGTTCGCGAAGCGCAGCAGGTGTGGCTCTTCTGCCTCTGCGAGCGCCAGCTCCCGGGCGACCCCGAGACGCTCGGCGAGGGCGCGTTGGCGCGGGTCGCGGTTCCGCTTCAGCAACGCGACGATGGTCGCCCGCTCGATGGGCCGCGGAAAGGTTCGACGCAGCAGGCTCAACAGGGCCTGCGTGACCCGTGGATCTGGCAGCAGGGTGCTCAGGTGCCGGAACACCGGCAGCAGCAGGTCGTCGTCAGCGGTCTCGAACCACGTCAGCACCCGTGAGAGCGACTCGACGTCGAAGTTCGACAGATCCCAATCGGCAGGCCCGTACTGTTTCGCTGCGGCGGCTCCCAGGACTTCCACCTCGAGGGCAAGCCAGTCGCTCGGCGCACGACGCCACTTCGCGAGAACCTGTCTCAGTGACAGCGGTTCGTTGGGGGCCACCTCGGCGAGTGTAGCGGCCACCGCGCGAAACCTCTGCGCGCGTGGCAATGGTGAGGGCCCGCGCACACGCAGCCCGGCGGGTGCGTGAGGTTGAGGTGAGATCTCCGGTGAAGGCACCCACGCTACACGAAGCCCATGACCGTCAATCCCCCCGCCACCTGGTTCGCCTCCATCATCGCCATCGCGTGCCTGGCAATGACCAGCTGTGCGCCGAGCCTGAAGAACGAAGAGAAGCACTGGGAGACCCACCAGAAAGCGGCGGCCGAGTTCAAGGCCGCCTACCCCGGCTTCGCCACCGTCATCGACGCGAAGCTCTCAGCCGCTCGGGTCGCCTTCGAGGCAGCGACCAGGGAGCCGGACGAGGCGAAGAAAGCCGAGCAGATGAAGGCGGCGAATGCGCTGGCCAGTGAGATCCTGAACCCGCTCAATGAAATCAAATACAAAACCGAGAGCGTCAAGAACACCGTCGAGAAGCTCTCGGCGCTCAAGCTCGCCAAAGGTGACAACCGCAACGACGACGCAGCGAACACGGCGCGCAACGAGCTGGCCAAGGTGAAGGCCGCCCTCGCGTCGGCCACGCCTGCGACCGTGGAAGACGCCATCGCCGCCCTCAAGCCCCAGGTCAGCGCGCTGATCGCCGCCAAGGGCGCGGCTGACCGTGCGCTGGCTGCGCTCGGCACGTCGAAGGGCAAGTAGCAGTCTCGTCGCGGGCCGGTTGCTCGCCGCGAATGAGGGTGCGAAGACCGCCTCGATGGACGGGCTCCGCGCTGCCGATGGGTCACCCCGCCTCGCGGTGGTCATCCCCTGTTACCGCGTGACCAGGCACGTGGCCGAGGTCATCAGGGCCATCGGGCCCGAGGCCGACGTCATCTACTGCGTGGACGACGCGTGCCCCGACCAGAGCGGTGACTTCATCGAGCGCGCGGTGAACGACCGGCGGGTCCGGGTGCTGCGCCACCGGGAAAATCAGGGAGTCGGCGGCGCGGTGATGACCGGGTACCTGCAGGCCGTCGCCGACGGCGCCAGGGTCATCGTCAAGCTCGACGGCGATGGCCAGATGGACCCCCAGCTGTTGCCCCTGTTCGTCGCTCCGGTGCTCGCCGGTCAAGCCGATTACACCAAGGGAAACCGGTTCTACGACGTGCGTCACCTCGGTCAGATGCCACCCGTCCGCATCCTGGGGAACGCAGCGCTCTCATTCCTGACCAAGCTGTCCACGGGGTATTGGGACCTGTTCGACCCCACCAATGGCTACACAGCCATCAGCGCTGACGTGGTGGCGCTGTTGCCCCTCGACCAGGTCAGTCGACGGTACTTCTTCGAGACAGACCTGCTCTTCCGGCTGAGCACGGTGCGAGCCATGGTCGTCGATGTTCCGATGGACGCGCGCTACCGGGACGAGACGAGCAGCCTGCGGGTCTCTCGTGTCGTGCTCGAGTTTGCGTACAAACACACGAGGAACCTGCTCAAGCGCCTCTGGTACAATTACTTCCTGCGAAACTTGTCAGCGGCCTCGCTGGAATTGGTGGCAGGTGGCCTGTTGTTGTCGTTTGGCATCACGTTCGGCGGCTGGCACTGGTGGGCCTCGGCCCAGGCCGGCGTGGCGACCCCGGTTGGTACCATCATGATCGCCACTGTCGCCGTCGTCAGCGGGCTGCAATTTCTGGTGGCGTTCTTGAGCTTCGACGTGAACAACGTGCCCCGTCGTGCGCTGCACCCGTTGTTGCACCCGGCGCGCGTTCGACTGCTGAAGCAGGCCTTGACTGCCAACCTGCCTTCGTCGGTCAGCAAACCAGGGGACAGCGCTGCTCATTGAAAAAAACCAATCACGAGCGGACACGGTGTTGCGCCACTGACTCACCGTGTAGGTCACGGTGCCAAGACCGCTCAAAGCGTTATCAGGCGAATCTGACCGGAACCATTGCCCGCCTGAGCCGAGCGCGCCCGTCCCGCCCACGTAGAACACCGGCAGGGCGGAATCAAGCAACCATCAAAAGTGTTTGGGTGCGGCTCCTTTGGATAGACGGCCTGTCTTCCGAGGGGAAACGGGCGTTGGATTCGGCTTCGCTACGTTCGAGAAATGGCTTCCCGAGGGCACCTTCGCATCACCGAGGGAGCGAAGGTCTTCCTCGGGACGGCATCCAGTGGGCTCAGCGTCAACGCAAAGCCCCGGATTTCATGAGAAATGTCGTCTATCCAAAGGATCCGCACCCAAAGTGTTTCAGAGTTCACCCTGCCCCGAAACCAGAAAAATTCTTTCAGTCACTCGGAGTTGCGCACTGCCCCGTGAGGGGTGTTCCCCTGCAATGCCACCCGCAGGTTGTTCTGCGCGAGCTCGAAGGTCGGCTCGATGCGCAACGCGTCGCGGCAGGCGGCGGCGGCGGCAGCGAATTGGCCCAGCGAATTGAGGGCGGCGCAGCGGTTGTTGTGCGCTCTGGCCCAGGCCGGGTGCACGGCGAGCGCCTGGTCAGCAGCCGCGACCGATTCCGCGAACTGGCCGAGTTGAAAGAGCTGCAGGCTGCGCTCGAGAGCGACGTTCCCCGAGATGAGCCTGCTGCCACCCTGCGGGTCGAGGGCGAGCTGGCGGAGCAGCTCGGTCGCCTGGGCGTCGTCAGGGCGAAGCTGCACCGCGAGGGTTGCCTGGGCGCGCACCTCGTCACGCGCCTGACGGTCGGCCAGCACCGTCAACAAGACGGTGCGCGCGTCGAGCTCGGCGGCCGAGAGTCGCAGCGCTTCGCGGGCCTCGTGCTCGGCCTCCTGCGGCCGGTCCCGGTCGAGCAGGAACCTGGCAAAGAACGCACGCAGCGCAGGTACCTGTGGCGCCTTGACGAGGCCCTGGCGAAACCGCTGCTCAGCCTCTGCGTGCCGGCCGGTGGCTGCCAGCAGAATGCCGAGGTTGATATCGACGTACCCATACCCGGGAGCCCGCTCCATGGCGCGCAGATAGGCTTGCTCTGCCTCGGCGTAATTTCCCTGACTTTGCAGGGCCAAACCATAATTCATCCACCCGCGGCCGTTGGCAGGGCTCTTCTCGGTGACGTCGCGCCAGAGCGTCAGCTCGTCATGCCAGACCTGGTTTCGGCGAAAGGTGCCCACCGCGCCCGCCGCCAGCAGCGCGAGGCCGGCAACCAGCGCCACCCGTCGTCTCGCCGCAGTCAGCCGCTCAACCGCTCGCAGCGCAAGGCAGGCCGCGGCCATCGCGAGGCCCACGAAAGGAAAATACATGCGGTGGGTGTTCATGACCTCGGCCAGCGGCACCACGCTCGAGGTCGGCACCAGCGCCAGCAGAAACCACGACAGACCATACGCGACGGGGCGCGTGCCGGTGACGCGCGACGCCGCGAAGGCGAAGACGATGACGAGGGCCACCACGAGCAGCCCAGCCACCATTCGCCCGTCACCCCAGGGCAGCAGGCCCCAGTCCGTGTCGGCGGTGAGCCAGAGCGGGGCGACGAACATCAGCAGGTAGGCGCCGATGACCCACGGCTGGGTGGCGAGGTAGTGCCACCGCGAGGTGCCCCCGGGGGACCACGCCGGCGCCAGGTGAATCGCGACCAACGCTCCCAGGCCACACACCACGAAGACCGGCAGGGTGGGCCGCAGCGCCGCCCAGAAATGGCGAGGGCGCAGCAGCTCGGTCAACGAGCGTTGATGGTCCATCACGCCGACCCACAGGAACAGCAACGGAGCAGCCATCGCCCCCTGTTCCTTGGCCAGCACGCCGAGCAGGGCGGGCACCAGGAAGAGCTGCCAGCGCCGGCTGCGCCCGCCGACCGCCCAGAGCGCCACGGTGGCGGTCGCGCCGAGGGTCGAGAGCAGGTCAGAGCGGGCGATGACATAGTTGACGGTGTCGGCCATCGCCGGGTGCAGGCCGAACACCGTCGCGCCGAAGAGCGCGGCCCCGTCGTGCTTCAGCGCCACGCGGAAGAAGCCGAAGAGCACCCCACAGAGGGCCAGGAACCAGCAGAAACTCTGCAGGTGAAAGACCGACGAGCGAAGCCCACCGGCCACCGCGTGGTCGACCGCGAGGGACAGCGTCACCAGGGGCCGGTAGCTCTGGTTGGTCGGGAGCACACTGAAGGTGCTGGCGTCGGTGAAGAACCGCGGCGCGTTGCGCAGGTCCCGAATGAAGGGGTTCTGCACGATGGTGTGGAAATCGTCGAAGTGGAAGCCTCCGTCGAAGTGGTTCGAATAGGCCAGGACGATGACCGCCGCCGACCCCGCCAGCGCGGCGATGGTGCGTTGCCGGTTCACGCTCGAGCTCACCAGACGCCTGAGGCTACCCGGGCAGGGTGGGCTTGAACATCGGCCCCGAGGTGGGGAACACCGCTCGCCCGGCAGCCGGGTTCACCAGCAACGCGAACGAGATGTACAGGGCAATGGCCATCAGCCCCAGGGTGGCTACGCCGATGACGGTGGACAGCGCCGAGAAGCCGCCCGTGCCCGGCACGGTGAAGTGCCGACCGATGCGAGCCACGTAGAGCAGGTCGATGTCGAGCAGGAAGAAGAAGAGCAGCTTGCTGAAGAAACCAAAGGCAAACGACAGCACGACGAAGATGATGAGGAAGGTCACGTCGACCGAGAGCAACACGCTGGCGTCGACGCCCCGGCCCTGGCTCGCCTCGTCCAGCACGTACCAGTTGAAGACCCAGTTGAACGAGAACGTGGTGAGCAGCGTGCCGCCCAGGGTGTTCTTGTTGGCCAGCGACATCATGCCCGCCAGGAATTGACAGCCTGCCCCGAAGAGCAGACAGAACCACGACGCGGTCTTCATCATGACTGCGATTTTGGCGGGCTCGGCCGGCAGCCAGCCGAACGCGATGGGCACCAGCGCGGCGCACCCGATGGACAGGCCGAGCAGGCCCAGGGGCGTGGGCTCTCCGAAGGGCAGCGCGGGGGCGTTGGGAGCGACAGTAGGGCCAGACATGGGGGCACTCTTTCGTGGATGGGGGCCAGTCGAAAACCCGTGGCGCCATACGGGAATCGCGGCGTGTCGGGAAGCGGTACGACGCGGCACCGGTCGCTCGTCGCCCCGCCTCGACGACAGTCACCCCGACGCGGCTTTGCGCCGTCAGGGCCTTGGCCGCGAAAACAACCCCACGTCCGTCACCCGAGCCTTGCCCAGCGTGAGGCGTGACAGGCTTCCACCAATCGTCAGGGAGCCGCGCCGAGGCAGCGGGCTCGGGTCGTCCCACCTCATCACCTCGGCTCCGTCGACGGCGGCGCTCACGACGCTGCCTCGCCTGGACAGGGAGAGCAGGAACGGTCCGGTTGGGGTGTCGAATGCGGAGTCTTTGACCGCGTAGCCATTGCGAATGAACATCAATTGCTGATCAGAGACCCCCAGCGAATATCCAATCTGCTGATCCGAGTCGTCGGTGCCGAAGCCAAGAGATGCTCCGCATCAGCCGGGTCTTCGAGGTACTCGTCGGCCATGGGGCTGGCGCTGCCTCGACGACCCCCTCGACTTCGAGGACCGGAACCTCGGACAGTACAGCCTCGGTGGACCCGGCCGCTGACGAGGCGCAGGTGGAGCAACCGACCACAGGGTCGAAGGCGAGACCGCAGGTTGGGCATCGCTCCATGGGGCAGCGAGCATTTCACACTCGAGCGACGACCGACAAAGACGCCGTGGCGGCCGATGCAGGAGCGCGACGCGGCGAAGGAAGCGTGTCACCGTGCACCCTGCGCATGGCCAGCCCCCGCAGCTCGTCGCTGTACCTGCAGGTGCTCGTCGCCATCGCCCTGGGCGCGCTGCTCGGCTGGGCGCAGCCCGAGTGGGGCGCGGCGCTGAAGCCGCTCGGTGACGGCTTCGTGAAGCTGATCAAGCTGCTCATCGGGCCGCTGGTGTTCAGCACGGTGGTGGTGGGCATCGCCGGGGTGGGCGACCTGAAGCGCGTGGGCCGGGTGGGCGTCAAGGCGCTCGTCTGGTTCGAGGCGATGACCACGGTGGCGCTGGGCCTGGGGCTGGCGGTGGTGACCGCGGTGGGGCCCGGCCGCGGCATGCACGTGGTCGTCGCGGCCCTCGACACCCGCGAGCTGGACAAGACCCTCGCCGGCCCCAGGCCGCAGGGCATGGTGGGACACCTGCTGGCGGCCATTCCAGAGACGTTCGTGGGGGCCTTCACCTCGGGCGACGCGCTGCAGGTGCTGGTGGTGGCGCTGCTCACCGGGCTGGCGCTGGCGCGGCTGGGTGAACGGGGCCACCCCATCTTGCGCGCGCTCGAGCAGGTGGCAGCCTTGAGCTTCGCCATGGTGGCGGTGGTGATGCGCCTGGCGCCGTTGGGGGCGTTCGGGGCGATGGCCTTCACCATCGGCAAATATGGGCTGGGCTCGGTCTGGAACCTCGCCGGGTTGATTGTCTGTTTCTACGTCACCGCGCTGGTGTTTGTCTTTGTTGTATTGGGGTCAGCCCTCAAGCTGGTCGGGCTGTCCATCTTCAAGTTGGTGGCGTACCTGCGCGAAGAGCTGCTGGTGGTGCTGGGCACCTCGTCGTCGGAGTCGGCGCTGCCGGCGCTGATGGGCAAGCTCGAGCGCCTGGGCTGCGCGGCGCCGGTGGTGCGCCTGGTGGTGCCGGCCGGCTATTCCTTCAACCTCGATGGCACGTGTATCTATCTGACGATGGCCTCGGTCTTCGTGGCCCAGGCCCTCGACGTGCCGCTGTCGTGGACCGAGCAGCTCTCGCTCCTCGGCGTGTTGCTGCTCACCTCGAAGGGCGCCGCGGGAGTGACCGGCAGCGGCTTCGTCACCCTCGCCGCCACCCTCAACACGGTCGGCACGGTGCCGGTCGGCGGACTGAGCCTGCTGCTGGGCATCGACCGGTTCATGTCAGAGGCGCGGGCGCTCACCAACCTGATGGGCAACGCGGTGGCCACGGTGGTGGTGGCGAGGTGGGAAGGTGCGCTGGACCTGGGTCAGGCCCGAGCGGTGCTTAACGGGCGAGGGGGAGCCGACCAGGGCCTCCCCGCTGCAGCAGAGCCGTAGGCGCTTCTCGGTCGGCTGCGTAGGCCGGCGCGTGCGCGTCGGGTAGGCTCGACGACATGACGTCGGTTCGCGCTGCGCCGCCACCCCCGAGGAAGCCGGCAACCTCTGCCGACCTCCAGGCCCTCCCTCCGAACGTCGTGGGGCAGATCATCAACGGCGATCTGATCGTCATGCCCCGGCCGTCGGCTGGCCATTCGCTCGCAGCGTCCACGCTGACCATGGACCTCGGGTCTCCCTTTCAGCGGGGCCGTGGAGGCCCAGGAGGCTGGTGGTTCTACTTCGAGCCAGAGCTTCACTTCGATGCAGACATCGTCGTGCCAGACATCGCGGCATGGAGATCGGCTCGAATGCCTTCCCCCCCAGCCCCGAAGACCCCCTTCTTCACCCTCGTTCCTGACTGGGTCTGTGAGGTGCTCTCACCGAGCACCGCGTCGGTCGACCGCGTCGCGAAGAGCCGCGTCTACGCTCGAGCCGGCGTGTCGTGGCTGTGGTTCATCGACCCGGTGGCGCGCACCCTCGAGGCCTCACGCCTCGACCAAGGGCAATGGGTGCAGCTGGGAGCCTGGGCAGACCTCGAGACCCCGCGCGTTCCGCCGTTCGACGCCATCGAGCTTCAGCTCGAGGCGCTGTGGAGCCCCGCGGACCCCGAGGCTCCCTGACCTTCAGCGCTCGCGCATGGAGCGCGTCGTCTTTGTCGCCCCGATGCCGGTCGCGCTGCGGTGTGCTCAACTTCGAGCATGTCTTTCGACGGTGCGGCAGAGGTGCTGTACGCGGGATCCTTGGCGACCTTCGTGACCGAGCGGAAGCGGCTCTCGGGCGAGCTCAAGGCTGCAGGCAACAAGACGGGCGCCGCGACGCTGAACAAGCTTGGCAGGCCGGTCGCGTCTGCGTGGGCCGTCAATCAGCTCTACCGACAGGCGCGCACCGAGTGGGACGCCCTGCTGGCGGTCACCGAACGACTTCGAGGGGGAGATTTTTCGGCCGTCGCTCAGCAACGCGCGACCCTGGCCACGCTGCGGGTGAAGGCCACCGAGCTGCTCAAGGGCGAAGGCCATGCAGCGAGTGAGGCCGTGCTCTCGCGCGTCGAGACGAACCTGCTGGCCATCGCCGCGACCGGGTGGAGTCCTGATGCGCCGGGGCGGCTCGTCGACGACCGTGCGGCGCCGGGGTTCGACGCACTCGCCGGGTTCGCTGCCGCAGCGGCGAGTGCGCCCATCGCGACGCCCGCCGTGCGGGCCGATCAGGTCGAGCCCGCCGTTCCCCAGACGGTCGTGGCGCCGCCAGCACCTGATCTCGCCGCGCTCGAGCGACGCGTCGAAGAGCGCCACCGTGAACGGGACGAGGCTCGCGCGCTCGTGGAGCGGGCCCGGGCGACCGTCGCACAGCTGGCCGCAGCGTTGGCCTCGGCCGAGCGGGAGCTGCGTGAGGGTGAGGAACGCGTCAGCGCCACGGAAGAGCGCCTCGCAGCAGCCCAGCGTGATCTCGAGCGCGCATCGTCATGACGCACCGTCATCAGCCCAACCGATTGTTTTGCAAAACAAGCCAGCTCGCGCAGGTGCGCTGCGTTGCCAAGGCAAGACCCGGTCGTGGCAGATCGGGCATCACCTCGCGCGTTCCCGTGGCGCAACGGCATCAGAGTGGCGAGAACCCGCCTCTCGCGATCTCTTGCCACGTGCCGTCGTCGTCGACGATCACCCCGTCCGCCTTCTGCGCGAGGTAGCGCGCGAGCTCGTAGGCAAACACGACGCCCATGTCGCTCAGCATGCTCGGGGCGAGTTCGATGCCGACGATTTCCTTCACACCGATCAGGCGCTTTTTCGCCCTCGCTGACGGAGCGCGCACTCCGGTCTCCTCTAAACAGGATCCCGCTGAGCGGGATCCATTCCTTGGTTGACGAATGAAGCAGAGAGGATCATGGGGGCGCGATCTCTTTCGGTTTGGGGGTCGTGATGGGTCGCGCGAAGA
>VYLD01000131.1_pt1 | contig 44592 bp, 43 predicted proteins | sample 5114401 | NCBI WGS metagenome assembly VYLD01 (sample SAMN12291783, study PRJNA351875) | freshwater metagenome | isolation source: freshwater lake | place: USA: Michigan, Gull Lake | collected 2013-08-08 | reverse complement strand
TCGCCGACCGGCTGGCGCGCGGTGGGGGTCGGCACCCCGCTTCCACGGCTCGCCTCGCTGCTCGCCGGGGCGACCGTAGCCAGAGGCGCGCCGACCCCCTGCGCCGCCAGCAGGGCCATCACCCTCGTCACCGACGCCCGGCGTCGCAGGGGCTCAGCAGCGTCGATCTCGGCCAGCTCCCGTCGCAGCGCCTCGAGCACCTCGCCGGGCACCAGGCCCTGACCGCGCGCGATCGCCCCGCTCAGCGGAGGCGCCAGGCTCTTCACGGTCGACAGCGCCGCAAAGTCGCGGGCCGCCGCATAGCGCAAGGGGCCCAGCAGGCCTTCCAGCGGGTGCGAAGCCGGCGCGGTAGCTCTGGACGTCATCGTCGCGATCTCCGTGACGACCGGCAGCACCGTCGCAGAGGGCCCTTACTCGGCATCCTCGTAGGACACCTTGAGGACCTCGAAGTCGCGCACCCCGCCGGGGCTCTGCACGCTGACCAGGTCGCCCACCTTCTTCCCGATGAGCCCCCGGGCCACCGGCGAGGCCACCGAGATCCACCGCTTCTTGAGATCGGTCTCGACCTCTCCCACCAGCCGGTAGGTCACCTTCTTTTCGGTCTCGCTGTCGAGCAGCTCGACGGTGGCCCCGAACCTCACGTCGGTCGCGCCCTTGAACTTCGCGACGTCGATCACCTCGGCGCGGTTGATCCACCCGTTGATGTCGTTGATGCGCCCCTCGATGTGCCCCTGCTTCTCCTTGGCGGCGTGGTACTCGGCGTTTTCGCGCAGATCTCCGTGCGCGCGCGCCACCTCGATCTCGGCGGCGATCTTCATTCGCTCGGGGCCGCTGAGCTGCTTCAGCTCATCTTGAAGCCTGCGCAGCCCGGCCGCGGTCATCGGCATTGGGTCGGTCATCGACGAACCACCATTTCGGTGCTGGGTGAAACGCCAATGTACCGCCCGTGCAGCCGAAGGGTCCACAGTCATTCGCGTCATCGGTTCGGCCCACGCCGTTCGGTGGTACCCTGCTCCTCGTGCTTTCAGTTCGTGAGCTGCACCGCATCGCCGTGTCAATGACAGCGGAAGACTTCGAGAAGCAGCTCGGGCCGTTCGTGCTGGTGCAGCCCCCGCCCAATCAGAAGACCCGACAACGCTCCGTGCAACTGGGAGCCCGACGCACGATGGGCATCAAGGCCGACGCCCCGAAGAACCTGATGTCGCTGCTGTTCGAGCTCGACGATCTGCTCGTCACCACCCTGCCGCCCCTCGACTCGCACGAGAACCTGTCCCTGGGGCGCCTGCCAGATTGTGACGTGGTGGTCGACGACCCCTCGGTGTCGAAGCACCACGCGACCCTGTCGTGGAACCCCATGCTCGAACACGCGACAGTGACCGACCTGGCCTCGTCGAACGGGACCCGGCTCAACGGTGAAGAGGTCAAGGGCACCCGGCCGATGATCGACGGCGACGAGGTCACCTTCGGCGCCGCGCGCTTCCTCTTCCTTCGCAGCAAGGTGCTGCACGCCAAGCTGGCCACGGGCCGCTTCAAGTAGCCGCCCGGGTTCGGCGGCGACGTTCGCGCCAGCGGGTCGCCGTCAGACCAGCTCGAGGAACAGCAGCTCGGGCTTCTCGACGTACTTGATGAACTCGTAGGCGAACTCAGCGCCCAGAGCGCCGTCGATCACCCGGTGATCGAAGCAGAACGAGAACAGCGCGATCTGCCGAATGGTCAGCTGGTCGTTCTCACCCACGATGGGGCGCTTGCGCATGCGGTGGACGCCCATGATCGCCGTCTCGGGGTGGTTGATGATCGGCGTGGCGAAGAGCCCACCGGTCTGGCCGAGCGAGGTGATGGTGAAGGTGCCCCCCGTCAGCTCTTCGAGCTTGAGCTTCGAGTCGCGCGCCGCATCGCCCAGGCGCGCGATCTCCTGGGCCAGGCCCTTGATCGAGTACCGATCGGCGTTTCGCACCACCGGCACGGTGAGCCCCTGGGACGTCATGGCGGCGATGCCGATGTTGTACGCGCCGCGAACGATCAGCTCCTGGGTGGCCTCGTCCATGTTCGAGTTGACGGTGGGGAACTTCTTGAACGCGTTGATGAGCGCCTTCACGAAGAAGGGCAGAAACGAGACCTTCACCGGGTCTTTGTTCTTCGTCAGCTGTTCGTTCAGCCGGGCGCGAACGTTCACCAGCTCGGTCATGTCGACCTCTTCGACGAACGCGTAGTGCGGCGCGGTGAACTTCGAGCGCACCATCTTGTCGGCGATCTTCTTGCGCAGCCCCTTGATGGGAACGCGCTGATCGGCCGCGGTCGACGCCAGCGCAGCCCACGTCGGCTGACCACGCGGCGCCACGGTGCTGGTCACGCCCTCTGCGGGGGCCTGCCCGCCGTCAGACGACGACAGCACCGCCTCGACGTCGCTCTTCAGTACCCGCCCCTGGGGCCCGGTGCCGGTGACGGTCGACAGGTCGATGCCGTGTTCCCTGGCCATGCGCCGGGTCACTGGCGTGGCGAGCACCTTGTCGGTCTCGACCACCCTCTTTGGCGCAGCGGTCCCGGTCTTTGGCGCAGCGGTCCCGGTCTTTGGCTCAGCGGTCTTCTCCTTCGAACCGGTCGTCGTGGTGACCACCGTCGACGGCACGGTCACTGCCGCAGTTGCTCCGGCGTCGAGCTCGAGATCGACGAGCGGGTGGTGGACCCGGGCGATCTCTCCTTCTTTCCCATGCGTGCGCAGCACCCGCCCCGCCTTCGGCGTCGGCACGCTGATGGTGGCCTTGTCGGTCATCACCTCGAGCAGGTTCTGATCTTCCTTGACCACGTCGCCCGGCTTCACCAGCCACTTGACGATCTCGCCCTCGAGCACGCCCTCACCGAGGTCCGGCAGCTTGAACTCGAACGTCGCCATGGAGCGGCCTGATAGCCGAAGCCGCCGTTCCCCTCCACAGGCGGTTTGAACCTTCCGACCTCAGGTGCCCGCGGCGAGGGCCGCGGTGCGATCGCGCTCCATCAGGCCTCGCATGAAGAACTCCGCCGCGCGATAGCTCGAGCGCACCAGCGGGCCCGAGGCCACGTAGAGAAACCCGTGGGCCTCGGCCATGCGCTGGTACTCGGCGAACTGTTCGGGGCTGGCGAAGCGCTCGACGCGCAGGTGGTACTGCGAGGGCTGCAGGTACTGCCCCAGGGTCAGCACGTCGACCCCGGCCTCACGCAGTTGGCGGAAGGCCACGTCGACCTCGGCGTCGGTCTCGCCGAGGCCGATCATCACCGAGGTCTTGGTGTACAGCTTCTCGGGGCGTCCCTTGAGGTGCTCGAGCACCCGCAGCGACTGCGCCCAGGTCGCCCGGCGATCGCGCACCTTCGGGGTCAACCGCTCGACGGTCTCGACGTTGTGAGCGACCACGTGCGGTCGGGCCATCGCCACCACGTCGAGCGAGGCCGTCACGCCCTGGAAGTCGGGGATCAGCACCTCGACGGTGGTGCGCGGTGATTCCCGCTTCAGCGCCGTGATGGCCGCCGCGAAGTGGGCCGCGCCCCCGTCGGGGCGATCATCGCGGTTCACCGAGGTGACCACGATGTACTCGAGCTGCATGGCCTTGACGGCCTTCGCCAGCGCCTCGGGCTCTTCGGGGTCGAGGGGGGCGGGGGCTCCGACCTTCACGTGGCAGAACCGGCAGGCCCGGGTGCAGACCTCGCCCATCAGCATGACCGTCGCGGTGCCGCCAGCCCAGCACTCGGCGATGTTGGGGCACCGGGCCTCTTCGCAGACCGTGGCGAGCTTCTGATCGCGCACGATGCGCTTCACCCGCTCGTAGCCATCACCGCGAGGCAGCTTCACCTTGAGCCACTCGGGCTTGCCGGTGTGGGGCGCCAGGGGCAGCGGCAGTCGGTTCGGGGTCGCCATGGTCGAGGCTCGATGTATTGAGCGGGGGCCACAGGGTCAACTGGTCTACCCTGCTCGAGGTGATGACGGCTCTGCTCGCGCGGCGGCGTGCGCAAACGGTTCGCTGGTGGCCCGCCCGATGACCTTGCGGGAAAAGCTCACCGGCAAGCGGTTCGGCCTGGTGCTCTCGGCGGGCTACTTCGGCTTCTACGGGCACACCGGCTTCGTCGACGCGTTGCTGTCCCAGGGCCTGGTCCCCTCGGCGTGGGCCGGTACCTCGGCGGGCGGCATGATCGCGGCCCTCGCCGCCGCGGGCCTGTCGATGAACGAGCTCAAGACGCTGATCCTTTCCCAGCGCCGTGAACACTTCTGGGACCCTGATTGGCTGGGCATCGCCATCGACGCGGTGCGCGCGGGGCCGCGGCCGAGCGGGCTGCTGAAAGGAGCGCGGTTTCGCGACCTGATCGATCAGCACCTGCCGGTGAAGCGCTTCGAAGACACCCGCGCGCCCCTGGTGCTGGTGGCGACCAACCTGTCGACCCAGCGCGCGTTGACCCTCACCACGGGCTCGCTGGCGTCGGCCATTCACGCGACCTGCGCCTACCCGGGGCTGTTCCAGGCGGTGCCCAGAGACGGCCAACTGCTCTGGGACGGGGGGATCGTCGACAAGGCGCCTGCGCTCGCCCTGGTCGACGCCGGGCTCACGCCCCTCGACGCGGTGCTGGTGCACTTTCTGCCGAGCCGTGGAGGGCCGCCCGCGCCCACAGGACCCTTCGCCTACGCCACGGGAATGGCCAGCGGCTTCGCGGCCGTGCGCCGGGAACACTTCAAGCTGCAGCTCGAGGTGCTCGCGGCGCGTGGCGTGCCGACCTTCGTGGTGACCTCGCACCTGCCCCCGGTCTCGCCCACCACGATGCACCGTGGAGCAGACGCGATGAGTGCAGGCGCCGAAGCCTTGACCCGAGCGCTCGATGAGCCTGAAGCGCCCTGGGAAGGGGCTGATTGACGAGAGTGGCTACGCAGCCTTCTGCAGCAGCACCAGGCGGTACGTGTCGGTGCGGTCGACCATGTTCTGATACAGCTTCGTGCCCGGGTTGCGCGCGAAGTTCTTGAGCCCCACTTCCGCCTCTTTGCGCTTGCGGCTGCCGAGGAAGGGGATCTTGAAGCCGTAGAAGGCGTTCAAGCAGGCCTCGACGTACAGATCGATGCGGGCCTTGTCTTGATCACGCGCCTTGACGGCCTCGGTGGTGACGTCGCGCTGCTCACGAACCACGAAGCCGATGGACTCGAGGTACTTGAAGCACGCCGCCCACGTCACATCGGGAATGGCGTTGCCCCAGGTCAGGTACCCGCCGGGCTCGAGCAGCTGTTTCGCCTTCTGGAAGAAGCGCTCGTCTTCGTCGGTGACGATGCCCACCATCTCGGTGACGTGCGTCTCATTCACCACGATGACGTTGGTGCTGCCGGCCTGGCGCTCGAGCGTCGTCGCGTCCGAGCAGGTCGCCTTCAGCCGCCCCTTGAGATCAGGCACGTGTTTGCGCTCGCAGGTCTGAATGGCCGCGCGCTGCATGTCGACGGCCTCGTAGGTGCATTTCGGCAACACCGAGGTGCACAGGTGATGTGCCCCGGCGCCGGTGCCGCAGCCGAGCTCGGTCACGTGCACCACTCCGGCGCGTGACTCGATGAACTTCTTCAGCTCGGGGAACTGGAAGAGCCCTGTGTACGCGTTGCGGCCGTAGCGCTGCGGGTCCGTCGCGGCGATGGGAGAGGTCCCCCAGTCAGGCAGCCACGTGTACCCCCAGGTGTTGAAGGTGAACTCGTAGGACTGCCCGCGCTCGTCGCGGCACTCACCGACCGAGCGATAGATCGCGTAGAGCAGCGAGTACAGCGAGCGCTTGTCGTAGTCGTCCTCGGGCACGTCACCGTCCTTGAGCGAGATCGGGCTGGGCCTGGCGACGGCCGACCCGGCGATCCACGCGCCGATGATGAGCTGCAACTGCTGCCGCGAATAGTCCGACTGGTTGCTGAGCGCGCTGAGTACGTCCACGTGGTGGATCTCCTGGGGCGGCGCCCAGTCGCCACGTAGAAAACTGTGATGGGGACTCGACGCGACCTCTGCGACGCACGATGCGCCGCCAGGCCCGAGCACTGAGCCCATCACTATCATGCTTCTTCAGTCCGCGGGGATTGGCGGGCTCCAGGAGCAGGTGCCGGCCATGACGCACGGCTCGGTCGCGAACTCGGCCCCTCCGGTCTCGAGGTAGTGGCCGAGGGAGTTCATCAAGAACCCACCCAGGTCCCATGGCTTCGAGGGGTTGGGCGGGTCGAACCCGTGCCGGCCCGTCGGCGCCACCATGGGGAAGATGACCCCCGTCACGCCTCCGACGCGGTCGCTCTTCTTCACCAGGCGCAGCGGAGGGCCCAGCCGGGGCGCGTCGAACCCGTCGTCCACGCTGTTGATCGCCGAGAAGTGATCGACGTCGGTCAGCACCGGCTGGCCTGTCGAGTTCTTGTACGGCTGCGCGCGCTCGACGGCGGCGATCACCCCGGTGTCAATCAACACGCGGTTGTCTGTCTTCTGATACCGCGGGTCCTTTTCGAACAGATTGATGAACCCGGCTGCGCGCGCGATGGCCACGCCGCTCGCCACCGGCACGTTCATGTCGCCGATGGTGTTTACCACCAGCATTCGGGTCCAGACCTCTTCGTTCGTGCCGTAGCGCAGCACGCGGTGCTTCTCGACGAAGGGCAGGTAGTTGATGGGGTCGCCGCGCTCGATGGCCAGCTGCGCCAGGCCCATGAAGCGCCGAATCTCGGGGCTGTTGCGCCGAAAGCCGAAGCCGTCGCCGAGCGCGATGAGCGGGTCCCCCTGTTGGTGCTCGACGCCCTGGAAGGTGAAGTCGAAGCCCAGGGTCGACACCGTCCACTTCGGCTTCGCGTCGGAGGGCACCACGCAGCCGTCTCGGTCTTTCGGAGGCAGCACGCCCGGGTACACCTCGAACCGCCAGGCGTCGTTGACGTCGCTGCCGATCGCCGCCCTCAGCAGGCCGCCGGCGCCCACGCGGAAACACCGCTTCTCGCTGGTGGTGAGGTTGAAGAGCACCGCGGTGTCCTTTTCCTTCAGCGTCACGTCGGCGGGCACGGCGGCGATCTTCACCCTGCCCGTGTCGTTGAGATCAGGCAGCACCTGCCACAGCTCGAGCTGGTTCTGCGCGGTGGGAATGGTGACCAGCAGCGGCCCCAGCATGCGCAGGTTGACGGCCTCGCGCACCCCGCCCTGGATCGAGCGCACCCCGATGTCAGGCAACCCGGCGCCACCCGAGACCGGCACTGCCACGTCGATCTGCGGCTCGAGCCCCGCCATCAGCGCGCTCATGATGCCGCCCAGGGAGCCCCCGGTGATGTTGATCGAGCCCACGCCGCCGACGTCGATCACCCCGTCGCCGTTGAAGTCGCCGGCCAGGTCGTTGGTCCGGTCGCCGTCGCGGTTCACGTCGAACGCCCAGGTTCGCGCGCCATCGAAGCCCTTCAGCACCCGAACCAACTGCAGGTAGTCGACCGCCGACTGCCGCACCACGTCGCGGGTGTGCGAGATGTAGCTGGTCCAGAAGTCGGCGCCCGAGTCCTTGCGCCCATCGCCGTTCAGATCACGAGCGCGGTCATTGTCGATCAGCGCCTTGAACAGCCCCTCGAGCCCCCTCGACTTGAAGAGACCGCTGACCAGCTGCCGCTCGGTGTCGCCCAGATCGACGCCGTGGCTGACGTTCTCGATGCCGATACACGCCAGGCCATAGCGCGCGAAGAAGCCGCCGTAGACCAGCGGGTCCATCTTGGTGCCGGTGTAGCCGTGCCCGAGGATGACCACTGGCGCCGGGCCGCGGCGGTTCTTCGGCACCGTCAGCCACGCGTACGACTTCTCGTGGCGGGTGAAGGCTGCGCCGGTCTTCGGGTCGAGCTCGAAGGTCTGCTGGTAGAGCGGCAGCTCTTTCCCATCGCGGCCCACGCGGCGAAAGAACTGCGGAGAGTCGATGGCGAACACCGCGTGAAAGTCGATGAACTTGTGGGACTCGATCAGCGCCAGATCGTTCGCGCCCAGCTTGCCGTCGTTCTGGGCCTTCAGCAGCTCGGGCAACACCGCTCGAAACTGCTCACCGGGCACGATGCGCACGTTGGTGGGCGCGGCTCCATCGCGCAGCTGGAACAGCTCGACCACGTCGCCCGGGAATTCCCTCGCCAGGCGCTCGAGCGGGCCCAGGCCGTACAGCCCGTCACGAATCGCCTTGAAGTCGCGGGTCACGCTCTGGGTCGAGTAGGCCCAGGTGAAGGCCACGTCTTCCATCGAGAGGCCGAACTTCGGCAGGCACTGGCTCAGCGGCGCCAGCTGCCGGGTCTGCGAGGTGTGGTTCACGTACATGAAGGGCGAGCGCACCGGGCGCCCGTCTTGGTCCACCAGACGGCGGGTCAGCACCACCGCGTAGGTGGTGTTCTCACGCAGTGGCATCACCGGCTTCATCAGCAGGGTGTTGGTCTCGCGCTCGTACCACTCGAGCACGTTGAAGCGGCTGTCACCGGGGAAGAGCGTGTTGGGGTGGTCCAGCACCCCGTCCATGTCGAGGTCTTCGCCCAGGTCGAGCACGCCGTTGCGGTTGGCGTCTTCTTCGCGATCTTCGAACGACAGCTGCTCGGAGTCCCTGTCGTTATCGAAGTACCCCTTGCGCTCGAGCACGATGGGGAAGTTGCCTTCGCCGAAGTCCAGCGGGGTGCGCTCGCAGAAGTCCGGCGAGTCGGGCGAGAGATCGATCAGGTACGCGACGTCGTCCACCGGGTCGTAGTCGTCGCCCTGGTGTCGGCGGATGATGTTCTGCAGATCGAGCGGCTTGGCGAAGCCCACCGCGACCGCCTGGTAGGTGCCCCAGCCGTCGAGCGTGTCGATGTCGGCGCGGGTGCCCTGCTCCCACTTCGTGGGTGCCAGCATCGACGCGTTGATGCGGCGGGTGGTCGGTGAGCTGGGGTCGAAGCGGGTGGCGAAGTCGTTCGGCAGGGGGATCTCGGGCAGCGGCCGATGGAAGGGGTCGAACCTCACCTCGGCGCCGGTGCCGACCGGGGTCTTCATCAGCCCGGTCCCTTCCGGCGAAGCACATGAGACGCACACCACCACCGCACACAGGCCAACGAGACGGTTCATGAGGAATGCTCCGCTGTCAAAGCTGACGGTGTCAAAGCTCACGGTGTCAAAGCTCACGGTGTCAAAGCTCACGGTGTCAAAGCTCACAGGCTGACCCCCAGCCGAAGACGACCAAACCCCACCGGCGCCATCGGCGACCCGCTGGGGAGGGTGAACGCATCGCCAGCCAGGAACAAGCCCCCCTCGCCCGTGGCGGTGATCAACACCTCACGAAGGGGGCGGAACCGGGCCTGCACGCCCACGTCGAGCTCGGTGCCCAGGTAGAGGCCGGGTCGACCGCCGACGGAGTTGATCGCTGTCCCGCCGCCGAGGCGCGAGTTGAACGGGTCGGTGAGCCGGGCGGTGCTGAACGCGAAGAGCGGCCCGCCGTACAGGTCGAGCCACTCGACCACGCCCACCTTCGCACGCGGAAACAGGTACCACGCACCGGTGACGCTGCCGGCGGTGCCGAGCAGGTCGGCCCCTTCTGGCGCCACGCCCACCAGCGAGGGATCGGACGCGCGCACGCCTGAGCGCGCCGATTGGTACGCCAGCACCTGGTCGAACAGCACCAGGCCCACCTTGAAGTCCCGATCGAAGCGGAAGTTCTCGACGCGATCGTCCGCCGGGTTCTGGTCGCCCGAGGCGAAGCCAGCGTCGAAGAGCAGCGTGACGCGGTTGAGCTGGTACGACAGCTTCGCAGCGGCGCCGAACTGCTGAACCCTGAGCAGCGCGGCGTTCTCGTTGCGCGCCTGGGTCGTGGTTCCGTTGATGGTCAGCGCCTCGAAGCCGACCTTGAGCACGCGGTTGCGGCGCCTGAAGAACTCCCACTTGCCGGCGGCGTCGACCACGAAGACGTCGGTCTGCTTGCCGCCGTCGGTGACCCTGGTGTTGCGCTGGCTGCGGTACACGGCGTACACCCCGAAGGTGTTCTCGGCGTCCTTGTTGAAGCGCAGCGCCAGCACCCCCTGAAAGGCGAGATCGCCCTTCGAGAGCTCTCCGAAGTTGTCGCGGTTGATCACGTCTGCGGCGATGGCGGTCTCGAAGGCCTTGAAGCTGCCGCCGCTCGTGAAGAGCGGTCGCACCGCGAGCAGCGCACGATAGGTGAGGTTGCCCAACTGCTGCTGCCCGAAGTCCCCGGCCTGGGGATCGGTGGCGCCGTCGTTCGCGAGCAGCCCCAGGCCCCACGACTGCGTCTGCTGCCCCAGCCGGAACGCGCCCGACGCCCACGTGTACTCGAGGTACAGCTTGCGCAGCTCGAGCGCCGCCAGCGTCGGGTACGGCACCCGATCGCCCACCCGGTCTCGTGCGGGGACGCCGATGATCGCGCCCGTGGCGGTGTCGGCCTCGGCGACCAGCTCGAAGCGTCCCAGGTGGACTCGAGGGCTCACCCGGACCCGGGTCACCAGCGGCGCGACGAGGGGACCGCGGGTCCCGGTGTCGTCGAAAGGAAACGGCGTCGCCGCCTGGTACGAGACGCGCGCTGACGCCGAGAGGCCCGCGGTCAGCTCGGGGCCCTGGGGGCCTGGGTCGACCCCCGCATCCACGACCGAAGGCACCACGATGGCCGCAGGAGGGAGCGCGGTCGTCGGTGCAGGCTCTTCGAGCGATCCGTCGAAGCCCCCGTCGCCATCGAACGCCTGCCGAATCAGCTCGCTGGGAGCATCACCCGGGTTCACCACTTTCCCCTCGACGGTGAAGCCTGCATCTTCAGGCTGGGAGACCGCCGTCATCGAGACCAGCGCAGCCACACAGGCCGCGAGCCGATTGGACACCATGATCAAGGGCTCCTGGGGCGACCGCTTGGGAGAAAAGGTGCGGGCGCCTACCACGCGAGCTCGACCCTTGACCACGCGCACGACCAACGCGACGCGGCGATGCGAGCCTCTGGTCCCTCTCGGAGATGGAAGGCTCACCCGCCTTGACACGGTGGGGGCGGCCCCATAAGGGCGCGCTCCTTCGTCATTCCGACGAGGTCAGTACGCCCCGCTCATCGAGGGAAGGTCTTCGGTGGGCAGAACCCGTGGGGAAACACACATGGCAGAAGCATTGAAGAGCGCAGGGTTCCTGCGTGAGTACGAGACGGTCTTCCTCGTGAAGCCCGATCTGACGGACGACACTGTCGACAAGGTGAAGGAAAAGGTCCGCGGCATCGTGGGCCGCGACGGCGGCAAGTTCTTGCGCTTCACCATCTGGGGCAAGAAGAAGACCCAGTACCCGGTGGCCAAGCAGCCCCGCGCCATCTACCTGCACGCCCACTACCTCGGGAAGCCGAGCATGGTGGCCGAGGTCGAGCGCAACCTGCGCAACTTCGACGAGGTGACGCGCTACATGTCGAAGCGCCTCGCCGACAACATCGACCCCGAGAGCCGCCCGGCCCTCGAAGATCTGAAGCTGGCTGGCGACGTCGACGACAACAAGCCGTTCGGCGGCGCCGAGCGCGAAGACTTCAACGCTGACGTCGACGGCAGCTACGACGACGACATCACGCCCGGCTGAACCGAAAGGAACCCACCATGGAAAAGACCTACGAGAAGAAGTCAGGTGGCGGTGACCGCGGCGGCGATCGTGGCGATCGCGGTGAGCGTGGCGAAGGTGACGAGAAGCGCCGGGGCTTCACCCGTCGCAAGGTGTGCCGCTTCTGCGCCGACACCAAGATCATCGTCGACTTCAAGGATCAGTCGACCCTGAAGTACTTCGTCACCGAGCGCGGCAAGATCATTCCCCGCCGCATCTCGGGCAACTGCTCGCTGCACCAGCGGGCGATCGCACGGGCCATCAAGCAGTCGCGCGGCCTGGCGCTCATTCCCTACCTCGTCGTGGCAGGCTGAAGAGGAAGCACGCTCATGAAGCTCATTCTTCGAGAAGACGTGTACAATCTCGGCTCGTCTGGCGAGCTGGTCACGGTGAAAGACGGCTACGCCCGCAACTACCTGCTGCCCCGCAACCTCGCCATGCTCGCCAGCGCCGCCAACATGCGGCAGCTCGAGCACGAGAAGCAGGTCATTGGCGTGCGCCAGCTCAAGCTCAAGGCCGTGGCCGATGAGCAGTCGGCCAAGCTGTCGGCGGTCACCGTGACCGTCACCCGCAAGGTCGGCGAGCAGGACAAGCTGTTCGGCTCGGTCACCGCCCTCGACGTCGCCGAAGGCCTGGCCGCCGCGGGTCACAAGATCGACCGTCGCCTCATTCACCTGCCCGAGCCCATTCGCACCATCGGCACGTTCCAGGTCGAGCTGCGTCTGCACCGGGAGGTCGTCACCAAGGTGACGGTCAACGTGCTCGGCGAGAAGCAGTCTTAAGGCGCTCGCAGCCCGAAGTGATTCTCAGAGCCGTGTCCACCTCGCAAGAGCGTGGGCACGGCTCTTGTGTTGTCGATGGGTCCTCGGCGCGAACGGTCGGGGCCCTTGCAGCGGTGACGTCGTCTTTGGGAGAACCCCCTCGTGAGCCTCGACACCCGCGTGCACGAAGATCTGGCCGCCGAGCGCGCGGTGCTGGGCGCCATCGTGATGGACAACGCGGTGCTGCCCAACGTCGCCGAGCAGATCGGCAAGGACGACTTCGCCCATCAGGCCCACAGCGAGATCTTCGACGCCATGGTGGCGCTGGACTCGCGCAACTCGAAGGTCGACTGGCTCACCGTCTCGGAAGAGCTGAAGATTCGCGGGCAGCTCGCCACCATCGGCGGGCCCAGCTACCTGCAGACCCTCGACCAGCTGGTGCCCTTCTCGGCCAACGCCGTCGAGTACGCGAAGATCATCAAGGATCAGTCGACCCGCCGGGGCCTCGCCCGCGCGGGCCGTGAGATCTACGAGCTGGCCAGCCAGGAGACCGGCAATGTGCTCGAGCTGGTCGACGAGGCCGGCAAGAAGGTCTTCGAGATCGCCGAGAAGCGGCAGTCGGGCGATCTGCAGTCGATGCAGGAGCTGATGGACCAGGCGCTCACCCTGCTCGACACGATGAAGAAGAACACCTCGGGCATCACCGGCACCGCCACGGGGTTCGTCGATCTCGACAACCAGCTCACCGGCCTGCACGGCGGAGAGCTGATCGTGCTCGCGGCCCGCCCCGGCATCGGCAAGACCTCGCTGGCGATGAACATCGCGCTGCACGTCGCCGGCAAGGAAAACCGGGCGGTGGCGGTCTTTTCGCTCGAGATGCCCTCGGTGCAGCTGCTCACCCGCATGCTGGCCACCCACGCCAGGGTCGACATGAAGAAGCTGCGCGGCGGGCGCCTGTCTCCGGCCGACGAGGAGCGCATTCAACAGGCGGCCAACGAGCTGTACGGCCTGAAGTTCTACGTCGACGACTCGGGCGGCCTCTCGTCGTTCGACCTGCGCGCCAAGGCCCGCCGCCTGAAGCAGAAAGAGCCCTCGCTGGGCCTGATCGTCATCGACTACCTGCAGCTCATGCACCAGAAGGGCAAGGTCGAGAGCCGGCAGCTCGAGGTGTCCGAGATCTCTCGCGGGCTCAAGCAGCTGTCGAAAGAGCTCGACGTGCCGGTGATGGCGCTCAGCCAGCTCAACCGAAAGGTCGAAGAGCGCAAGGGCGGCAAGCCGATGCTGTCAGACCTGCGCGAGTCAGGCGCCATCGAGCAGGACGCCGACGTGGTGATGTTCATCCACCGGGAAGACGAAGACGCCGAAGACGGCGCCCCCCCGCCGCCGGGCCGCACCGCCATTCCCGTCGAGTTGATCGTCGCCAAGCAGCGCAACGGGCCGGTGGGGTCCATCGACCTGGTCTTCATGGCCGAGTACACCCGCTTCGAGAGCCGCGCGCGCGACTGGCAAGGGTGAGGGCCCTTCTGCGAAGCTGACCCGAGTATGCCGCCCAAGCACCTCAGCGCAGACCTCGCCAACCGCCTGGTGCTGGTGGTGGACGACGACGAGCACACGCGCACCCTGCTCAAGGATCTGTGCGAGACGAGCGGCTTTCGGGTGCTGGTCGCCGAAGACGGCGTCGAAGCGCTCGAGGGCATCACCAAGCACCGGCCCGATCTGGTGCTGCTCGATCTCATGATGCCACGGCGCGACGGCTTCTCGGTGCTCAAGGCGGTGCGTGAGACCGAAGGGCTGAACGACCTGGCGGTGATCGTGCTCACCGCCATGGGCGACATGGACGGCAAGATTCGCGGCATGGAATTGGGGGCCGACGACTACATCACCAAGCCGTTCAAGCTGATCGAGCTGCAGACCCGCATCACCTCGGCGCTGACGGTGCGGGAATACCGGCGGCGCCTGCTGGACGCAGAGGACGAGCTGGCCCAGTTCCGCGCGGTGGACCCGGTCACCGGGGCTGGCACGTACTCCCAACTCAAGGCCAGCCTCGACTCCGAGCTGGCGCGCAGCCGCCGCTATGGCCGCCCTGCCGCCTGCCTGCTGTTCGGCTTCGACGACTACCAGGGCCTGCGGTACCAGCTGGGTCGCGACGCCTGTGACGCGTACCTCGGCAAGGTGGCGCACCAGCTGCGCAGCGTGATGCGCGGCGCCGATCGGCTCTTCCGCGTCGACTCGGACGAGTTCGTGGTGCTGCTGCCCGAGACCGACCTGGCGGGCGCCCGGGTGGTCGCCGAGCGCATGCTGACCCTGCTCGAGGCAGTGCCCGTCGAAGGCCCGGTCGGCCGCATCCGCGTCACCAGCCGGGTCGGCGCTGCGGTCTTCCCATCCGATCGCGTGCGCAGCAGCGAAGACCTGCTGCGCGAGGCGAACAAGAGCTTCCAGGCCCTGCAGGCCTCAGAGCCCCCGCGCACGCTGTTCGACGTCTGACCGGTCCCCCAGCGCGCCGTGCCGATCAGCCGGCCGTGCCGATCAACCGGCCGTGCCGATCAACCGGCCGTGCCGATCAACCGGCCGTGCCGATCAACCGGCGAAGAAGACGCGGGGCTTCCAGCGCCTGCTTCGAAGGGGTCAGCCGAACTGCCGTCGCTCGCGGGCCTTGTTCACCAGCGCGCGGTAGAGGCCCAGGTGGGGCGGCACGGTGTCGATGAGCTGCTCAGGGTGCCACTGGACCCCGACCACGAAGAGGCCTTCTTTTGCCTCGATGCCCTCGATGACCCCGTCGGGCGCGACCGCCGAGGCCGACAGGCCCGCGCCGATGGTCTTCACGGACTGGTGGTGCGTGGAGTTCACCATCAACTGCCCCTTGCCCACGCAGTCTGCGAGCACCGAGCCGTCGCGCACCTCGACGGGGTGAAGGGGCTGGGTTCGATCGTGCTGCTGCTGGTGGCTGGCCGCGCCTTCCACCTCGAGCGCGATGTCCTGAAAGAGGGTGCCGCCGAAGGCCACGTTGATCAGCTGCATGCCGCCGCAGATGCCCAGCACCGGCATGCGCCGCTGCAGCGCTCCCTTGATGACCAGCAGCTCGAACATGGTCCTGACCGGCTTGGTGGGCCCCAGCCCGGGGCGAGCGGTCTCGCCGTAGGCCTCGGGGGGCACGTCGAAGGCGCCCCCCGACACCACCACCCCCGACACCCGCTCGAGGTACGCGTCGACCACCTGCGCGTCGTCGGAGTACGGGATGATCAGCGGCAGGCCGCCTGCCCGCAGCACCGCGTCCGCGTAGGCGATCTTCACGTCGTACTTCAGCTGCGGGGTCTCGGCGGTGGGCTCGGTGATGTCCGGCGTGATGGCGATGTTGGGCCGACGCCCGGCGTGGCCATGGTGCGACTTCATGCCGAACAGAATGCCTGCTGCAGGGCCCGGGCGCGAGAAACCACGTCTTCAGCGGTCAGCAGATCAGAAGCCACGGCGGCGCACCTGGCTCCGGCGCGGGCCACCTCGCCGATGGTCGACAGCGTGATGCCAGCGATGCCCACCACCGGCAGCGGGCTATCTCTCACGATGGTTGCGAACTGTTCGAGCCCAAGGGGCGCGGCGGCGAGCACCTTGGTCGTGGTGGCAAAGATCGGCCCCAGGCCCACGTGATCGGCCCCCTGGGACAACGCCTCGCGAATGTCGACCAGGCCGCGGGTGGTGCGGCCGATCAGCGCGTCGGGGCCCAGCAGCCGCCGGGCCACGGCCACTGGCAGATCGTCGTCGCCGAGGTGCACGCCCTGCGCCTGACCCAACATGCACAGGTCGACCCGGTCGTTGATGATCACCGGGACCCGGGCCTGGCTGGCGGCCACCACCTCGCGAATCCAGAGCAGGGCCTGCCGATCGCCCGTGTGCTCGAGGCGCAGCTGCACCACCTGTGCGCCGCCCTCGATGGCCAGGCGCGCCTTCTCGGGCACCGACCGTGAGGGGCCCACCGCGTCGTCGATGAGCGCGTACAGCCCTCTGGGGAGCTTGTGAGCCATGCAGGGCTGCTATAGACGCCGCCCCCATGACCGAGAAGACCGAGCTGGAGTTTCGTCACACCGACAAGCGCACCGTGCAGCGGTACATCACGCAGGGTCTGGTCGACGAGAAGGTCTGGGAGAAGCACCTCAAGGCGCTGCCCGATCTGTCCGAGAAGGCGACTCGCATCGAGACGCTCTCTGAGGACGACCCGTACGAAGACGACGTCGAGGAGTGAGTCGGTCCCATGGCTGAGCGTCGGGGCGACACCTTCGTGATGGGAGCCGGCAACGAGCTCTCGTTGAGCACCTTCGTGCTGGGCCTGGCCTCATCGGCCCTCATCCACCTGGGCGAGACGCCGAACCCCGAGACCGGTGAGCAGTCGGTGAACCTGGTGCTCGCCCGACAGTCGCTCGATCTGCTCGACCTGTTGCACACCAAGACCCGGGGCAACCTCACGCCCGAAGAAGAGCAGTTGTTCACTTCCGTGTTGACCGGGGGCTATCGTTTCGTTTGGCGCCGTTCAAGGCGTTGGGCTCGCGCTGAAGCTCGACACCATTGATCCCAGCGAGATCGAAGAGCCCTTCTTCGCCCGGCTGACGCCCAACCCTGCCGCCGTGACCGAGGCCCTGCGGGCGCAGCTGCGCGCGACCCTGGCCACCGTCGAAGGCATGCGCTGGCCTCGCATCGCGGTGCTGGTGCTGCTGTCGAGCGCCGCCGGCATGGTCTTCGTGGCGGCGCTGAGGCTGCGCTGGCCGCGGGGAGAGCCGCGCCTGGGCGTCTCTGCCCTGCTCTCTCGCGCGGCGCTGGGCGCGGCGGTGCTGCGAACGCTCGACGGCGCGCAGGACCTGATCATCTCTCGGGCGGCGGCCGCGGCGTTCGAGAAGGTGCTGCGAGCGCAGCAGCCCGAGCTGGCGCAAGCCAACAGCGTGGTGATGGCGTCGGTGGCCAGCGTCGGCACGACCGTGGTGGTGGCGGGGCTCTTCATCGCGCTCGCCAACTACTTTCAGTCTGAGCGAATTCAGCAGACGTTCCAGCTCATCGACCGCAACACGCCCGAGGAATAGCAGCGCTGGACCTCCCTGCCGCGGACCTGCGGAATCGAATCGTCGACGGCAGCCGTGCGTGTGAGCGCCAGCGTGTCGGCGTCGGCCGTGCGTGTCGGCGTCGGCCGTGCGTGTCGGCGTCGGCCGTGCGTGTCGGCGTCGGTCGTGCGTGTCACCGTCGGACTTCGTGTCAGCGTCAGCGGTGCGTGTCAGCGGTGCGTGTCAGCGTCAGCGGTGCGTGTCAGCGTCAGCGGTGCGTGTCAGCGTCAGCGGTGCGTGTCAGCGTCAGCCGTGCGTGCGGAGGGTTGAACGGACGCCGGCGCGCGCGGCCTCGGGGAACAACTGCCAGAGGGGCTGGGGCGCGTATGGGGTGTCCAGCGCGAGCAGCGCCGTGGGCCGACGTGGCAGCCGAATGAGCTCTTCCCGTGCCACGCCGAGCACCCGGGCCAGGTGACCCAGCGGCCATTTGTTCTTGAGGCGCTCGAAGGCCAGCTCATCGCCGTCGTCGTCAGGCAGCTCGACGTCAGCGTAGTGCAACAGCTCTCCGCCCACGCGCCGGCCGTTGCCGTACGCCGCGACCTGCTCGAGATCGTCGGGGTCGAACACGTAGACATGCAGGGCGACGCCCAGGTGCTCGGAGAGCCGGCGCGCGAGCGCGTGGTGGGTCAGGTACCAGCGGGCGCCGTTGCGGCCGTAGGTGAACGGCGCGTCCCAGGCGAAGCGGACGATGCGGGGGCCTCCGAGGACGGTGACCTGAAGGCCAGCGTCTGAAGTGGCCTGTCCCTCTTCTTCGAGTGCGAGCCGCGCGACCTGCTGCAGCCAGGGCACGTCGACCTCTTCGAACCGGCACAGATACCCGCCGTGTGCTTCCACAAGAACCCCCACGCTCGAGGCGCCCCGTGCGCCAAAAAGCGACCGCCACCTACAAGAACGCTTTTGACCCCACAAGTTCTGCGCACAGGAATCATCAGATTTTACGAGTCCTTGACGCGCGGCGTTGGCCGCTGAAGGTCGACCCCCAGATGCGGGCGGGCGACGGCCTTCCCTGCTCGCGTTGGCAGCCGAACAGCCCCGCCCACGGTCGCGGCGCACACCTCACGAAGGCTCAGCCGCGGTGCCCGCTTCACTCGATCGGGCGATGGGCCGAACCTTCCCCGTTGCTTGCGCCAGAGGGTTCGACCCTTACGGTGCCGCAATGCGAATCGACAAGTTCACGGTGAAGGCGCAGGAGGCGATTCAAGAGGGCCAGTCGTTGGCCCGCCGCGCCGGCCACCCCAACTTCGAGCCCGAACACCTGCTGAAGACGCTGCTCGATCAGCAAGACGGCGTGGTGGTGCCCATGCTGCAGAAGATCGGCGCTGACGCGCGGCTCGTCACCTCGCGGGTCGACGAAGCGCTGGCCAAGCTGCCGGTGATCAAGGGAGGCCAGACCTCGATCTCGAACCGGCTGATGAGCCTGTTCGACAAGGCCGAGGACGAAGCCAAGGCGCTCAAGGACGAGTTCTTCTCGTCCGAGCACCTGCTGCTCGCGCTCACCCAGGACAAGGGCCCGGCGGGCGAGATCCTCTCGTCGTCGGGCGTCAAGAAAGACCGCGTGCTGACGGTGCTGAAGGACATTCGGGGCACCAGCCGGGTCACCAGCCAGGACGCCGAGGGCACCTACCGCGCGCTGGAGAAGTATGGCCGCGACCTCACCGAGATGGCGCGCGCTGGCAAACTGGATCCGGTGATCGGCCGCGATGAAGAGATTCGGCGCTCGATTCAGGTGTTGTCACGGCGCACCAAGAACAACCCGGTGCTGATCGGCGAGCCAGGGGTGGGCAAGACGGCCATCGCCGAGGGGCTGGCGCGGCGCATCGTCGACGGCGACGTGCCCGAGAGCCTCAAGCGCAAGCGGCTGATCACCCTCGACCTGGGCGCCATGGTGGCGGGCGCCAAGTTTCGCGGGGAGTTCGAAGAGCGCCTCAAGGCCGTCTTGAAAGAGGTCGCCAGCGCGAACGGCGACATCATTCTCTTCATCGACGAGATGCACACCATCGTCGGCGCGGGGAAGGCCGAGGGGTCGATGGACGCGGGCAACATGCTCAAGCCGGCGCTGGCGCGGGGAGAGCTGCACTGCATCGGCGCCACCACCCTCGACGAGTATCGCAAACACATCGAGAAGGACGCGGCGCTCGAGCGGCGCTTCCAGCCGGTGATGGTGGGCGAGCCCTCGGTGCAGGACACCATCTCGATCCTTCGCGGCCTGAAGGAACGCTACGAGGTGCACCACGGCGTGCACATTCAAGACACCGCGCTGGTGGCCGCGGCGACGCTGTCAAACCGATACATCTCGGACCGGTTTCTGCCTGACAAGGCCATCGATCTGGTCGACGAGGCGGCGTCGCGGCTGCGCATCGAGATCGACTCCATGCCCACCGAGGTCGACGACGTGCGCCGCAAGCTGGTGCAGCTCGAGATCGAGCGTGAGGGTCTGAAAAAAGAGACCGACGTGCACTCGCGCGAGCGCCTCTCGACCCTGGAGAAGGAGATCGCCGAGCTGAACGAGTCCTTCACCGCGCTCAAGGCGCACTGGGAAGCCGAGAAGCAGGTGATCTCGGTGATCCGCAGCCTGAAGGAGAAGGTCGAGCAGGCGCGCACCGATCAGGCCAGCGCTGAGCGGCGCGGTGATCTGAACAAGGCCGCCGAGATCAAGTTCGGGGTGCAGCCGTCACTGGACAAGGAATTGACCCAGCAGAACGCGCGCCTCGTCGAGCTGCAGAAAAAGCAGAAATTCCTCAAAGAAGAGGTCGACAGCGAAGACATCGCCGAGGTGGTCGGGAAGTGGACGGGGATTCCCGTCTCGCGGCTGCTGGAGGGCGAGGTGCAGAAGCTGGTGCACATGGAGCAGCGCCTCAGCCAGCGCGTGGTGGGCCAGGCGAACGCGATCACCGCGGTGTCGAACGCGGTGCGGCGCGCGCGCTCGGGCCTGCAGGACCCCAACCGCCCCATCGGCTCGTTCATCTTCCTGGGGCCGACGGGGGTGGGAAAGACCGAGACGGCCAAGGCGCTGGCCGAGTTCCTGTTCGACTCGGACGCGGCCATCATTCGCATCGACATGAGCGAGTACATGGAAAAACACGCGGTGGCGCGGCTGCTCGGGGCGCCCCCGGGCTACGTGGGGTACGACGAGGGTGGGCAGCTGACCGAGGCCATTCGCCGCCGCCCCTACTCGGTGGTGCTGTTCGACGAGATCGAGAAGGCGCACCCCGACGTGTTCAACGTGCTGCTGCAGATCCTCGACGAGGGGCGGCTGACCGACAGCCAGGGCCGCACCATCGACTTCAAGAACACCGTGCTGATCCTCACCTCGAACATCGGCTCGCAGGCGATTCAAGAAGGGCTGGCTGGCAAAGCGGCGGGCCTCGAGGTCGCCACCCGCGCCGAGGTGATGAGCCAGCTGCGCGCGCACTTCAGGCCTGAGTTCTTGAACCGGGTGGACGAGATCGTCATCTTCGAACCGCTGGATCAGGCGCACATCACCACGGTGGTTGATTTGCAATTGACGCGACTCAAGGCGCTGCTGGCCGACAAGCGGCTGACCCTGGAGCTGTCAGACGGGGCGCGCACCTTCCTCGCGAAGGAAGGGTATGATCCCACGTACGGCGCGCGGCCCCTCAAGCGGGCGATTCAGCGCTACCTGCAGGACCCGCTGGCCATGAAGATCCTCGCGGGGGAGTTCGTGCCTGGTGACGAGATTCGGGCCGAGGTTGCCGGAGAGGCCCTGCGGTTCACCAGCGCCGCGCGCGCCTGACCTGCGCGCCAGACCTCGTCGACGAGGCGCCGGCCAGGCGACGGCAGGCTTGCTGACAGTTATTCCGAGACGGGCCCGGGCCCCTCGGTCTTCGGAGGGACCTCTTGCGGAAGGGGTGCCTTCTGATCTGCAGCGGCGCGGACCACGAAGGCGTCGTACTCGGAGCGTTGGGACTCGGCGACGAGCTTCGAGGCCGACATCGCCGCGGCGTGCGCGCGGGCACCGGAACGGAAGGCCAACACCGAAGGCAGACACGCCAGGACCAGGCTGATGACCCAGACCGCCACGTCCTCGACGGAGTGGAAAAGGAACTCGCCGCCTGAGCTGGCGAAGGCGAGCGCCAGTGACGAGAGCTCTCCGATCAGGGCCGCTGGCCCCACGAAGCCAAAGGGGCTCATCACCAGGAACCGGCCACCGAGGTAGCTGATGGGCGTGAGCGCGAGCAGCACCCACAGCCGCGCCAGGAACCAGTAGGTGACCATCGCCACCGCGGGCACCTCGATGGCCTCGATGGACTCGGCGAACGGGTCGGTCAGCGCGGTGCGCATCAGCGAGCCACCGCACCAGGCCAGCACTCCGGCGCTGACGATCAAGAGCGCCCGTCGACTGCCCTCTTCAGCGCGCTGGAAGGTGCTGGGGCCGCGGCGAGGTTGGGGCTCACTCGTCGTCATCGGGGTCCTCTCGCGGCCCGTCGCCATAGAACACCGCGTCGAGGCACAGCCCCTGCGGCGGCGCGGTCTGCCCGGCCCTGGTGCGATCTTTCCCTTCGAGCACCGTGGCCAGGAAAGACACCGGCTCGCGGCCCCGCCCCACCTCGGCCAGGCTGCCGACGATGTTGCGCACCATGTGCTTGAGGAAGGCGGTGCCTTCGACGGTGAAGACCACCTCATCACCAGCGGCGCCGGTCACCTCGAGGCGGGTGAGCTCGCGGTTGGCGTGCGCGGCCTGGCAGTCAGACGCGCGGAACCCGGAGAAGTCGTGTTTGCCGAGCAGCGCGGTGATGGCTTCGGCCATGGCGGGCACGTTGAGGGGCTGAAAGATCTCCCAGTGGCTGTGCCGGCGGAGGGGCGAGCGCGAGCGTCGGTTGCCGATGCGGTAGCGGTAGCGTTTGCCTCGTGCCCAGCGGCGGGGGTCGAACCGCGGGTCGACCTCTTCGGCGGTCACCACGGCGATGTCGTCGGGGAGCAGGCCGTTGAGCCCCATCCAGTACGCCTTCATGGGCAGCGTCATGGGCGAGTCGAAGGCCACCACCTGCCCCATCGCGTGGACGCCAGCGTCGGTGCGGCCAGCGGCTTCGAGGGTGACCGCCTGGCCGACGAGCTCTTGAAGGGCCCGCTGCACCCGCCCCTGCACGGAAGGCCCGTTCTGCTGAAGCTGCCAGCCCACGTAATTGCTGCCGTCGTACTCGAGCACCAGCTTCACGCGCGGCATCGGGCCATTGTCGCCTTCACGAGCCCCTCTGTCGACGCGGAAACAGGCCCCCCAGGAACCGTGGCGGGCGGAGCGGTGTCGCAGCGGCCATGCCTCCAGACGTGTTGCTGGTGTTGGCCTCGAGCGGGATCACCCTGGTGGCTTCGCTGATGTTCTTCGTGAGTGAAGACCGCGAACCTGCGGTGGTTCCGGGGCCGCCGGTGGCCTTCTGCCTGCCTCCGCGGGTGCCGGGGGCGAGCCCACCGCCGCTGCCGGGCCCGGTGCAGTGCTCGGTGGACGTGTCGACCTCGTCGCTGCACTCGGTGATGACCCTGCGGCCCCAGGGCGACGAGTGGGTGATGACGCTCGACATGGCGCCGGTGCGAGACATGCCGGCCGTGCGGGTCGAAGGCGAGCACGGAATCGGTCAGGTGAATGATCTGCGGTGGAACAGCCGGGCCGGGTACGTGCGGGCGACGCAGCGGCAGTGGAAGGTGAAGCCGGGCCGGGCGTAGCGCTGAACGAGGGGAGTCCCAACCGCGGGTACGGCTGAACGAGCTCAGCGCCTCAACGTGGCAACGGTGACCGTCTGGTCGTCGAAGCCATAGACAAGCGCGAGGTGGGTCGACTCGACCGGGTGTGCCCAGAGTCACGCCGAGGGCGGAAGCACCTCCTTCTGCGCCACGCTGCGGGCGTACAACGAGCTCACGACCTGCTGCGCCTCGGCACCGACGAGCACTCCATCATCGCCTTTGGCAGACACTGCTCCGTGACCGATATAGACAACCCAGACCACCCCACCCGGCCGGGCATTTTCGGCCAGCACCTTCAATTCCAATACCACCTGCTCACGCGTGGCCTCATTATCCTTCAGCCACTTCACCCGCTTGACGCCTCTCGTCTCGGCCAGATGCAGGTACCAGGCTCTCGCGTTGTCATTCGCGCCTGGCACGTCAGGCAGCCACGCGTAGTCACCCACGCTGATGATCAACGCCGAGTCGTTCTCACCGCCACCCTGCTTCGGCAACGGCTGGTCCAGCCTCGGCCACTGGGCGAACGCCTGCACCGCCACCAGCGACACTGCCAGCGCCACGCCTCGACTCACCATGAACGTGCACCATAGCCCGACGGCCCTGCGCCTCGTGCTGACGCTCCGCACGTTTCGTGACATTGAGCGGCGCCATGGCCACCAACACGTCCACGTCGAGCGCAGTCCTCAAGGCAGAGAAGGTCTGGATGGACGGCGCCCTGGTGCCCTGGGAGTCCGCCAACGTGCACGTGATGACCCACGCGCTGCACTACGGGCTGGGCGTCTTCGAGGGTATTCGCGCCTACAAGACCAAGGACGGGAAGCTCGCCGTCTTCCGCCTGCGCGAACACATTCGCCGCTTCCTCGACTCAGCCCACATCATCATGCTGAAGATTCCCTGGACCGAGGACCAGCTCTGCCAGGCCTGCATCGACGTGCTGAAGAACCAGGCCGACACCTTCCCCAACGGGGCCTACCTGCGCCCCATCGCCTTCATGGGCGACGGCGCCATGGGCCTCGGTGCCATCAACCCCACCCGCGTCGCCATCTGTGCGTGGGAATGGGGCAGCTACCTCGGTGAGAAGGGCCTCAAGGAAGGCATTCGCGCCAAGGTCTCGAGCTTCACCCGCATGCACGTCAACGTGAACATGGTGCGCGGGAAGATCTCGGGGCAGTACGTGAACTCCATTCTCGCCAAGCGAGAGGCGGTGCTCGCCGGGTACGACGAGGCGATCCTCCTCGACATCTCCGGCTTCGTGGCCGAGGCCTCGGGCGAGAACATCTTCTGTGCAGGCCGGCATGGCGTGGTGCGCACGCCGTCGCTGTCGTCACCGATTCTGCGCGGCATCACCCGGGACACCGTGCTCGAGCTGCTGAAGGACATGGGCCGCGAGGTGCAAGAGGTGTCCTTCACCCGCGACGCGCTCTACATCGCCGCCGAGGTGTTCTTCACGGGCACCGCGGCTGAAGTGACTCCGGTGCGAGAGGTCGACAACCGGCAGGTCGGTGAAGGCGTCCCCGGCCCCGTCACCCGCGCGGTGCAAGAGCTGTATTTCCGCGTGGTGCGTGGGCACGAGCCGAAGTTCGCCCATTGGCTGACGGAGATCTGACCACGTGTAGAGTCGCGGCATGACGACGCCCAGCGTGAGCGCGCGACCCCGAGTCACCACCGTCAAGGTCGACACGCTGCTGCAATGGGCTTCCCGCGGCCAGCTGCGGCTGCCAGCCTTTCAGCGCCCCTTGCGATGGAAGCGCTCGGACGTGCTCGACCTCTTCGACAGCGTGCGGCGCGGCTTCCCCATCGGCACGGTGCTGCTGGCAGAGCAGCGCCTGAACGTGGGCGAGACCCGCTTTGGACCGTTCGTCGCGAAGCAGGTGGACGGAGTCACCAACGGCTACTCGATCATCGATGGCCAGCAACGAATCACCACCCTGGTGGGCACGCTGCTGCACCCCGAAGACCAGCCAGCCGGTGACGACTTCTCGGTCTACTTCGATCTCGAAGATGAACGCTTCTTCGTGCTGGGGCGCAGACGGTCGGTGCCCGAGACGGCCATTCCTCTGCGGGTGATGAGGAACCTGTCGACCTCTCTCGCGTGGGGCAGGGGCTGGCACCTGGCCAAAGAACGTCCGGACCTGCTGGAGCGCGCCGACCAGCTCGCCCAGACCCTTCGCGAGTTCGAGCTCGCGGCCGCGATCGTCGACGGCCGGGACGAGACCTCCCTTCGCGACATCTTTGTTCGGACCAATAAAGCGGGAGTGAAGCTGAAGGCCTCGGAGATCTTCGAGGCGCTGCACGCCACCAGCCCCGAACAGAGCGTGACGGCCGCCTGTGCTCGGCTGGCTGAAGCGGGCGCGAGTAACGTCGATGGCGACTTTTTCCTGCGCTGCCTCCTGCATGTCGGGGCGCTCGATCCCGGAGCGAAGGTTCGTGAGCTGAACCTCTCGGGAAGCCCGCTGGTCCAGCAGACAGAGACAGCGCTGACCCGGGCCATTGGGTTCCTCCGCGCTGATGCAGAGGTCGCCCGCGCCGAGTGGCTGCCGCAGAACTTCCCGCTGCTCCCGCTCGCAGGCTTTTTCGACCGTTTCCCGGACCCATCTCCGAGAGCTCGTCGCCTGCTCAGGCGCTGGTTCTGGAACGGCATGGTCGCCGACGTCTTCGCTGACAATGGCTTTGGGGCCGTGCGCCGCTGGCAGGCGCTCGTTCAGGCAGGCGGCAGTGATGATCAAGTCGCCTCGACGATGGCCTCGGCTGTGCCTGCGATGACGGCCTTCGCGGGCCTCCAGGAGGCGTGGGACGTTCGCCATCGTGGGACCTGGTTCCTCAAGGTCGCCCTCTTCTCCCAGACTGAGCTGAACTCCGAGATCGACTTCGACGGGACGTTCCTGGACGACGCACGACACACCGGCGGGTGGATTCCGCTGTCAGCCGAGGGCTTGACCGATGCGCTTCGAGGGGCGACCGGCGATGCGCTCACCACGTTGGGGTTCAGTCCTGAGACGACCAGTCTGCTTCGCGCGTACCTCGCGGCCCCATCATCCACCGGCCTCGACACGCTGACGTCGCGACGCCTCCCCGAGCTCGCGCGGCTGACCGAGGAGTTCCTGCTCAGCGTGTGTGAACCCAGCCTCTCCAACCGCCCGTCCATCGAGACGCTCGTGAGTCGCACCCGGGGCGCCGCGTGAATCAGGTCGAGGTGTTCCTCGACACCGTGAAGGTCGGTGAGATCGAACGGTTTGGCGATCAGTTCGAGCGCCACGTCTTTCGGTTCGATGCCGATTGGCTCCGCCTCGTACAGCGGCCGGTGCTGGGCCAGTTGTTCGAAGATCGCCTGCCCCGCCCCATCGAGACCGACGGGTTGACGCCGTGGTTCGAGCACCTGCTGCCTCCGTCAGGCAGCCCCTTGCGTCGAGCCATCGCCCGCGATGCTCAGGTCGACGACGAAGACGGGCTGGCCCTGCTCGCATGGCTCGGAGAAGAACTGCCCGGTGCCGTTCGCGTTCGAGCGAAAACCTCCGTCGTGCCCTATCGGCGCGGCCCCGTTCAGCTGCCGCTCCCCGAGTCCCTGAGCCCGTTCCGGATGTCGCTGGCTGGCAACCAGTGGAAGCTGTCGCTGCGTTCGGTCAACGACAACTTCGTCATTCCTCTCACCGGGAGCGGAGAGTGGATCGCCAAGTTTCACGGCTCGGAGTTTCCTCACCTGGCCGGCGTCGAGTTCGCCACGATGACCTGGGCGTCACAGTCAGGGCTTGCAGTGCCGCGAATAAAGCTGGTGCCCTGTGACGACATCGCCGAGCTGCCGCCGGAGCTGCCCCGCGGTGATGGCTACGCGTTCGTCATCGAGCGCTTCGACTGGTTGCCGACCGGCCGAGTGCACGTCGAAGACTTCGGCCAGATCTTCGACAAGCCGCCAGGTCAGCCCCAGTTCAGCGAGAGCTACGAGGCGCTCGCGGCCTTCTTCTCGAGCGAATCCCCCGCTGACCTCGACTCCTTGATCGATCGGCTGGCGTTCATGGTGCTCTCGGGCAACGCCGACGCGCACCTGAAGAACTGGGTGGTGAGCTACCCCGATCGCAGACACCTGCGTCTCGCGCCTTGCTTCGACCTGGTCTCGACGATCGTCTACCCGCGCCTCGGCCGCACCCTGGCCTTGAAGCTCAATCGCAGCGCCGACGTTGGCTTCGACCAGGTCACCCTGGCGTCCTTCGATCACGTCGCCGCGCTCACCGGCCGCAGCAACACTGAGGTTCGGCATCGGGTCGAAGCCCTCGCAGCAAAAGCCCGAGCCGCCTGGAAGGACATCAAGCCCCTGCTGCTGGCGTCACATCAGGCCGCCCTCGAGCGCCACCTGAGCGCGGTTCAGCTTTGAGATCCGTCGGCGGCCCAGAGCGGTCGAGCGCGACGCGTGTAGAGTCGCGCCCCTGCGCATGAATGACCGACGCCCGCGACCTGCGACCGAGACGAAGCGCCCCGTTGACGCAGCCGCGGCGAAGACGGGCGAGGTGCCGATCAGCGAGGCCAGCCCCCGCCGCACCAACCCCTTCGGCCTCGAGAACCCGGGCCTGCTCGACATCGCGCCACCCGAGCCGAAGTCCCTCGAGGACACCGGACTGCGCCTCAGCCTGCTCTCGGACATCGCCCTGCGCTTCCTCTACTACCGGGGCACCGTCACCGGGGCCGAGGTCGCCGATGAGTTGAGGCTGCCGTGGACAGAGGTCGTCGAGCACGTCATTGACTTCCTCGCGCAGGAGAAGCTGGTCGACCTGCGCGGCGGCAAGGGCTTCGGCCGGGTGTCCGTCGACTTCGTGCTCTCGGACAAGGGCCGCGAGTACGCCAAAGACGCCCTCGACCGCACCACCTACATCGGCCCCGCTCCCGTCCCCATCGAGCAGTACACCGCGCTGATTCAACAGCAGACCCGCGAGCTGCCCGTCGTCACCCGCAAACAGCTCGAGCTGGCCCTCGCCCACCTCGTGGTGCCGCCCGCGATCCTCGACAAGCTGGGCCCCGCGGTGAATTCCAGCCGCTCGCTCTTCCTCTACGGGCCCCCGGGCAACGGCAAGACGTCACTCGCCGAAGCCATCAGCGCCATGTTCGGCGGAGAGGCCTTCATTCCTTCCGCCCTCGAGATCGATGGGCAGATCGTCAAGGTCTTCGATCGCCTCATTCACCACCCGGTGTCCCTCGAGCTTTCCCGCGACGCGCAAGGGCGCCGCCAGTCCTTCGAGATGGATCACCGCTGGCAAGTCTGCCGCCGCCCCACGGTGATCGTCGGCGGAGAGCTGACCCTCGAGACCCTCGATCTCATCTATTCCCAGACCGCCCGCTTCTACGAAGCTCCGTTTCAGGTGAAGGCCAACGGCGGCATGCTGCTCATCGACGACTTCGGCCGTCAGAAGGTGCACCCCACCGATCTGCTCAACCGGTGGATCGTGCCGCTGGAGAAGCGCCTCGATTTTCTCACCCTGCACACCGGCAAGAAGTTCGAGGTGCCCTTCGACCAGCTGATCGTCTTCTCCACCAACCTCGACCCCAAAGAGCTGGTCGACGAGGCCTTCCTTCGGCGCATCAAATACAAGATCGAGGTCGGCAACCCCGACGAGGCCCAGTACCGCGAGATCTTCCGCCGGGTCTGTGAGGCCGCCTCGGTGCCCTACGTCGAGCAGGCCGTCACCTACCTCGTCGAGCATACCTACAAGCCCCGAAACCTCGAGCTGCGGGCCTGTCACCCGAGGGATCTCGTGCAGCTGGTGAGAGACGCAGCACGGTACCGTGGGGTCGCGCCGTCATTGTCCCGCGAGCTGCTGGACCAGGCGGTTCAGGTCTTCCTGGTCGACGTCTAAAGGAGCGCACCCGGCACGGATTCTGGAATTCTTCGCGGGCGTGCCTAGAGTCTTGCTTCAGTGTCGCCCCTTGACCCGAAATCTGCAGGTGGCCAGGCCTTCAAGGTGCGCCCGGCGCGGCGCGGCGACGCGTTGGGGACCGTCACCATTCTCAACGAGGCGGGCGCGGCGGCAGACTCGCAGACCTTCGCGTGGATCATCAGCCACCCCGAGATGGAGATGCTGGTGGCCGCCGATGCGTTCGACAAGGTGATCGGCGTGGTCACGCTCTCGCACCGGCCGCTGCTCAAGGTGGGCGGGCGCGCCGCGACCATCGACGAGCTCGCCGTCTCGCGCACCTGGCACCGCAAGGGCGTCGGGCGCGAGCTGCTCAAGCGGGCCGCCGAGCGCGCAAGGGTGTTGGGCGTCAAGCGCCTCGAGGTGCAGACGTTCCAGGCCGTGACCGATGAGCTCGAGGCCTTCTTTCGCGCCACCGGCTTCGATCGGTCCTCGGTGGGCGTCTTTCGGCTGAAGTAGCCGATCCTTGAATCGACCAGGTCACTGGATCGAGAGCGAGTACTCGCCGGACGACTGGCCCGCGCCGTCGACCCAGAGCGTGTACGTGCCCGGCTGCACCCCCGACAGCTGCAGCGTCACGGGGGACCCATAGTCCGCCGCGGCCTGGCACCCCAGCGTCGGCCCCGAAGCCGTGCAGGTGTTGCCCGACGCCGGCCCGCCCCGCACGTAGATCACCGGGCGCATCAGCTCGCCGGCGAGGCGATCGGGGGTGACGGTGATCAGCACCGAGGGCCGCGCCGTAGTGACCTGGAAGGTGTACGCCACGTCGTTGCCGTACTCTCCGTTGGCGCCCAACGGCAGCCCGCACCGCCCGTCAGTCGTGGAAGACGCCCCGCGGGTGTCGCCGCTCACCACCGCGCCCAGGCTCAAGCTCATCGAGAGGCTGCCGCTGCACCCATCGTTGGCCGGCGGCGCCAGCGGTTGCCCGGGGCTGAGCCGCAGGCTGAAGGCCCCCTGCGTCGCCACGTCCCCCGACACCCACAGCACGTAGGGGCCCGGCTCGAGCACCGGAATGATGGTCGCCGCGCGCTCGGGCACCTGCGGGTCGGGGTACAGGCACTGCTGGCTCGGCAGGTACGCGGTCTGGGTGCAGGTGCCCGCGTGCTTCACGCTGACGATCGGCCAGAGGCGCGAACCGGTGAGCGCGCGCGCGTCGATCGACAACGACTGGCGGCTGGGCAGCGTGAAGCTGTAGGCCACGTCGGGCGAGAAGTCGGGCGCCGAGCAGGTCAAGGCGTTGACCGAGGCTCCTGCGGTCGTCTCGTTTGCCAGAAACACCGGGCCCTGCGCCACCATCAGCGGGGTCGACGTCGCGCAGCCGTCGTTGACTGGAGGCGTGGGGGGCTCCGAGAGCTCGAGCGTGAGATCGAACGCCCCCGAGGTGCCGCTGCGTCCGTCGACGAACAGGTACCAGGTGCCCGTCTCGAGCCGAGGCACGTCGAGCTGGGTGGGGAAGCCTGGCTGCCCCGCCGTCGCGCACGCCAGCTGGTCCCTCGGCACGTTCGATTGACACTTCACCGCGCGTCGCAGGTACAGCACCGGCTGCAGGCGGGACCCCGACAGCGGCGTCACCAACACCCGCAGGCGCTGGGGCTGGGCGAGCTCGAGCGCGTAGAGCAGATCGGGCCCGGTGCCATCACACCCGATGGCGTCGTTCTTGGCCCGTGAGGTGTCACCCTGCACCGAGAGCGCGCCCGATGGCCCGGGCCCGCTCACCGTCAGGGCCTCAGCCGTCTCGCAGGTGTCGTTGGTGGGCGCGGGCACCGGGTCGAGCAGCGTCACCCGCAGCCGGAACCGGCCGGCCGCTGGGCCTGATGACGGCCCGTCGATGATCACGAAGTAGTCGCCCCGGTCCAGCGAGGGCAGCTCGACCAGGCTGGTGTTGGTGGTGCCGAGCGCGGCGGCGCACGCCCGCTCGCTCGAGCTCGCAAGACACGCGGAGCGCAACGACACCACCGGCTTGAAGCCCGCCAGCCCCACCGCCTCGAGCTTCACGCGCCGGGGGGTTTCGAGGGTGAGGCGGTAGACGGCGTCGGGGGCTCCCAGGCCACCACAGCTCGCGCTCAGCTCGTCCGCCAGGCCCGTCGTCTCGCCCGTGAGATCGAGGGCGTCGGTCACCCGCAAGAGCCCCGGCGCGGCGCAGCTGTCGATCTCAGGGGCGTCGTCGAAGGTCAGCTCGAGCTCGAACTCGCCGCCCACCTCGCTCTCGGAGTCGACCCACACGAAGGCGTCGCCCGGCGCCAGGCCCTCGGCCACCGCTCTGGCCGACGTGCCCCCCCGGCTCACGAACCCACACGCCACCTCGGCGCTGACTTCGCCGCACAGCGTTCGCACCCCCACCACCGGCGCGAACCCTGACGTCGAGTCGACTGGCTTGACGACCGCGGTCAACCGTTTGCGCGCGCCCACCTTCAGCCCGAACACCGCGTCGGGCCCCGACGACCCGGCGATGGCGCACGACAGGCTGACGTCGTTGGCTGCGTTGGCCGTCGAGCCCCGAAGCGTCAAGGTGCCCTGAGCGATCTCGACCACCTTCGACAACCCCGCGCAGGTGTCCGACGCCGACGGCACGCACTGGCCGCTGCGCACATCACATTGACCAACCCCGCAGTCGGCGTTCTTGAGGCACCCCACGCAGCGCTGGGCGGGGCCGCAGAAGGGGGTCGGGGCCACGCAGGCGGTGTTCGACGAGCACCCCGCGTCGGTCACCGGAGGAGCGACGCACTGGCCGAGGGCCACGTCGCACACCTGCCCTCCCGGGCACGGGTCTTCGCAGCGGGGTGGCCTCGGCTTGCCGCCACACGCGCAGAGCACCAACAGAATGAGAAGAGTCGAGGGTCGAAGGACGCTGAACACGAAGAGGCCTTTGGGGTTTTCCTTCAGGCCGGCCGGCTGACGCCTGGAAAGAGTACCGCGAAAGCAGCCCAAATGCGACGCTCACTGCTCGTCGACGTCGCGCCAGGAGGGCCCATGGAGCTCGAGCTGACCGGGTTTGGTGAATTCGAGGGCGTCGAGCTGCTGCAGAAGCTGCACCTCTTTCAGAAGCTGACGTTCGACGAGACCGTGAGGCTGGGGTCGATCATTCAGTACGTCGACCTGGCCCAGGGCGTGGTGGTGATCGAAGAGCACGCGCTGGGCGACGCCCTGTACGTCATCGCCAGAGGGGAAGTGATCGTCAGCCGCGACGCCGACGGCGACGGTCAACATGCCCGCTCGGAGGAGATCGGTCGCCTGAAAGAAGGCGATCTCTTCGGCGAGATGTCGCTGATCGACGATCTGCTCACCTCGGCGCGGGTCACCACCGCGGTCACCTGCCGCCTGCTCAAGCTGCCCCGCGCGGGGTTCGAGGCGCTGCTGGCATCAGATGAGAGGCTGGCGGTGAAGGTGTACCGCTCGTTCTGCCGCACCCTGTCCGATCGCCTGCGTCGCACCACCTCGATGCTGGCGAAGACCCAGGCCATGCAGGTGTCGGTGCGCTGACCGCTCGCGCGGCGTCCCATCTTCCCCCTCTCTCGTGGAGCTGCTCGTGGAACTCGCGACCTTCAATCAATTCCTCACGGCGGCGGTGAAGAACGGCGCCAGCGACGTGCACTTCAAGGTGGGCTCGGCCCCTGCCCTGCGGGTCAGCGGGCAACTGTTGCCGGTGAAGGTGCCCGCCCTGCAGCCCGAAGACACCGCGCGCATCGTGCGCCACCTGCTGCTGCACAGCCGCTACAAGGGCGCCCTCGACGATCTGCAGGACCTCGACACCAGCTACGCGCTGGACGGCGTGGGGCGATTTCGCGCCAACGTGTTTCGCAACAAGGGCCACCTGGGCGCGGTGATGCGCTCGATTCCCCTCACGGTGCCCGACTTCGGGAAGCTGGGGTTGCCCAGGGTGCTCGAGAAGCTGTCGCAGGAAGAGCGCGGCCTGCTGCTGGTCACCGGCATCACCGGCTCGGGCAAGTCGTCGACGCTGGCGGCGATCGTCAACTACATCAACCAGCACTACCGGAAGCACATCGTCACCATCGAAGACCCCATCGAGTTCGTGCACGGCGATCAGTTCAGCCGGGTCACGCAGCGTGAGATCGGCCCTGACACGCCCAGCTTCGGAGCAGCCCTTCGGGCCGCGCTGCGCCAGGACCCCGACGTGATCCTGGTGGGCGAGATGCGCGACAGCGAGACCATCGAGATCGCGCTCAAGGCCGCTGAGACCGGGCACCTGGTGCTCTCGACCGTACACACCCAGGACTGTTACCGGACGATCGGCCGCATCATCGGCGTCTTCCCCCCTGAGGCGCAGACCGGCGTGCGCAACCGCCTCGCCGAGAACCTGCGCGGCACCGTCTCCCAGCGCCTGCTGCCTCACGCGTCCGGTAGGGGCCGGGTGGTCGCGGCAGAGATCATGGTGTCGACCATGTCGGTGGTCGAGTTCATCAAGGACCCGAAGCGCACCCACGAGATCACCGACTTCCTCGAGCGCAACCATGACCTGCTCGGCACCCAGAGCTTCGACCAGACGCTCGCCACCCTGATGACCGCCGGTCAGATCACCCGTGAGACCGCTCTCGAGGCCGCCAGCAACAAGGCCGACTTCGAGCGCGCCCTGGCGTTCGAGTAGAGCTGCGTTCCAGGAGCCCTGCGTTCGAAGAGCCCTGCGTTCGAGGAGCCCTGCGTTCGAGGAGCCCTGCGTTCGAGGAGCCCTGCGTTCGAGCAGCCCTACTCGGTCGAGCGCTGCTTGAGCATCTTGAGGAAGCCCTCAGCGCTGAAGAACGTCAGCTCGATCACCCCCACGCGCACCTTGACGCCGCTGGTGAGCGACGCCGGCGCCTTGGCGATCAACTTCTTGCTGCCGACCCAGGTGCCGTTGCGCGAGCCCGCGTCGACGATCTCCCAGCCGGCCTGCGCGTCGTCCAGCTGCAGCCACGCGTGGAAGCGGGACACGGACGAGTCTTCGAGCACGATGTCGTTGTTCGAGGTGCGGCCGACCGTCACCCGCCGCTGAAACGCATTGTCCTTGGACTTCTCGACCACCACCGCCAGCGGCTCTCCGCCGCCGATGAAGGGCATGCCGATGCCTGACTGCGTGCGGAACTGGTAGTCGTCGTCTTCGTCGTCGTCTCCGCTCGAGCGATCCTTGCGCGGGTCCTGCGGAGGCTCGTAGAGCAACACCGGGCGCCCGGCCAACCGCTTGGCGAGCTTCCTGGGATCGTCAGTGAAGCGGTTGAACCAGGCGAGCAGGGACTCCGGCATCTCGAAGAGTCATTTCACTCTGCTTTGTCGTTGCTTGAAAGCGCTTCCTGCGCGCCGAGGCGTTCCTGGGCCGCCTGGCAGGCTCGCGCGAGCGGCGGTCTGGCGTCGTGGACGAAGGGCATGGCCACCACCGCCTCGACGTAGAACGGCGCCTCACGAGAGAAAAAGACCGCGCGGGCCACGTCGTCGAGCACGCCCTGGGTGAAGCCGAGCAGCGACGAGGCGCGGGCACGGGCGAAGTACAGCGCCGGCACGTCGCCGAAGCGCCGCAGCGCCGCCGAGAGCCGACGCTTGCTGGCGTACACCTGCCACTCCACGCTCAGCGGGGTCACCGCGTGGGTGAGGCTCAAGTACTCGCGGAAGACAGCCTCTGCGGCGGTGCGGGGGACGGTCGCTGCCACGCGCTCGAGCAGCCGGTCGGGGTTCGTGGTGCGCGCTGCGAGCAGCGCCAACCAGCGGGCCTCGCTCTCGCTGAACCCCGCGGCGATGAAGGCCGGGCCGTCGATCACCGCGCCCTGGACCAGCCGGGTGAGCACCGAAAAGGCCGCGGCCTTCTCGGGGGCCAGTGGCGCCGAAGACAGGGCGAGCGGCGCAGGTCCTCCTTCCAGCGGCCGGAGCGCAGCGGCTGGCCGGCTCGCCCCCGAAGACCAGACCCCCGCGAGCAACGCGTCCCAGTCGAGCCAATCGAGCGACGGGTAGTTCTGGGCTCGGGCGCGCCGACGCCACACCGCGAAGCGATGCACCCCGATGACCCCCGCCGCGTAGGTGAAGGCGACCCCGCCGGTGAAGGCCAGGCTCACGCGTCCTCGTCGGGCCGCGGCAACGCCTGCGACGCGCCGTCTTCGTCCTCTTCCACCTGGGTGACGGGGACCCGAAAGGCCTCGCCCAGCCACTTCGCGAGATCGATGGTTCGACAGCGCTCGGAGCAGAACGGGAAACACCGGTTCTCTGCCGGGAGCAGCACGTTGAGCCCGCAGCTGGGGCATTTCGGCGACGCCATGAGGCACACTCTGCCTCAAAACCGGGTGGGCCCGGGCCATGACGAGGCGCTCCCTCCTGGTCGTGGAGGGGTGCCAGCAGCTCGAGCACTGCTACTCTGTCGACCGTGCTGCTTCGAACCTGGTTGACCGCATTGGCGCTGACGAGCGCGCTGTCTTGCCGCGAGGGCATCACCCGACCGGTCGGGCCCCCACCCCCGATGCCCCGCTGTGGCGATGGACAGCTCGACGAAGGCGAGGCCTGCGACGGGTCGGACCTCGCGAACCAGACCTGCGCCACGCTGGGCTTCGAGTCGGGCCAGCTGAGCTGCACCGCCGAGTGCCAGTTCGCGAAGGGGCTGTGCGTCAAGCGCTGCGGCAACGGCCAGCTGGACCCCGGCGAGGCCTGTGATGGCACCCTGGGCCTGATGCGGTGCACCACCTTCGGCAGCTACCGCTGCACCGAGAGCTGCGAGCAGGACGGCGCGAACTGCGTCAGCCAGGCCTTCGAGGCAGCCCCCGAGCTGACGGTCACCAACGGTGGGCCCGCGGTGATCGCCGATCTGGCCCCGGCAGGAAGCGGCGAGCTGGTGATGGCCGTGCCGAGCCGCAACCGCGTCGAGGTCTTCTCCTGGAGCACCGTGCAGGGCTTCGCGGCCATGACCAGCCGCAAGCTGTCGTTTCAACGCTCTGCCGTGGCGTGCCTCGCCGGCGACTTCAGCGGCGACGGCCTGGTCGACGTGGCGACCCTCAACGACACCGGCGAGTTCGACGCCTACGTCGGCCAGGGGTCGACCTTCTCGCTGCGCGAGCTCGACGGCGGCTGCGTCGGCGCGAAGCTGATCGGCGTGGCCCGCGCAGGCCCGCGCCGAGACATCGCCATCGCCTCGGGCTGCGGCAGCGTCTTCGCGCTCGAGACCGCTGGCGTGCGCCGCTTCGAGGCTCCCGATGCCTCGGCGGTCGGCCTGGGAGACGTGACCGGTGACGGCTTCACCGACGTGCTGGTGGCGGGCCCTTCAGGCAGCGTCGTGTCGGTGTTGCCGGGGCCCCAGTTCGCACGGGACGCAGGCCTGTCGCTGAACGCGGCGGTGTCTCAGCTCGCCGCGGCCGACCTCGACGGCGACGGCGATGCAGACCTCGCGGGCCTGGTCGGCGGCGACCTGGTGCTCTTCGAGAACACCGGCGCTGGCTTCGCCGAGAAGCTCACCTTCTCGGCGCCGAGGCCCTTCTCGCTCGAGCTGGCGGACTTCGATCTCGATGGTGTGCCCGACGTCTTCTTCGCCAGCGGCGACGACGTGGTGGTGAGGCGCAACCGCGGCGGGTGGATCTTCTCCGAGTTTCGACAGGCGGTCGGCGCAGGCACCCGCTTGAGCGTGGCCACGGGAGACGTCGACGGCGATGGCGATCTCGACGTGGCGGTGACCTTCGCGACCGGCGGCGACACCACCCGCACCGCGATCGTTCGCAACCGCGCCCGCTGAAGCCGAGCGGCGGGCTTCTGTCAGCTGGCTTCTGTCAGCTGGCAGCGCCCGTTGACGTGAGAGGCAATTGTGGTACTTCGCGCCCGCTCGCGTCGACGTAGCTCAGTTGGTAGAGCAACTGATTCGTAATCAGTAGGTCCCCGGTTCAAATCCGGGCGTCGGCTTTCGCGTCTTCTTGTTCTAGACAGCTCGCCCCGGACTCCTTCGTGAGGTCCGGGGCGTTCGTCTTTCGGGGGCGACCACCTTGCCTTCTGCTGACCGACCTGCCGGTTCGGGCCGAGCCATTGACGCGCCGTGGCGGGGTTTTTTGGTACCGGGCCTCAGCGTGTGGCTCCTACGGTCCGCCCGCTTTTCAACCCGGTTCCCGCCTTCACCGCCTCGCCTGGGAACCCCTCGTCACAGGAGCGCAGACCATGGCTGAAGAGAACTTCATGCGAGTGCCCACGGCCGGGCAGCAGCGAAAGACCGTCTACACCGAAGCGATGGAGATCTTTCATCGCGCCGCCGAGGTGATGAACCTCGACCGCCGCGTTCGCCTCGAGTTGGAAGAGCCCGACTACGAGCACATCTTCTACGTCACCACCAAGCTGAAGGACCGCCTCGTGCCGGTCAGCCCCGAGGCCGCGCGCGGCTACACCGACCTGAGCGTCACCAAGGTTCGCGACCCCAACGGCCTCGAGCGCCTCGCCGATGGAAAGATCATTCTCAACGGCAAGGCCCTGCTGGGCAGCGACGTCAACATTCGCGCGGGCCACCTGCGCCTCGAGGACGGCACGGTCTACCAGCTGGTGCCAGGGGAATCGCAGCGCTTCAAGGCCTACCGCGTGCAGCACAACCAGGCCCGCGGGCCCTACAAAGGCGGCATTCGCTACCACCGCGAGGTCTCGCTCGATCTCTTCAAGGCGCTGGCCGCGGAGATGACCTGGAAGACGGCCATCGCCGACGTGCCGTTCGGTGGGGGCAAGGGCGGCATTCAGCTCGACCCGCGCCAGTTCGGCCGTGAAGAGCTGCAGACCATCTCGCTGCGCTTCATGTACAAGCTGAAGCAGCTGGTGGGGCCGAACATCGACATTCCGGCGCCTGACGTGGGCACCAATTCCGAGGTGATGGCGCTGTACCTGCGCCAGTTCTCGGACGGCGAGCGCGAGCGTCACAACCAGCGCGGCGTGATCACCGGCAAAGACGTGCGCATCGGCGGCTCGGAGGGGCGCACCAAAGCCACCGGCCAGGGCGTCGCCTACACCATCGAGGACTACTTCCAGGACCGCGGCGAGTCGGTGAAGGGCAAGACCTTCATCACCCAGGGCTTCGGCAACGTCGGCAGCTGGGGCTCGCTGATCCTGCAGAACATGGGCGCCAAGCTGCTCGCGGTGAATGACGCCGACGGCAGCATCTTCAACCCCGAGGGCATCGATGCGCTCGAGCTGATGCGCTACGTCAACGAGAACCCGAAGAACCTGAAGCGCTCGGTGCTGGGGTTCCCCGGCGCGCAGTCGATCAGCAAGGCCGACTTCTGGCTGGTCAAGGCCGACATCGCGGTGCCCGCGGCCCTGGGTGGCGAGATCACCGCCGAGCTCGCCGAGAAGCTGAACGTGAAGCTGATCGCCGAAGGCGCCAACGGGCCCACCACCCCCGAGGCCGACCGGGTGCTCGAGAAGCGGAAGATCGATCTCATCCCCGACATCATCTGCAACGCCGGGGGCGTGACGGTCAGCTACTACGAGTGGATTCAGAACAAGCGCATGGAAGGCTGGAGCGAAAAAGAGGTCGACGCCCGCCTCGAGCTGGCGCTGAAGAAGAACTACCGCATCATTCGTGACATCGCGCGCAACACGCCCCGGCGCACGGACATGCACGACAGCCGGCCGTACACCATCGGGCGCACCGTCGACACGCGCTGCGCGGCGATGATCCTCGCGCTCAAGCGCATCGAGGCGCACTACATGCTCGAGGGCTTCAGCCAGTAAGCCTGGGCCGGGCGGAACCCTGGGCCGGGCAGAACACCTTGGCCCAGCCGCGGAGCGTTCGAGCGATCAGGCCGTTGCGCCTCGGTCACCGAGCGAGGCGCACCGAAGGGATGCGGGGAGTTCACCGTGTTCGGCGCTCTCGTCTCTCGTGACCTTTGTCAAACCGACGAGGCGCGCGACTGAGGCAGGGTCTGGAGAGGCAGCTCAACAGCGAGGGTCGGAGTTCGTCGACAAGTCCGGTCGCGTGCGTCGACTCGGGCCCTCTCGTTACTGGCGGGTGAGCTGCTCGCCGTCGAAACGAAAACGGGCGTTCTTCTGGTCGCAGTCCACCCGCGCGGCGCCCCAGAGGAACCCCATCAGGTGCCCAGACACCCAGGGGTCCATCGACGAGCAATCGGCGATCACGTCGTTGACCGAAGGGCCGCTCGCGCGTTGCAGCGCCGCCGTCGAGCGCTGCGTCGAGGACAACCGCTCCTCCCACGGCACCAGGCGAATCAGCGGCCAGAGCAGCGCCCCCGCCAGGGCCAGCCCCGTCAAGGGCTTCACCCAGCGCTCGGGGAAGAGCCTCAGCGCCGCGCCGACCACGAGGGCCGCTCCCACCGCGCCGGGGTGCACGTACCATTGGTACTTCTGTACCGGCAGCGAGAAGCCGACGATCACCCCGAGCCAGAGGGTCGCGCCGAGCACCAGGATCGTCAGGTCCAGTCGAGCCGCGCCCCGCAGTCGCGCGAGGACCCCGACCGCCAACGCCGCCACCGCGGGGCCGTACCAGCTGAGGGTGGGCCTCACATAGAAGAAGGGATCGCGATCGGGGTTGTGGCGGCCGAGCGTCACCGACGCCACCACCTGCTTCGTCCACCAGGTGCTGAAGAAGGGGTCCAGGCCCTGGCTGCCGCGCAGCACGTCGAAGGCGATCGCGCTGAGCCACACCACCATTACCGAGGAAAAGCTCGCCGCCAGCGCCCAGCGCCAGGGGACCCAGCGCAACGCCGTCAGGACGCCCAGCACCCCCACCAGGACGAAGGCCGGCGGGCCCTTCACCCAGAACCCCGCCGTCACCGCTGCGACGAAGACCGCCACCGCCCCCCGCGAGGGCGCCCCCATCAGACCCGCCACCGCCCACAGCCCGACGCTCAGGCAGAGGGTCAGCGGGGCCTCGAGCATGGCGACCTGCGATTGGTAGAGGAACCCGGGCAGGGTCAGGGCTCCCAGCACGGCGAAGCCGGCGCTCGACGGGTCGGCGCCTCGTTTCACCAGCAGCCGTCGGGCGGTCAGCCACAGCAACACCACGGTGGCCGAGGCATCGAGGCGGGCCAGCCACACCAACGGCTCGGGCTCTGGACCCAGAGCCATCACCACCAGGCCCGCGACCCAGAGGCCCAGCGGCGGGTGCTCGTAGAAGGGCTGCCCACCCAGGGTCAGCTCGAGCCAGTCGACGAGCGGGCGGCTCGCGAGCTCTCGGGCCACCCGGGCGTAACACCCAGCGTCGCCGCCGATCAGCAGCGTGGGCCCCGGCCGCGACCAGATCACGCTCAGCGCCAGCGCCATCGTCGCCATCGGGAACGCCATCGGGCGACTGAGCCAACGCATCGCGGCTGGCGGCTTGTCACGCGCGCGGTCATCACGCAATCGAGGCGACTGAAGTGCTTGTGATCGCGATCCGGGTCCCCTACAAACCGAGGCCGTTCCTCGACGGTCTCTTTCTTCTGGAGGGGTTTTGTCGACCTCGCTTCGCGCCTACGTGTTTCTTGATTCGCTCCAGCCGCAGCTCGCCGCGCACATCTGCACCACCTGCCGAGGCTATTTCCCGGTGCCGTACGTGGCGTCGCTGTTCGTCGAGATCGCCCCCGGCATGGCCATTCACCGCCTGATGGACTCGGCGCTGAAGTCCACCTCGGTGCAGCCCGCTACCCTGGTCGTCGAGCGCGCCTACGGCATGCTCGAGCTGCACTCGGAAGACAAAGGCGAGGTGCGCACCGCCGGCGACGCCATCTTGAAGCAGATCGGCGTGGGCGAGACCGATCGCATCAAGCCGCGCATCGTCTCGAACACCGTGATCCGCGCCATCGAGCCGATGCACGCGATGATCCTCGACAAGATCCGCTTCGGGTCGATGATCGAGCCGGGCCAGTCGCTGTTCATCCTCGAGTGTGAGCCGGCGGCGTATGCCGCGCTGGCCGCCAACGAGGCCGAGAAGGCCGCCAACGTGAAGCTGATCGACGTGATGACCTTCGGCGCCTTCGGCCGCTTGTACCTCGCCGGCTCGGAGTCAGAGATCGACTCGGCTGCCCAGGCCGCCATCGCGGCCATTCAGGGCATCGCGGGCAAAGAGCCGGCGGCCTCAAAAGAAAAATAGGCTTCAAAGACAACCAGCTGACCTTGTTTTCTTGTCTTACTTTGCACCATCGCTGTCAAAAGAGGTCGAACACACATGGCTGACGCACTGGGATTGATTGAGACGAAGGGCTTCGTGGGCCTGGTCGAGGCCGCGGACGCGGCGGTCAAGGCCGCCAAGGTCGAGCTGGTCGGGTACGAGAAGATCGGCGGCGGGTACGTAACCATGATCGTGCGCGGTGACGTGGCCGCGGTGAAGGCCGCCATCGAAGCCGGAGCCCGGGGCGCCGAGCGCGTCGGCGAGCTGGTCAGCACGCACGTCATCCCCCGCCCGCACGTCAACATCGACCTCGTCCTCCCCCTGGGCCGCGCCGATCAGGCGAAGGCCGAGTCCGGCAAGTAAGCGAGCGCGAACTCCATGCTGCTCGGCAAGGTGGTGGGCACGGTGGTGGCCACCCGCAAAGAGCCCACCCTCGACGGGTCGACGTTGCTGCTCGTGCGGGGGCTCGACCTCGAGGGCAAACCGACGGCGACCCTGGTGGTGGCCGTCGACGCGGTCGGCGCAGGCGTCGGCGAGGTGGTGCTGTACGCGTCGGGGTCTTCAGCGCGGCAGACCGAGGCCACCAAAGACCGGCCCGTCGACGCGGTGATCATGGCCATCGTCGATCAGCTCGAGGTCGGCGGCGCGCTCACCTACGTCAAGTGACCCCGGTCGTTCGACGTGACGGCGTCTTTTTACGGCGGCGCCTGCGTCGCCACTGACCGCGGCCCTGCGTCGCCCTGCGAATGAAGAAGAAGGTGCTGCGATGAACGACGCCCAGATCAACGCCATCGTCGAGCAGGTCGTGCGCAAGCTGTCGAGCGAGCTGGCGGCCACGCCATCGCTGACGAGCGCGGGTGTCGCGAACCGGCCGCCCCTCACCCCGGCCATCACCACCCGGCGCCCGGGCATCTTCGACGACCTCGACAGCGCTTCCGCCGCTGCCCACGCGGCGCAGGTCCAGTGGGTCGCCCTGCCCATCGAGACCCGGGCCAGAGCGCTCGAGGCCATGCGAGAGACGACGAGGCGCCTGGCGGAAGAGCTGGCTCAGCTGGCGGTGACCGAGACCGGCCTGGGCAACGTGAAGGACAAGATCCAGAAGAACCTGCTGTGCGCCAACAAGACCCCGGGCCTCGAGATCCTTCGGCCGGTGGCCTTCTCAGGTGATCACGGCCTGATGATCACCGAGCGCGCGCCCTTCGGCGTGATCGGCGCCATCACCCCCTCGACCAACCCCACCGAGACCATCATCAACAACGCCCTGGGCATGCTGGCGGGCGGCAACGCGGTGGTCTTCAACTGCCACCCCTCTGCGAAGGGCGTCTGCACCTTCTTCATCTCGAAGCTGAACGAGGCCATCGTGGCCGCCGGTGGCCCGTCGAACCTCATCACCACCCTCGGCAGCCCCAGCATCGAGTCGGCCCAGGCGCTGATGAAGCACCCCGCGGTGCGGCTGATCGTGGTGACCGGCGGGCCCGCGGTGGTCAAGGCAGCGATGAGCTCGGGCAAGCGGGCGATCGCGGCGGGGCCGGGCAACCCTCCGGCGGTGGTCGACGACTCGGCGCACCTCGAGCGGGCCGCGAAGGACATCGTCGACGGCGCCTCGCTGGACAACAACATCGTCTGCATCGTCGAGAAAGAGGTGTTCGCCGTCGCCTCGATCGCCGACGCGCTCAAGAAGCACATGGTCGCGAACGGGGCCTTCGAGGTGCCCGCGTCTGCCATCAACCGCCTCGAGAAGCTGGTGGTTCACGACGGCCACCCGGCCCGCGACTGGGTCGGCAAGGACGCGACGAAGATCGGCGAGGCCGCCGGGCTCAGGGTGCCGTCGGGCACGCGCCTGCTCTTCGCCGAGGTCGACCCCACCCACCCGTTCATTCAAGCCGAGCTGTTGATGCCGGTGCTGGGCTTCTCGCGCCTGAAGACCGTCGAAGACTGCATCGCCGCGGCCCTGCATGCCGAGCACGGCTTCGGCCACACCTCGACCATGCATTCCACGAACATCGATCACCTGTCGGCGATGGCGAAGGTCGTCAACACCTCGATCTTCGTCAAGAACGGCCCCTCGTTCGCCGGCCTGGGCATGACCGGTGAGGGGTACACGTCGTTCACCATCGCGTCGCCCACTGGCGAGGGCCTCACCACGGCGATCAGCTTCACCCGCGAGCGCCGCTGCACCCTGAAGGACTCGTTTCGCATCATCTGACGTCGACGCGCCCGTGGCCCACCCGTGATGACCGACCTCGATCTGAAAGGCCCCGCGCTGGGGCTGTTTGAGCTCGAGTCGCTCGCCCGCGGCGTGGTGGTGGCTGACGCGGTGGTGAAGCGCGCCCAGGTGCGCCTCGCGCTGGCCGAGGCGGTGACGCCGGGCAAGTACCTGTTGATCTTCACCGGACCGGTCGCCGAGGTTGACGAGTCCTTCCAGGCGGGCCTCGAAGCGGGTGGCCAGCGGGTGCTCGACCGGCTCTACCTTCCACACATCTGCGAGGACCTGTTGCGGGCGCTCGAGGGCCAGCTGGCGAAGGTCGGGCCCGACGACGCGGTCGGCATCGTCGAGCTGCACACCGTGGCGACGACGCTGCGGGCCGCCGACGCCGCGCTGAAGCGCGCCGACGTTCAGCTGACCGCGCTGCAGCTGGCGCGAGGCATCGGCGGCAAGGGGTGGTTCACGGTGGCCGGCGTGCAACACGACGTCGAGGCGGCGCTCGAGGGCGCGGCGGCGGCCGTCGAGCCCGCGCTGCTGGTGGCCACCGAGCTGATTCAGCGGCCCCACGCCGAGCTGCGCGGACGAGTGGTGTAACCGCCCATGCTCGCCGGTACGCTGTCAGTGCTCGTTCACCATGCCCCCCGTCGTCTGCCCCGCCTGCTCGCGCGTCTTCGATCCTGCCCTGTCGCCGGTGTGCCCGGGTTGTGGGTGGAACCCCGCCGATGACGGCGAGGCCTCGACCCGACGAACGGCCATCATCGAAAACCCCCTCGCCCACCAGCACGACGCGGCGCCGCCGTCAGGCACCTTCAAGCCACCGACGTTGGCGGCGACGCAGCCGACCATCAGGCCGCCACCAGCCGAGCCGGAGTCGGACCTGAGCGCGCCCCTCGAGCTCCCACCCGATCCGACGGACCCGTTGCCGAACCGGCCCTCACCGAGGGCGCCAGCGCCCAGCGCCCCATCACCGCTCGGCCGGGTCGCGCTGGTCGCCAGAAGCCAGACCTCTGCGCCAGAAGAACTCGTGGAGGCAGAAGGACCGGCGCTCAGGCTCCCCGGAGAAGGCCCCGACACAGCCCCCGTTGAGCCACGCCCGGCGCGCGCCGAGCCTGCCCTCAGGCCGAAGCCAGCGGTGCCGATCGCGCCCCCTCGCGCCCCCTCGCCCCCGGACTGGCTCACCGAGCCCCTCGACAAGGCGTGCCGGCTGGGAGCGGTGGTGACCGGGCTGTTCGCGCTCCTGCTGGTGGTCGACCTCGTCTCGGCCTCGCGCCCCTGGGTCCCCGGCTGGCTGGCGGCGCTCGAGGGGCTCTTCGCGACCGCTTCGGCCGTCTTGTTGGCCATGCGTCATCGCGCGGGGCTGCTGACCCTGG
>VYLD01000063.1_pt1 | contig 44765 bp, 42 predicted proteins | sample 5114401 | NCBI WGS metagenome assembly VYLD01 (sample SAMN12291783, study PRJNA351875) | freshwater metagenome | isolation source: freshwater lake | place: USA: Michigan, Gull Lake | collected 2013-08-08 | reverse complement strand
CTGGCTGCTGCGAACGGCATCTTCGCCGACGCCGGCAACACGGTCACGGTGATCACCGTCGCCCTGTCGGACGGCTCGGGTGCCTGGGTCTTCACCGCCACCGACGTGGCCGGTGTGGCCGCGACCGGTGCCTTCTTCGTCACGGGTGGCACGCTGGCCAACCTCGACTTCTCGAACTTCGTCTAGGACAGACGGGGACTCCAAGGGAAAGGGGCCGGGCGGCAACGCCCGGCCCCTTTTTCGTTGGCCAACGCCTCTGCGGGACCCGCTATCCCCCCATGGCCACGAAGGGGCCGTTCAGGAAGCCGGGCTTGCCATAGGCCAGGGGTTGGCCGTCGGGGGCCAGCACGCGCCCTCCGGCGGCCTCCAGCACCGCCTGCCCCGCCGCCGTGTCCCATTCGGACGTGGGGCCGGTGCGCGGATAGGCGTCGAAGCGGCCCTCGGCGATCAGGCAGAACTTCAGGGACGAGTCCGTGCCCTGCCACTGGGTGCAGCCGTGACGGGCGGCCAGCCGGGCGGCCTCCTCATCGGTCACGCTGTGGCTGAGCAGAGCGATGCCCTCGTCGGGACGGTTGCGCACCCGGATCGTTCGCCAGGCCTCGCCGAAGCGGCGCATCTCGGCACCGCCGCCGGGGGCCGTTCGCCAGGTCACGGCATTGGCCGGGGCGGTCACGACGCCCGCCACGGGCCGCCCGTTCTCGATCAGGGCGATGTTGACGGTGAAGCTCTCCTTGCCCGCCACGAAGCCCTTGGTGCCGTCCAGCGGGTCGATCAGCCAGAAGAGGCGCGCGGCCTCGCTCGGCTTGCCCTGCGCCTCGGCCTGCTCCTCGGCCACAGCGGGGACCTTGGGATACAGCGCCGCCAGTCGCGACAGGATCAGGGCCTCGGCCTCCTGGTCGGCCAGGGTGACCGGGCTGTCGTCGGCCTTGGCGAAGACCTCCGCGCCGGTGCGCCAGTAGGGAAGGATGACCTGGGCGGCCGCTTCGGCGATGTCGGCCAGGTGGTCGTGGAGGGCGCCGGACTTCAGATCGGCGTCGAGGGTGGTCTTCATTTGGCCGGGGATAGACCATCGTGGGCGGTTTCGCGAAACGGCAAATCACCCCAGCCTTCGTTCCCATGACCGACGCCGCCTTCGCCGCCCCGCTCGATGACCTGCCCGCACCGGGCCAATTGGACGGGCCCGAACTCGCCAGCCTGATCGCCGCCAAGCTGTGCCACGACTTCATCAGCCCGTCCGGGGCCATCATGTCGGGGCTGGATCTGCTGAACGATCCGTCGTCACAGGACATGCGCGACGACGCCATCGGCCTGATCACCGATGCGGCGAAGAAGATGGTCGCCCTGGTCCAGTTCTGCCGCGTCGCCTTCGGGGCGGCCACGACGGCCGAGCGGTTCACGGCCGATGAGCTGAAGGCTCTGGTCGACGGCGTGACTGCGGGCGGGCGGGCGACGATCGCCTGGACCATCGGCTCTGCGGACTTCGGCAAGCCCCAGGCGCGCGCGCTGGTGAACCTGGCCTATCTGACCGCCGCCGCCCTGCCGATGGGTGGGGAGGCTGTGATCACGGCGACGCACGACGGCGGACAGATGACGCTTGAGGGCCGGGCCGAGGGCGCGCGAGCGCGGCTCAAGGCCGAGGCCTCGACCGGTTTGGCTGGTGAGCGCCTGACGGAGGGCCTGGCGGGCCAGTGGGTCCAGCCCTACTGGCTGTGGCTGACGGTTCAGCAGACGGGCGGACGTCTCGATGTCGAGGCTGTGGAAGGGCGGGTCGTCCTGACCGCCCGGATGCCGTCTTAACCCGACCTACCAACAGATCGTTAACCGGCCCCCTCGATAGTGGACGGTGAAGCGGCGCGTCGCGTCCTGCCGCTGGGAGAAGTCTGGCTGTGGATACGCGCACCTGCCTGATCGTCGACGACAGCCGGATCATCCGGAAGGTCGCGCGACGCATCGTCGAGGAGCTGAGCTTCGAGGTCGACGAGGCCGCCGACGGGGCTGAGGCCCTGTCGCACTGCAACGGCCCCATGCCCGATGTCGTCCTGCTGGACTGGAACATGCCGGTCATGGACGGCATGACCTTCATCCGCCGGCTGCGCGGCCTGCCGGGCGGGGACAAGCCCAAGGTCCTGTTCTGCACCATCGAGACCGCGCCCGAGCGCATCGCCGAGGCGCTGACCGCCGGCGCGGATGACTATGTGATGAAGCCGTTCGACGGCGCGATCCTTCAGTCCAAGCTGTCCGAAGTCGGAGCCGTCTGAAGCCCCACGATGCCCTTCCGCGACGTTCAGCCATGACGGAAGACGACTTCGATCGTCTGCAGGCGCTGCTCGCCTCCCGGGCCGGCTACCGGCTGGGTCGCGACCGCCTGCACCTGGCCGAGCACCGGCTGGGACCGGTCGCGCGCCGCGAGGGTTTCGACAGCGTGGACGCGCTGCTGCAATCGTTGTGGGTCAAGCCGGTGGCGACGCTGGGCTGGGCCGTGATCGAGTCGCTGCTGAACCCCGAGACCTGGTTCCGCCGCGATCGCCCGGTGTTCGACGCGATCGCCCGCGAGCTTCTGCCGGCCATCGGCAGCGTGCGTCCCGGCGGACGCGTGACCCTCTGGTCCTCCGGATGCTCCACCGGACAGGAAGCCTATTCGCTGGCCATGAGCACGCATCAGGCGGGCGTCGCCGCAGACATCGTCGCCACCGACCTGTCCCAGCGCGCGATCGACAAGGCCCGTTCCGGCCTGTTCAGCGCTTTCGAGATCCAGCGCGGCCTGTCGGCCCGCGCCATGCTGGACTGGTTCGAGCCCGCTGAGGACGCCTGGATCGCCAAAACGCGATTGCGAGACGCGGTGCGGTTCGCCCGCCACAATCTTCTGGACCCGCCGACCGACGGCGCACGGTTCGACATCATCCTGTGCCGCAACGTCCTGTCCGAAATGGACCCGGCCCATCGCGGCCGGGTGGTCGATCACCTGGAGCGCCGGCTGGCCGATGACGGTGTCCTGATCCTGGGCCTCGACGAGCGGATCGAGGCCGACACCATCGCCTTCCGTCCCGTCGGCGGACGTCAGGGGCTCTACGTCAAGGCCCCCGCTGCGGTCAGTCGGGCGGCGTAACTGCGTCTCTCTCCCACGGGGAGAGGGATCATCCGTCGACACCCCACCCATCCTCCGACTATCCTCCCCGCCGGTCGTCACGGGGAACACACCATGCGCTGGGCTCTCTTTCTCGGCTCGCTCGCCCTCGCCCTCGTGATCGGCGTCTGGGCGCTCCAGGTTCCCTCGCCGCGCCCGACGACGGCACCGGCCATCGCCTTCTCGGCCGAGCGCGCCATGCCGGACGTGCGGGCCATCGCCGAGCGACCCCATCCGGTCGGATCGGCGGATCATGCCCGGGTCCAGGCCTATCTGGTCGACCGCATGACAGCCCTGGGCCTGAACCCGGCGCTGCAGGCCGGGGCCATGTCGCCCGAAGCCGTCGCCCGGCTGGAACGGTGGGGTGGCGATCCGGCGGCCGTGGGCAACCAGGCGGTCAACATCGTCGGCGTCCTGCCCGGCCGGGATCCGACCGCCGCCGCCGTCGTCATGATGGCCCATTACGACAGCGCCTGGGGATCGCCGGGTGCCGCGGATGATGCCGCCGGGGTCGCGGCCATCCTGGAGTCCGTGCGGGCGCTGAAAGCTCGCGGCACCTTCGACCGGACGCTGGTCGTCCTGATCACCGATGCCGAGGAACTGAACCTGGACGGGGCGCGCATCTTCTTTTCCGAACATCCCCTGCGCGACCGCGTGGGCGCGGTGGTCAATCTGGAGGCCCGGGGCGGTGGCGGACGGGCCATGATGTTCGAGACCGGCCGGGGCAATGCCGAGACCATCGACCTGTTCGCCCGGGTCGCGGGCCGGGCCGACGGAGGCGTGACCTCCAACGCCCTGTCGATCTTCGTCTATGAGAACATGCCCAACGGCACCGACTTCACGATCTCGAAGAACCGGGGGATCGCGGGACTGAACTTCGCCTTCATCGGCCGTCCGGCGCTGTATCACACGCCCGAGGCGACACCCGACGCCCTGGACGTCGGCGCGCTGCAGCACATCGGTTCCCAGGCGCTGGAGGCGACCGAGGCGCTTCTGTCCAGCGAGGCCCTGCCGATCGCGGGCGAGAACGCCGTCTATGGCGACGTGCTGGGCCGGTTCCTGATTGTGCATGACAAGGCGGTGGGCTGGACCCTGCTGGCCATCACCGCCATCGCCCTGGCCTTCGCCGCCTGGGGCGCGCGCCACGCCACGCGGCTGGATCCGCGCGACATCGGACGCGGCATGCTGTCGGGCCTGTGGCTGGTGGTCATGGGCGTGGTGGTGACGGCGGGCGTGCGCGTCCTCGCGGGACCCACGGCCGGTCGGGCCGAGTCGGCCGAGGCCTATTACACCCTGCTGCGCCGCCTGCCCTGGATGGAGACCGGGGCGGTGCTGGCAGTTCTGGCCGTGACCCTGGCCGCGCTCGCAGGGCGGGCGGCGCTGGGCCCGCGCATCCTGTCCGGCGTGGTCATCGTCGCCGTGGCCGCGGTCACGATCATGGGCGGCTTCGATCCCGTGATCATCGGCGCGGGCGGCGTGGCCATCGCCCTGTCGGTCTGGAGCCAGGCCTGGCCTAGGACGACCTGGGGCGCCTGGCTGGGCCTGATCGCGCTCATGTTCTTGCTCGGCTGTATCGCCCAGGGTGCCGCGCCCGAGGCCGCCCTGATCTTCGTCTGGCCGGGACTGGTCGCCGCGATCGCGGCAGCCATCGCCGCCCTGATCGCTGCCAGCCTCAAGGACCCGCGCGCCCTGATCCCGGCGGCGGTGGTCACGGTGCTGGGCGGGGCCTGGGTCGTGACGCTGGCCCATCCGGTCTTCCTGGGGGTCGGGATGGATATCCCCGGCGTGCTGGCCCTGATGGCGCTGCTCGTTCTGCTGTTCGCCCGGCCGCTGGCCCCCGAGCAGACGAAGGCGACCTATGCCGCCGCCGCCGCCGCCTGTCTGATCCTCGCCTGCGGCCTGTCCGCCACCGCACGCTTTGCCGAGCCCATGCCGCCCCCGACCGAGGGTGGCCCGACCTAGAGCCCGGCCTATCCAGTAACGATTCCGCCCGACCCGGCGAAGCGCCCCGCATGTCCTGCCCACGGAGCCGCTCGATGCGAACCGCAACACGAACCGCCGCCCTGCCCTTCGATCTGCGCCGCCGCCTGACCCTGTTCGGCTCCATCGGTCTGGTCGCCGCCGCCCTTGTGCTCGGCTATGCCTCGGCCCAGCCGGTCGAGGCCCGCGTCCCGGCCCCGCCTCCGTCGGACGACCTGACGGTGGTCGAGCTGTTCACCAGTCAGGGCTGCAATTCCTGCCCGCCCGCGAACGCCAACCTGGTGCGCCTGTCCAGCCGGCCGGACCTGCTGACGCTCAGCTTCAACGTCACCTACTGGGACGATCTCGGCTGGCCTGACACCTTCGCAAGGCCGGAATACACCGCCCGCCAGCGCGACTATCAGCGCGGGCTCGGCACCGACAACGTCTGGACGCCCCAGGTGGTCGTGGACGGCCGCGCCCACACCGTCGGGCGCCAGATGGAGCAGATCGAACGACTCGTCTCTGCTCATCTGGTGACGGCGGGTCCCGCGATCGCGTTCCGCAACGGCGGCGTCGGCCTGGCCGGCGGCCCGGCCCAATCCCAGCCGGCCGACGTCTGGCTGGTCCGCTATGAACCCGACCCCATCGCCGTGCCCGTCGCGCGCGGCGAGAACGCCGGCGCCACCCTGCCCCACGCCTCGGTGGTGCGCGAACTGGTCAAGCTGGGCGCGTGGTCCGGTGGCGAGGCCCAGGGCTGGGCCCTGCCCGCGCCCACGCGCGAGGGGCTGCTGACCGCCGTTCTGGTCCAGATGCCGAACGGCGGACCGATCCTGAGGGCGGCCAAGGCCTGACGCGGCCTGACGACGCGGGCGCAAACGTTGCCGTCCGCCAGACGACGGCTATAAGTCACCCCACCATCAAGAGGGGTCCATGTCTGTTCTTCGTGCTTTGCGCGCCCGTCGCGCCGTCCCGGCCGCCCTCGCTGCGGTCCTTGCTCTCGCCGCCTGCGGTCAGCCCACAGAAGCCGGATCGGCGACGAACGAGGATCTCGGTGACTTCGTGGTGCGTGAAGCGGTTCTGGAAACCGACCAGTACGTCGACCTCGCCAACCAGCTGTCCGAAGAGCGCCTGCTGGAGAACATCGCCGACAACCTGAACGACAGCCTCATCCTGCCGGTCGACATCGGCCTGCGCTTCGCCGAGTGCGGCGAGAACAACGCCTATTACATCCCGGACGATCGCGAGATTCAGATCTGCATCGAGATGTTCGAAGGCGAGCGCGAAGTGTTTTCCGCCTACTTCGAGACGGAGGAGGAGATCGAGGCGGCGGTCGCCGGCTCCTTCCTGTTCACGGTCTTCCACGAGGTCGGCCACGCCCTGATCGACGTGCTCGAGATCCCGTTCACCGGACGCGAGGAGGACACCGCCGACAGCCTGGCCGCCTGGTGGCTGATCGACGGCGATACGGGCGAGGAGTCCGCCATCGCGGGCGCGCTCAGCTTCTACACCGATCCGTCGGAACAGACGGCGCTTGAGGAAAGTGACTACGCAGGCGAGCACTCCATCAGCCAGCAGCGCTATTACACCCTGACCTGCCTCGTTTACGGGTCCGACACCGAACAATACGCCAACCTGCTTGAGGACGAGTGGCTGACGCCCGAGCGTGCGGAGCAGTGCCCGGCGGAGTTCGAGCAGCTGAGCAACACCTGGTACACCTTGCTGGATGCCCACCTGAAGGCGGAGTGAGGTCGGCTGGAGCCCGGGAACCGGCGGCTTTCACCGACGGTGCCCGTCAGACCTAGAGCAGGGCCGCGAGGTCTCGCCGAATCTCGTGCAGCGTCCCGATGCCGTAGCCGTCCGCATCGCCCGGCGCGTTCCGCCAGGCCGGGATCAGGGCGTCGATGGCCGTCACCGCGTCCAGCAGGGCCGAGCGCGACTGAGGACGCTTGTCGATCACCTTCAGAAAGGTGTTGAGCGCCGTCTGGTGGGCACGAAAGACATCGTGCCCGACGTTCACACCCCGGTCCGAGGTCCAGTAGGACGAGGCCATCTTCTCTGCGGCATCGGCGGACTGGCGCGCGAACACCAGGATCAGTCGCGGACGCAGGCGGGACAGGCCGGATCCGAGCCGCCTCTGGGTCAGGACCCTGGCGGTTTCCTCGATGGCGGCCGACAGCCGGGGCGACAGCGGCCGGTCAAGAAGGGCCGAGACCGTCTCGAGATCCGATGGCCGGCGTTTCCAGGGCAGAACGTCAAACAGGCCCATTCAGTATCCGCTTGGATGAACGCCCGGTCCGGCGTCGGGCATGGACGAAAGCACGGGGCACCGGGTCGGGTCTACGTCATTTCCGGACGTACCCTTGGCCGATCCAGAAAGGCATATGTATCTTTCACACACCCAGCCCGGCGACGACCTATGGGGCCTTGATAGAGTCCCATTGGCGGGCGATCTCGGCACAGGCTGCTTCCGCGTCTTTCAGGCGGTTCGTGATCGCCTTCGGGGCCTCAACGAACTTCTTCGAGAACACGTCGAGAGTGAAGCAGCACCGGTAGTCGCAATCGTCATGGCCCTGGGTTGCGAGGTAGTGGCGCAAGAGCGCGCCCGCATATTCGGCAGAGTCCTTGGTATGCGGCGAGCCCTTCGAGATATTGAGCTTGATCGCGCCGGACTGCTTGGCACCTTTCTTGCTTATGGTTACCAGCACGTCGGGGCGGACGCTGACCGCAACGTCGGCCAACGTGAGCTTGGGTGGGGCGTGCTCGCCGATGGTGATCTTCATGTCGTGGATATCGAGGGTCGGAGCCAACGAAACGAAGAGGTTCATCGCCTCCACGTTTGACTTCTTCATTCGCTCTTCAAAGTCGTTTGACGCCAAGCTTGCTTCATACTCGGCAATCTCGATCTGTAGGGACTGCGTATTGGCGATTTTCCCTGACAAGAACCGGCGCGCCATATCAAGAGTCGGCTCGTATCGGATCACTTGGAACGTCGGCGGAAACTTCGCGTCGCGAAGTATTCTTTCTCGCCTAGACGCCTTATTCGTGGCAAGATACTCGGCAAGTTTGTTGACTGATATCCGTGGGTCTTTGTGGGCCTTCTGGGGCGTAGGCGGCGGGATCGGTGCCACGTCTGTAACCTCGGGGTGAGAATCAATGAGCGATTACTACTTTAGCATGACGCTCGGGAATCGCCGTTCGCTTTGCATTAGCCCGCTCACAAACGAAGAACTCGCTACAGGCGACGGACGCGGCGGCAATCCGCTTGGCTACTATCTGTATGAGAGGGACGAAGCCGATGACGGCCTGAACGTGCTCGCGAAGGTCGTCTCGGCAGACGCCGCAGTTCGGCTTTATCAGGCCTTGTCGGAAGTCAGGGGCGAGCAGGCCTAGGTCGCTCGTACCAGAACCACGTCCGCAAAACGAAGAACAGCCACAGGCCACTGGCGAGGGCGATAACAACCTTGTTGCGGTTGCCCTCCAGAACCAAAAACCAGAGCGCCCACACGGCGGGCGCAGAGAGAACAAGGCTGTAGAGCCGCGCCCATGACGGGCGAACCCATCGCCAGAGATCAGTTTTCGTCAACCTGGGGCTCCGAGGGCTTTCTGGGCTTAGCCACCTTCCGCACCTTGTCCTCGAAGGCGGCTTCGTCCTCGTCGCATTCTAGCTCGCGGGCAATCGCGCGAAACTTGTCAGCTTGACCGTTGGCGTGGTCATTATCGGCCATGGATCGCTACCTATTCTCCGACGAAGCGGGTGACTTCACTTTCAACCGGGAACCCAATGTAAGCCGGTTTTTCATCATCTGCACGGTTGCGACCGACTCCCTCGATCTTGGACCACGGCTGACTGCTCTTAGACACGACTTGCTGCGTGAAAAGCTCGATGTCGGGGATTGCTTTCATGCGACTACCGACAACCAGCCAGTGCGGGACCGCGTGTATCAGGTGCTCGCGGAAAGCGACTTTACATTTCAGGCGACGATCTGTGAAAAGTCAAAGGCACAGCCCCAAGTTCGGTCTAACAAAGCCAGGTTCTATAAGTATCCTTGGTACTACCACTTCAGATATGGGTTGGCTCCGCACCTAAAGGTGGACGATCGGTTGCTTGTTACCGCCGCGTCAATCGGCACTAAACGAGAGCGCCAAACTTACACTTCGGCGCTCAAAGACGTAGTAAACCAGAGCGCCCGACACGTTGATTGGGCAGTCGATTTTCGCCCGGCAATGGCCGATCCCTGCCTACAGGCGGCAGACTATTGCGCTTGGGCCGTTCAACGGAAATGGGAGCGGGGAGACACTCGGTCGTTGGATCTGATCCGCGACAAACTGAGCTACGAGTTTGAACTCTGGAGGCACGGCAAGAAGCACTACTATTAGGTGCGCGCGACCCGCCATATCGGCGATCTTGGCTATCATTCGAAACGCCCAGGGGCGTTTATCACCAAGCAAGGGCCGCGCGGCCCTATGTGCGCAGAATTACGCAAATTGTCAAGAGTCTCAATGACCTATGGATTGCGAGCTAGGCCTTTGAAATCCGACTCTTTTTTCTCTTGGTTCGCCATCGCGAGCGCACCTTCCGCTTAGGCGCTTGCGGCTTGGAGCCGGTGGTTAACTCCCCCTCGGTAAGTGAGCCGCTTGCCGACGACACCCAGCACGGCGCGCATGGCGCGCTCTTGATCTTCGCAGCCCGTCGCTGAGCGGTTCGAGTAGCGGAAGTCAAACTCTGCCAGATACCGCTGAAGGTGCTTCTCCGAGCAATGCTGGTAGATGCCCTTCATGCCGCGCTTGAAGATGCTGAAGTAGCCTTCGATGGTGTTGGTGGTGGTCACAACGTCGCCGTCGTAGCGGACGTATTCGTCGCGGCCATGATCGACGGTTTCGTGAGCGGCGAACTCGGTGCCGATCCGGCGGTAGTGCTGAGCCTGATCGGTGTTGAGAACCGACGCACGGTCGGCATGTGCCATGACTGCGACGATATCCTCTTTGCGCAGCGACGGGACGTGAACCGAGCGAGCGCGACCGCCACGTTCAACGAGGGTCACGATCTTGCGCATGTCGCCGGTGCCGCGACGCTGCTGCCAGCCCTTACCGCTGACAAAGATGGTGGCTTGGCGACCGAGGAAGGTTTCGTCCACTTCGAGGGTCATGCCCTCGCCGCCCATCGGGGTCATGGCGGTGTCGCGCATGGCCTCGCGGATGCGGTGACCAAGGAACCACGCGGTCTTGTAGGTAACCTCCAGGGTGCGCTCTAGCTGCTTGGCGCTGATGCCCTTCTTCGAGGAGCACATCAGATAAATCGCCTGAAGCCACTTATGCAGCGGCAGGTGGCTTTCCTCGAAGATGGTGCCGATGCGGACGGTGAACTGCGAACGACAAGCGCCGCACTTCTTCAGACCGTGACGGACGACACCTTCCGGGTTCTTCTTCGAGGGCTTCGACCGAACGGCCTTCAGGGCATAGGCCCGACCCACGACGCCGCAATGCGGGCACACCGGCTCGCCGTTCCAGATGATCCGCTCAACGAAAGCGAAGGCGGCGGCTTCATCGTGAAAGTAGGGCTTCGACAGGACGGACACGGGCAAATCTCCTTACCCGCTCACCCTACCAGAACCGATGGGTTTGTCAAATATACATACGCCTCCAGAAAAGAACAAATTGCCAACCGGAACAAACCGTGCACATAGTGCGGTTCATCGGGAGCGGGTCACGGCGATTGCGCCGAAGGCGGGCCTCTCCCTCCGGACTGATTTGGGAATCATGGCAAGGGAGAGTGGCAAGGTGGCATCGCAGGCGGCATTGAAACTGGTGGGCAAGGAAGACGGCGACAAGCAGCGCGCGCTGGAGGCGGCGATCGCCCAGATCGACCGCGCCTTCGGCAAGGGCTCGGTGATGAAGCTGGGCAAGGGCGGGGTGGCCGACATCATCCCCTCGGTCTCGACCGGATCGCTGGGGCTCGACATGGCGCTCGGCATCGGCGGCCTGCCGCGCGGGCGGGTGATCGAGGTGTTCGGGCCTGAATCGTCAGGCAAGACGACGCTGGCGCTCCACACCGTGGCCGAGATCCAGAAGTCGGGCGGCACCGCTGCCTTCGTCGACGCCGAACACGCGCTCGATCCCGGCTACGCCCAGAAGCTGGGCGTCAATCTGGATGACTTGCTGGTGTCCCAGCCCGACACGGGCGAACAGGCGCTGGAGATCGTCGACACCCTGGTCCGCTCGGGCGCCGTGGACATCGTTGTGGTCGACTCCGTCGCCGCGCTGACGCCCCGCGCCGAGATCGAGGGCGAGATGGGCGACAGCCTGCCGGGCCTTCAGGCGCGTCTGATGTCCCAGGCGCTGCGCAAGCTCACCGCCTCGATCAACAAGAGCCAGTGCATCGTGCTCTTCATCAACCAGATCCGTCACAAGATCGGGGTGATGTATGGCTCGCCCGAGACGACGACGGGCGGCAATGCGCTGAAGTTCTACGCCTCGGTCCGCCTCGACATCCGCCGCACCGGCGCGATCAAGGACCGCGACGAGGTCGTGGGCAACACGACCCGGGTCAAGGTGGTCAAGAACAAGGTCGCCCCGCCGTTCCGCGAGGTCATCTTCGACATCATGTATGGCGAAGGCATCTCCAAGCTGGGCGAGATCATCGACCTGGGCGTCAAGGCCGGAGTGATCGAGAAGTCAGGCAGCTGGTTCTCCTACGACTCGACCCGCATCGGTCAGGGTCGCGAGAATGTGCGCGCCTTCCTCAAGGCCAATCCGGACATCGCCGCCCAGATCGAAAAGGCCGTGCGCGATTCCTCCAACAAGATCGCCGAGGAACTGCTGGGCACGCCGGAGCCCGACGAAGGTCAGGACCTCGAAGGCTGACAGTCAAAATGTGCACGATGTGCACTCCATTTTTCGGAGTGCACATTTTCACCCGAACACTCCGCCCGGCTGGTCCTCGCGACCCGCCGCCGACCCCCGCGGGGATAGGGCCGGGAGGAGCCGCCCGTCCGGTTCGTCCGGACGGGCTTTTTCATGTCACATCAGATCAGTCTGCCTGACGGAGCAAAGCATCCGTCACCCGGCCGCACCCTCGCGCCCCTTCAGCCACCCCTGCAGCCGGGGCCGCACCCTCAGGAACGCCAGATACAGTCGCTCCATCGCCGCAAGAACCGCCCGGTTGCGCGCCATCAATCCGAGCGGCCTCAGCACCGGTATCGCCCGCCACATGGCCGCGAAGGCCTCGGCGCCGGACACCATCCGCCCGTCCTCGCGTGCATGGAACCGCGCCAGCAACTCGGCCCGATCGATCGGGCAGGCCGCCTCACCGCTCGCCACATCGACGAAGGCGATGGCACCTCGCCGGTCCAGCAGCCGCATCAGCGCGATCTCGATGCGGAAGGCGTGGTCGGGGGTGAAGCCCTCGAGGGTGCCGGTGATGCGCCCGACGCCGATGTCTTCGGTGATGGAGGAGCCCTCGGCCGTCATCTCGCCGCGCGTGAACCAGCTGTGGAGCGACGCCCCCGCCGGGTCGGCCAGCGCCACCTGGATGTCGGGGTTGCGCTTCTTCAGGAAGGTCCCGACGCCGGTCAGGGTCCCGCCCGAGCCGCCGACGGGGGGCAGTGTGGGATGCGGCCGGACTCACGCTGCTGACTGTCCAGGACGGGGTTGCAGACCAGCGCCCTGCCTGAAGGCGGCATCACCGCCAGGTCATCCCGGGGATTGAGTTCCGGGATGGAATCCGCCGACGATCACAATGTCGCCTGATCAATGCGTCACCAATCCCAGCGCACGATCTCGCATGAAGCGGCCTCGCCTGGCTGTGCGTCACGCGAGATTGGCCAGAGGCCTCACCATGTTGGCGAGGCCTTTCAACGTCACCAGTGGTCTGTCTCCATGAAAGTTCGTTCCCTGCATCAGGCTGGCGCGGAGGCCACCCCGGTCCCCGCCGCAACCCTGTCGGTTCCGGAACTGACTGTCATCTTGCCCACCTACAACGAGCGGGCGAATGTACCCCTGGTTGTGGCGGCGCTGCGCAGGGCGCTGGCCGGAATTGCCTTTGAGGTGGTCTTTGTCGATGACAATTCGCCCGATGGAACCGCCACGATAGCCCGCGAGATTGCCGCAACGGACCCGCGCGTGCGTGTCATCCGCCGGATCGGCCGACGTGGTCTGGCAGGTGCCTGTATCGAGGGCATGCTTTCGTCCTCAGCCCCGTTTGTCGCGGTAATGGATGCTGACCTGCAGCACGACGAGACCCTGCTGCCGAAGATGCTGGCCGCCCTGAAGGCGGGTGACCGGGATCTGGCTGTGGCGAGCCGCAGGACCGAAGGCGGGGCCATAGGCGAGGGCCTGTCGAGCATCCGTGCGGCCGGCTCGAACCTCGCCAATGCCCTGGCGCAGAGGCTGCTGAAGGTGACCCTGACCGACCCGATGAGCGGGTTCTTCATGCTGCGCCGTCCGATAGTCGATGAGCTGGCACCGAAGCTGTCGGTACAAGGCTTCAAGATCCTGCTCGACATCGTGGCGAGCGGCGAAGGCCGCTTGCGCATCGTCGAGTTTCCCTTTGTTTTCCGCGAGCGGCGCGAGGGCAGGAGCAAGCTCGATGCACTCGTGACGTTCGATTATCTGGGATTGCTGGTGTCCAAGTATTTCGGCGACCTTGTGTCGGTCCGCTTCCTGATGTTTGCGCTGGTCGGGGCCAGCGGCGTGCTGGTGCATCTGTTGGCGCTGCGTGGTTCCATGATCGGGCTTGGGCTTGATTTCAACGTAGCGCAGACGTTGGCGACGTTTGTCGCCATGACGACCAATTTTGCGCTCAACAACCGACTGACATATCGGGATCGCCGCCTCACCGGCCTTGCGATGCTCCGGGGTCTCCTGACGTTCTACGCGGTGTGCAGTGTCGGCGTCCTGGCCAATGTTGGTGTCGCCAACATGATCTACCAGAGCAAGCCGGTCTGGTGGCTGGCCGGTACGGCGGGTGCGGCCATGGGCGCAGTCTGGAACTACGCCGCCTCGTCGGTCCTCACCTGGCGCAAGCCATGAGCGGCCCGCGCGCTGGAATTGCCGCTCGGGACCACGGCGTCGATGAGCTGCCAGTTTGGCTCGCGCCGCGGTCGCTTCTGGTTCTCGTCGTGCTTCTGACCATGTTCCGCCTGTGGAGCGCGGCCAGTGCCGGCCTTGCCGAAGACGAAGCCTACTATCGACTGTGGGGCCTGTTCCCGGCCGGCGGCTACTATGACCATCCGCCGATGGTCGGCTGGTGGATCTGGCTCGGCCAGGCGATCGCTGGCGATACGGCGCTGGGCCTTCGGTTGGTGGGCGTGCTGTCGGTGGCAGTCGGATCGCTGGCGCTGTGGCGAACGGCGGATATCCTGTTTGACCGCAGGGTCGCCGGCCTTTCGGTACTGTTTCTCAATGCGACGCTGCTCGTCGGCGTCGGCGGGATCTTGATCACCCCGGATGCACCCTCGGTCCTGTTCTGGGGCCTGACACTTTGGGCCCTGGCGGAGTTGCAGGTTTCCGGGCGGGCCTACTGGTGGCTTGCCGTAGGCGCGTTCGCCGGTTGTGGCCTCCTGTCGAAGTATTCCGCTCTTTTTCTTGGTGCGGGCATCGTGCTTTGGCTGGTAGCCGTCCCTTCGGCGCGGCGCTGGTTTGTCTGCTGGCAATTGTGGCTCGGCGGTGCTCTGGCGATTGCCTTGTTCACCCCTGTACTTCTCTGGAACCACGCCTACGACTGGGCCTCGTTCTACAAGCAGTTCGGACGTGCCGGGCGGGTTGACGGCCTGAATTTCAAGTATGTATTCGAGTTCACTGGCGCTTTTTTCGGCCTGCTAAACCCGCTGATCGCTGTTTCCGCAGCCGCCGGGAGTGAGATGCTGATGCGGCGTGTGCGTCAGGCGGACGAGGTAGCCGGAATTCTGATTCTGACCTCGCTGCCGTTCCTCGCCTATCTCTTGATCCACTCTCTGCATTCCCGTGTAGAGGGCAACTGGCCGGCACCGCTGTTCCTGGTAGCCTGCGTCATGTCGGCAGTGTTCATCGGCGGCCAGACGCGCATGATCTGGCGCGGCGTTGCCGTTGGCGCGATCGTTTTCGGGCTTACGCTGGGAATTGTGGTGCAGCTTCACGCTGTCAATGCCTTTACCGGCAGGCTGGCCCGCCAGGATCCGACGTCACAGTTGCGTGGCTGGCCAGAAGTTGTCGGCGATATCGAACGGATTGCAGCGCGGGAAGGTGCAGCCTACGTGGCGACCACCAGCTATGGCATGACCGGCCAGCTTGCCTATGGCTTGCGCCAGAACGACCTACCCGTCATTCCGCTTACCGAACGTATCCGCTATGTGATGATGCCGGAGCCGGACCGGGAGCGGCTCGCGGCTACCGGCCTCTATGTCGCGGAGGCGCGGCGTGACGAACGGGTCAAGCTTGAAGCGCTTTATGGCAAGGTTGCGCCTGTGGCGACGCTGACCCGCAATGTCCTTGGAATGCCGCTCGAAAGCATCGCGGTCTACAGGGTATCGGGCCCATTGCGGAATCCCCTGGAGCCGATTGACCCGCAGACGTGGCTTTCCGGTACCCCTCCCTAGGCCGAAACCGGTTGAGCTGGATGCGGTCTAACCCGGCTCGGATTTCGGTCCGTTTTCATGCGGGAACCTGATTGACGGGATTGGCGGAGCCGTGAAGCGAACCACCTCAACCCATCAGGCTCCAGGAAGGTCAGCGCGGCACCTGTGCCTGACCTTGTCGAACTCGTTCTCGCGCCGGCACAGCGGGTAGTCACCATCGAACCAGACCTCGACCTTGCTCATGGCCGTCTCATACGTCGCGTGACCGGTTCCGGCCCTGCGACGGAACGGCCCGGTGACCTGGGCCGTTCTGACAGGCCACCCCCTGAGATCTGTCATGTCCCCCAGCGAACGCCCCGCCGCCGATGCCACCGATCCAGCCGAGCTGGAGGAACAGGCCCGCAGACTGGGCCGCGACATCGACGCCATGGATCGCCCCGACCGGGCCATCCTCCTGCCTTCAGACAAGGAACCCGAGGGCGTGGGACCAGTCACCGGCCCCGTGCCATGACCTCGTCGACGACGGTTCGGGCCAAGGTGATGCGTTCGGAACGGAAACCCTATATGAGGCGCGGTTTCCTATTCCTCCCGACGCGCGTCAGACGAACACCATGGCCAGCCTGAACGACATCCGCTCGACCTTCCTCAACTTCTTCGAGGCCGACGGACACCAGAAGATCCACTCCGCACCGCTGGTGCCCCAGAACGACCCGACGCTGATGTTCGTCAACGCGGGCATGGTGCCGTTTAAGGACTACTTCACCGGGGCCGCCAAGCCGCCGTCGCCGCGCGCCACCAGCTCGCAGAAGTGCGTCCGCGCCGGCGGCAAGCACAACGATCTGGACAACGTCGGCTATACGGCGCGCCACCTGACCTTCTTCGAGATGCTGGGCAACTTCAGCTTCGGCGACTACTTCAAGGAACACGCGATCGAGAGTGCCTGGACGCTGGTCACGCGCGACTTCGGCCTGGACCCCAAGCGCCTACTTGTCACCGTCTACATAGACGATGATGAGGCCGCCGCGATCTGGAAGAAGGTCACCGGCTTCTCCGACGACAAGATCATTCGTATCGCGGGCTCGGACAACTTCTGGGCCATGGGCGACAGCGGCCCCTGCGGCCCGTGCACCGAGATCTTCTGGGACTACGGCGACCATGTCCCCGGCGGCCCTCCGGGGTCTCCGGACGAGGACGGCGACCGCTATGTGGAGATCTGGAACAACGTCTTCATGCAGTTCGAGAAGGAGAACGACGAGATCGTTCGCAACCTTCCCAAACCCTCCGTCGACACCGGGATGGGGCTCGAACGCATCGCGAGCGTGCTTCAGGGCAAGAACTCGGTGTTCGACACCGACCTGTTCCAGACGCTGATCCAGGCTTCTGCCGAGGCGACCTCGACCGATCCGAACGGCGAGATGGCGCCCAGCCACCGGGTCATCGCCGACCACTTGCGGTCCTCGTCCTTCCTGATCGCGGACGGGGTCACGCCGTCCAATGAGGGCCGGGGCTATGTGCTTCGCCGGATCATGCGCCGGGCCATGCGCCACGCCCACCTGCTGGGAGCGACCGATCCCCTGATGCACCGCCTCGTGCCGACGCTCGTCGCTGAAATGGGCGAGGCCTATCCAGAACTGAAGCGTGCCCAGGCCTCTGTCGAGGACACGATGAAGCAGGAAGAGATCCGTTTCCGCACCACACTGGGTCGCGGCATGGGCCTGCTGGAGGACGCCACGCGCGATCTGGCACCGGGCGGCGTCATCCCCGGCCGGACGGCCTTCAGCCTTTATGACACCTACGGCTTCCCGCTGGACCTGACCCAGGACGAGGCGCGCCGTCGCGGCTTCACCGTCGACACGGACGGCTTCGACGCGGCGATGGAAGAGCAGAAGATCCGGGGCAAGGCCAACTGGAAGGGCTCGGGCCAGACGGCTTCGGCCGGCGAATGGCTGGCGCTCAAGGACCGGCTGGGGCCGACGGTCTTCACCGGCTACGATGCGGCGGACGGGGCGGGCGAAGTACTGGCCATCCTCAAGGACGGCGCCGCCGCCGATGCCGTCCGGGCGGGCGAGACCGCCGAAGTCCTGTTCGACCAGACCCCCTTCTACGGCGAAGGCGGCGGTCAGGCCGGCGACAAGGGCGAGGTCGAATGGCCGGGCGGTCGTGGTCGCATCCATGACGTACAGAAGCCCACCGGCGACCTCTACGCCCATACCCTCGAGGTCCTGGAAGGGGCCCTGTCCATCGGCGACCGCGCCAGCCTGCACGTCGACGCCGACGCCCGCCTGACGACCCGGGCCAACCACTCCGCCGCACACCTGGTGCACGCCGCGCTGAAGAACGTGCTGGGGGCCCACGTGGCCCAGAAGGGCCAGCTGGTCGACGCCGAGCGCATGCGCTTCGACTTCAGCCACAACGCCCCCGTGACCGAGGACGAACTGGCCCGCATCGAGGCCGAGGTGAACGCCATCATCCGCCAGAACATTCCGGCGGAGACCAAGCTGATGGCCCCGCAGGCCGCGATCGAGGCAGGGGCTGTCGCCCTGTTCGGCGAGAAGTACGGCGACGAGGTCCGCGTCCTGACGCTCGGCAAGTCGCTGGTCGACGACAAGGCCTATTCGGTCGAACTGTGCGGCGGCACCCACGTGGCCCGCACCGGCGACATCGCCCTGTTCAAGATCGTATCGGAGACCGGCATCGCCGCCGGCGTCCGCCGCGTCGAGGCCCTGACCGGAGAGGCCGCGCGCCTTTATCTGGAGGGCCAGGCCGGCATTGCCCGCAAACTGGCACAGGGCTTCAAGGTCCAGCCCGCCGACGTCCCCACCCGCGTGGATGCCCTGTCGACCAACGTCCGCAGCCTGGAGAAGCAGGTCGCTGACCTGAAGAAGCAGCTGGCGCTGGGCGGCGGCTCGGGCGGCAACGCCGCGCCGGAGGAGATCGGCGGCGTCAAGCTGATCGCCCGCGTTCTGGACGGCGTCGACGGCAAGGGCCTGCGCGGCGTGGCTGAGGAGTTCCGGACCCAGGTCGGCTCGGGCGTCGTCGCCCTGGTCGGCGTGTCCGACGGCAAGGCCGCCGTCACCGTGGCCGTGACCAGCGACATGACCGGCAAGGTCAATGCCGCCGACCTGGCCCGCGCCGCCGTTCTGGCGATGGGCGGACAGGGCGCCGGCGGCAAGCCGGACTTCGCCCAGGGCGGTGCCCCGGACGGATCGAAGGCCGAGGCGGGCTTGCAAGCGATTCGGGACGCTCTGGCGGGTTGACGCCACAGTCTCCTCCCTGTCGCGAAGCGATGGGGAGGTGGCAGCGAGCCCTTCGCGAGCTGACGGAGGGGTTTCTGCCGTCGCGAATACCCCTCCGTCTCCTCCGCTTCGCTTCGGATCCACCTCCTCATCGCTTCGCGACAGGGAGGAGACGAGCAGGATTGACCTCGCCCTACCGATCAGTCCCCATGCGGCCCTCGCTCAATGGGGGCCCCATGCACCGTCTCGCCTTCGCCGGCCTCGCCGCCGCGCTTCTTTGTTCGACCGCGCCTGCGGCCCTGGCCCAGTCCGCGACCGAGGCGGCCCAGCCCGCCGCCCATGCCGAGCTGGCAGCACTGCTGACCGACTATGAGGCTTATCTGAAGGCGCGCGACCCGATCAGCGCCGGACAGGAGGGCGACATCGCCGCCAAAGGGCGCCTGCCCGACATTTCGCGCGAGGCCGAACTGGCCCGCCAACCCGTGCTGGAATCGTTTCGCGTCCGCGCCCAGACGATCGCGACCGACGGCCTGTCCTCCGACGACCGCCTGAACCGGGACTTCCTGATCCTCGATCTGGACCGGTCCATCGAGGCGATCCGCCATGATTCGGGCCGCCTCGCCTTCGATTCCGAGGGAGGGCCGGGCCAGTCCGCCAGCTACATCGCCTCGGTCACGCGCATCACGACCGCGGCCGATGCCCAGGCCTGGCTGTCGCGACTTGCGGCTTTCCCTGCCTACTACGACGCCGCCCTCGCCAATGCTCGACGTGGGCTGGAGACCGGCTTCACACAGCCGACCTCCGTGGTCGAAAGCTTCCTCGTCTCCCTGCGCAACGAGGTGGCCTTCACCCGGGAGACCGACCCCCTTCTGAAGCCGACGGAGACGCGGCCGTCGTCGATTTCGGAAAGCGACTGGGAGCGGATCCAGGTCGCCGCCTGGGCCATCGTCAATGGCGAGATCGCTCCGCGCCGCCAGCAGTGGCTGCGGTTCGTCGAGACCGAATACCTGCCCGCCGCCCGTCCAGAGGTCGGCATCGGCTCGCGGCCCGGCGGGCGCGACTTCTATGCCTTCGAGGCGCGCCGCTACACCACCACCGACCTGACGCCGGACCAGATCCACCAGATCGGTCTGGACGAGGTCGCCCGCATCCGGGCCCGCATGGACACCGAGATGCGCGCCGTCGGCTGGACCGGCGACTTTGCGGGCTTCCTGAACCACCTGCGGACCGAGCCGCGCTTCTATGCGACCTCGCGCGAGGAGTTGCTGGAAAAAGCGTCAGAGATGGCCAAGCGCGCGGACGGGGGCATGCCGGCCCTGTTCCGCACCCTGCCGCGCCTGACCTACAACGTCCGGCCCGTGCCCGAGGCCATCGAGGCGACCTACACCACCGGCCGCTACAACGGCGGCTCGCTCGCCGACGGAGTGCCCGGCGGCTACATCGTCAACACCGGCCGGCTGGACCAGCGGCCGCTCTATGAGCTGCCGGCCCTGACTCTGCACGAGGCGGTTCCCGGGCATCACCTGCAGATCGCCCTGCAACAGGAGGCGGCCCAGGGCCCCTACTTCCGTCGTACCGTCGATGTCACCGCCTTCACCGAGGGCTGGGGCCTGTATGCCGAGTTCCTGGGCGAGGAGATGGGCTTCTATCGCACGCCGGAGGAACGCTTCGGCCGCCTGTCCTACGAGATGTGGCGGGCGTGTCGTCTGGTGGCCGATACCGGCATGCACTGGATGGGCTGGACGGTGGATCAGGCGCGTCGCTGCTTCGCCGAGAACTCCGCGCTCGCCCCGCACAACATCGAGACCGAGCTGCAGCGCTATGTCGGCTGGCCGGGCCAGGCCCTGGCCTACAAGATCGGCGAGATCCGTCTGCGGGCCATCCGCACCCGGGCGGAACAGGCGCTGGGCGACCGGTTCAACGTGCGGGACTTCCACGACGCCCTGCTGGTCGACGGCCCGCTTCCGCTCGGCCTGCTGGACCAGCGCATGGAGGCGTGGGTGGCGGCACAGTAGTCGTCTGTCTCCTCCCCATGCTTCGAATGGGGAGGTGGCTCCGGAGCGAAGCGACGGAGACGGAGGGGTTTTGGCCGCAAGCGGCCCCCTCCACCTGCTCGCAAGGGCTCGCATCCACCTCCCCGGCGCCCAAGCGGGCGACAGGGAGGAGACTAGGTCTCCGGCAACTCGACGCCCGCCAGCTTCCAGCCGAACAGACCATCGCGCCTGAGCAACAGCTTCAGCGGCTCCCCGGGCCGGTCCGGGTCGGTGAGGGTGAGCACGAAGGTGTTCAGGTCGCGATAGGCATAGCCCTGACGGATGTCGCTCTGCTCCGACGCGGGTTCTTCCGGCGTGACCGCATCCGTCGGATCCGGGGCCTTGGCCGTCTCCACCATGGCCGCCACGGCCTGGGGCGTGACCAGCAGGTCCACGGCCCCATCGATCAGCATGGGCCCGAACAGCATGCCCAGACCGGCGAGCGCGCTGTCGTCGGTCCGCTCGTCCTCACGCATTTCGGCCATCAGGCGGCCGGTCAGCTGTTCCTTGACGCTCTCGCGAAAGGCCGGGAAGTCGACCAGCCGCTCCAGCGCCGCCTCGTCGCCGGTCTCGGCGGCTCGCACCAGAGCACGGACCGTCAGGATCGGCATGGCCAGATAGGCGGCCGCAACCGCGACGACCGACAGGACAAGAAGGCCGCGAACCCAGCCCTTCATTTCGTCACTCCACGGACAGGGACCTGCGGCGGCGCGGCGGGCGTCGCGCCATCCGGCAGGCCGATGTGGACCAGCTTCCACTCGAACGGCCCGCGCCGCTCGAAGGTGAAGATCGTCTCCGATCCGCCCTCGTCTGTCACGGCCAGACGCGCGACGTTGATGCCCCAGTACTTCGGACTGGGCATGGGCGCAGGCTCGCTGTCCTCGGGCATCGTCGCCGCCGACTGGACGATGGCGTAGCGCCCCTGTCCGCGCATCAGGCCGTCCAGGGCATCGGGCGTCAGAAAGGCGTCCGGATCGGGCCCGACCACGGGCGCGACCGCTTCGAACTGTCGCCGTACCGCGCCGATGGGGTCTTCCATGAAGGAGGGCGCGGGCGTCAGGGCCTCGGCCCGCCCCGACAGCTGGGGCCGCAGCGAGGTTCGCACCGCACCATAGTCAATCAGCCGCTGCAGCCCCGCCACATCATCGGCCTGGGCCGCTGAGCGGATGCCGAAGAAGGCGACAGCGGGTGCGAGAAAGAAGCTTGCCACGGCACCCACGAGCGCCAGAAGCAGCAGATTTCCGATGATCCGTTTCACGCGGTGGTCTCCCCTCCTCCGGTGCGACCTGCATCATGCACGGACCGGAGCAGGGCTCAAACGAAACCCCGCCGGAGAAGCTCCGGCGGGGTCCGAAAGTTTCGATCGACGTTCGATCAGCCGACGTTGGGCAGTTCCTTCCTCAGGTTCTCTGCCACCTTGTCGAGGAAGCCTTCCGTCGAGAGCCAGCTCTGCTGATCGCCGACCAGAAGCGCCAGATCCTTGGTCATGTGACCGGCCTCGACGGTCTCGACCACCACCCGCTCCAGGGTGTCGGCGAAGACGTCCAGCTCGGTGTTGCCGTCCAGCTTGGCGCGGTGCTTGAAGCCGCGCGTCCAGGCGAAGATCGAGGCGATGGAGTTGGTCGAGGTGGCCTCGCCCTTCTGGTGCTGGCGATAGTGGCGGGTCACGGTGCCGTGGGCGGCCTCGGTCTCCAGCACCTTGCCGTCCGGCGTCATCAGGACCGAGGTCATCAGACCCAGCGAGCCGAACCCTTGAGCCACCACGTCGGACTGCACGTCGCCGTCGTAGTTCTTGCACGCCCAGACGAAGCCGCCCGACCACTTGATGGCCGCGGCCACCATGTCGTCGATCAGGCGGTGCTCATAGGTCAGGCCGGCCGCCTTGAACTGGTCGGCGTATTCGGCGTCGAACACCTCCTGGAAGATGTCCTTGAAGCGGCCGTCATAGGCTTTCAGGATCGTGTTCTTGGTCGACAGATAGACCGGATAGCGGCGCGCCAGGCCGTAGCCGAACGAGGCGCGGGCAAAGTCGCGGATCGAATCATCCAGGTTGTACATGCCCATGGCGACACCCGCCGACGGGGCCTTGAACACCTCGTGCTCGATCACCTGGCCGTCGTCGCCGACGAACTTGATGGTCAGGGTACCGGGGCCCGGCATCAGGAAGTCGGTGGCCTTGTACTGGTCGCCGAACGCATGACGGCCGACGACGATCGGCTGGGTCCAGCCGGGCACCAGGCGCGGCACATTCCGGCAGATGATCGGTTCGCGGAAGACGACGCCGCCCAGGATGTTGCGGATGGTGCCGTTCGGCGACTTCCACATCTTCTTGAGGCCGAACTCCTTCACCCGGGCCTCGTCCGGGGTGATGGTGGCGCACTTCACGCCGACGCCGTGCTTCTGGATGGCGTGGGCCGCGTCGATCGTCACCTGGTCGTCGGTGGCGTCGCGGTGCTCCATGCCCAGGTCGTAGTAGTCGAGCTCCAGATCCAGGAACGGGAAGACCAGCTTGTCCTTGATCATCTGCCAGATGATGCGGGTCATCTCGTCGCCGTCGATGTCCACGATGGGGTTGGCGACCTTGATCTTGGCCATGCGGCACTCGTCCTGTTCAGCAATGCTCGGGAAGTGGCGGGGGTATAGCGAGCGCACGCGCGGGAGGCAAAGGGTCGCGGGACCTCAACGGCTGACGGACGACAGGATCACGCTGCTCAACATCAGGCGTCAGCGTATCCTTGCCCCGACCCGGGTCAGGCGAAGGCCGCCCGGACCCGACGATCCAATACCGTCAACGGCATGCGTCCGCCGTCCAGAACTGCCGAATGGAACCGCTTGAGGTCGAAGCCGGGACGGCTGCGCATCTCTTCGCGCAATGACGTGATCGCGATCTCGCCCATCTTGTAGGAGCAGGCCTGTCCGGGGGCGGAGCAGTAGCGGTCGATCTCGGGCTCGTTCGGATCGCCGACGTTCTCGGCCATGTAGCGGATCGCCTGTTCGCGGCTCCAGCCTTTAGCGTGCAGGCCGGTGTCGACCACCAGGCGGCACGCCCGGAACAGGAAGCTCTCAAGATAGCCGATCCGCCCGAAAGGATCGTCGGCATAGAAGCCCATCTCGTCGGCCAGACGCTCGGCATACAGGGCCCAACCCTCGCCATAGGCCGAAAAGCCGACCGTCTTTCGGTACAGCGGCAGATCGCCGGACTGAAGCGCCAGCGCGCCCTCGAACAGATGCCCCGGCGCAGCCTCGTGGTAGGTCAGGGTCTTCAGCGTCCAGCGCGGCCAGTCCGCGGTGTCCTTCAGGTTGATGAAGTAGATGCCGGGCCGCGACCCATCCAGGCTGCCGCCCTGGGCATAGCCGCCCGGCGCCCCCGCCTCGATCGCCGGCGGCACGCGCTGGACCAGGAACTCGCTGGCCGGCACCCGGGCGAAGACCTCTGGCATGCGGTCGCGGATGCGGTTCATCTCCAGATTGACGAACGCCAGCAGTCCGGCGCGGCCTTCATCCGTGTTCGGCCAGACGAAGCGCGGCTCGACCCGCAGCGCCGCCATCCGTTCCGCGACCGAGCCCTGGCTATAGCCCTCGGCCTTGAGCAGGGCATCGGCCTGGCTCTGGATCTCGGCGACCTGCTCCAGGCCCAGCCGGTGGATCTCGTCAGCGGTGGAGGCGGTCGTCGTATAGGCCTTCAGGTTCAGGGCGTAGTAGGCCGGGCCGTCGGGCAGGCGGCCGATCCCGGCGTCGTGGGTGGCCACCGCCCGCTGACGGCGCATCTCGTCGATCTGGCGATCCAGCGCCTGACGCACCGGACCGTCGACCAGAGCTGTGGCCCGCGCCACGTGATCGCCGGTCAGCCCGGCCTCGCCCATGCGACGCGCCAGACTGCGCACCATGGCCTGATCCGCGCCCGGCTGGTCACGCAGCGCGGTCAGTTGCTGGATGGTCTTGTCGATGATGAAGTCCGGCGCGACGACACCCAGACCCGCGTGGTGGCGGCTCCGTTCGGTGTCCCCGTCCAGCGCCGCCGGGAACTGGCTCAGCCGCTCGATGAAGGCGTCGGCATCCGAAGCCGTCCGGACCGGATGGGTCGTGTCCAGATAGCTCGGGACGGTGACGTAGGAGCCGTTGATCTGGCTGACGACATAGGGCGTGCGCCGCCAGCTGTCGGCGGTGTGCCAGGCGAACTGCGCCGCCTCCGCCGCCACCTCGCGCTGGAACCGCAGGATGTCGTAGCTGAGCCTTGCCTCGGCCGAGAGGGCGTCGGCATTGATGGTCGACAGTTCCGCCAGGCGCAGCCTGGCACGCCGCCGATCGACCTCGGCCCCCGCCAGCGAGCGGTCATCCAGCCTGGCCCGTAGTCCTGCACGATCACCGACGTCGAGGCCCAGCGACGTCGCCCCCTGGGGCCCCTTGTCGAGATCCTCCTCGAACTGGCGCGACAGCAGGGAGTCCAGACGGACGTCCTCAGTGACCTGCGCGAAGGCCGCATGAGGCAGGGCGGCGAGGCCCGCCCCGGCGGCGGCCGAGGCGAGGAGGCGGCGGCGATCGATCATGGCTGTTCCTCCGTCCAGATCAGGCGGCCTGCGCCGCCGTCCATTCCGTCATCACCCGCTCCAGCACCGTCAGCGGCACGCCGCCGGTGTTCATGCCCGCGTCGTGGAAGGCGCGGATGTCGAAGCGGTCACCGAGCGCCGCCTGGGCATTGGCGCGCAGCTCGACCCACTTGGTGTGGCCCAGCTTGTAGGAGCAGGCCTGACCCGGCCAGACGCAGTAGCGCTCGATCTCGGTCGTCACCGCGCTCTCGGCGTCACCCAGCGCATCGACCATGAAGCGGATGGCCTGCTCGCGGCTCCAGCGCTTGGCGTGCATGCCGCTGTCGACCACCAGACGGGTCGCGCGGAACATGAGGGACTGCAGATAGCCGATCTGTCCGATGGGATCGTTCTCGTACATGCCGATTTCGTCCGCCAGCTGTTCGGCATAGAGCGCCCAACCCTCCGAATAGGCCGAAAAGCCCAGCACCTTCATCAAGAGCGGCACATTCGTCCGCTCCTGGGCGAGCGCGATCTGGTGGTGATGGCCCGGCACCGCCTCATGATAGGTCAGGGTCGGAAGCTGGAACTTGGGCCACTCCGCCGTGTCGCGCAGGTTGATGTAGTAGGCGCCCGGCCGCGACCCATCCAGCGACGGGGCATTGTAGTAGCCGCCCGGCGCTCCCGCCTCGATGGCCACGGGGACCCGCCGGATCTCGCAGCCCGACTGAGGCAGCCGTCCGAAGTATTGCGGCATGCGCCGACGCACTTCTTCGGTCTGGGTGTTGAGGTCGCGCAGCAGCTGCTCCTTGGCCTCGTCGGTGTTCGGATACAGGTACTGGGGGTCGTCCCCGAGCGCGGCGATGCGCGCGCCCACCGACCCCTGGGTCAGGCCTTGCGCCCTCAGCAGGACGTCGGCCCGCGCCGACAGTTCCGCCAGCTGCTCCATGCCGATCTCATGGATCTCGTCGCCCGAGAGATTGGTCGTGGTGTAGCTCTGGATGCCATAGCGATAGAAGGCTTCCCCGTTCGGCAGACGCCAGACGCCAGCGTCGTGCGTCGCCCCGGCCTGGACAGCCCGGAGCGCGTCGGCCTGACGGCTGAGCGCCGGAAAGACCGCGTCGTTGACGATGGCCTCGGCGCGCGATCCCCACTCGCCGGGGATCGACTTCTCGCCTGTGCGGCGCACCACCGACTGGACCAGCGTCGTTCCCGTCGCTCCGTTGGCCATCAGGGTCTGCATCTGCGCCAGGGTCTTGGCGATCACGAAGTCGGGCGGCACCGCCCCGGCCGCGAAATCCAGCCCCATCCGCTCGGTTTCCTGATCCAGCGCCGTGGCGAAGGCCGACACCCGGCTGAGATAGGCCTCGGCGTCCTCGGCAGTGTCGATCGAATGGACGCTGTCCAGGAAGTCCGGCACCGACTGATAGGCCCCGGTCAGCTGGCTGACCGTATAGGGCGAGGGTCCGAACCCGCCGCCGCCATAGGGGAAGTCGTAGCCGCTGACGGCGGTGTCGCCGAAGTATTCGAGCGAATCGTACCAGACCGCCTCCTCGGCGTTCAGCCCGGCGCGGTCGACGGCCTTAAGCTCCGTCATTTGCCCACGGAAGGTCTCGCGGTCGGCCAGGACCTTGGCCTGGGAGCGATCATCCAGCCGCGCCTTCATCGGGGCGTTCGGCCCGCGGTCGAAGCCCAGCTGGGTCAGCAGCTCGGGCGAGGTCATCAGGGTCTCGGCGACGATCTTGTCCATCACCGCCCGCAACTGGGCTCCGGCCCCGGCCTGTGCGGGCGCGGCGATCGCCTGGCTGGCGGCGGCGAGACCCGCGCCCGCGGCGGCGGACAGAAGAAGGCGGCGGCGATCGATCATGACGGGTCTCCGAAAACAGGTTGGCCGCATTGGCCACCAAGTCCGCGCGCGGAGCAAGACGAAGCTTCTCCCTCCCCTTCATGGGGAGGGTGGTCGGAGCGTAGCGGAGACCGGGTGGGGGGCGGCCAGGCGACCCACATGCAATGGCGGCGTTTGGATCACCGGCCGCCACCACCCGATCGCTGCGCGATCTGCCTTTTCCCAGGCTCTCCTCGGGCCTAAGAAGCCGCCCATGACCGCCCATGTCGCTCCGCCTCTTGTCCCGCTCACCCTGACGCAGGATTGGGACGCGCTCGATCACGGCAAGTTCGCCGATGAGCCGACCCTGGTGCGCGGCCTGCTGGCCTCCCTGCCGCTCGACGCCGTCGCTCGCCCCGCCGTGGTCGCCGAGGCCGTCGCCCTTGTCGAGCACGCGCGCCGCAGCCAGAAGAAACAGGGCGTGGTCGAGAGCTTCCTGCAGGAGTTCTCGCTGGGCACCCGCGAAGGCCTGGCCCTGATGTGCCTTGCCGAGGCCCTGCTCCGCACGCCGGACGAGGAAACGCGCGACAGGCTGATCGCCGAAAAGATCGGCTCGGCGGATTGGGCCAGCCACCTCGGCCAGTCCGATAGCCTGTTCGTCAATGCCTCGACCTGGGGCCTGATGCTGACGGGCAAGCTGGTCGACGCCGACGATCAGGCCAAGTCCGACCTGCCGGGCTTTCTCAAGCGCATCGCCGGTCGCCTGGGCGAGCCAGTCATCCGCCAGGCCGTGGCGACGGCGGTCAAGATCATGGGCGAGCAGTTCGTGGTCGGCCGCACCATCGAGGCGGCCCTGAAGCGCGCCGACCGCGAGGGCTGGCTCTGCTCCTTCGACATGCTGGGCGAAGGGGCCCGCACGGACGCCGACGCCGTCCGCTACGAGCGCATCTACGCCGAGGCCATCACCGCCGTCGGTAAGACGGCGAAGGGTCAGGGCCCGGAAAGCGGCCATGGCGTCTCGGTCAAGCTGTCGGCCCTGTCGCCCCGCTATGAGGCGACGCAGGAAGCCCGCGTGTGGGATGAGCTCTATCCCCGGGTTCTGCGGCTGGCGAAGATCGCGGCCGACGCCGACATCAACTTCACCATGGACGCGGAAGAGGCCGACCGCCTGGCCCTGTCGCTGAAGCTGCTGGACCGGCTGGCGCACGAGCCGTCGCTCGGCGACTGGAAAGGGCTGGGCCTCGCCGTTCAGGCCTATCAGAAGCGCGGGCCAGAGGTCATCGCCCGCGTCGCCGAACTGGCCCGCGCGTCCGGCCGCCGCCTGATGGTGCGGCTGGTCAAGGGCGCCTACTGGGACACCGAGATCAAGCGCGCCCAGGTGTTCGGTCGCACCGACTACCCCGTCTTCACGACCAAGGCGGCGACGGACCTGAACTACCTCTTCTGCGCGCGGGCCATGATCGACGCGGCCCCGCACCTCTATTCCCAGTTCGCCACCCACAACGCCCATTCGCTGGCCGCCGTCCACCGCATGGCCCGCGACAAGGGGGTCAAGATCGAATTCCAGCGCCTGCACGGCATGGGCGAGGCCCTCTATGACGCCGCGTTCGAGACGTTCGGCACCGTCACCGTGCGCGCCTATGCTCCCGTCGGCGGGCACGAGGACCTGCTGCCCTATCTGGTCCGTCGTCTGCTGGAGAACGGGGCCAACTCCTCTTTCGTCCACGCCCTGCTGGACGAGCGGGTGCCGGCTTCCGCCGTCGCCGCCGACCCCATCGCGAGCGTCGAGGCACACCCCGACCGCCACGCCAAGATCCCCACGCCCAAGGATATGTACATGGATCGCCAGAACTCGCTCGGCCGCGACTATTCCCAGAAGGCCGATCGTGAGCGCCATGCGGCGACTTTGGCCAAGGTCGATGCCGAGAAGCTGACCAGCGGCCCCCTGATCGGCGGCAAGCTGCTCTCGGGAACCAACCCCCAGGCCGTGACCAACCCCTTCGACACGACCCAGGTCCTGGGCCACGTGTCGGAAGCCACCGAGGCCGACCTCGCCGCCGCCGTCGAGGCCGCCGCGCGCGCCCAGGTGGCGTGGGATCGCAAGGGCGGCGCGGGTCGCGCGCCCGTCCTGCGCGCCATGGCCGATGCGCTGGAGGCCGACCTCGATCGCCTCGTCGCCCTGCTCAGCCGCGAGGCCGGCAAGACGCTGAACGACGGCGTCGCCGAGGTGCGCGAGGCCGCCGACTTCTGCCGCTACTACGCCATGCTTGCCGAGCGCGACTTTGGTGGTCCCCAGCCGCTGAAGGGCCCGGTCGGAGAGATCAACCAGCTGGTCCTGCACGGCCGTGGCGTGTTCGCCTGCATTTCGCCGTGGAACTTCCCGCTCGCCATCTTCACAGGCCAGATTGCCGCCGCGCTTGCTGCCGGCAACGCGGTGCTCGCCAAGCCCGCCGAACAGACGCCCCTGATCGCGGCCGAAGCCGTGCGGCTCTGCATCAAGGCCGGGCTCGATCCCGACCTGCTGGCGCTGGTCCCCGGTCGCGGCGAGACGGTGGGCGCGAAGCTCGTCGCCCATGCGGGCATCGACGGCGTGGCCTTCACCGGCGGCACGGATACGGCGACGGCCATCAACCGGTCCCTCGCCAACCGGCCCGGCCCGATCATCCCCTTCATCGCCGAGACGGGCGGCCTGAACGGCATGTTCGTGGACACCACCGCCCTGAAGGAACAGGTGATCGACGACGTCATCCTGTCGGCCTTCGGCTCGTCGGGTCAGCGCTGCTCGGCGCTGCGGTTGCTCTATGTGCCGCACGACGCCGCCGAAGCCCTGATCGAGGGGCTGAAGGGCGCGCTGGCGGCGCAGGTTCTGGGCGACCCGTCTGATCCCTCCACCGACATTGGCCCGGTCATCGACGCCGACGCCAAGGCCATGCTGGAGGCGCATCTGAAGCGCCTGGAAGGCGACGCGAAAATCATCGCCCGCGCCGCCCTGCCGGCTGGCGTCAACAAGGGACATCTCTTTGCCCCGACCATCGCCGAGGTGCCGACGCCGGATTATCTGGAGCGCGAGGTGTTCGGGCCGATCCTGCACGTCTGCCGCTATGAGCCCTCGAAACTGAAGGAGACGGCGTCGAAGCTGGCCGCGCGCGGCTATGGCCTGACGCTGGGCGTCCACTCCCGCATCGAGGCCTTCGCCGAGGAGGTCGCGCGGCTGGTTCCGGCCGGCAATGTCTACATCAACCGCTCAATCATCGGCGCAGTCGTCGGCGTCCAGCCCTTCGGCGGCGAGGGCCTGTCCGGCACCGGCCCCAAGGCGGGCGGCCCCTACAGCCTGATCCGCTACGCCGCTGAAAAGGCCATCTCCAACAACATCTCCGCCCAGGGCGGCGACCCCGCCCTGCTCAATCTCTGACCCCGTCCGCGCAGGAGGCCCCAGGGCCGTCGTGACCGACCTCCGCGATCTCCTGCGCTCCAAGGCCGCCGAGCTCGGCTTCGACGTCTGCCGGTTCGCGTCGGCGTCGGAGCCCTGGTCGGCGGGCGAACGCCTGCGCCGCTTTGTCGAGGCCGGCCGTCACGGCGAGATGGGCTGGATGGAGACGACACTGGATCGCCGCAGCCATCCAACCGCCATGTGGGAGGGGGCGAGGACCGCCATCGTGCTCGGCATGAACTACGGCCCGCCCGCGGACCCCCTGGCCGAGATGGACGACCGTTCGGCGGGCTACATCTCGGTCTATGCCCGGGGCGACGACTACCACGAGGTCATCAAGGGGCGGCTGAAGACGCTGGCGGGACAGCTGGCCGCGCGTCTCGGCGCCGAGGTGAAGGTCTTCGTCGATACCGCCCCCCTGATGGAAAAGCCCCTGGCCCAGCGGGCGGGGCTGGGCTGGCAGGGCAAGCACACCAACCTGCTGAGTCGCGAGCATGGAAACTGGCTGTTCCTCGGCGTCATCCTGACGGCCGCCGAGATCGAAGCCGACCCGCCAGAGACCGAGCACTGCGGCACCTGCACGGCCTGCCTGGAGGTCTGCCCGACGCAGGCCTTCCCCGCGCCGTTCCAACTGGATGCCCGGCGCTGCCTGTCCTACCTGACCATCGAACACGCCGGGCCCTGGCCGGTCGAGTTCCGGGTCGCGACCGGGTCGCGCATCTATGGCTGCGACGACTGCCTGGCCGTCTGCCCCTGGAACAAGTTCGCTGAAGCGTCCCGCGAAGCCCGGCTGACCGCCCGCGACGCCCTGGTCTCACCGCGCCTCTCTGATCTCGTGGCTCTGGACGACGCGGCCTTCCGCGCCCTGTTCGCCAAAAGCCCGATCAAGCGCATCGGCAGGGACCGGTTCGTGCGCAACGTGCTCTACGCGATCGGCAACAGCGGCGACCCAGCCCTGATCGACAGCGCGAAGGACCGGCTCGCCGACGCCTCTCCGCTGGTCCGGGGCGCGGCCGTTTGGGCGCTGTCACGGCTGATGGAGGTCGACGGGTTCGCCGCAATGCGGTCGCAGCACGAGCCGGTGGAATCAGACCCAGACGTCAAGTCGGAGTGGCAGTCCTAATCTCCCTCCCCTGAAGGGGAGGGAGAGTGCAAGGCTAGCCCGCCGCCACGCCTACGCCGCGCCCGCCGCCCGGCACCGGAGCGACGTCCAGCAGCTTGATGCGGAACACCAACACGGAGTTCGGCGGGATGTCCGCCCCCTGCCCTTGTTCGCCATAACCCAGCGCCGGCGGGACGTAGAGGATCCACTCGTCACCGACCTTCATGCGCTGCAGCGCCTCGGTCCAGCCGGGCACGACCTGTTCGGCCGTCGTCACATAGGGCTGTCCCCGGCTGAACGAACTGTCGAACACGGTGCCGTCGGTCAGGGACCCCTCGTAATCGACCCGCACCAGATCGTTGCGGTCCGGGCTAGCGGCCCCGGCGGGCGCAGACTGGACCACCTTGTACTGCAGGCCGCTCTCGGTGGTCTGGACGCCCTCGGCCTTGGCGTTGGAGTCCATGAAGAAGGCGGCTGCCCGGGCATTGGCCTCAACATCGACAGCCGGACCACCCGCCCCGCAGGCCGCCAGACCCAGGGTCGCGACCGTCGCCATACTAGCCCATCCGAAGCGCATAGCCCTTGTCCTTCAATGCCTGTCCGATTTCGTCAGCGTGGGCGCTATCGCGCGTTTCGACCATGATGTCGAACTCCGCGCCCTTGGCCGGAACGTCAAGCGCCAGCCGGTTGTGGACGACGTCGATGATGTTTCCGCCCAGCCCGCCGATCACCGCCGCCATGGCCGACAACATGCCCGGCCGGTCGTCGCCCAGGATGCGATAGACGATCAGCCGCCGCTCCCGCACCATCTCGCGGTTCAGCACCACCGCCAGCATGCGCGCATCGATGTTGCCGCCACACAGGACGATGCCGACCTTCCTGCCCCGGAAACGCTCCGGATAGCGCAGCAGGGCCGCCAGCCCACCGGCCCCGGCACCCTCGGCCACCGTCTTTTCCAGGGTGGCAAAGAAGGCCACCGCCTTTTCGAAGTCCGGCTCATCACAGACCAGGACGTCGTCGACCAGGGGGTCGGCAAGGGCGAACGGGATGTCGCCGACAGCCTTGATGGCGATGCCCTCGGCGATGGTGGCCCCGCCGCACTTTGGCGTCTCGCCCCGGCGACGGGCGGTGAAGGACGGATACATGGCCGCCTCCACGCCATAGATCTCGATGCCCGGCTTCATCGCCTTGGCGGCGATGGCGCAGCCCGCGATCAGGCCCCCTCCGCCGATCGGGATGATCAGGGCGTCCAGCTCCGGCGCATCCTCCAGGAACTCGATCGCGCAGACGCCCTGTCCGGTGACGATGCCCTCGTCGTCGAAGGCCGAAATGAAGACAAAGCCCTGCTCGTCCCTCAGCCGATGGGCCTCGGCGGTAGAGCCGGTGAAGTCGGTGCCTTCGATCACCACTGTCGCCCCATGGCTGCGGGTGCCGTCGATCTTGGTGAAGGGCGTGCCCTCGGGCATGACGATGGTGACGGGGATCCCGAGCCGACCACCGTGATAGGCGAGGGCCTGGGCGTGATTGCCTGCACTTGCCGCCACCACCCCGCGGCGGCGTTCCTCCGGCGACAGGGACAGGAGGCGGTTCAGGGCGCCGCGCTCCTTGAAGCTGCCCGTGAAATGCAGGTTGTCGTATTTCACCCAGACTTCGGCCCCGGTCAGCTGGGACAGACGGCGCGAATGGCGCACGGGGGTACGGTCGACCTGTCCCGCGATGCGCGCCTGTGCCGCCTGGATGTCGGAAAACACGACTGTCATGAGGGTCCTGTAGCCTTCCTCGAGGTCCGGTTCGCCTCGCGTCCGGCCGTCATCTGATCCGGCCTTGTGGCGCCCGCCACGACCGGTCGCAACCTTGACCTTACGCCCGCGTTGGGCGTCATGTGGGGTCGCCTGTGAAGCGAACCCGAGTATCCTTTCCAGAGAGCGTCATGTCTGTTCGTACCGCCCTTCTCTCCCTTACCGCTGTCGCCGCCCTGGCCGCCTGCGCGCCCACGCCGGGACCGGGCATGATCAGCGGCCCGGCCTCCTTTGTCCCCGCTGACTTTGAATGGTCTGCCCAGACCGGCGCTGCCGCCATCGAGGGCCGTATCGCTTTCCGTCTCGACGGCCAGGCCTTCGCCTGCACGGGCTCGGTCGGCCTGACGCCGGACACCCCCTACACGCGCCAGCGCTTCCAGACGCTGTACGGCTCAACCGAAAGCGCCGCCCTGCCGGAGGCCGTGGTCCGCGCCCGCACCGTGGCGGATCCCAATGCCGACTACCGCTCCTTTGTCCGCTCAACGACCTGCCAGGACGGCCGCTTCCGCTTCGAGGGACTTCCGGACGGCGGCTGGTTCGTCATCGCCCCGGTCAGCGCGGGCGGCGACCGCACGGTCCTGATGCGCTACGTCCGGACCCGGCAGGGCACGACCGCGACCCTGACACTGTAGAGAGCCAACCGCAGGCTCTGGCCTGCATCCTTCGAGGCGCCCACCATGCAAGCTGTCGCCGCCGCCCTGATCGCAACCGTCCTGATCGCCGCCCCGGCGGCCGCCCAGCAAGGGCGAGGATATGACCCGGCCGCCCAGGGCTCTCGAACCTGGTCCAGCCATGGCAGCGGGTGGGGCTACAACGGCCAGGCAGACCGACCGGGCGACTACCGCTGCGACGCTTACTGGGACCGGGGTCGTGACGATTGCGACGCCTCCTGGCGCGACCAGCGGCCGTATGTGCGTCAACACAGCTCCGGCCGGGGCCGTCATGGCCATTCCGGCGGTGGGTATGTCTATCAGCCCTACAATCAGGGGACCCAGTACTGGGGTGCCTACGGCCGACCCGATCAGGTCTATCCCGGCCATGGCTATGGGGGACAGGTCGGCCATCCGGGGGCCGGCTGGCGTGACCCGAACCGCACCGCCTGGTGCGCGGCGACGTATCGCTCCTACGACCCGGTCAGCGGGTACTATCGCGCCTATTCAGGGCGTCTGGTGTTCTGCGGCTAGGCCGTAACGCCGGTCGTCCGATCACGGATTCGCGCCCTAACGCCGTTCGCCATCTTTCGGCCGCGCCCACCGCGCTTGTCGGGCCTGTCCATTCGGACGGCCAGTCTCGGGGAGCGCGTTCATGTCCCAGCACAACATCGTCGGTTCGGAAGCCTTCAACCGCACGCCGCCGCTCATGATCCGCCAGGTGCGGACCGGAACCATGCGTCGGCGCAAGGCCCGGGCCGTGTTGATCTTCGCCGCCGGCGCGGGCGTGACCGCCATTGGCGGGGTCATTACCCTGGCTGCCATGATGGGACCGGGCCTGCCCGTCTAGGGCGTCAGGGCCGCCGCTCGAAGATCGTCTCGAACCCGCCCCACATCATGCGCTTGCCGTCGAACGGCATGTCCAGGTTCTGCATGTCCGGATCGTCCATCATCCGGGCCCAGGCGTCGTCTGCCGTCTTCTTGTCGGGCCAGACCAGCCAGGCCAGGACGACCACCTCGCCGTCCTCCTTCTTCACCGCCCGATTGAAGTCGGTGGTGTGCCCGTCGGGGATATCGACGCCCCAGCTTTCGTGGTGATGCAGGCAGCCGTTCCTGTGAAAGAAGGGCCAGGACGCTTCAGCGGAGCGGATGTAGCGCTCCCTGTCCTCAGCCTTCACGGGGGTCAGGAAGCCGGTGATGTAGGTCATGTTCAATCCTCCCGGTCTAGACCGTGGAGGAAGGCCGGGGCCGCCGCAAGGCCGCCCCGGCGATCGTCCGTCAGCGCGAGATGCGAAGGTTCTCGATGGCCCCGGCGATCCGGTCAAAGGCCGCGCCGATGCCAGACGCATTGTCCACCGGGAAGTAGTGGTCATTGCTGGAGGCACAGCGCCGCATCAACGTCTGGGCCTGGGTGTCGACCTGCACCGCCACGGTGTAAACCTGAATGCCCGCGTCCTTCATGTTGCCGCACAGGTCCTCGGTCCCTGCGGTGGCATGATCCATCCGGTTGTCCATCTGGCTCCGGCGCGTGTTGTCGTTGCCCGAGGTGATGCCCAGCCGGTTCTGCCAGATGTAGCCCAGCCCGTTATAGAAGCTGTCGTTGGGGCTGCTGTTGTCGCTCATGACGTTCGCGCCGTCGGTCATGATGATGATGATCTTCTGCAAACGCTCGGAGTTGTAGGGCCGTCCGTCGCCAAAGGGCGCGTTGGGCGACAGGGTGTGCCAGCCCCACATCGCGCCCAGCGGGACGTTGGTGTTGCCGGTGGCCACCATGTTGTTCACCGCCGTGCGCAGCGCCGCGTAGTTGTCGGTCAGGCGGATCAGCGGCTGAAGCGAGCAGCCCTTGTTGGGGCCGAAGCTGGTGCTCAGTGTGCCTTTGCTATGGGTCGTGGCGTACTTGTCAGCCTCGCGCAGGCGGGCCCAGTAGGCGTTCGTGCGGGCCGTCGTTCCCGCCGATCCCGTCCCGAAGGGGGTGCTGGAACTGCTGGTTCCGTAGGTGCTTGTCGGCGCGTCGTTCAGATAGTCGTTCTGGTCAGATTGCCAGCTGAGCCAAGACTGCCAGGTCGAGTCGTTGGGATAGTCGGTCCGGTCCGGCTCATCTGGCGCGAAATAGGGCACGAACATCGTCGCCTGATCCCCGGTGGTCGGTGCCGTGTCCCGGATGTCGAACGGTTGCGGACGCGCCTCGACGCAGCCTCCCCAGGTCGTTCCGATGTCCTCGAACAGGGTGAACCGGCCCCTCGCCGTCTCGAACAGGCTGAAGCGATTGGTGGAGGCGTCAAAGGCCCCGCCGCCGGTGTGGGTCGTCGCATTGGACATGTAGCTCGGGACCGTCGTCGTGCCCCCGGCGGTCACACGCACCGTCATGGAGAATGGCACCAGCGAAATCTTGACCGCATCCGCCTCGATTGACCGGCCGTCGGCTGCTTCCAGGCGATTGATCAGGTCGATGGCGGCCGCCTTGGTGTTGGTCAGCTTGGCCCCGGCCATGGAGCCGGTGTTGTCGATCACCAGCGCGACCTCGATGCGGTTGTTGGAGCGCAGCACCTCGGATCGGGCCCGCACGGGCAGCTCGTCATCCAGCACCGCGCCATAGGGCGGCAGGACGATGTTGGCGACCATGGTCTGGACGCTGACCGTCGCGGCGGCCTCGACCGCGCCGGTCTCGGGATTGAGGGCGAAGGTCGTCTCGCCTTCCAGAAGCGTGATGTCGCTGAACGGGGCCAGGTTGGCGCGCAGCGAGTTCAGGCCGACCTCGGTGATCCGGTCATCGTCCGTGAACTGGGACCGCGCAGCCGCCAGAGTCGCAGCGTCCAGGGCATCCTGGAGGTTCATCTTGACCGTCGAGGCGCGGTTGATGTCGGCGCCGCCGAGCGTGATCATGATGAGCAGCGGCAGGACGAGCGCGAAGATCACGGCGATGTTGCCGGCCGTATCCTGGCTGAAGCGACGGCAGGTCGATGCGGTGCGGGCGATTCCGGCCCGGATGCGATCAGCGATGGTCATGGCGGCCCCGGCGGTCCTAGCTGCGGGCTCGACGGAGTCCGCAATCCACCCGAGTTAGCAGGACGCGGTTAAGGGAAGGTCCACCGGCAAAGGTTAACCTGCGGCGTTGTCGGGCCGGCTGGTTTCAGCCGAGGACGCAGGTCGCCAGGCCCTCATTGCGGACCGTATTGGCCGCAGCCTGGATACGGGAGGCGCGCCTGCGAACATAGGGACCGGGCGAGCCGGCATTGTAGCGGCGGGGACTGGGCAGGATGGCCGCCAGCCGCGCCGCCTCGCGCGACGACAGGTCCGACGCCGACTTGCCGAACCAGTGCTGGGCGGCGGCCTCGGCCCCATAGATGCCCGGCCCCATCTCGGCGACGTTCAGGTAGACCTCCATGATCCGCCGCTTGCCCCAGACGGTCTCGATCAGGACGGTATAGCCGGCCTCCAGCCCCTTTCGGACCCAGTCGCGACCGGGCCAGAGGAAGACGTTCTTGGCTGTCTGCTGGCTGATGGTCGAACCCCCGCGCATGCGACGGCCCTGTTCATTGGCCTTCATGGCCTGTTCGATCGCCTCGAAGTCGAAGCCCGGGTGACTGCAGAAGCGAGCGTCCTCGGCGGCGATGGCAGCGGCGACCAGACGCGGCGAGATCTCGTCAAGCGAGCGCCAGCGGTAGTCGAGCCCCTGCCCCTTCAGCTTCTGCTGCATCATCAGCAGGGTCATGGGTGGGGGAACCACGGCATGGATCAGGACGCCGCCGATCGGCAGCAGGGCCAGGATCAGCAGCGCGATCAGGATCGGTCGTGGCCGGCGACGCGGCGTGGGTTGCGATGGAGCGCCCTCATCCATGGGACAAGGCTAGGCCCGACGGTGCGGCCTCGCAACGGCCAAGCTTGTTACCCGTCGCCATTGACGTCCCACAGGAACACGACCCCAAACAGCCCTGCCGCGACGGCCAACAGAATGACCACAGCCAGACAGCCGAAAGCCGCCCGCCGCCCCAGATCGCTGCCGTCGTCCATCATGCCGAATCCCCCGATCCGGCGGCGAACCTATCAGGCGATGTCAGAGGGTGTCGATGACCACGTCGGCGACACCGGCCTGACCATCCTCATCCGCCCAGGCGACCCGGCCGGCGTCCGGGCTGAGCGCGAGGGCCGTGATCGGCGCGCCTTTTTCGGCCTTGATGAAATTCAGTCCCTGGGCGGCCGGATCGGCGACCCAGACGCGGCCGTCCGCAAGACCCGCCGCCAGCCGCCCGTGCGCTGTCCGAGCCGCGACGTGGGTGACCAGGGTCGTGTCGTCAAAGCCGATCTCGGACGCCTCGCGGCCCATTGGCCCGTTCGCCCCGACGAAGGGCCAGAGCACCGCGCCCTGGGCGCCGGAGGTCGCCATGAGCTGGCCTTTGGACAGGAAGGCGAGGCTGCGGGTCTTGGACGGATAGCCGCCCATCCTCAGGTCCTTGGCGTCCTTCAAACGCCATCCGTGCAGCTGATTGTCCTGCATGGTGGTGATGACGAAGGCCCCTTCAGGCGAGAACACCACACCGGTGTGAGACCCGGCCCAGGCCAGCTTCGTGGGCTTCTGTTCGGCGATCCGGGCGTACCAGAGCCACGCCCCGCCGTAGGTCGAAGCCGCCACCCGGCGCCCCTTGGGATCGAAGGCGACACCCGACACGGTCCGCTCGTGGGTGAAGTCGCGGCGAAAACCCATGTCGGTCGCATCGATCACCGACACGGTCCGACCGGAAGAAAAGGCGATGAGTTTTGACTCCGCCGAGGCGTCGATCGAGTCGATCCATCCCTTGCCGGTCGCCAGAACGCCCGCTTCGCCCTTGCGGCTCCAGATCACGCGGCCATCGTCGCCGCCGGTGACAAGCCCTTCGCCGGAGGGATGAACGACCGCACAGAGCACGGCACCATCGTGGACAGCGTCGAAGGTGCGGTCCTCGAACCGTACCGAACCGTCACCCAGCGCGAAGACGGCCCCGGAGGCCTCGAAATGCGCCGCGGTGACCTGGGCGTCGAACCGGAAGGACGTCACCAGGCGATCTCGCGACCGTCGTAGGCGACGAAGCGGTGATTATGCGCGCCGGAGGCTGCCGCCAGCTGGTCGGCGATGCCGGCGACGCTGGTGTCCACGTCGATATCGGCGCCTGGGCCACCCATGTCGGTCTTCACCCAGCCCGGATGGACCGACAGGACGGTGATCCCTGCCTTGCGCCCTTCGGTGGTCCAGAGCGACCGGGCCAGACTGTTCTGGGCCGCCTTGGTGGCGCGATAGACGGCACCGTAGCCGTTGTCGGTCTCGGCGATCGACCCCATCACGCTGGACATCAGGGCCAGCACGCCCGTGTCGGGCTTGAGGTGTCCCACCAGCGCGTAGGCCAGACGGATCGGCCCGAAAGCGTTCGAGCGCATGACGACGGCGAGGTCGTCCAGCGACGCTTCGGTCACGCTGCCGGGGCCATAGACGCCGGCATTGATGAAGATCACATCGAGGCCCCGGGGAAGGTCTGCTGACAGGCGGGCGATATCCGCGTCGGAGGTGACGTCGGCGAGATGGAGCGTCAGGTGTTCAGACCCCGGCAGGGCTTTCAGCGCCGCCTCGTCCTCGACCTTGCGCACGGTGGCGATGACCTCATGGCCGCGTTTCAGATGCTCGGCGACGAGGCCGAGACCGAGCCCGCGAGACGCGCCGATGATCAGGATAGACATGGCGGTTTTCCTCAAGCGGCGCAGGCTTCGAACCCGGCCTTCAGTGCCGCCTCGTCCAGGTCGCGGCCGATGAAGACCGCCCGGCTCCAGCGGCGTTCGGTGGCGCCCCATTCGCGCTGGAGATCGCCCTCCAGGATCATGTGGACGGCCTGGAACACGAGGCGGCGGTTCTCGCCCTGAACATCGATGATGCCCTTGGCGCGCAGGATGTTCTGGCCCTGCTGGCCCAGCAACTGGTCCAGCCACTGGGTGAACCTGACCCCGTTCATCGGCCGGTCCAGCGAGAGGGAGATGCCCCGGATGTCGTCGCCGTGATCATGACCGCGCGCGCCGGAAACACCGTGCACTTCGTCCACTTCGTGCACTTCGGCGTGCTGATGGTCGTGGTGATGATGATCGTGATCGTGATCGTGGTGATGATGATCATGGCCGCAGTGCTCGTCGTGGACGTGGCCGTGCTCGCCGTGGGGCGGATTGACGAAGGCCGGATGGATGTCGAGCACCCGCTCCAGATCGAAGGCGCCGATATCCAGCACCTGATCCAGCGGCACATTGGCCCGCTCGGCCCGACGAATGGGGGCCAGCGGATTGAGGCCGCGCAGGCGCCGTTCCACCGCCGCCAGCTCGTCCGGTGAGGCCAGGTCGGTCTTGTTGAGGATGATGCGGTCGGCGAACGCGACCTGCTCGCGCGCCTCCTTACTGTCATCCAGCCGCGCCATGACATGGCGCGCGTCGACGAGCGCTGTGACGCTGTCCAGCCGCGTCTTGGCCTTGACGTCCTCGTCGACGAAGAAGGTCTGGGCGACCGGGCCGGGATCGGCCAGACCCGTCGTCTCCACGATGATGGCGTCAAAGGCCGGGGTGCCCGGCTTCTGGCGCTTCATCAGGCCCGAGACCACGCGGATCAGGTCACCGCGCACCGTGCAGCAGACGCAGCCGTTGTTCATCTCGAACACATCCTCGTCGGCACCGACCACCAGATCGTTGTCGATGCCGATCTCGCCGAACTCGTTGACGATGACGGCGTAGCGCTTGCCGTGGTCCTCGGTGAGGATGCGGTTCAAAAGCGTCGTCTTGCCGGCGCCGAGGTAGCCGGTGAGGACGGTGACGGGAATGCGGGTGTCGGACATGGCCGCGACATGGGGCGCGACGGCCCGGAATGGAAGCCCCGACGACGCCGGGCGAGCTTCAAAGACGAACGGCGCCGCGACCGTTCCGTCGCGACGCCGTTTGAAAAGATGGTGCCCAGAAGAGGACTCGAACCTCCACGGCCGTTAAGCCACTGGCACCTGAAGCCAGCGCGTCTACCAATTCCGCCATCTGGGCCCGATTCGATCCGCCACGAGGGCGTTCCGATCCGGAAGGCGCGGACCCTTAAGGCAGCATACGGACCGGGTCAACACGGGTTTTGAAGGATTTGCGGCACCTGCGTCCCCGCCCCGCGTTGCGAGGGCCCGGGCCATCGTCTATCCCCACGCCCGAACGCCTTTTCAGGATGCCGTCATGACCGACACGACCCCCGGCCTCGTCACCGTCTTCGGCGGTTCCGGCTTCGTCGGGACCCAGGTGGTGCGCGCGCTCGCCAAACGCGGCTGGCGGGTGAAGGTCGCGGTGCGCCGGCCGCACCTTGCCCAGGACCTGCGCGTCAACGGTGACGTCGGCCAGATCCAGCCTGTCCGCTGTGACATCACCCGCCCGGCCGACGTCGAGGCCGCGCTGAAGGGCTCGACGGCGGCGGTCAATCTGGTCGGCCTGCTGTTCGAGGCACCGGGCCGCAAGTTCGCGACCGCCCACGTCCAGGGGGCGCGCACGATTGCGGAAGCCTGCGCCGCCAACGGGATCGAGCGCTTCATCCACATCTCGGCCATCGGGGCCGACACGGGGTCTGAGGCCGCCTATGGCCGCACCAAGGGCGAGGCCGAGCAGGCGATCCTGGCGGCCCTGCCGACCGCGACCATCCTGCGCCCCTCCATCGTGTTCGGAGCCGGCGACGGCTTCCTGAACCGCTTCGCCTCCATGGCGACGACGTCGCCCGCCCTGCCCCTGATCGGCGGCGGCAAGACGAAGTTTCAGCCCGTCTACGTCGGCGACGTGGCCGAGGCCGTGGCCCGTGCGATCGTCCTGCCACAGGCCCGCGGCCAGACCTATGAACTGGGCGGGCCGGCCGTCTGGTCGTTCAAGGACATCCTGCAGTACATCCTGCGCGAGACCGGCCGCATGCGGTTGTTGGCACCGATCCCCGTATTCGCGGCGGCGACGCTGGGCCGGGTCGCAGGCCTGACGGCCATGGTCGGCATTGCCCCCGTCATCACGCGCGACCAGGTCCTGATGCTGAAGACCGACAATGTGGTGTCGCCGGGCGCGCCGGGCCTGTCAGACCTCGGGATCGAGGCGACCGGGCTGGAGGCCATCGCCCCGTCCTACCTCTGGCGCTATCGCCGGGGCGGACAGTTCGCCGAGAACCCGCGCGCGCCGGAAATCCTCCCGGCTTAAGTGGTGTGTGGGACGAGACCGCAGGGTTTCATCAGGGAGTGCCGGCGTCAGATCAGGCGGATTTCCTTCAGCCGCTCGGTCAGGAAGTCCTCGGCCATAATGGCGCGACCGGCATAGCGGTCGGGATTGTCGGCGGTGACCATGCCCGGCAGGGTCTCGATGACATAGTCCGGGTTGAAGTGCAGGAAGAAGGGCGTCGAGTAGCGCGCGAATCCGCGACGCTCGGGAGCCGGATTGACCACGCGGTGGGTCGTCGACGGCAGGACGTGGTTGGTCAGCCGCTGCAACATGTCGCCGATGTTGACCACCAGGGCCCCCTGCGGAGGCGCGATGTCCAGCCATTCGCCATCGGCGTCCTTGAGCTGAAGACCGGCTTCTTCGGCCCCAAGCAGCAGGGTGATGACGTTGATGTCCTCATGGGCACCGGCGCGCACACCCGGCGCATCGGCCGGCACGGGGGGGTAGTGCAACATGCGCAGGATGCTGTTGCCCAGCTGAACCTTGTCCTCAAAGAAGTCGTCGCCGAGCTGAAGGTAGCGGGCGATGGCCTTCAGGATGCGACGGCCCAGGGCGTCCAGCGCCTCGAACATGCCGTAGACATCCGGCCGGAAGCCTTCGATCTCGGTCGGCCACAGGTTGTCACGCATGTACTTCCGATAGGGATGGCCCTCGGGCAGCTCTCGGCCGGTGTGCCAGAACTCCTTCAGGTCGACGGCGGCCGCGCCCTTGGCGGCCTCGACCCCGAACGGTGTCAGGCCGCGTGCGCCGCCCGTGCCGGGCATATGGTACTGGCGCTTCACGTCCTCGGGCAGGGCGAAGAAGGCCTTGGCGTCGTCGATGGCGCGGCCGATCACCCCTTCGTCCAGCCCGTGATCGGACACGACCGCGAAGCCGTAGCGCTTGAACGAGGCCCCCAGCTCATCGCTGAAGCCCTGAAAGTCGGCGTCGTAGCGGCTCATCGAAATGGGGACGATGCCCTTTTTCTCAAGGGTTGGGGCGTCGAGGGTGACGGTCACGGCGGGGCCTCATCAATGGCGCGGCGTCGCCGATGCGGACGCCGGAAACTCGGTTGTCATACGCGCTTGACGAAGCAATTGGCAGTCTCGCGACGGCGGAGGAATGCCGCATGGCTCGTGGTGGCTTGCGGAACCTTGGCTGTAAGCAGACGTTGTGGCGCTGGAAGCCTTTTCCCCGGAGACCACACCATGCGCATGAACCTGATCGTCAGCGGCGTGGGCGTCGCTGCCATGCTGGGCATGACAGCCTGCACGACGACCGATCCCTATTCCTCGGCCCCTCGCCGCAACAACACCGCGACCGGCGCGATCGCGGGCGCACTGGGTGGAGCAGTTCTGGGCTATCTGACCAACACCTCGGACGGCGAACAGGGCCGACGCAACGCCCTGATCGGGGCCGGGATCGGGGCCTTGGGTGGCGCGGCCGTCGGCAGCTACATGGACAGTCAGCAACGCGCGCTTGAATCCGAACTGTCCGGCACCGGCGTCGGTGTGGCGCGCCAGGGTGACACCCTGGTCCTGCGCATGCCATCGGACGTCACCTTCGCCGTGAACCAGTCCAACATCGAGCCGCGTTTCGAGGCGGTCCTCGGCGACGTCGCGGCCGTGCTGCGCGAGTACGACCGCTCAGTCGTGGACATCAAGGGCCATACCGACTCGTCGGGCGGAGACACAATCAATCAACCCCTGTCCGAGCGTCGCGCCCTGGCCGTGGCGGACGCCCTGATCGCCCAGGGCGTCCTGCGCGAGCGGCTGTTCGTGGAAGGCCTGTCCTCGCGGGTGCCGGTGGCCTCCAATGCGACGGCCGAGGGGCGGGCGCAGAACCGACGGGTCGAGATCCTGATCCGCCCCTTCACGGGCTGACAAAGCGCTGCCGCATGCGGTTCGGTGACTTGCGTCCCCGGACCGTGTGTGGTCCCTGTGCGTCAGGGATTCCGGGGACCGGGCATGGACGAAAGAGGCGGTATCGGGCTTGGCGTGCGCATGGTGCTCGCCGGGGCGGTATCGGCTCTTGTCGTCGCCAGTTTGACGATTGCCATCGGCCGCAGCGTTGTCGAACCGCCAGCCTCTCAGCAGACGCGCACCTCGCCCCTGATCCTGATCTCACGCTGATAGGAAGTCACCGTGCCAAACCGGGCCGCCGGTCGATGGCGGCCTTATCGCGTCTCACCGCAGGCGATGGTGCCGCGCTCGCGCGCGCCGCTGTCACCTTACGGCGGCGAATCGTCTTGCGAGGGCTTTTGCGGTGGGTTTGAGGGCTCTGGGTTCGTGGTAGTTCCCGTTGACCTGGGTGCGGGCGATGACGTGTGCGC
>VYLD01000066.1_pt1 | contig 44950 bp, 45 predicted proteins | sample 5114401 | NCBI WGS metagenome assembly VYLD01 (sample SAMN12291783, study PRJNA351875) | freshwater metagenome | isolation source: freshwater lake | place: USA: Michigan, Gull Lake | collected 2013-08-08 | reverse complement strand
AAGCCGAGTTTTCAAGGTGCTGCGCCGTCCACTTGGTTTTCGAGACTGGCCTTTTAATTCTAACGTAAAGCCAACCTAGAACGGCGGGGTTTCAGACCCAAAATTTCCGATGAAAAAGATTTTTTGTCAAGGGTGGGAGTGGAATTTAACACTTTTTTCAGTTTTTATCGCCATGATCCTGCCGGAGTTAGCGGGTATCGGCATGATTATCGTATTAATTAGGGTTTTTACCGGCAATTTTCGGGCAATTATCCAGTCACGTCTCAATCAAGGTCTCGGTATCGTCACTCTTTGGCTAATGATTAGTGCCAGTCTTTCCCCAACTCCGGGGGATGCTTGGATTGGTTTGGGAAATTTCCTGCCCTTTTTCTTCTTTTTTAGCAATATTCGGCAATTAATTAAAAAACCCTCTCAATTGCGTCAACTAGCTTGGGTGATGGTTATTCCGTCGGTTTGGGTAGTGGTGATGGGATGGGGACAAATTTTTCTCGGTTGGCAAAAACCGGAAGCATTAAAAGGGATTTTTACCTGGCCCTACGGAGTGGGGGGCGAACCTTTAGGGCGAATGTCTTCGGTTTTTATGTATGCTAATCTTTTGGGGGCTTATTTACTCATAACTGTGATTTTAGCGATCGGTTTATTAATTCTAACTTGGCGGCAGTGGCACAGACAAAGAAATACCCTTTTAAATCTCAAAGTCGGGTTTTTAACTTTAACTATATTTATCGACAGTGTAGGGCTATTTTTAAGCAATTCTCGCAATGCTTGGGCCTTAGCCTTTTTAGGAGGCCTAATTTTCGCCCTTTATCTGGGTTGGAATGCCTTAGTCGCCGGTTTTGTCCTCTTGGGGGGGGTGATTTCCCTCGCTTCTTGGGGACCAAATCCTTTAAGAGATAGTCTGCGTTTTTTGGTTCCTAGGGCGATTTGGGCGCGATTATCCGATGAAATGTTCCCTGATCGCCCTCTAGCGACTCTCAGATCAACTCAATGGCGTTTTACTCTAGAAATGACCCAAGAAAGACCCCTATTCGGTTGGGGATTACGCAGTTTTACACCTCTCTACGAAAAAAGTCAGGGATTATGGTTAGGTCATCCCCATAATTTATATTTGATGTTAATGGCAGAAACGGGAATTATTGGCTTAATTTTATTGTCTGTTTGGGTGGGTTGGATTTATGCCCAAGGGTGGCGTTTATTTATCTTTCTACGGCAACAAAAAGCCGGGGGTGAGTTAATTATCTTTACCTATCTGGTAGCCTTTGGTGCTTGTGTTTTATTTAATCTCGTCGATGTCACCCTCTCCGATGTCAAGATTAATACTATTGTTTGGTTTCTCTTGGCTGCTATTGCTGGGGTGAGTCAAAGGATGAATTATGAATTATGAATTATAAATTATGAATTGGGAAGTGGGGAGATGGGGAGATGGGGAGATGGGGAGATGGGGAGACCACTTCGTGCGCGTTGCGGGGGGAGATGGGGAGATGGGGAGACCACTTCGTGCGCGTTGCGGGGGGAGATGGGGAGCTTTTTTCAGTGAACTGATGACTGATGACTGATAACTGATAACTGATAACTGATAACTGATAACTGATAACTGATAACTGATAACTGATAACTGATAACTGATAAGATAACTGATAACTGATAACTGATAACTGATAACTGATAACTGATAACTGATAACTGATAACTGATAACTGATAACTGATAACTGATAACTGATAACTGATAACTGATAACTGACGACTGGCTCCCCAAAACGAAAACTTCGTACCTCACCATTAAGATAACTGCTATAAATAGACTTTTAATAACCAAAGAAAGAAAGGAATAGTCAGAAAACTAGCAAGGGTAGTGACCACAACTGTGCGGGCCATCAAAGCGGCCGAACCACCGAATTCTGTGACTAAAATGACGGTATTAACGGCGGTGGGCATGGCACTTTGTAGGATAAGAATTTTTAGATCCATACCGGTTAATCCTAAACTATTGCCGATCGCAAATGCCAAAAGAGGAGCGACTAAAAGACGCAAACAGGCCGCTAATAATTCTAATTTACCGATCGCTAATTTTTGCTGAGATAATTGGATACCTAAGATAATTAAAGCCAAAGGAATTGCCGCTTGTCCTAGATAGCTAATACTTTTATCTAATTGCAGGGGAAGATGAAAAGAGAAAGTTTGAAAGCTAATGCCGATAAAAATTGACCAGACTAAGGGCAATTGAAAAACTAAGCGAAATCCGGAAAGAAAGCTTTTTCCTCGCAAATAAGCGGGACTAATACCAAATAAAAGAATACTAGAGCCAATCATATAGATTATCGCTCTTTCCAGTCCAGCCGCACCCAGGGCAAAACTAGCCACAGGTAAACCCATATTACCGTTATTGGGCATCACAGCGGCAGCCATGAGGCTTTTGCGGGTATCAGCATCGAGACTAAGACAAGAGGCGATAATTTCGACGACAATCGCCATTACCAGTGAAATAAGAGCAAAACCTAGGAGAATTAAACCGATATTGCTGCCGGATAAAGTGGTGCGATAGAGTCCATCAATCACCAAAGCGGGAGCAAGAATATAAACCGTGATTTGGGAAAGGGAATGCACTTCAACAGTGAGAATTTTTCCTGCTATCACACCGATGAGGATGATAAAACCCACTGGAATAATAGCGGAGAGGATGACAAGCATTAATCAAGTAAAAAGTAAATAGTAAACAGAAAAAAACTGATCTGATTTTTTAACAGATTTCTGTTATATCTTCGTATAAAGATTCGATCGCACAGTGAAAATCGATACTAGCTAGATAAATATCTGCTCCTTTGCTGTAGGGATAAAGAACCCAAAATCCTTCATCATTGAGACGAAAACAATCTACACTGATGCGTTCTTGACTGATAAGAACGTATTCTTCTAAAGTTTCAAGGGAACGATAGTCGGCAAATTTATCGCCCCGATCTCGCTTCGCGAGCGCGTTGCGAGCAAAGGCAGCGGTAGTGGGGGATAATACTTCTACAATCAAGCGCGGATAACGGATAAAATCTTCCGAGAAAGACCGATTATCTCGCGAGTCGCAAGTAACTACAAGATCGGGATAAAAATAACTATTAGCTATTTCTAGACGAACTTTCATATCTGTGGCATAGACAAGACAATCACTACCCCGCAGCTGGTTTTTTAAAAGTGTGGCTAAGTTGATAATAATCATACCGTGGGCTTTACTTGCACCAGCCATGGCGTAGGTTTGACCGCGAATATATTCGTGTTTATCCTTGGCTATTCTCTCCGTTGCTAAATAATCTTCCGGGGAAAGATAGTTATGGTCAAAGTTAGTAATCATTTGGTTAAATCACTTTTATTGTCTCTAAAATCAATTCTAACTTCTAACTCTCGATCGAGGAGCGGTACATTTTCAAAATTTGACCATAAGTCTGATTTAAAGTGAGTATTTCTCTTTCATTTTACCGAACCTCATCAAAGATATCACTAATCAAGTATCTTGTGTGGGCAATAAAGGTATTAACAAGTTCAATAGTTCAGGAATATTCCGTCGAATAACCTGCCAGACGATATCAAGATCGATCCGATCATATTGATGGGCGATAATATCTCGCATACCGGCGATGTCGTCCCAAGGAATTTCTGGATGTTGTTTACGAAATCCAGGGGATAGGCGCTTGGTAGCTTCTCCCATAATAGTAATTTGATAGAGAATCGCGGATTGGGTGCGTAAATCCGATTCTAGTAGTTCCCGATCCAGTTGCTCGGCAAATTGTTGAGCTAATTGACCGGCTCGGACAATATCTAGTAAAAAAGCCTTATCCCGCCACATAAATCACTTGCGCTGTCTCTAAAATCTCTCGTTGACGAATCCAATTATGACTCTGCTCGATCGATTTTTTCGTTAGCAAATCAACTTTCCGTCCCAATAAATTCTCTAATTCCCGTTTCATCCTCGAAAACTCCAGAAGTCCCCAAGAAACACTATCTTGGAAACTGACCAGTACATCAATATCGCTGTCTGGACGAAAATCTTCCCGCAAAACCGATCCGAATAAATACATTTCAGATATCTGCCATTTCTGACAAAATTCGCTGATTATTTGCTGGGGTAGTTCTATTTTCAATTTTTTCACCTCCCTGTCACCGGTAATCAGTGATCGGTTTTCAGATTGAAGGAGAATTATCGCTAACGACACGAAAACCAATATCATAGAGTCCAGCAGTAGCCAGAAATTTGACCCGGTAGGCCGAGCGACATTTGTTCGGTCCATCATTCCAGGAACCGCCGCGTAAAACTCGTCTGTCCCTATCTTCTATTGTGGCTGCTTCGTAGTTATCGCGCCAGTAATCTGCACACCATTCCCTGACATTTCCGTGCAGGTCGTAGAGTCCGAAAGGGTTAGCGACGGCAAACATTCCTACCGGAGTGGTTTCTCTGCGATCGCAGCCTAGGGAACCTTCCCCATAACGACCATAACTGCACACTTTCCCCCCATAATCCCAGTCCACCCCGGAATAGTTGGCTAAATCAGTGGAAATTGTCGGCCCAAAGTGAAAAGGGGTTGATGTTCCTCCCCGACAAGCGTATTCCCATTCTTTTTCTGCGGGTAAACGATAATTGAGTCCGGTGAGACGGGATAGGCGATCGCAAAATTCCCCCGCTTCCCACCAGTTAATTTGTTCTACGGGGCGATCATAGCCTTCAAAATGGGCCGGATAGGGATTAAGTTCAATATTTACCGGTTCTAATTTTGCCACCTCGCGCCATTGTCGTTGGGTAATTGGGTAGCGACTCAGACAAAAAGCTTTAACATTAACCAGAGATTGGGGACTTTGACTCAATTTCCAGCCTAACTCGCTTTTAGGCGCACCGATGAGGTATTGACCGCTAGGGATAGAAATCATTTCTAAAAAGGTTTTTTTGCTTAAAAAATATTTATAACCTCGATTAGTGACTTTTTCCCGTTTAATTTCCTCACCTTTGCCATTAACAGTGACCACTTCATCGGTAAAATCTAACCATTCTCCCATTCTGCACCCCTCTATCGGTTATCGGTTGATCGGGTTAAGCTGCGGGCCTAGAAAAATCCCAAAACCTACCAGTTTAAGAATAACAAGACTTCGATCACTTATCCCCCGATGAGTTTTAATTTTAATTAATTTTTTGCTTTGACACCAAATCGGTTTTTAAGTACCTAAGCAAAATTAATTACACATATCTAACCCCCCCTTGCCTCTTGCCTTTTGCATGAGTGCCTTTCTTCACTGGGAAATTTATTTTGCACGACTACTTAATAGATGGATTGTTTCCTCTTGCTTCCCACTTCCCGCTCCCCCATATTAATTGCTGGAGTGATTAACAACTTCAGGGACAATCTCTAATTCTTGTTCACCAATTACAGGTAAATGATTTTTCTGTAAACCCATAGCAGTTAAACAAGTATTGAGAGAGTTTATCGCTTGGTTATAATCCTCAATTTTTTGGTGAATTTCTTCCTGTTTGCGGGCATTATTAGCAATTTTTTCCGCCGCTTCCTGTTCTAAAGTTTGTTCTAGATAAGAACGAGCTTGATTGAACTGTTGTAGAATAGTATCCGCTTGTTTTTTTGCCATTGGTATCAATTGATTTTTCAGAGTATTATTAACAGTTTGGCGGAAGTTTTTATGAATTGTTGCTGATACTTTTGGCTCAAAATCTAACTTAAGTAATTGACGGATAGCAGGTTCGGCAGCAAGAATACTTTCACAGTCATAACCTTGGGCAGTTTGTTGCACAGTTTGCCGAAATTGAAAGATCGAAAAAGTGCCTTCGTTGTAAAAATTATGATTTTCTCGTACATAGCGATCACACTCGGTCTTTGCTTCGGAAATCAAGGCATTAATTAACTGCAATTCTAGCTGTTTTAGCTGAATTTCTAGGTGGCCATCATTGCCTAATAATCGGTAAATTTGTCGATAATAATCACCTTGTCTTACCGCATCTAAAAGACGCTGACAAAAGCGACTAATTAAACTGGTTGACTCCTCAATTAACACATCTTCTAGCTGGTTAGATAGATAATAAAAAGCTTCCACTAATACTGCTAATAAAGGTGCTGTAGCATTCCGAGGATGGGTTAAAGTCGCTTGCGAGTAAGCATTTTTAACAGAAAAAGTATTTAATAACTCATCCAATCTTGATACCATTCTCGCTTTCAGTTTCTTAAAGTCTTCCTCAAAGTTTTCATCGCTATTAACCACGACAGTATTGACATAACCATCGATATGTTTAGTTAATTTCTCTCCCACTTCCTTTAACTCTTGATTGAGGTGATTTAACTCCAGAGCTTTCATCGCCTCAATTTCTCGTGGTTGACTTTCTAAATCACTATAAATCCCTTGATAATGATTTTTGAGAGTGATGCAGAGAGATTGTAAATCATCGGCTAAATTAGCAAACAATTGCGGACGCTTTTCCTCCGTGAGATAACGAGTAATTGCCGTGCGAAATTCTTCGATACCGCTATCAGCAATTAACTGCTCTAGTAAAGGGGTTCCCCACTCGCTTAAAACTCGGAAGTAATTTTTATTAGGAGTTTCATAACCGTGGATGGAAACTTTAAAGGGAGTTGCCAGTAATTTACCGGAGTTGGCACAATAGTTATTAAACTCGCTGACAAATTGCGGTGTTTCTTCTTCTCCTCCTAAATTTTTAACACTTTCGGCAAAGATAGAATCTAAACCATAACGCTGATTAATATTGGTTTGATTTTTCACCTGATACCCATAAAACCCTAAAAGTCCGCTGGTTTTGTAGAGGCGGGAAGTATCACGAAATTGCCTTTGAATCAGGTTTTCTAAACGCTGTTTTAGTTGGGCTGCGTACCAGGTTTCATCGATGCGGTTAAAAACATAAAAAACTCGATCACGAATACCAGCATTAGAGCGAATTTTTTCGAGTAATTCCGTTTCTTCTGTGGCTAATTCTCCCGCAGAAGCAGCCTTTAAAACACAAACCACTGCCGAAGTATCAGGATCCTCTATTTTACGATAGGCTAAGGCGGCATCTTTTTTGACTGGGGCATCAATACCGGGCAAATCTACCAAAACGTTACCATCTTTAAGGAGAGGATGATGACAGTAATATTCTAGACGTTTTAAGACGGCGCTATTGCTACCACGACGGGCAAAACTTGCCGCTTCTGCTAAATTAGAAAAGTGAAATTGTTCCATGGAATAGGTGGCATTATGCAGCGTATGGATCCGCTCACGATTTTGAGTAAATCCTTCAATTAATAATTTTAAACCCTGAGCTTGTTTAGCTCGCTCGGATTTGCCTTCTCCCCCTTCCTGTTCGATAATTTTTTGACAGTATTGGTTTAACTGACTACAGTATTCGGGGGAATTAATGTTACTAGGATTGGTTAATTGCAGATTTTGACAGACGGTATCGACTAAAGTACGAATTTCTGCTTCGCTGAGAAAGGTTAAAACCACTCTTTCCTCATCAGCTTCTGCGTACTCAATATAACATTCTGTACCTGTTGCGTGTCCTTCGGCACTATACAGCAATTCTCGCTCTAAAAGTGCATTGATTAACATTGATTTCCCGGCACTAAAAGCACCGGCAAAAACGATTTCAAATTTGGGAGAAATGGCTTTTTGTAGGGCAATTTCTATCTTGCTGGTATCCTGTTGATTGCGGAGAGAGGATTCGCCTTTGAATAGTTCAATTATACTGTTAACATTACCAGCCAGATTACTGCATTGGGGTAAAAGTTCAGTCATGGTAAAACCCAAATCTAGAAGAACAGTGCTATTGTTCCCCAGATTATAACAAAATTCCCTAACTAGATGTCACATCTTTGGTCAGCGATTTAAGCAATCAAGGACAAAGTCATCGTCTTCAATCTAGAATCAGGATTGATTATAATCAATTTAGTACATACCGATTTCCGAGAACCTCCTTAGCTAAAAATTCCCTCCTGAATTCTAGGATAATGATAATTATGTGGACAAAAATGGCAATAGATAAATTGAGATTAAAAAAAATTCAGCCCATGAAACAGTTAGGATTTTTGTTAGGAACAGTTTTTCTTTTGGGTGGCTGTCATTCTCTGAATGTTATCCAAAATCGTCCCCAACCCTTGCCCCAAGATCAATATATTCAAGTCTATTTTAATTATAATCAAGCCCAGGGTTCAAATTATACCGATCCCTATCGCCAAATTAATCGCCCAGGGGATAATTTAGAACAGGTTATTATTGATAATATCAACTCGGCAAAAAGTTCGATCGATCTAGCGGTGCAAGAGTTACGTTTACCCGCCATCGCTCAAGCTTTAGTTGCTCGTCAGCAACAGGGAATTAAAGTTAGGGTTATTCTCGAAAATATTTACAATCAACCTATTAATAGTTTAGCCAAAAACCAAGAACAATTAAGCGATCGAGAACAGGAACGTTATCAAAACCTTTTTGACTTAGTTGATCTAAATCGAGATGGTAAATTAAGTGCGGAGGAAATCGCCCAAAGAGATGCAATTACTATCCTTAAAAAAGCTGGTATTCCCCTAATTGATGATAGGGCAGATCGCTCAAAAGGTAGCGGTTTAATGCACCATAAATTCATGGTTATTGATCATCACACTACTTTAATTAGTTCAGCTAACTATACCTTAAGTGATATTCATGGAGACTTTTCTAATCCCGAAACTATCGGTAATGCTAATCACTTATTAGTGATTACTAATACCCCACTAGCTAGAGTTTTTCAAAAAGAATTTAATCTGATGTGGGGAAGGGAAGATCAACCTAAATTTGGGTCAGATAAACCCCAGAGAAAACCGCAAAAAATTACTATTGGTAATAGTAGTCTGACGGTGAAATTTTCCCCCGATTCTATCACTTATCCCTGGGCAATTACTAGCAATGGTCTGATCGGTGAAACTTTAAATAAAGCTGAAAAATCCGTGAATTTAGCCCTGTTTGTCCTGACGGAACAGCCTCTAGCTAATATTCTCGCCCAACGACATCAAAAAGGGATAGAAATTAAAGCTTTAATTGATCCTAGTTTTGCCTTCCGATACTATAGCGAAGGATTAGATTTATTAGGAGTTGCTCTCAGTAATAAATGTCGTTATGAACCAGATAATCAGCCTTGGCAAAACCCAATTAATACCCTAGGAGTTCCCGATCTAGCCCCGGGAGATAAATTACACCATAAATTCGGTTTAATCGATGATAAAATTGTGATTACTGGTTCTCATAATTGGTCAGCAGCTGCTAACCATCAAAACGATGAAGCTTTAGTTATTATCGATAATCCCACCGTTGCCGCTCATTTCGATCGAGAATTTCAATATCTTTACCGTACCGCTAAATTAGGACTGCCGGAAACTATTAAAAATCGGATCGAACAGGATAGAAAAAACTGCCCCCAATCTGTAACAATTAAAAGCGATCGCTTAATTAATTTAAACACCGCCACGCGAGAAGAACTAGATAGTTTACCCGGTATCAGTGGCAAATTAGCCGAAAAAATTATCGCAGCCCGGCAACAAAAACCCTTTACTTCCCTAGAAGATTTGGATCGAGTATCGGGAATCGGTCAGGGAAAAATTAACAAGCTCAAAGGCAAAGTTAGCTGGTGAGCATTGCTTCTTCTGCATTTTCTTCCACAGACAAAAACTAGCAATTTTCCCTCCACAAGCCCTATTTTAACGGTTCGGGAATACTATCAGAAGGAGCTTCAAACTGTCCGGTAATAACGTATTCTAGACGCAATTTTAGCCAAGTAATAAACTGTTGATTGAGAGAAACAATCGCCGCTGCCGGTTGGGGAGTTTTCTTTTTGATATCGGCAAAAGCGGGAGTATCTAAAAAAGCTGGATTGGCAATTAACCAAAAATCAATTTCTTGACCTTTTTCTTGATAATTCCTGATTCTTTCCTTCAAAACTTCCTTTTTGATCGCTTCTTCTTCTAAAAACTTTTGACTGGCTACCAAATAATAATAAGTTGTCATCATCTTTCCTTTAATTTTTCAGTGTAATTGTTCGTTAGTCGGGAGATTAGCTGATAGCTGATGGCTTTTACAATTGTCCACGCATAGCCAATTTCATTTCCCTAACAGCCCGTTCCAACCCGACCAAAACCGCACGACTGATAATTGTGTGACCAATGTTCAATTCTTCCATATTGGGCAGACAGGCGACGGGATAAACATTCCAATAGGTCAAACCGTGACCAGCATTCACCCGCAAACCCAGAGAGGAAGCGTATTCACAACCTTCTTTAAGAATTGTTAATGCTGCTTGACAATCGCTCTCCTGTTGTGCTTCGGCGTATTGACCGGTATGGAGTTCAATAAATTTCGCCCCCGTATTAGCGGCCGCTTGAATTTGGGCAAAATCGGCATCAATAAACCAACTAACGGGGATATTAGCCGATTGCAGGCGCTCTACAACCCGACAAAAACGGTCAAAATTGCCCAGCATATCGATCCCCCCTTCCGTGGTCACTTCCTGGCGCTTTTCGGGGACAAGGGTGACATAATCGGGTTTAATATCGAGAGCAATGGCGATCATTTCCTCCGTCGGGGCCATTTCCAGATTCAGATGAGTCCGCACCGTTTGCCGGAGGAGCCGCACATCGCGATTTTGGATATGACGACGATCCTCGCGCAGGTGAACGGTAATGCCATCAGCACCACCGATTTCGGCCAAAACTGCCGCCGCCACGGGATCCGGTTCCACGGTCTGACGCGCTTGGCGAATTGTGGCCACATGGTCGATATTGACACCCAAAGTCAGCAAAGTTGAACCTCCTTGTTTGTTAGTCCAACTTTCCATCTTACCATTGCGGTCAAAAGCGATTACATACTGGAGATATTTAAACCCATGGTCAGTTCTTCCATTTTGCTGCGCATGGTTTCCGTGGAGGCATCATAGGCGGCTTTCATGGCTTCTAGAATAGACCCAGCCACAATCTCCAGATCTTGGGAGAGGAGAGAAGGGTCGATTTCAATACCCCGGGGTTCTTGGTTGCCACTGAGATAGACTGTCACCAAGCCATTTTCACTTTCGCCTGGAATTTCCATAGTTTCCAGTTCTTCTTGCAGAACTTTAGCCCCTTGTTGCACCTGTTGCGCTTTTTGGAAAGCGTCTTGTAGTTCTTTAATCTTACCGAGACCGAATCCGAATCCTTGTCCTTGTGCCATGATGTTTTTTTTGTTTAAGGGGTCACTCAAGATTTTTATTGTACTGCTTAAGGTGGACCGGGGTCAACTTTTGTCCATTTGAGGGCAAAAAGTGATTATTGACAACGATGACTTTCTGACTGGGTTAAGGTTTGAGGGAACTTGTTCTCTCTTCATCCGTCACGGGATGGTCAGAAAGAGAAATCCTAAAAATTATCCTAACCACTCAGTCGATTACCCCACGCCATAATACAATTGTTGCTTTGACGAGGAGAATAGCAATTTTGAACGCCAAAAAAACGGGAATTTTCTTGACAATTGCCCTAAGTTGTGCTTTAGCGGGGAAAGTAGCGATCGCTAATACTTCCCCTTTGGAGGGGACTCGATGGAAACTAAGGGGTTGGACAGCCGGAAGTTTGGTCAAAGAAACGGAAATTACTGCCGCTTTCCAGAAAAATATCCTCAGTGGTTCGGCCGGATGCAACCAGTATAATACCGGCTATCAAGTCAATAATGGCACGTTCCAGATCAAACAAGCGATCGCTACTACCAAAAAAGCTTGTCCGGAACCGCAGATGAAACAAGAAAATCAATATCTCGCTGCCTTGCAAGGAGTGGAACAATTCCAAGTAACAGCTAAAGGCGATTTACAATTATTTTATCGTACTCCCGAAGGTTTAGGAATACTCACTTTTACCCCCGCACCGACCACCACGCGCACGGAAAAGACAATTTATATCAATTCTAGGAAACAACCCTGTAGCCAAGGCACAACCAAAGACTGTTTACAGATGCGAGAAAAACCAGAGGAAAACTGGAGATTGTTCGCCAATAGTATCGAGGGATTTGATTATAAACCAGGATTTTTATATCAAATTAAAGTTAGCGTTGAAACCGTCTCCAATCCAGCTAATAATCAAAATTCGGAAACATGGAAGCTATTAGAAGTTATTAGCCAAACCCCAGAAAAAGAGACTCCGCGAGCTTGGTTTGATCGACCGTTAACTAATTGGAATAAAGCCAAGGCACCTATCCCCAAATCTCCCGTTAAAACCGTGATTGATAACCAGTGTCGTGAACAGGTTCGTCCGGCAATTACTGCCAATGATCAAGCGCTTAATAAAGCAGGATGGTTGCTGTACGGGTCCGTGCAAACCTATGGTAAAACTAGCGTTATTTCGGCCATGAGTGGAGTGGATGGAATGTGCCGACCGATGGGTTATCAAGACTTTGTTTTTGTCGATGGTAAATTCGCTGGCACTCTTTCCCCGCGACCGATGGATTCCCGCGCTGATGGAGCATCTCAGAGAATTGTTTTACAAAATAGCGATCGAATTATTGTGGTTTTTAATCGCTATAAAGACACGGATCCTCTCTGTTGTCCTTCCCAATTAAGTCGCGTTATTTATCAAATCGAAACAGTCAGCGGAGTGCCAGTTGTTGTTCCCAAAGAAGTGGAAACAGAAGCGGTGAGAAACTAATTCAGTTATCAGTTATCAGTTATCAGTTATCAGTTATCAGTTATCAGTTATCAGTTATCGGTTATCAGGGAGATAGGGAGATAGGGAGAAAAAGACTGGCAGTTAATAGCTTCCTTTTTTATTATATCTCCCGCAAAAGTGAGTTTTTAATCGCAGACTTGCTCTTAAAGTCCTTAACTTAACGATTTTTCCAGAAAAAGATCGCTTTTCTACTGCCAGGAAATAATCTATTTCTTTCTTCTTCTCCTGACTCGGAGAATACTGGCTCTTGACTCCTCACTTAACGGAAGATTTTTGATTTATGCAGCAGGTTTAGTGATTAGGCACTGATACTAGATAAGTAGTTATAGAATTCTAATAACTCCTCATTAGTTAGCAGTAAACGGGACTTTTTGCCATAGGTAGAAATAAGGTATTCCCGACCTTTTTCTGTAGTCCAAGCTAATCGTTTCATCTCCACATCAATTTTAGTTTTAAGAACTGAATAATCGATTTCTTCGGGAATAACAACAACTGGTTCTGGTTCTGGGGGTTCTTCTTCAGTTAAACTCGCTTCTTCTGGCAATTCTGATAATAAGGAGTAATTATCGGTTTCCATTTCTAATAATAAAGGCTCTGGTTCTGGTAAAGGAATATCCTTAACTTGGGGTAATTCCGGTTCAATTTTAGCTGGGGGAATATCCTTAACTGGGGGTAATTCCGGCTCAATTTTAGCTGGGGGAATATCCTTAACTTGGGGTAATTCTGGTTCAATTTTAGCTTCAGGACGAGGTATTTCAGTGACTTTAGCCGTTTTGGTCGATTTTTTGGCACTAGCGACGGGTTTAGGTAAATCTTCTGGTAGAGAAATATTATTGGGGCTGATTTTTTCCACAAGCTGGAGATCGGGGGTGCTTTCAGCCTCTAAAAGCAGTAAAGCCCGTTCTCTGGCTCTATCTTCGGCGATTTCCACCGTATCTGCCGCAGCTAAACCTGTAACGACCGTTTTTCCCTCAATTTCGACGATCGCTTTCACAATATACTTGCCGTGATCGATTTGAACTAACTCACTAATCAGGGCAACTTGGGGGTAACGTTGGCGTAACTTTTGCAGCATGGTGACTTTTTCGAGTTCTTTTGTACTTATATTAGAATACTCTATCGCAATTATGGAAAAATGTAGCAAGTTCTTGCTAAGATTAAAGGTTAGATAAAATTTTCAGTTCTAGGATTAGCCTTGCCCACAGTAACAAGATTCTACTAGGCTGAAGCTTCTGCCAGAAAGACTAGCGATCGCCGAAAAGTTTACCGGTGTTCGCTATTGGCTTATACTAACGAAGGCTTCGATAATTCTCTTCGGTAGGTTCGGGTGTTCGATGCTTGGTCAGTTTACCTTCACTGTCACCACCAGCGATCGCAATTAGCCCGATAGAGATAATCTCTGGAGTCAATGGTTTAAATCAATCTTCTCATTATTAAGTATTTAAACTTAATTATTCACGATTCCGTCAGTGTCTTGTAAGTAAGGATTATTGTTAGATGGACTTCTCGATCGCCACACTCCTCTCTCATCTTAGTGATGATAAATTAGCTACGGGTAAACTTCTCGAAAAAAAACTGGGCTGCGAAGACGATCCCGAAAGCTGCGAAAAATTGCAAGTGATTCTCGATGCTTTAGAACGTCTGGGAATGGTTGCCAAAGAACGCGGGCGCTATCGTCGTGTGATCGAGGAAAATATCGTAGAAGCAAAGCTGCGCTGTTCCAGTAAAGAATTTTGCTTTGCTATCCAAGATAGCGAAGATGCTGATGACATCTACGTCTCGAAAAATCATTTAAGTAACGCTTGGAATGGCGATCGAGTTTTAGTCAAAATCATCCGCGAGGGGACCCGTCGTCGTTCCCCAGAGGGAGAGGTGAGATTAATTCTCGAACGGGCTAATCCTTCACTTCTAGCGCAAGTAAAACAGGAAAATGAGCGGTTTGTGGCGGTTCCCCTGGATGATCGCCTGAAATTTACCCTTAATCTCCTCGAAAATGGTCAAAATCTCCAAGAAAACATCGATCACCTCGTTCATGTTTCCGTCCTCCGTTATCCCCTAGGGGAAATGCCTCCCATCGGTAAAGTTACTCGTGTTCTCGGTTCCACGGCCGAGGCCGCTGCCGACACGGATATCGTCTCCTGTAAACACGATCTACCCCATAATTTTCCGCCGGAAGCCCTTGAAATTGCCGATAATTTAGCGGATTTCTTCGATAGTGGCGAAAAAGAACAACTGCGAGATTTAACCCCACTCTTCACCTTTACCATCGAAGATGACAACCCCCTGGATTATCCCCCAATCATTGAAAATGCCTTTTCTTTAGAGAAAATCAACCAAAATCGCTGGCGAGTCGCCATTCATATCAGCGATGTGGCCCGTTACATTGAACGGGGCGGATTATTGGATAAAGTTGCCAAAAAACGGGGAACTGCCGTCTATTTAGGCGAAAAAGTGCTGCCATTAGTTCCAGCTGCCGTTACCAGTCGTTGTTCCCTGTCACCGCAAGAACAGCGCCCCGCTATTTCTATCCTCGTCACCCTCGATGACAAGGGGGAGCTAGTGGAGTACGAAATCACCCGCAGCCTCATCCAAGTGGATCAACATTTTACCTATCAACAGGTGCGCGATCTGCTCAGTGAAGAAGATAGCGAAGCTGCCCCCACCGATACCGTTGAAACCCTGAAAGATTTATTTTTTAGCGTTTGCCCCACCCTAAAATCCCAACGTCTGCAGCGGGGTAGTTTTGATATTCAATTAGACAAAATCTCTCCCTACAAAGACGAAGGACGGGGGGGGGCTGTTCTCGCTTCTAATAATTTACCGGCCCGTTCTTTACTGACAGAAGTGGCAATTTTAGCCGGCAAAGTCGTCGCTGAACATTTGCAAGCTTTACACTTACCCTGTATCTACTGTGGACAATCGGAACCGGATTGGGATGAATTGGAGGATTTACTCAAATTAGCCAATAATTTAGGGGCAGAATTAAATTTAACTGCCGAGGAGGAGATTAAACCCAATGACTATCAAAATCTCACCCGCATTTTTTCCGCTTCCACATCGGTGAAAGTCCTCAATTATCTCCTGCAAGAAACTCTCAAATTAGTTAGATATAGCAGCCATCCTTTACCCCATTTTGGTTTGGCCTATCCTAGCAATTATACCCACTGTCTATCACCCCTGCAAAGATATGCCGATCTTTGGGTACAACGGGTGTTAAAAATCTTATTAACAGAGGGGAAAGATCGCCGCACCAAAATCGTCAAAGTCGGGGTTAATTTGGGCAGTAATAGCTGTCATGGACAGATTCATTGGAATATTCTACCGAGCCAAATTCAGGAGGAGTTAGAAGAAGAAAGCCACCTAATTGTTTCCCATCTCAATGATCGCTCAAAAATTGCTGAAGATGCGGAACAAGACCTAGAAGGATTGAAAAAAGCCGAGAAAATGAAAGAAAGAATGGGTCAAGTTTTTCGCGGCTTAATTACCGGTGTACAATCCTATGGTTTCTTCGTGGAAATTTCCGATTTATTAGTGGAAGGGTTGGTTCATGTTTCTTCTCTCAAGGATGATTGGTATGAATATCGCGCTCGTCATAGCTGTTTGGTAGGACGGAAAAATCGCGTTGCCTATCGTCTCGGTGATGAGGTAGAAGTGGAAGTAAAAGATGTAGACTATTATCGTCAGCAAATCGATCTAGTTACGGTTAGCGGTGGCAGTTCAGCAAGTTATGACGACTTAGAAGAAGATTAATTATGAATCAACCAACCACCGAAAAAATCGGGAAACCCCGCTTTATTCTGCCCTTTTTATGCGGTATTTTTCTCTTTTTAACTGGCTGTGTCCGTTACGATGTGGGCATTAATTTTCCCCACCAACACCACGGGGAAATTATTCAACATATCACCCTCGGACAACGCTTAACCAGTCTCAGTCAAACCGAAGCCACTAAATGGTTAAATAGTATCGAACAGAGGGCAAAATTACTTAAGGGGAAAACCGCTCATATTTCCGAACGAGAAATGATTGTGACTATTCCCTTTAGTAATGGTCAGGAATTAGAGGAAAAATTCAATCAATTTTTTGATCCTAGTTCTTCCTTTAAAATCAAAAATTCCGCCGATACTGATGATCTTAAGTTATTGCAACTAGATTCAAAACTGGCAGTTACAGAACAAGATTGCTTCTTTTTGACTCAGAAAAACTTAAAATTAACCGTTGATCTGCGGGCTTTAGGGGTACTTTCTGAACAGGGAAATATTATCGTTAGTCCCGGTTCCTTAGTCGCTATCGACTTCGCTTTAAATACTCCCATAGCTGGTCAAAATATTGAAGATGACTCAGGATTAAATCCCCCGGTAGAAAAAGTTGATGATCAGTTAATTTGGCATTTAAAACCGGGAGACATTAACACCATTACGGCAGCTTTTTGGGTTCCTAACTATTTAGGTATCGGCACAATAGTTATTGTTTTAATAACAGGTTTTGCCTATTACTTGAAATATAGACGCTTGCCCGGTGTATCCCCATCGACTTAAATTGAGAGGGCAAGTAAGTAGTTAGGTGTTAAAAACTGTCAGACACCCCCCTTATTAAGGGGGGATCGAACCCAAAATTTATCTTCAATTTAATTATAACCAGCTACTTATTGCCCAAAATTTAATGATCAATGAGAGAAAAATTGGCCAACTTATGAAACTGATCTAAAAATTGGCCAGCAATAGGGAAAATCTTGGCTAGGATCAAATTATAGTCACAATTGAGACTAGACGGGTTTCCTTTTTTACTTTATTACTGGCAATTACAGTTATGGTTAGCAATATTCCCTTTTCTATCCCCGAACATAGCCTCGATCGAGATTGTACCACCCTCTCCCGTCACGTCCTGCAACAATTACAAAGTTTTTCCCCCGACGCGCAGGATTTAAGCGCAATTATGAGTCGAATTGCCCTAGCGGGGAAATTAATTGCCCGTCGTCTCAGTAAAGCGGGATTAATGGCGGATGTACTAGGTTTTACTGGAGAAACAAACGTCCAAGGGGAATCAGTCAAGAAAATGGACGTTTTTGCCAATGAAGTATTTATCTCGGTTTTTAAGCAAAGTGGTTTAGTTTGCCGTCTTGCTTCCGAGGAAATGGATAAACCCTATTATATCCCCGAAAACTGCCCCATCGGTCGCTATACCCTACTCTACGACCCGATCGATGGTTCTTCCAATGTGGATATTAATCTTAATGTCGGTTCGATTTTTGCCATCCGGCAACAGGAAGAAAATGATTTAGACGGAGAGGCGCGGGATTTACTGCAAAATGGTCGTCAACAAATAGCCGCCGGTTATATTCTCTATGGACCCTCGACTATTTTAGTTTACTCGATCGGTCGCGGTGTTCATGCCTTTGTCCTTGACCCCAGTTTAGGGGAATTTATCCTCGCCCAAGAGAATATTATTATCCCTGATCATGGGCCGATTTATAGTACCAATGAAGGCAATTTTTGGCAGTGGGATGAGGCAATTCGCGACTATACCCGTTATGTCCACCGTCATGATGGTTACACAGCCCGTTACAGTGGGGCATTAGTGGGAGATATCCATCGAATTATAATGCAGGGTGGTGTTTTTCTCTATCCGGGTACTGTTAAAAATCCCCAGGGAAAATTGCGCTTAATTTATGAAACTGCCCCCCTTGCTTTTTTAATTGAACAGGCAGGAGGTAAAGCTAGTGATGGGGTGACAAATCTTTTAGATATCGTTCCCGATAAATTACACACCCGCACACCTTTAGTGATCGGTAGTGTCGAAGATGTTAAATTGGTGGAGTCTTTTATCGCCGATCGCCGTCATCGCGATCAACTTTAACTTATAGTTTTATTTAGAGATTAGGAAGCCAGAACTTTTCACTATTTCCTAACTGTTTTACGGTTTTATATCTAGTCTATCAGCAGTCAGCATATCCCTCGCCACTCTCACCGATATGGAAATTCAACAGGTCATCTTAAATAACATCGGGCTATTTGAAAAGCTGGAAATTTCCTTGGCGCCTACAGAGCAAAACCCAAGCAACATTACTGTTTTTGTTGGTAATAACGGGGCTGGTAAAACTGCTATACTAAAAGCATTAGCAACTTCTCTTAGTTGGTTTACTGCTCGTTTACTTACAGAAAAAGGGAGTGGTAACCCTATTTCTGAAGATGCCATATTTAATACTGCTAATGCTGGCAGCATTGAAATCGAAGTCTTGGATTCCTCCAAATCATTAAACAATCCCGATCAAAGCGAGATTGACCATTATTTCAGATGGATTCTTGCAAAAAATAGAAAAGGACGTAAAGGCCAATATAATAGCAACCTTAATGACTGTACGCGCTTGGCCAATCGTTATCGTGATGCCCTCACCCATGATGACAAAACTAGCCTACCCCTAATTGCGTTTTATTCTGTCGAGCGTGTCGTACTCGATATTCCACTAAAAATTAGGACTAAGCATACCTTTTTGCAATTGGACGGTTATGATAACTCCTTAAGTCAGGGCGTTGACTTTCGTCGCTTTTTTGAATGGTTCCGAGAACGGGAAGATACCGAAAATGAATCAGGAATTCCTGAAGACGTTCTCAACCAACTAAGACCAATAATGGCTGAAACCAATCAAGACTTATGGCGATGGTTAAATGAACGCAATGCCTCAGCTAAAGATCGGCAATTAACAGCAGTTCGCACCGCCATTGGCCGATTTATGCCCCATCTGGATAACCTTAGAGTCCGCCGTAAACCTCGTCTCTACATGGCAGTGGACAAAAATGGTGAAACCCTCAACGTCGCCCAACTTTCACAAGGCGAAAAATCCCTAATGGCTCTTGTTGGTGATATTGCCCGCCGTCTAGCCATGCTGAACCCTGCCTTAGAAAATCCTTTAGCAGGCGATGGTATCGTTTTGATTGATGAAGTCGATTTGCATCTACATCCCTCTTGGCAACGTCGCCTCTGCGATCGCCTGACCGAAACTTTCCCAAATTGTCAGTTTGTGCTGACAACCCATTCACCTCTAGTGATCAGTGATTGTAAAAATGTTTTGATCTACACTTTAGCTAATGGCGAATTGCGACAGTTGCCCTCTCAATATGGGCAAGATGCTAATACTGTCTTATTAGATGTCATGAATACCAGCATTCGTAATGAGAAAATTGATACTGAATTGAACGATCTGCTAGATGCCATACAAGATTCAAAGCTAACTGAGGCTCAACAATTGCTGGCAGAATTAAGTGAGGAACTACCTGTCAATCATCTCGAATTGGTCAAAGCCAAACTACTACTCCGTAAACAAGAATTGCGTCATGGGAACCATTAGTAAAGGGGCTGAACCTTATGCGAACCATTAGTAAAGGGGCTGAACCTTGTTGTTTAACAGCTTGGAAGAGGAAGAACACTCATGGGGCATACGATGATTTAGATAAAACAGAAGAGGGGAAAGTCGTTCGTGCAAAGATTCGAGACTATGCTCTTAATGAGCAGTTTTATCTTTGTGCCTATTGCTGCCAGCAAATCAAAGAAATTAATGCTTGCCATAATGAGCATTTAGAAGCTCAAAAGCTAAATCCTAAACGCACGCTCGACTTTTCAAATATTGTTGCTAGTTGTAATACCCCCAATCAATGCGGTGATGCACATAAATCTCAACACCTACCCCTAACTCCCCTGATGACAGAATGTGAAACAGAACTGCGATTCAAAATTAGTGGTCGGGTAGAAGGATTGACCGATCGGGCAGGTGTCACGATTCGAGTTTTAAATTTGGGTGACGATGAAAAAAATAACCGTGCTTTGATCGAAAAACGGAAGCAGTTGTCTAATGCTTTATTATGGGAAAATGTTATAAATCCAGATGACGGCTTAGAGGATGATGAAATATTAAATATATTAATCAGTGACCTATAACAACCTCAGCAAGATCATATGGAACCTTTCACTCCAGTAGTAATTAATATCTTGAGAAGTTGCCTCCAGGCTTAAGAGTAACCGTCTTGATAAATCTGCCCTAAATTAAAACCTAAAACAGACAGATAACAACTCAAATGCAGCGGACGGTTAAAAGCTGTTGGTGCTGAGTTCAAAGTTATCTGCCACCGCTGATTTGAACCGTTAGGCGGATTTTATTAAGGAGACAAAGCAGATGAAATTAAGTGCTGCATTTTGAGCCAGCAGCACCCGATATCAAATCTAAAATGGTGACAGCGTAAGCGGCAGCAAACCCAGTCAACCCAGAAGAGCCAGAAAAATTAATTGTATATGCCCTGAGCAAAATCTCGCTTAGAAAAATTAGAAAATCTGAGAAAAGTTCAGGGATGGGATGGAAAGAGTGATTGTAATTCTGGACTCTAATCAAGGAAAAATATCCCGGTCATCGGGTTATTATTGCCACCAAAAATATCAAAGATTTCCCAAACATTACTGATTGCCCCCTCTGGCAAGATATACATTGTTAAAGCGAAGCCACTTGCTTACATTTTTTTCAATAATAATTATAGATACAAGACAATCTATTGGCCACCGGAAAATTACCGCCATAATCTTGAGAATTTTTTGATCAATTGGGACTCGATCGAGGATAATTAGAGAAATTATCTTGGCTGGTGAAATTGAGCAGATTAGTCTAGGAAAATCCTGCCCTAGACAAAGTAAAGATCAGAAAATCCTACACCATGAATACTCTAACGATCGTGCGGTGCGCCAAACCAAACGGTTAAGGTGTTACCCATTGGATCATAATAAACGTTTACTTCTGCCATTTTTGTCTGATTAATTATAAGGTTGTAATGATTGGGTAGGAGCGAATTTTTTGGTCGACTGTAATAATGATTAAATCATTTTGCATTGCTTGACAAATTAGCAGTCTATCAAAGGGATCACGATGCAAGGGAGGTAATTTCATTAAATAGGCGATGCTTTCTTCATCAATCATTAAACTCGTTATTTGATGGCGATCACGTTGTTTTGGCAGATAAACTTCTGGTGATTCTGGCAAGGGAAGTTTACCTAATTGATATTTAATAATGGCTTCCCAGATGGAGGCTACACTTAAATATACGCTATTTTTAGCGTCTTTAATGGCATTACAAAAATCTTGTGAAAGTTGAGGATTGCCATTAAGAAACCAGAGAAAGATATGAGTATCGAGTAAAAGTCGCATGATTTTTATAAAGGGTTTTCAAAGTCCTGTAGGATTTCATCGGGTAAGGGATCGTCAAAGTCAGCAGGAACGGTAAATTCTCCTTGACAGAGGGCGTAGGGTCTAGGCATTTTTTGCTCTTTTTGTTGATTCCTTCTGGCTTGGGTAAATAATAAAAAGTCAAGCAGTTCTTCAACGATTTCTTCGGGGATTTGATATATTTCTTGGATCAGTCTTTCTCTAGTTGTCATTAGGTTTGCTCCTTTTAAGGTTGAATATTTAAAATTTGAAGTTGTTGATTATTAAGGCGATCGAGTTCTTGCTTAAGGGGTTCTTTTGTTATCGTTGGCATTCAATTTTTCCTGGCGGTCTAATTGCGGGAAATAGCTCTTGTAACAGTATAGCTATTGGTTTGGCGGTTTTGGTCGTTTACATAGGGGGATTGCGCTAATCGTCTAGTTTATGGCGATCGCCTTCCATCTGCAAGGAATGCGCTTGGAAGGGTTAGCCATACCAGACAGCGATCGCTACTGCCAAATTTATCTTTTTACCCCACGCAAAAGTTTCCACCGGGGGAAAGTTAACCTTGAGCGGTTGGTTAGGAATAATACTATTGTTAACTGCCTTATTTGTAGCCAATGCTGTCTATTTTGATGCCTGCAACCTGGGAAATATCAGCAAAGCTTTAGGGATTATTGCTATCGGTTGGGGGTTGTATCTAGGGATATTTTAAAAGCTGTCCTTACAATTATCAAAAGCTTGGGAACAATTTGATAATCTCGTCGGTATGATGGCTGTTATGTTAATGCTGTTGTTCTTTTTAATCCTAGCCCAATTAGCTCCCTCATTCCTAGCTTTTAGCTAATACTAACTATAGATCTTCACCAATTTACCGATTATTCAAGGGAGAAGCGGCAAAGCCTGAGATTTTTTTTGATTAATTGGGACTCGATCGAGGATAATTAGAAGAAATATTTTGACTCATAACCAAATCTAATCAAGAAGCCCAGTGACGATTCCCCTCCTAGAGTTGTTTGTATTCGCCACCGTTTTGTGCGGATTTTTAGGAACATTCCTGAAAAAAAACTTAATCATGAAGATTATCGCCATGGATGTCATGAGTACGGGCGTTATCGCCTACTATGTGGTGATAGCTTCCCGTGACGGTTTATTTACTCCCATCCTCGGTACAGTTAAACAACAAAATTACGCTGATCCTGTACCCCAAGCAGTGATTTTAACAGCGATCGTCATCGGTTTTTCCATTCAGGCGTTAATGCTGGTGGGAGTAATGAAATTAGCCAAAGATAACCCCACCCTAGACAGTGCTGAGATTGAGAAGAATAATACACCATGAATACTTTAACGATCGCTTGGATAAGTTTACCCTTTTTTATCGGCTTTATCATCTATTTATGGCCGCGATTAGACAAATATCTGGCTATTGCCACCACTATTATCTCTCTCGCCTATTCTCTCCTTCTATTTAGCCAATCCTCCCCCATAACCCTCAACCTACTGGATAATTATGGCGTGAGACTGGTAGCCGATCAGTTAAGTGCCTATTTTATCCTCACCAATGCCCTAGTGACGATGGCGGTGATCTTTTATAACTGGGAAAGTAGCAAAACCGCCTTTTTTTACGCTCAAGCTATCATTCTCCACGGCAGTATTAACTCTGTCTTCGTCTGTGAGGATTTTATTAGCGTTTACGTTGCCCTAGAAGTAATTAGTATTGCCGCTTTTCTGGTGATTGCCTATCCTCGCAGCGATCGCTCTCTCTGGGTTGCCCTGCGTTATCTGTTTATCAGCAATGTGGCGATGTTATTTTACCTTATTGGCGCAGTTTTAGTCTATAAAGCCAATAATTCCTTTGCTTTTGCTGGTTTAAAGGACGCACCTCCCGAAGCCTTGGCTTTAATCTTCATGGGATTATTAGTCAAAGGGGGAATCTTTGTCTCGGGATTATGGCTACCGATGACACACTCGGAATCGGAAACCTCCGTCTCGGCGCTGATGTCGGGGGTGGTGGTAAAAGCTGGCATTTTTCCCCTCCTGCGCTGTGCTTTAATCCTAGAGGATTTGGATGTCCTAATTCGGCTTTTCGGGGTGCTAACGGCGATTTTTGGCGTATCCTATGCGGTGTTTGAAAAGGATAGCAAGCGGATGTTAGCCTTCCATACTATTTCCCAATTAGGTTTTATTTTAGCCGCCCCGGTAGTCAGTGGTTTTTATACCCTTACCCACGGTTTAGTTAAATCTTGCCTATTTCTGTTAGCGGGAGTTTTACCCAGTCGCAATTTTAAAGAATTACAGCAACAATCGATTCCTAATTCCCTCTGGATTGCCCTAGTGGTTGCTAGTTTTTCTATCTCTGGATTCCCCTTATTATCCGGTTTTGGGGCGAAAGCGTTAACGATGAAAAATTTAGTCCCCTGGCAAGAGATTATGGTCAATCTTGTGGCGGTGGGTACGGCGATTTCCTTTGCTAAATTTATCTTTTTACCCCACGCAGGTGGCGAAAGTAAACAGAAGCTAACTATCGGTTTCTGGATAGCAATAATTCTGCTCCTTGCCGCCCTATTTTTAGCCAATGCCGTCTATGTGGAAGCTTATAATCTACCCAATATTATCAAAGCTTTAGCGGTCATCGGTGCGGGGTGGTGGTTATATCTGGGAGTTTTCAAAAAGTTATCCCTGAAATTATCGCGAGCCTTGGAACAATTTGATAATCTCGTCGGCATGATGAGTGTAATGTTAGTTCTATTGTTTTGGATGGTTTTAGCATGATTGGACATATAATTCTGCGTTTAACTATGTGGTTTTTGCTTACCGCTAATTTCACACCTGCTAATATTATGATCGGGGTAGCTATTGCTTTTCTTTTGCCTCGTAATTTCGCCTCTAGCGAAACTTTAGGCGATTGGTTAAAGGTAATAATTAAAGTTTTGCTGGCTATTCCCCAAGCTTATATGGAAGCGTTTGAAATTATCTTTCGTCCCCACAAGGAAGAAGAAATTATTTTAGAGAGAATTTCAGGTAAACGTTCACCCAGATTGGCTTTTTGGGACATATTTCTCATTACTTTTACCCCGAAAACTATCGTCACCGAATACAAGGAAAATGAGGGTTATGAAGTTCATATAATTAAACGGAGTTCCCAGGGATGAATATTGTTCTCATTGCCATGATTGTCGCCCTATTAATTCCCCTTTATGAAGTGGCAAAAAATGATGACATCTGGCAAAAAATGGCCGCCTTTGCCAGCGCTTCTAGTAAATCATCGATTATTATTCTAGTAGTTTCAGTTCTGCGGGATGATTGGATGATTGGAGTGGTAGCCGTGATTATTCTCAGTGTCGGTAATGCCGGTTTTATGTTATTAGCACAAATTCTTAAGCGACTGAACGAATCATGATTAACATTTTGAGTTATATCTGTATCGCTATCGGAGTTTTTTTCTGGTTTTGGGGAACGGCGCATCTTTTAGACAAGCGCTCGGTATTATATAAATTACACGGTCTATCTGTGGCTGATACATTAGGTTCCATGGCGATTATTTTCGGGCTACTTTTGAAAGTTCCCCAAAATTGGCCTTTATTATTATTGGCAATAATTTCCTTAGCTATCTGGAACACCATGTTAGGCTACGTTTTAGCTTATACTTCTAGCGAGCGAGAGTAAAATTAAAGATGAATGAAAGTTATCTCTATGTTATTGTTGCCCTCTTGCCTTTAACTGCGGCGATGGTAATGTTACAATCCAATCCCTACCAAGCTCTAGTAATTCGTGGGGTTTTAGGGGCAATAGCCGCTTTAGTTTATGCTTTATTAGGGGCAGCAGATGTGTCTTTAACCGAAGCTTTAATGGGAACCATGTTAGCTGTAACTCTCTACGCGGTGGCGATTCGTTCCTCTTTAGTGATGCGTTTAGGAGTAATTGCCGAGGAAACCGATACAGTTTTAGAACAGTTAAAAACTCAACTACAAACGGTTTTAAGTAAACGTTTTATGCGTTTAGAATTAGTTGCCTACAGTGATAAACAAGCTTTGCAACAGGCACTTATGGATAAAGATGTTCATGCCGTCTGTATCCGTCAAGACAATCCGGAAACTATCCCCTACGAAACCACAATTAGATTACCCTATCTCTACGATATTTTTAAAAATGAATTAACGGCAGCAAACACGATTTTAACTTGTATTGAAACCCCAAAATTAGAGGAGAAACACTAATGAAATGGATTTATACTCTAGCCGTCATTGCCTTCGCTGTCAAAATGGTAATTATTCCGAATACTGCTTCCTCTGTATCATCCTTAGAAATTGTTGAATCCCTAGTGCGCGACGGTGGTGTTCCTAATGCGGTTTCGGTGGTGATTTTCCGTAATCGTCTCTACGATACCATCTATGAAGTGATTGTTTTTACCATTGCCATTATGGGGGCAAATTTTCTTTTAGCCACCGAAAAACCCGCCAGTAAAATCCATCAATTTACCGACCAACCTTCAATTATTTTAGCCCGTTTGGGGTCAACAATTGCCGCTTTAGTGGGCATTGAATTAGCTATCCGCGGACATTTAAGTCCGGGGGGAGGTTTTGCCGCCGGAGTCGCCGGAGGTACAGCAATTGGCTTAATAGCCATTACCTCGTCTCCCGAATGGATGCAAGCAATTTATCGCCGTTGGCAAGCGGCAACATGGGAGAAAATTTCCGTCTTAGTTTTTATTGTTTTAGCCGCCATTACTCTCTCAGGATTTGAGTTACCCCACGGGGAATTAGGTGCGCTATTTAGTGGCGGCATTTTACCTATACTAAACATTTTAGTCGCCGTTAAAGTAGCTTTAGGTTCCTGGGCAGTAATCCTCGTTTTTATCCGCTATCGCGGTTTATTGTGAGAGGTTAAGTAGGTGGGTGGAATTAAATATAAGATGAACGTAGGTTGGGTTGAAGCATGAAACCCAACGCCCACTCATGTTACGAAGTGCGCTAACCCATCCTACAAATAATTGTGCCTCCCTACTTAATAGCTATAATTTATAGCTTTAGGTCAAAACTGGGGATTAACCGATGATCATAACATAACTTGATGGTTGAAAAAATGCTATAGTAATTTTGTTGCCCTCCTCAAGAATCAATAGGCATCTAATGATTCTGCTAAAAGAACTCCCTAGGTAAAAATTATGGTTAACGTTATTCGCGGTTCTTCAGCTAAACCTGTATCTTCTCAAAGATTAGCTAAATATTTTGAGGAAAGAACAGATATAGAGGGAACATTGTATATCGGCTATCCTATTATTGGAACTCCCCAAGGAGGATATCAAATTGATGCTCTATTAGTCTCTCGTCAGCAAGGGATTATTATTTTTAATATTGATGAGGGAAAAAATTATGATTTGGATATTGAAGGCACTCAAGATGAGAGCATAACCAAGTTAGAAGCAAAACTGCTTTCTTATAAAGAGCTTGTTCAAAAAAGAAAGCTAATGGTTAACATTTCTGTAGCCACCTATGCACCGAGTTGGACTGATTATCCAGAAGCAATTAACCGAGAGGAATATCCTGTTCTTATTCAAAAGGAAGACCTTGATGATTTTATCAATAAATGTCAAGGCAATGCTCCTGAATATTTCGAGAAAGTCAACTCAGTCATACAAGCTGTTACAACCATTAGAAAAAAAGACGCTCGCAGTTATGTTGTTAAACCAGATTCTAGGGGAGCAAAGTTAAAAAACTTAGAAGATTCTATTGCTAATCTTGATGAAACTCAAAGTAAGGCTGTTTTAGAAACCACTAAAGGTGTACAAAGAATTAGAGGTTTAGCAGGTTCGGGAAAAACAATTGTCTTAGCGCTGAAAGTAGCTTATCTTCATGCAACTCATCCCGATTGGAATATTGCTGTTACTTTCTATACACGCTCGTTAAAGGATCAATACAAAGATTTAATTACTCGGTTTAGTTATGAGCATAAAAATTCCGAACCAGACTGGGAAAAAGTAAAAATTATTCATTCTTGGGGAAGTCCTAAGATAGAAGGAATTTATTATGAGCTATGTAAACGACATAATATTGAATATTTAGATTTTAGTCAAGCAAGAAACCTAACATATTTTTTGAATGAAGAACCTTTTGAGTTTGTCTGTCAAAAAGCCTTCCGAGAGATTAAAAAATTTCATCAATATTATGATCTTATTTTAATTGATGAAGCCCAAGATTTTACTCAAGACTTCTTAAGACTCTGCTATGAAATCTTGAAAGATGATAAACGTTTAGTTTATGCCTATGATGAGTTGCAAAGCTTAAATAGTAAAGTCATGGATTCTCCCGAAGTTATTTTTGGAAATGATAATCATCGTAATCCTAGAGTTAAATTGGAGAATTTACCCAGCGAACCCCAACAAGATGTGGTTTTAAATACTTGTTACAGAAATTCTCGTCCTATTCTGTCCTCTGCTCATGCTCTAGGTTTTGGAGTTTATTATCCAAAGGGACTAATTCAAATGTTTGATAATCCTCAATTATGGCAAGATATTGGTTATGAGGTTGAAGAAGGAGAATTAAAATCAGGAGAATTTGTTAAACTGATTAGAACCTCCAAAACCAGTCCTAAATTCCTTGAAGAGCATTCTTCTATCGATGATATTATCAACCTTAAATCTTTCGATAACAATCAGGAGCAATTTGAATGGCTAGTGGAACAAATTGAAAAGAATCTCAAGGAAGATGAATTAAGATGCCAAGATATTATGGTTATTCATCCACTAGCTAAAAATGCTTCCGACGTTTTTGGAAAAGCTAGAGAAATGTTATTTACAAAAAATATTAATTCTCATTTAGCAGGTAGCACATCTTCTCCCGATGAGTTTTTTCAAGAAAACTCGATTGCTTTTACACAGATTTATCGTGCAAAAGGCAATGAAGCGGCAATGGTTTATTTCATTAACGCTCAAGAATGTTTATCTGGTTCACAAATTGCTAGTAACCGCAATATTTTATTTACAGCGATGACTAGAAGTAAAGCTTGGTTAAGAGTTATTGGTTATGGGGAAAATATGCAAGCTTTAGAGACAGAATTTCAGGAGATTAAATCGAGAAATTTTGCTCTTGAGTTTACCTATCCAACCCCCGAAGAACTTCAACAAATGAAGAAGGTTTATCGAGATACTCTTAATACCAAGAGAGATAAAAATGACAGGGAAAAGCAAGCAATATTAGCTAAGGTTAAACGGGGTGAAATACTATTTTCAGCAGATGAAATAAAAATAATAGAAGAATCGTCTAGAAATGCTTAATGCTCAGAATATCTTTAAAGATGTTGAAAATTTAACGGCTAAATTGATAGAAGTAGGATTATCAAGTCAGCAGAACTTTCCGACTTTGAATAAATTGAGTCAAAATATTTCTGAGATTAGCTATGCCAATAGTTCCGACTTATCCATTGCCCTCAAAAATGTTGCCTATCAAGATATTTATGATGAGCTTGATCGCGGTAAGAATTATAATATTAAAATGATTGATGGAGCCTTGATTCAATTACTTTATCGCTTCCAAAGCTCTCAACTACTATCCCACAGATTAGCTTTCTTCTCATCCCCTTATTTAGAATCTTTTCAAAATGAGCCAGAACGATATGAAGAAGATGAGATATTTGCCGATATTATCGCCAAAAATATTGTAGCTGTACCGATTAGATTTGATTACGATCCTGATAATTTTCAAGAGATTCATCACCCCAGATGTCATCTCACCCTAGGACAATTCAAAAACTGCCGAATTCCAGTGTCCTCCCCTTTAACACCCAGTATATTTATTGCTTTTATCCTTCGTAACTTTTACAATACAGCCTATCATCTATATTCCGAGCAGATCAATTTTAACAATCGGCGATTTCCAGAAACCATAACTGAACCAGAAACAAATATACTACATTTTGCGATTAAATCTCCCTCTCTATAGTCCCTATAGGATTTACCCTCATACAGTTCAGCAAAACCTCGAAATTTTTTCTCAAAAAAGCTTGACAAAAGCCCTCAACTTGACTTATACTTTCTAGTATAATGGGAATCCGTGCCTGCCTGCGAACAGCTATTTTTTTAAAGAAAAAAAGGAGTCAGGGAAAATCAAGACTCCTTAACTGAAGACAGTTTATTTATGGAATTGGTGGAGTAGGTTGCGAAATTCCGGAAAACTAATCTGATTATTGCGACCGGTATCGGCCTGCTTTGACATAGCTTCGATTTCCTTATCTGTCACCCCCGGTTCGATCGCCTCAATACAAGCTTTCAAATCCTCAAGGCTAATTTGTCCCGAACCATCACTATCAAATAGACAGAATCTTGCCAATAAAATTCTTTCCTGTTGATCACGATCGCTCTCACTACTAAAAGATAGACGATCAAAGACCTGAAAAGCGCGGGCGATATTCTGCCATAATTGATGGGCCAGAGGACGATGGAGAATGGTTTCCTCCTCCTGACTGGTAATTCTGTACTGGCGACGCAAAGACTCGACAGTTTCCGTTTCTGCGGCCGGCAATTCCGTCAACAAATGCTTGATCGCCTCCCTGGAACCCTTACCGGTCAACACTTCCAGTAATTCCGATCCCACCTTGTGATCGGGGTCTTTTTTCCATGTCACCAACAAACTTTCTAACAAAGCATCGCGATAGCTCTGCAAACGCAACCAATCCTCGCGACTATACTGCTTTTCTGGATCGAGAAGTTCGGCCGATTCCACACTCAACTCTGTTAAAATTGCCTGATGTTCGGCCTCGGTAATCGTCAACTCTAAGCGCATTTGTTCTAGGATTTCGAGGCTGTGGCCGAAGTCAGTATATCCCTGCTCCAAAGCCTCTTTTAACACGGCTTTATAGGCTTTTAAACCCTTCTGGTGGGTGAAATCCGGCAGTATCTTGGCCAACACATAGACTTCATCCGCGTGCAAAGCATCCAGCGATCGCCGATCGAGATATTTAGCCGTATCGAGATCGAGTTTACCTAACTGTTTACGCAATCTTCCCGCTAGTCTTTCCCGTTGGTAAAGACCCGGATTTCTTGTCCAAGTGCGATGTAACCATAAACTACTCAAAACCGCCGGTAAAATACTAGCGAAATAATGCCAAAATTCCGGCAAAAGATTAATCCAAGGACGACCAGCGAAAATAAAGAAGAAATTGAAAATCAGAAAAGTTCCGACAGCAAAGACTCGATGACGGATAATTTCGGTCGGTAAGGGTGACTTTTGGCGGATTCTATAGACTTTGTAGGCATTTTCAACTTTTTTACCGAGAAAGTAACCCAAAAAAGTGCAGATTGCCAAAGTCAAAGGGACAGCTACCAACTTCGGAATCGCAATTGCCTGACCTGCAAGGTAAAAACCCGGTTTAAAGAGGGATTCTAGTTGATTTTCTTCGTGCGCCCAAGCTCCAGAGAAATAATAGTCCCAATTGCCAGAATAGAGATAATAATAGATAGAATAGCCAAAAATTAAGCCAAAATAACCATAATAAAGCCATTGGCGCTCTCTCTTAGTAATCCCATCCCAATAGGATCTTTCCGCATCGATATCGATACAGGGACTCTGACAGGCAACACAGGCACTTTGTTCGCTACCATCTTCCCGGACAATACGACACATAGATTGAGTAATCCCACCGCGACTGTCTTCGTGAGCGGTACTATTCAGTAAACCCCTCGGTTCACCGTAAATCCTTTGGACTGGACTCATGGGACAGAAATAGTTACACCAAGATTTGCCCCCATACCAATAACCAACAAAGATCGCCGCTAGAATAGTCAAGATTAAAAAGCTGCCTAAGACTAAGCGATCGGAATTATCAAAGAGAATCCGTCCGCATAAACCCAAAAATAACAGACTTAATTGTAGATAGAGATAATTCCGAGCTAACCAAGAGTTTTTCGGCACTTTATAGATTTCATAGCGGACTTTTCCCGATTTATCGGTCTGTTTTTTCTGACGCTGTTTACCCAAAGCGCGCGGTATTTGAGAAAGAAAGGATAAAGGACAGATACGCCGCCAGAGTTCGTGACCGAAAACTAATAAGATAAAAATGCTACTAGGAACCACTATTCCCCAAAAAATCGGCGCACCTAACTGATAGGAGGATTGGGGTAGGCAAACTCCCTGGACTTTAATACACACATCGGGATCAACTCTCAGGGGACTAGCAAGATTGTTAGGATCGGTTAATTGTGCCGAAATCGGGTCAAAAAACAGAGAAAATATCAGAATTAACCAAGCGATGGTAACAACCCATCGCAGATAGTGCATCGAACGTTCGGGAATTTGTGCAAACATGGATCTGGTAGTGACGTTGAAGAGACTTTTAAGCGAGATTAGGGGTTCAATCCTCGAATTCTCAAGCTTTTACTTTAATAGCGGCGAAAAACTCTACTTTTTGACAGACTACATCACCGTTTTCTACCCCCGAGGAAATTACCCTTCAGGCAGCAGGATGCGGCCTTGACAAATTAACAGTGATCCGGTAGGTGTGGGAAAATTGTCTTAAAATATTATCTACGCTGCTACTATCACTAAACTAGAACATTAAAGAGCGTATTGGCTTAATCCTTATAAAAAGTTAAAATTCTATGGCTGAAAGCTTGAACCATAAATCCGAAAAACCTTCTCCTCCTCCCGTCCCCCAAGAAAACCCTTGGCTAGAAGCAGTTAAAACCATTGTCACGGCTGGAATTTTGGCTTTTGGCATCCGCACTTTTGTGGCTGAGGCCCGTTATATTCCCTCTTCTTCCATGGAACCCACTCTCCAGATTAACGATCGCCTAATTATCGAGAAAGTTAGCTATCATTTTCAGAAGCCAGAACGGGGTGATATAGTGGTTTTTAGTCCGACAGCCGCTCTGAAAGCTCAAAATTTTCAGGATGCTTTTATTAAACGGGTGATTGGACTGCCGGGGGATAAGGTGCAAGTCAAAAACGGTCTAGTTTACGTCAACGGTAAAGCTTTAGCGGAAAAGTATATTGCCGAAGAACCTAATTATACTTTCGGACCGGTGACAGTTCCCCCCGATCAATATCTGGTTTTGGGCGATAATCGCAATAATAGTTATGATTCCCACGCTTGGGGCTTTGTTCCCCGGGAAAACTTAATCGGTCGCGCCGTGGTGCGTTTTTGGCCCTTCGATCGTCTGGGAGGACTTGACAACCCCGACGCTGCCACAAATCAGAATTAATGTCAAGAAAATAAATATAAAAATTCCCCCTAAAACTAGGGGGATTCGAGCATCTATTTGAACATATTACTCACGGAATTGTCCTCATGGATGCGCCATATTGCCTCACCCAGAATCGGGGCAACCGGCAAGACTTTCAGTTGCGGGAAAAGATGTTCTTGGGGGACGGGAATCGTGTTAGTAACGATCACTTCCTCGACTATGCCACTGGATAAACGCTCGATCGCCGGACCAGAAAAAACCGGATGGGTGGCACAAGCATAAACCTGTCGCGCCCCCTTGGCTTTCAGTAACTGCGCCCCTTGAGCGATCGTACCGGCCGTATCGATCATATCATCGACTAAAACCGCCGTTTTATCCTTAACATCGCCGATCAAGTTCATCACTTCCGCCACATTATGGGTTTGCCGGCGTTTATCAATAATTGCTAGGGGAGCATCACTGAGTTTTTTGGCAAAAGCCCGCGCCCTGGCCACCCCACCCACATCGGGAGAAACCACGACGATATCGGGTAATTGTTTACTGAGAAGATAGTCCACCACCACTGGGGAACCGTAAACGTGATCGAAGGGAATATCGAAATAACCTTGAATTTGGGCCGAATGCAAATCCATGGCCAACACGCGACTTGCCCCCGCTTCCGTGATCAGATTAGCCACCAGTTTAGCGGTGATCGATTCCCGGCCGGCGGTTTTGCGATCGGCGCGAGCATAACCATAATAGGGAATTACGGCGGTAATTTGTCGGGCAGAAGCACGACGACAGGCATCAATCATGATCAACAATTCCATCAAATGATCGTTGACGGGATTGCAACAGGGTTGAATTAAATAGACATCACAGCCGCGGATCGATTCCTGAATCTGGATGTACAATTCACCATCGGCGAAACGTTTACGAATCATCGGGCCCACATCCATACCCAGATAACGGGCCACCTCTTGGGCAAGAGATACATTAGCGGATCCCGAAAAGAGACGGAGACGATTGCTGTCCGACGCGGCGGGAAACATCGGATGTCGCATCAAAGTAGCAGAATAGCTCACAGCAGATTCTTTACCCTCAAACTCAAGGCACTTTTTTCTATCATCTCAGTTTTGTTGAAAATCTGAGTGGATTTCTTTGTTAGATATTGCCGCCAGATTTTGTCAAAACCGATTAACGTTTGGCTAACTTTTTCACCGGTAATTTACGCAGACGGATCGATTTCGGGGTAATTTCTACCAACTCATCCGGTCCGATGTATTCGAGGGCGCGTTCGAGACTCATATCCACGGGGGATTGTAACTGAACCAATTCATCCCCGGTGGCGGAACGATGGTTAGTTAACTGTTTAGTTTTGCAGATATTGATCTCCACGTCTTGGGGCCGGTTGCTTTCGCCGATAATCATGTTTTTATACACTTTTGTCCCCGGAGTAATAAAGAATACTCCCCGGTCCTCGGCGTTTTTGAGGGCGTAGAAAGTGGCGACTCCTTCCTCAAAGGCAGTAATCACGCCATTGTAACGGGTGGCTAATTCCCCGGAGAAAGGACGATATTCCAGAAAACTATGGTTCATAATCCCTTCACCGCGACTCAGACGGATAAATTCGCCTCGGAAACCGATTAAACCCCGGGCCGGAATCACGAATTCCAATTGAGTACGGCCATTGCTGCCCGTCTGCATATCCTGCATTTCCCCTTTCCGTTGGCCGAGACGTTCGATACTCGAACCCACCGCTTCTTCGGGTACATCTAAAACGAGGTATTCGTAGGGTTCGCAGGGTTGACCGTTAATTTCGCGGTAGATAACTTGCGGCTGCGATACTTGGAATTCGTAGCCTTCCCGACGCATGGTTTCGATGAGAATGCCTAAATGCAGTTCTCCCCGTCCCGAAACCAGGAATTTCTCGGCAGAATCACTTTCTTCCACCCGCAGAGCGACGTTAGTTTCTAATTCTCGCATTAGACGATCGCGAATTTGCCGCGAGGTGACAAAAGTGCCTTCCTGACCGGCAAAAGGAGAATCGTTCACCGAGAAGGTCATTTGTAGGGTCGGTTCATCGACTTTAATTAGGGGTAAAGCTTGCGGGTCATCGGCTAAAGTTACCGTTTCCCCGATGTTAGCGTCGGCAAAACCGGCCACGGCGACGATATTACCGGCGCTGGCCTCGTTTAGTTCCACCCGTTTGAGGCCCTCAAAACCAAGAAGTTTTGTTATTTTACCCTTGACAATCGCGCCCGTATCCTTTACTAAAGCCGCCTGTTGACCAGCTTTAATTACGCCGTTGTGGATGCGGCCGATAACGATGCGTCCTAAGTATTCCGAGTAATCGAGGGTGGTTACTTGCAGCTGTAGGGGTTTGTTAACGTCCCCGGCCGGTGGTGGAACGTGGTGTAAAATCGCCTCAAAGAGGGGCTGCATATCTTTGTCTTCGTCTTCGAGACTTTCTTTGGCGAATCCTTGCATCCCCGAAGCGAACAGAGTAGTAAAATCACATTGGTCGTCATCAGCCCCCAGTTCCACAAACAGATCGAAAACTTTGTCCACGGCTAGGTTAGGATCGACGTTAGGGCGATCGATTTTATTGACCACGACAATCGGTCTTAATCCCTTTTCTAGCGCTTTTTTCAGCACAAAACGGGTTTGGGGCATCGGCCCCTCGTTAGCATCGACAATCAGGATACAACCATCTACCATACCTAAAACCCGTTCCACTTCGCCACCAAAGTCGGCGTGACCGGGAGTATCGACGATGTTAATCAGGGTGTCTTGGTAACGAACGGCGGTGTTTTTGGCCAAGATGGTGATACCGCGTTCTCTTTCGAGGTCATTGGAATCCATGACGCAGGTGGGTACATCTTCCCCTTCTCGAAAGATTCCCGACTGTTTGAGGAGTGCATCGACGAGGGTGGTTTTCCCGTGGTCAACGTGAGCAATGATAGCAACGTTACGGATAGGCAGAGACATAAAATATTGAAGTAGTTTTAGGTTTATTTTTACAAGTAAACATTTCTTAATAATTCTAGCTTAGACTGACCAGCACCGTTAGCAAATCTTTATTTTTCCTTGGTTTCCCATCAGCAAGCTCTACTGCTTACTGTTGACAGACACAACAACAGGCCTCCCAAACCCTAAGCAAGCAACCCACCCTCGGAGGAGTCCAGACGATAGAAAAGACGACTGGAGGCGGGGGGTAGGGGTAAATTGAAGCTAGAGTGAAAATCCTCTTGCACTTTGTAGGTTAAGCGGGGGGAAACTTGGCGAACAATTTGCGTCAACAGTTTATCACCGGTTTTTTGGAGAATGGAACGGGGAATTTTATAAACAAACTTGGGAAACTTAACCATAACATCCATCTGTAGTTCCCAGGTGACTTGGGTGATAACCGCCGGAATATCCCGTCCCCGTTGCCGAAAAATTGCCTGAATTTCCCGACTAGGAGAAGATAGCGGCATTTCCTCTAGTTTCATAATTGCCTGATAATCCACTAGATAGCCCAAAAACGGTTGATCGGGAATGGGGACACTGCGAGTATGATAGACTCCATTGACGGGAGGATCAAGAACTACAGCAATCTTCGGCTCTAGTTCATAGCCAAAAGCTCCATATTTACCGATGGTGATAATATAACCATTGTCACCGAAGGGCAGAGTTTTCATCGGTTCGGCACAACGACAAAACCAACCTTCGTGAGCGCGGAGATAATCGGCAACCTTGTCCTGATTGCTATACATATCCATGCACCCGGCAAAATGGGTTTGAAAACCGAGAAATTGATTGTCTTCTTTGACTTCTACAGATTCGAGAGCTAGGGAGTTAATGGGGGGATGCTGCATGACTTAAAACCTGGAAAATGATAGTGCTAGAAACAGTTGGGGATTAACTGCCAAAGGATCAGGGAAATTTGTAGAATTGAGATTAGTGTAACGTATTGTTAAAAACCATGAGGTCAAGAAGCGATGAAAGCATTTGTAGCAGGAGCTACGGGGGAAACAGGACGGAGAATAGTTGCCCAATTAGTCGAACGTCAGATTCCCGTACGCGCTTTGGTGAGAAACCCAGAGAAAGCGGCAGAAATTTTGCCAGCAGGGGTGGAAATCGTCGTCGGAGATGTCCAACAGGCCGATAAGTTAGAGGCACTAATCGCTGATTGTAGCGTTTTACTATGCGCCACGGGAGCCAGACCGAGTTTTAATCCCACGGAACCTTTGTTAGTAGATTACTTGGGAACTAAAAATCTCATCGATGCCGCAAAAAAGAAAGGAATCGAGCATTTTGTTCTTGTTACTTCCCTCTGTGTATCCAACTTTTTCCACCCCCTCAATCTATTTTGGTTAATTTTATTCTGGAAAAAACAAGCGGAAGCCTATTTAATCAATAGTGGCTTAACCTATACGATTGTGCGCCCCGGCGGCCTTAAAAATGAGGATAATCTTAATGCAATTAAAATGTCATCCGCAGATACCCTGTCCGAGGGCAATATTCCCCGCACGAAAGTGGCTTCCGTTTGCGTAGAATCCCTATTTTATCCCGCCGCAAAAAACAAAATTATCGAAATTATTGCTCCCTCAGATGCTCCCAATCTCGATTGGACCCAATTGTTTCAAAGTGTCACCTAAACAGTAATCAGTGATCAGTAATCAGTGATCAGTAATCAGTAATCAGTAATCAGGGATAAAGATGAAGATAAATAAATAATTAATTAAGTAGGTGGGTGGAATTAAATATAAGATGAACGTAGGTTGGGTTGAAGGATGAAACCCAACCCCCGCATGGGTTACGAAGTGCGCTAACCCATCCTACAAATAATTGTGCCTCCCTAATTAATTAACTTAGGCTCTCCTAGACAGCTTATAGCAAATTAGTAGTTTAAATGAGCCTAAACCCTTAAATAGCCTGGAATCCAACAAAGCAAAAAGCTTTTTTTATTAAAATTGCTTTTTTTAATTCTGGTGAGCCTTACTTGGCAAGGCTTGCGTCGGTTATTTTCTGCTAATATATCATAACTACTCTAGAAGAGTTTTAACTTAAAACTTACATCTGATAACTGGTAACTGATAACTGATAACTGATAACTGGTAACTGGTAACTGGTAACTGGTAACTGATAACTGGTAACTGATAATCCGTTAACCTCTTAACCAGTCAAATAATTGACCGAGGGTGATTTGAAAATTCGTCGCAAAAGGGGGTACGGGTAAAAGAGCATTTGCTGATTCAAAAATAGCGATAGTTCGATCACTAAAATAAACAAAGATAATTTCTTCTTCAGGGTCGATTAACCAACCCATTTGAGTGCCGTGATCTAGACAATAAAGGATATTTTTAACAACTTTAGTCTGATTTTGGTCAGGAGAGAGAATTTCAATCAGCCAGTCAGGAGTGATCGCAAAAGTATTTAATACTTTTCCCTCGGCATCGCGGGGAATATTTTCCCAGAGAAAAACTGAAACATCAGGAACTAGAGAACGACTGCCAAAAGTACAACGCAATTCAGGATAGGCACGGGCAATTTGTTGGGGTTTTAGACTGGCGTTAATAGCCGGAACTAAATCACCTTGAATAGTGCTATGTTTACCTTGAGGCATGGGTTTAGGAATAATTTGACCATCAATAAATTCCTGGGAGGGTTTAGTTTCTGGTAATTGCAGAAATTCCCTTAGTGTCAGGGAATTATTAACAGTTACAACCATAAAATTTTTTTGTTGATCGTTATGATCGTTAATTTTATCGCAATTTCTCCAAGCAGAGAAGATCAAAAACAGTTATATAAAAATGTCCGTCATATCGCCGGGACAGGGTTGGGTTTGGTGGTAGTACAAAAATGCGTGGAACTACACGGAGACTCGATCTAAATTGCTAGTATCCCCAGTAATGGAACCACTGTCACGATTATATTACCGAAAGTGGACTAAACCATCTTGCAGTTTTTCGTGGGGGCAGGGTGTCGGGTTTTACCCATTTTCAGGACCTTCGGCGAAGCTCAGTCGAGTCGTGGTCAATTACAGCGACTAAAACAATTTAAAGGACTTATAGAGATTATTTTCATAAATTGACTACTTTATAAATCTTGCCAAGAAATATTAGGAATAAACTGACTGATTACCCCCAGATCATCAGTCCATTCAATTTCTGTAATTTCTCTTCTGGGAGTTACCGCAGTAAGTTTAGATTCAATTGATAAAAGCAGGTCTGCGTTTAGCCATGACTCGCTGTAATGGGAAAAATCGCTAACATTAACTAAGCCAAATTTTAACAGAGTACATTTTGAGATTAGTGCGGATGAATTTATCAAAAAAGTAGTGGAAGTTTCTAATAATCGGGAAAGAATCAATAAACTTAATAAATATCGATGTAAGGGGTTGCTCAGAGCAAATTGATCTTCGGTAAATTCAGTGTTGTTTAAACTAATTTCTTGATTTAGAAAGTAAATAACCCCGTTTTGAGGTGTTTTAAAAACAAGAATATTGTCTAATTCTTCAATGGGTTGTAAAGATTGAAAAATTTGATTAGCTGATTCGGTTACTTGATAATAATTACCCGCTTGAAGATGTTTAAGTTGCTCATAGAAATATTGAGGTAAAATAATATCTTTACCGAAGTCTAAGATTAACGCTGGATTTTGAATACATAAATCAGGTTCAATTCCGTAAATTTGCTTCATTTTTGTTTTCCTTTTTTAAGTCAAATTAAATTAATCATTATCAGGTAAAGTATATAATCGAGTGTGTTCACTACTTCCACATTGATTACACCTATTTCCACTTTCTTGCCAACTATCTTGACGATGAGCTAGAGTACAGTTACTACAGAAATAAACCTGTTGTCTAGGTCGAAATTCTGCTTGAGTTAAGAGATCCCTTGAACCAATCACTGATTTTAATAGTTCTTGAATGGTCGGATTATGGTCAGTATCTAAAAAGGCAGTATTGTTATTAGTAGACTGACGAAAAATTAATTCTTGTGTAGGGAAAGCTGATAATTCTGGCGGAAGATCCTGCCATACTATTGAAGATGGATCAGGTGTGGGAGTAGATCTATTAGATGTGGGAATATCTCGCCATCTAATTGGAGGTGTATCAGTTAATTGTCTAGAATTTCTAGGGGAAGGTAGTCTTGAACCGTTGGCTTTATTGACCCAATAAACAACAATTACAGTAATAAAAATACATCCAACAGCAACTAACCAAGACATAGATATAACCCATTAAATTATCCACGATCTTCCCATTTAATTTGTCTTAAATCAACGGGACTCGGTACGGTATAAGCTTTAGTGCTGTTTCCATGACCACAGGAACTACATTGACAATTATTATATTGCCAACTATCTTCATGATAGGCTAATCGATGGACTGAACATAGATAAACTTTCTCTCCAGGCCGAAAGGTTTCTTGACTAATCATATCTCTAATTTCTCCTTGACTTATATCAATCAGAATATTATTAAGATCATCAGGTATAGGAACAACATTTTTGTTAGCAAAAGAAGATGAAGTTGATGGTGACGACTGAGAATTGCTACTGTTCCTACTAGAGCTATTATTGCTAATAGCAACTATTACGAACCCAATAGCAAGGATTATCCACCCAATCGGAAACCATGCAATTAAAGCTAGAAGATATATGATACCAAGCCAACCATAACATCCAGAATTACTGTTATTGTTGCTCATAATAATCCCTCCCTGATTCTTTTAATCCCTCCCTAATTCTTTGTAGATGAGAAGTGTTTTTAGTTAGATATTCAATACGATTGGGTATGTAAATAACGCTATCTACACTTTCTACACTTTTTCCTAAATCTCCTTGATTGGGATTTGAATTGTAGCTATACATAAAGAAAATAAAGCCTTTATCAGCATTCTCGTCGACTGATATAGGAATAATTCCAGGTTGGATATTCGTGCCTTGAAAGTAAAGATCAAAATGAGGATCAAAAATAGATCGAGCATCGACGATATCTATTTTCCGAGATAAATCAATTTCTTGATATTTTAAATTAACCGATTGAATTGACTGTTTTTGTGAGGGTTTAGCGACAAGCAGTTTAACTCTTTCACCACTACCAAGCTTATCCCCACCTTTAATAACAGAAGACTTTAAATACTCCGGGTGGCTATTGCTTAACTCCCTTAGGTTTTGAAAATCTTTTGATGACATTTCTTCTATGTAAAAGTCAAACGGAGAGTTATGTTGTTGACTGTTAAAAATATTCCCTAAACCTAGTAAATTAGCAAGTAGGAAAAGGAAGATAACAATTATTACCGATAATATCAGAATTCTGATGACATCTGAATTTTGTTTAGGTCTTTTTGTATTTCTTGGTGGATTATCTCGCCCGCCTATTTTATCTTTATCTGTTCTTTCTTTTTGATATTTTTCATCTTGTAAAGTAGCTCCAACATTTCCATAAATTTTAGGTTTAATTTGTTGAGCCGTTCTTCCAAGAAAAAATTTTATGTCTTCACGACAGGGATCATAAACAATAGATAAGCACCAAGGATGATAAAAAAATGCCTGTTGCGTGTTCATATCTGTCCCAGACATAAAAGCACTCAGATTAGGATGAGAGTGATACCAACCCACAATATTATCGTCTGGATGTTGTGCCTTAGCATAGTCCATAATTCCATTCCAAGAATGGGGGGTAAAATCTAAATGTGCGCCTGTGCCAACAGTTGCAGGAGCAGCCACGGCTGCGGTAATATCAACATAGATTCCCAAATCAGTATCTTGATAGGCATTCCCGAAAAGAATTCCTCCTTGTTCAACTCTTAGGTTAGTTTTTAAATGAGTTTTTAGATTGCTTAAAGCATCGGCATTAATATATACTCCATATACGCTTTCTTCAGGTTGAAGATTAATATCTTTTTGTTCCATAAAATCACTGAGATTTTTAGGAATTGGTTTATAAACATCATCGCTTTCTTGCCAGACGATATTTATTTCTTCTCGGTTAGACATGATAATTTACCTATGGAATAGTGAGCAAAAAAGTTTTTACGGATATTGAGGGCAATCATCTAACAGAAAATTGCCCATTCTTTTTCTACCTTAAAGATTAGCCTAACTGATATCAGTCCAACCAAGATTAACTTTTAAGGTTTGGGTATCAACGGGAAAGCGTGACATATTATTACTAGCCCAAGTTTTTGCTGTACCATTAGCAGGACTTTTTAAATTTAGGACATCTTTAGAGTATTGAATAATTTTGCCAATTCTCAAAATTAACTCAGTTACGGTTTCTCCCGGTGTCCAATAATTTCCTAGACAGACATTTTGGTTAGAAAAAACATTAGGATGAAAAATGGGCGTTAAAAACTTTACATCGGGTTTTTCTCTAGGATAATTAGTTCCTAGTATGATTTTTACCTGATGAGTATTGCGATAAACAGGGTTATTTCCATTAACTGTTTCTATCCCCTTACATCGGTATTCGATGACATATTCATAGGGAGGATTTCCTGTTTTAGAAATCAGCTTTAAACTACCGCCAGAATTCGCAATTAATTCTGAGACTTGTCGTAAATCATTGGTTAGCCTTGTTTCTCTAACACCCATAATTAACCCGCCTCTAAGATAGGATAAACTTCTAAAACATCATCATTTTGAACCCCTGCTGAAGCTAAACTGGTTGATCCTTGTAATTGTTGACCTGTACTCTGTAAACGGACTGCATAATCAACATTAGCAGGTAAATTCCATCTGGATTGAGTAGTAGAAACAATTTGATCTACTGTCAAAGTGGCAGGTAAAGTTACAGCAGCTTTACGGGTTCCATCTGCCATACGAACGGTAACAGATAAATCGCTCATAGTTCCTCCTATGTTGGGCAAAATTGAATTGATATTCGACCTTGGGATGTCTCGCAATGTAGAATCTCGTTATGAGGAAGACATAATTGTTCAAGGTTAATAGGGTTTTGGGTAGTTGCTAAAGAGAATTTATCTAATATCTCAATCTGTCTTTCTTGTTGACAGTTAGGACATACAATATCTCTTTCAGCAAACTGAGAACGAGGAATGTTGATCGATTCTTGATCACCACAATTTAAGCATTGCATCCTATCAATAACTTCATTTCGTAGCCAAAGCACTGAATCAGAAAATCCAGACACATCTAACTGTTTAAGAATTTCCTCAACCGTTAAACTTGGTGAATAAGTTAACTTAATACTCGGTTCAAGGGTTAAATCATGGGCTAAACAATACTCTTGACGAGGAATTTTGACCTTAAAGGCATTCCAAGGATTTAAGTTCAGAAAAAGCTTTTCTCCAGCTTCTAATACCCCCTCTTTTTGGTGTAAATAAAGTAAAGCCTGTTGAACTTCCATTGCCGCAATAATGGAAGCAATTGTCGCAGTTGTGGGCATTGATTCCTCTGGGATATCTAGTTTTAAACCTTGACAAGAATATCGCTGGTTGCGGCGTTTCCACATCCGATCTGTAATGGTACATTCATAACAAGCAGCATCGGTGTTAGGATCGAAGAAACTGATTTCTCCATTAACAACACCAATTCCCCCATTAATCCAGGGAATCCCCGCACGATAGGCCATGTTATTAATTGCCCAACGAGCATTAACACTGTTTAAACAACCAATAATAATGTCATGTTCCCGCACATTCCCTATACCAAGGTCAAACTCTAAGTCTCCCTGAATTGCTCTCACTGATATGTCGGGATTAATCTCTAGTATCCTGCGACGGGCAACTTCGACTTTAGGCTGATTTACATCTGACTCTCTAAATAAAACAGAACGAGTCAAGTTAGTAATTGATACGGTATCAAAATCAATGACAGTGATGCTACCAACGCCAATTAAAGCCAGATTTTTCAGAACCTCATTCCCTAAAGCACCCGCCCCAACAACTAATACTTTTGCACGGGTAAGTTTGTCTTGATTCCACCAATCGATTAAACTATGTCGGGAATATCGTTCATCTGGTGGTAGAGATATATCAGTCCATTCCATTATTCTAAGAACGCTGAGGAATATAGGCTATTTACTGATTTTATTCAGTACCCATACCGACATACTACCCCATGATTTCAGAAAAATATCAGGGTAAATGCTAACAAATATCAGATTTTTTGCTAAAATGCTATCAGGAGTTTATCAGGGTGTAACAACAATGCACAATGAGCCATTTACTCAAGCAGCACAACAGTGGGACTTACAAACCCTCTACGCTGATCTCACCTTTGCCAAAGGAAAACCCCTAACCCCTGTGGAAAAAACTCATCTGCGTGGCCTGCTGTGTGGCTGTAGTCCCTCAGAAATCGCTGAACAACTCCATAAAAACTCTAACGGGGTAGAGACGGATCTTTGTGCTACGGTTTATCGTTATGTTAAGAATTTACTGGATAAGAATAACGGACGTATTGATAATTGGCGTAATATTACCCAATGGTTAGAAGAAGCAGGTTACAAACATCCTTCTGCTGAAATTCCAATTAATAATGTATTGCCTGATAAAAGTGTTGTAAATATTACTAATATCAACTATGAAAATAAGCAAATAGTTATTCATTTCAATCTTGCCATCCCTACCTCAAATAATATGGGTCGTTATCAAAATGAATCAGAAAAAATTCAAGACCCTGAGAAAATGGATACATGATCATGTTCATAATCAGGGAAAAACTTCCAAAGAAGAAATCAGGAAACACCTCCCACACGGGCATATTCTAAAATTGACTGGCTGAGAGCATCGCGATCATCGCCGGTGAGGTAATAACTCCGGCCGCCGATATCATCGAAAATTTTGGGTCTGAAACCCCGTCGTTCTAGGTTGGCTTTACCGTTAAATACTAGCGCATTTACCAAATATATGCCAGAATGTAAAATATGGAAAAAGCCTATTCTTACCGATTTTACCCCACACCAGAACAAGAGTCGCTATTGCGG
>VYLD01000062.1_pt1 | contig 45909 bp, 35 predicted proteins | sample 5114401 | NCBI WGS metagenome assembly VYLD01 (sample SAMN12291783, study PRJNA351875) | freshwater metagenome | isolation source: freshwater lake | place: USA: Michigan, Gull Lake | collected 2013-08-08 | reverse complement strand
GGCGCCCCGCGACGCCGCGTCGACGAACCCTGCGATGCGGGTGGTGATCTGCTTCCACGCCTCGAGCGGGTTCTGTGGTCGACGCAGCCCGTGCAGGGCCTCGGCACGAACGATGACCTTGAGGGTCGTCAGCGCGTCGAGCCCGATCACGCTCCCGGTGCGCAACACCCGAATCAGCGCGCGCACATCGGCAGAGAGCGGAGAGCGCTGCACCAGCAGCTCATCGACCCCTCGCAGCCGCAGCATCTTCGCCAGCTCGTCGCCGAGATCCGTCTGCCCTTGCGGAAAGGCCAGCTCGACGCCGTTCAGCGCGACCCCCTGCGCCGTCACCGAGAAGGTGACCTGCCCCTTTTCGCGAAACAACGCAGCCAGGGCGGTCTCGAGCAGGCGGCTGATGCGCTGCAGCGTGAGGTGCTCGTCGTCGTAGAAGGGGGCCAGCCGGGCGACCCACGACAGCAGCAGCACCACCTGCAGGGGCAGCGACGCCTCGCCTTGCAGCAGCAGCAGCATACGACCGGCACGGGGGGCGGGAGCGGCCTCGACCGAGACCTCCAGCGCCCCGGGAGGCGGGGGCAGCCCGGCGAGGGCCGCGTCGAGCTCGGCGAACTCGAGCATCGTCTCGGGGGTGAGCGCGGGGTCGCCGGCGAGGCGCTCGAGGGTCGTCGCCGTCGTCGGCCCCACCTCGGGCTCGGCGCTGAACACCGGGCCTGCCCCGCAGGCCTCGAGGGCCGTCAGCAGCTCGGTGGCGTTCGCGAAACGAGCCGCGGGGTCTTTGGCCAGGCAGCGCAGCACCAGCGCGTCGAGCTCTTCGGGGATGGAGGGGACGAACAGGCGCAGCGAGGGCGGCGGGGTGTGCAGGTGCGCATAGATGATGCGCGGCAGCTCAGGCCCTTCGAAGGGCATCACCCCGGTGAACATTCGAAAGAAGAGGACGCCCAGCGCGTACAGGTCGGCGCGCTGGTCGACGATCAGCCCGGTGATCTGCTCGGGCGCGCAGTAGAGGGTCGTGCCCACCATCATGCCGGTGCTGGTCAGGTGGGCGCGCTCGTCGACTCCCCGGGCGATGCCGAAGTCGATCAGCACCGCGCGTTCGTCGGGCTCGGTCGCTCCCACCAGGATCACGTTCTCGGCCTTGAGATCACGATGCAGGATCTTCTGACCATGCACGAACTCGACGGCCCGACAGAGCTGCGCGGCGAGGCGAACGCCTCGTTCCCACTCGAACCGCGAATGGGTCTGCAGGTAGTCGGCGAACTCGGCGCCCACGAGGTATTCCATCACCAGGAACAGCCCGTGTTCATCTTCGCCACCGTCGAGGGCCCTGACGATGTGGGGGTGGTGAAGGGTCAGCGCGGTGGTGATCTCTCGGCTGAAGCGGGCGCGGTTGACCTTGTCCGCCGGGGTGCCCTTCAGCCGCAGGCGTTTGACGGCGACCTGTTCCTGGGTCTCGAGATCGACCGCGCGATAGACCTCGCCCATGCCCCCCAGCCCGAGCAGGTGCTCGAGGCGGTACCGACCCGCGACCAGCAGATGCGTCTCGACGTCGCCGCCCATGGGTCGGGGGGAAGACAACCACGAATCTGCCCTGTCGTGGGGCGCAAGCTGCGGTGGCTCTACGGCGCGAAGAAGCCCGAGGCGACCCCCGGCGCCACCGTGCCCTGGCTGGCGCGAATGGCGGACTTCGAGACCAGCTGAAAGGTCTTGCGCAGGCCCGACGGCGTGGCATCGCGCTGGACGTGCACGCTGCCGGTGGGGATGCCCATGGCCGCGGCGATCAGCTCGAAGTCGGTGTCCTTTCCGACCCCTACGAAGGCCAGGGTGAACAGCTCGCTGGCCAGCAGATCCTTCGACAGCTTCGCGCAGTCGCGACTGGGGCGCTTGCTGCCGACGTCTTCTCCGTCGGTCACCACCACCACCACGCTTCGGGTGGGCGTGCCGCCGTCGCGCAGGCGCTGGGCGTAGGCGACGTTGGCGGTGAGGGCGTCGACCCAGGTGTCATACAGCCGCGTGGCCCCGGCGGCGCGGTAGTTGCCCTGATCGAGTCGGGTGGCGTCTTCGACTGGCACATACGAGTGCAGCACCTTCGCGTCGGTGGCGAAGGTCCACAAGGCGAGCAGCACCGAGTCCTTCTCTCTGGCGCCGGCGAAGGCGTCGAGCAGCGCGCCCTGCCCGTCTCGCACCGCCTGCTCGAGGCCCCGGTCGGCGATCGAGCTGCTGGCGTCGACCAGCAGCGTCACCAGGGTCACGTCGCTGGCGGTGAGATCTTCCAGCGCCTTCCCCGCGGCGCCCGCCAGCACGAGGCTTCCCAGGTTGCCGGTGATCAGCGTCGAGGTCTGCGTCGACAACACGCCCTTCTCGAGCGCGCTGGCGAGGTTCTGCGTCACGTCGTCATCGATGGTGGACATACACGTCTCCTGTTCGGCGCAGCCGCGCCGTCGTTTGCGGTCGAGGGTGAGGGGGGGAGTTCGGCGGTTAAATGACGACGGCGTCGGTGGTCTTGACGACCTTCATGCCGGCCTTGCGCCACTGCGCGACGGCTTCTTCGGCGAGGCGGGGGAAGTCGAGGTGCGCGGGCAGCGGGTTGAGCGGCGGCGCGGGCACCGGGCTCATCGCGTCCTCGAGGATCCAGATCTTCTCGGCCAGCTTCGGGTCGGTGGTCATCACGTGCTTCTGCAGATCGTTCACCGTCGACAACACGCAGTGGCTCTTGGCCTGCCCAAAGACATAAATGCGGTCGTATTCCATCAACAGCTTGAAGAACGGAGCGTTGAAGGCCCCCACCACCTGCCCTGCGAGCTCGGTCACCTCGGGGGACATCACCGAATAATTCTCGGTCATGGCGTGAGTGCCTTTGGTCTCGAAGTGCGTCTGGTGTTTGCGGGCCGCGGCGTGAAACAGGGCCGCTTCCATCATCGCCGGCGAGAGCGCGTGCGACAGGCCGCCCAGCAGCGTGTGGTAGGGCCAGATGGTCAACACATACTTCCCGGTGGCCTCGAGCTTCTTGACGTATTCCAGCGATTCCCTGGGGTGGGCGACGGCGGTCCACTTCCCGGCGCGCACCTCTTCGTGAAAGATGGGCGTCATCGGCGCGGGGTGGTTGCCCTGCGCGTCGACCCACCAGGCCGGGTGGAAAATCTGGAACATGCGGTGGGTGTCCATGGAAAAGAACAACCCGGTCACCTGCCCCAGGTTCCTGTACAGCCACTCGACGGTGCGCTGGGTGTCTTCGACGGCGCCGGGCACGAACAGCGAGGCGCTCGGGGTGCAGAAGCCGACCTGCACGTCGATGCCAAAGGCAGCCACCCGGAACGTGTCGGCTCCCGCGGGCTTGATGCCGTGCTTCCTGGCGAAGGCCTCACCTGCGTCGGCGACCAGGCCGGCGCGCTCGAGGTACAACGAAGACACCTGTCGGGGATCATAGAAATCAGGCAACGGCAACGGCATGGCGGGCTCCTTTCAAGAGAGAGACAACTGCAACACTTCCTGCGGCCCCACGACGATGAGGCTTCCATCAGACTGCGCGAGCAGCTCGTCCTGAGCGCTCACGAAGGGTTGGGTGTCTGGGAAGCTGGTCGCCTCGACCAGCAGGCCCGAGTCGTTCTTCAGGGCGACCAGGCCCGCGTCGGTGGCCAGCACCACGCGGCCCTGCAGCACCGCGGCGTGGCCCGCGCTGCCGTGCGTGCTGCGGCCGATCACCGCGCCGTCCTGGTCGATGAGCCAGCGGTGCACCACGTCGTGGCCGTTCAGCTCGGCGGTGACCGAGAGCAGCGCGTGGCGGGCGTCGAAGACCGCGTGCGCGGCCACCACCCGGCCCTTCCAGCTCACGCCCTCGAGCTGCTTGAGCCCCGCGCGCCCCACCTTGAGCAGGAAGGCGACCGTCACCCCGCCCGCCCGATAGAAGCCCAGGCCCAATCTCTCGCCGACCCACAGCCAGGTCTGCCCTTCCAGCACCTGGCCCAGGCGGGTGCCGGTGAGGTGATCGACCAGCCATTCCTGGTCTTGCCGCACGAAGGCGGTGGCCGACGCGGCGAACACCGGCTCGGCGCCGCGCAGGCTGGTCTGGGTGCGCTCGACGTCGCGGCCCTGCTCCAGACACCGCAGCAGGCCGGTGCCGTCCGACAGCCAGGTGGCGCTGCCCTTGAGGCCGAGTCTCTCGGTGGGGCTCAGGGGGCGCGGGAGCACGAGGGTGCCATCTTCCCGACGCACCTCGCCGGCGTGTTCCCAGGCGAAGGTGACCGAGCCCTGCAGGGAGGCCACCAGCACGCGGCCCGTGGTCTCGAAGATGGTCTTCGCCGTGCAGCGCCCGCGGGAACGAAGCACCGGCCGCGCAGCCACCGGTCCCAGCGCGTGACAGGCCGGGCAGACCGCGCGGGCGTGCACCACCGAGCAGGAACAGGTCGCCCAACGCTGCTCGAGCACGGCCTGGGTGGGAACCGGGCGCCGATCGCTGGTGAAGAGCTGTTCGAACCAGTGCAGCGCGTCGTCGCTCAAGGTCTTCCACGAGGCGGCCACGCGAGGCGGCGTCACGTCGTCGCGCATCACCGGGTGCCGGGCCTCGGCGCGGCGCAACAGCGTGCCCAGGCGCGGGTGGGTGCCGCCGAAGGGGTGTACGTACAGCAGTGACGAGAACAACATCACCCCGAAGGCGTACCAGTCAGTGCCTTCGTCGAACCTGGGCGCCGAGAGCAGATCAATTCCATACAACCGCGGGTCGAGGAACCGCTCGTGGCCCACCCCGCAGGGCAGCCCGTCGAACTGCATCGAGTCGGCGTCGATGAGGAAGACCTGGGGGACTTTAGGCCTGAACAGCGCGTTGCCGTCGTTGAGGTCTCCCACCACCACCTTGCGGGCGTGCAGCGTGGTCAAGGTACCCGCCAACGAGCGGAAGTGCGCCATCACCGCCTCGTTGCTGACCTGCTGTTCCCGGAAGCGGCGCTGGGACAGGCGCGCCAGCTCCTCGGCGCCCTTGAGCGCGGGCATGGCAAAACCAACCACGTGCCCCGCGCCATCGAGGGCCAGCTCGGTCGGCCCCAGCACGGCCAGCGGCAACCCTCTGGGGAATCGACGCAGCTTCTCGAGCCTGGTGACCCGGGCCTGCACGTCGGCGCGGCTCGCGGGGTCGACGGGGTGAAACACCTTCACCGCCTGGTCCTTCCACGCGTACACGCGCGCTTCGCCGCCCTCTCCGAGCAGATCGGCGTCGTTCAGGCGCACCCGGGTGTTGGAGAGGTGAACGTGCATGGCTACCGGTCCCTCGTGTCGAGCACGGCCAGGGTGGCGTCGTCGGTGAAGCGGGCGAGCTCGTTGACCACGTTCAAGCGGCGCTGCAGGTGCACGGGGTTCTTCCAGACGTGCGGCTCGTCGAGCATGGCTGCAAACGAGGTGGCCTCGGCGGCGGCCCAGGCGTCGAGCCCATCGGTCAGCAGCGCCACCCGGGTGGCTGGCCCCAGGTGGTGCACCACGGGCGACAGCGCACGCCCCAGCACGCGATAGCCGACGTACGCCGGCGCGTTGTCGGGCCCCGAGGCGAGCCGCTGCAGCGTTCCGTCAACCCAGACACCGCCATCACCCATTCCAAAGACAACACACTCAGGCCCCCGCTGAACTGCACACAGAAAGGTGAACAACCCGAACTGCTCGAGCACTCGGGGGTCGGCGGCGGGCGCGCTCAGGCTGACCAGCCGGGTGAGCCAGGCCACCAGGTGCTCGGCCGCGAGGGCGGGCAACGCGTCGAGGGCCACGTGCTCGAGCTGGAGGGCGAGGGTCGCCAGGGCGTGTGCTCCCAGGCGGGCGCCCACCTCGGAGAAGGGCTGGCTCGAGCAGCCATCGGTCACCACCGCCACCGCCGAGCGCGCGTCGACCAGCACCCAGGTGCCGTCCTGGTTGTTGCGATTGAGGCGCAGGTGCTCGCGCCCGATGACGGTGGCCGTGCTCGCCGCGGTGCTCATCGAATGGCCGCCCGGGTCAGCGCGTCGACCAGGGCCTGGGTCTGCGGCGAGTGGCCCAGGCGCAGGTCGGTGATCGCGGCATCCACCACCGGTCGCGCGAGGGCGGGCGCACCGGTCAAGAGCTGGTAGCCATCAGCGACCGGCTCTCCCTGCTGACCGACCAGGCCGAAGGGTCCTTGCGTGCCCGGCGACCGGCGCCACAGCACCGGCTTGCCGGGAAGGCTCTGCTTGCCAGCACCGGCTTCGTTGCCGAACTTCATGCACGCGCGTTTGCCGGTCTGCGACAGCTTGTAGACGGCCGACACGCGATCGCGCGTCAGCGGAGTAGCCGCGGTCTGCGCGACGAGGAAGCCGCCGTACCCGTACACCTGCTCCTCACGCTTCCAGCCCACCTCGCGGCGCAATTCCTCGAAGCGGGTGGTCTGCGCGGTGTCGAAGCCGTCCTCGAGGATCTGCACCGGCCGCAGCCCCTGCTCCTTCGCCAGCGCGATGGCGAAGCGGTACTGCGCCTCTTTGTCGCCGGAGTCGTAGCGCACCGAGTCGCCCTGCCCGCCCCGCTCGCGAAGGATCTCGTAGGCCGCGGGGATGCCGCTCTTCACGGTGTCGAAGGTGTCGAGCAGGAAGCTGGACCGGTTCGCGCGTCGCTCGACCATCGCCCTGAACGCTGCCTCGTCGGTGCCGTGACGCTGCACGTGCTCGTGGCCCATGGTGCCGACGGGGGTGAGGCCCAGCTGCCGGGCGCCGAACACGTGGCTGGTGCGGGTGAGCCCCGCCGCCTTGCAGCCCTCGAGCGCCAGCAGGTGCTGCTCGACGCAGGTCGCCGCGCGCAGGCCGACCTCGAACAGCCGGTCTGGTGAGTCGACGACTTGAGTCAGCTCGCGAACCCTGGCCGCCACGCGCGCCACATAGCCCTCGCTGTCGACGATGATGGCCGGAGCGTTCACGCCCACCGCGTCGAGCGTCGAGAGCACCAGCTGGCGCTGCGCCTCACACGTCACCACGCCGACCGCTGCGCTCAGCGCTTCGGGCCGCAGCAGCGCGGTCGTCGCGACCTGAATGCGGTAGCTGAACATGAGCACCAGCGGCTCGAGCCAGGACACCAGGGCCGACGGCCCGCTGATGGAGAAGATCGGCTCGCGATCATGAAACACCGAGAACTTCGGCAACGCCTCGACGCGCAGCCGCGAGGTCTGGCCGATCGCCGCCTTGAACCCCGCGCTCATCTCGTAGTCGTGCTGCGCGAGGTACGCCCAGTCGCCCGTCTCGACCTGCGGCAACAGGGCGCGAACCTCAGCCGCCACGTCGAAGGGCAGCACCTGCAGCCCACCCTTGCGGTGCGAGCCGTAGAAGGTCTCGTCGCGCAGCGGCCACCCGGCCTCTGCCATCGAGAACTTGTAGCCGTCGGTCATCAGCATCGAAGCCATCGCGTTCACCTCTGAGGGGAAGAGTAAGTGACCCATTAAGAGTCGTCAAGACTCTTTTTGAGTCATTCAAGAACTGCGCTCTAACTTACTGATTCTTTGATGGTATTGGGGGTCGCCTCGTATCCACGGCCAGAAGCAGCAACCACAGACCCCTCGGGTGCGATGATGTAGGCAAGAACCTTCGCACTCAAAGGGGAACGCCGAATGCTTCGCAGCAACCACCGGGTCGAGACGCTGTACGCGAAGTATGGGCCCACCATCTTCGCGCGCTGCCGTCGCCTGCTGAAGAGCGCCACGGCGGCTGAAGACGCGACGCAGGACGTCTTCGTGAAGTTGATGAAGCACATCGACGCGGCGCCGAGCGAGGAGGCGGTGGTGCCGTGGATTCATCGCATCGTGACCAACCACTGCCTCAACGTGCTGCGGGACGCCGGCCGGCGGGCGGTGACGGTGGACGAGCTGCCTGAGTTGGTGGACGACGACTTCGAGGACAGCGTGGTGTCGAGGAACTTCGCGGCGCGGGTGCTGGAAGAGACGCCTGAGACGCTGAAGGCTCCGGCCATGCTGTACCACGGCCGTGGGCTCGAGCAGTCGAAGGTGGCCGAGGTGCTGGGCTGCTCGCGGCGCACGGTGTTGTACCGGTTGGCCGAGTTCACCCGCCGCGCCGTCTCGATGCACGCCGCCGCCGAGGCTGGCCGGGCGTAGGCCTCTGCAACGCTGGCGCGATTGATGTCTGCGCTTCAACGGGCTGGTAAGGGCTTTCGATGCGTTGGTTGGCGATCATGGTGGTGCTGGGCATGGTGGTGCTGGGCACGGCCTGCGCGGTCGAGCCACAGGCTGCCGCCACGACGCCCCACAGGGTTCGGGCCGACGTGACCTTCACCGACGTGACGCTGCGACAGTATCGGGGCAGCAGCTTGAAGGTGGTGGCCACCACGCCGCAGCTCGAGCTGATGCGCACCTCGAGTGACTTCCACGCCGCTGACGCCTCGGTGGTGCTGCAGCGCACGGGCGCCAGGGTCGAGGCCCGCGAGGTGCAGGGCAACGCCACCGCCGGCGTAGCGACCGGCCAGGGCCAGGTTCGGTACGTCGGGGTCGACGGCACCACCGGAGTCACTCCACGCGCCACGTTCGATCGGGCGTTGTCGACGGAAGGCGGCGCGTACTCGGACGCAGGCGTGTCATTGGACAACCCGCGCTTCGAGCTGACCGCGACTGGCTTCTTCGGTGACTTCGCAGCGCAGCGGGTGGACTTCGATCAGCCGGTGACGCGCACCCGGTAGTCCCCGCCCCGCCAGGGGCTCATCGACCAGCCCGTTCGTCGCGCGCGCTCCCGTTCCGCAGGCGCTCGTGCAGGCCCGTGAAGCGACGGGACGCGCCGGTGGCCTTCACCGCCATGGCCAGGGCCTTGCGGCTGCCGACGATGGTCACCAGCTTTCGGCCCCGGGTGATGCCCGTGTAGAGCAGGTTGCGCTGCAGCATGACGTAATGCTGAGTGTGCAGCGGCATCACCACGCACGGGTATTCGCTGCCCTGCGACTTGTGAATCGAGCAGGCGTACGCCAGCACCAGCTCATCGAGCTCGGCGGTGCCGTACGTCACTTCCCGGTCGTCGAAGCGGGCGATCAGCTGCTGCTCGACCGGGTCGACCGAGCTGACGCGGCCGATGTCGCCGTTGAAGACGTCGAGGTCGTAGTTGTTGCGAATCTGCATCACCTTGTCGCCCTCACGAAAGGTGCGGCTGCCTCGCGTCAACGCGTGGCCCTTCGGGTTGAGCAGGGTCTGCAGCTCGAGGTTGAGATTGCCCGCGCCGAGCAGGCCCCGGTGCATGGGCGTCAAGACCTGAACCTGGTCGACGGCGTCGAAGCCCCACCCCCGCGGAATGCGGGTGGCGACGAGTTCCTTCAGCGTCGAGAGCACCTCTTCAGGCTCGGCGCGCTCGATGAAGTAGAAGTCGGGCTTCGGCACCACGCCGACCTGCTTCGGCCACTGGGGCAGCTCGCCACGATTGATGCGATGCGCGTTGGTGACGATGAGGCTGTCCTGCGCCTGGCGAAAGATGCGCTCGAGCCGCACCACGGGCACCGCCGCCGACTCGATGAGGTCTGCCAGGACGCGGCCGGGCCCCACGGACGGCAGCTGGTCGACGTCACCCACCAGCACCACCTGCGCGCCGAGGGGAATCGCCTTGACGATGTCGTAGGCGAGCACCACGTCGAGCATGGACGCCTCGTCGATGATCACCAGGTCAGCCTCGAGCGGCGAGTCACGGTTGCGCTCGAAGGCGTTCGTCTTCGGTGAGAATTCCAGCAACCGGTGTACGGTTCTGGCCTCGCGCCCGGTGGTCTCGCTCATGCGTCGCGCGGCGCGGCCGGTGGGGGCCGCCAGCAGAATGGTGCGCCCCTTCTTCTCGAGGATCTGAATGATGCCGTTGACGAGCGTCGTCTTCCCCGTCCCGGGACCGCCCGTGATGACCAGCACCTTGGACGAGATCGCCGCGCCAATGGCGTCCCGCTGCGCGTCTGCCAGGGTGAGGTTCTGCGTGCCCTCGAACCAGCGCAGCGCCGCCGCGACGTCGATCTCGATCGGCTTTGGCCTACCCGCAGCGAGTGCCATCAAGGCGGCCGCCAACCCGGTCTCAGCCGCATGGAGCGCCCGCGAGTACACGCGGCCAGAGGTGCCCGCGGTTCCCTCCTCGACCACCAGGTGGCGTTCCTGCGTCAGTGAAGCAATCGCCTCGTCGATGATGAGCGCATCGATGCCGAGCACCTCGGCCGATTGTTTCACCAGCTCGTCCCGGGGCAGCCAGACATGGCCCTCGCTCGAGGCCTCGCCGAGCACGTGCAGCACGCCAGCGCAGGCCCGTCGGGGCGAGGTGGGTGAGATGCCGAGCTTCGCGGCGATGGCGTCGGCGGTCTTGAAGCCGATGCCGAAGATGTCCAGCGCGAGGCGATAGGGGTCCTCTTTCACCACCGCGATGGCCTGGTGTTGGTAGTGCTTGTAGATGCGCACCGCATACGTGGTGGACACCCCGTGCGACTGCAGGAACACCATCACCTGTCGAATCGCGCGCTGCTCTTCCCAGGCGCGGGTGATGCGCTGGCTGCGCACCCGACCGATGCCCTCGACTTCCACCAGGCGCGCCGGGCTGGTGTCGATGACGTCCAGCGTGGCGAGGCCGAAGTGGGCGACCAGCCGCGAGGCCATCACCTTGCCGACCCCCTTCACCAACCCCGAGCCGAGGTACTTCTCGATGCCCACCAGGGTCGCAGGCTTCACGGTCAGGAACGACTCGACCTTGAACTGCTCGCCGTACCTCGTGTCAGTCACCCACCAACCGGTGAGCCGAAGGCTCTCGCCGGGCTGGGCGCCGAGCAGCGCTCCCACTGCCGTCACCAGGTCGCGCCGGCCTGGCACCACGAGCTGAACGACCGAGAAGCCGTTCTCTTCGCTGGCAAAGGTAATCCGCTCGAGGACGCCCTCGAGGCTGGTCATGGGCAGCGCCACCCCACCATTGTCGCCGGAGTGCGCCGAGGTGTCGCGGCTTCAGCGTGACGGTGGGAGCGCAGCGCGAAGAAACGGCATCGTCGCAGCCGGCAGGGCACGAAGCGCACGGCGATCATCGGTGCCATGGCGACGCCGCCCAGGCCGCGGTCCTTTCCGCCCATCAGAATGATCTTCCCATCGCTCTGGAAGCCCAGGGTCGTCGCCCGCTCGCCAGCCTGCAGCGTCGCGGTGGCGAACCCGTTGCCCCACGACGTGTCGAGGGCGCCCGCGGCGGTGAAGCGACCGACGGTGAACTGGCTGTACGCCACCAGCAGACGCCCGGACCCATCGACCTTCGCGTCGACGATGTTGGCTCCGCCCAGCGGCGAAGGACCGTCGGCCCTGCCGCCGGTGCCGAAGGTGGTGTCCGGCTGGCCTGCGGCGGTGATCTTGGAGATGCGGGTCGACGCGTTCGCAGCCGCGCTCGGCCCGACGACGAAATAGCTGCCGTCGGGGTTGCGCACGACCTCTGGGGTACGGGCGACGTCGAGCGCGACCATCGCCTTGCCTGCCATGCCAAAGGACATGTCGAGCGCGCCTGTCGACGTGTATTTTGCCATGACAAACGAGTACGGCGTGGTGCTGCGGGCAATCCCAATCCCCGCTGCGACGAACTCACCACCGGGGGCGACGTTCAGGTCCTCGATCTCTTCGTCGCCCGCCCGAAGTCAGTCTTGCCGGCGCCGACGGTGAAGTTGCCATAGCGCTCATCGGCGATGCCGGTCGCCGAGAGCTTCATGAACACGAAGTCCTGCGCGAAGGTCTCTGAGGTGCCGGTCCCGCCGACGATGAAGGTGCCCGCGTCCGTGATGCCAGCGCTTTGATGCTCGTGTCGTGGCGCAGCTCACCAGACTCATCGCCACCAGCCATCGGAGTCGGTCAAGCGGTCGAAACGCCATGACGCGATGACGGTCGCACAGGTCGCGCGCCGAAGCCACGCGCCGCCTCAACCGACCCAGAGGCTCGTCGAGGGCAGCCTCGCGGGCTCTTTGGGCCTCTGTGCGATGAACGCCTGGCCGCTCAGGCGCTTTTGGGAGTTGTCGCTCTGAGGCGACAATTTGGTCGCTTTAAAGCGACAACGACCCTGACTGCGACGCGCCCCCCCAGGGTTGCTGCTCGAGGCCGGGAGCGCGGTCAGCAATATCGTCAGGGTTGCGGTCTGGTAGAAGCTGCGGCGTTCATGGCCGACGCCACCCCTGAAGAGTTCGACGAGATCCTCTCGGTGCAGCTGCTGCTGGCCTGGGCTGGCGAAGCACCGGGCGGCGACCAGCCTCGGCTGGGCTGGTGGAAGACCGACCTCATCGACGACGAGGCCGGAGGCGATCTCTGGAAGCGCCTGCTCCCTCGGACGCACCGCTGGGCCGGCCTCGATGCCGCCCGCCGCGCGGCATACCTCACCGATGAGCGCGCACGGCGCCCCGCCAAAGGCGCCGACAGTCAGCTCACGCTGTTCCACTTCGGCTTCGAGCTCGACGAGGCCCTGACCGAGCGGCTGGCGCACCATGTCCTCGAGGCACGAAGCCCGGTCGAGGTGCTCCCGCTGCTGAGGGCGCTCCATTCGAGGTTTGACCGACGAGCGATCATCGAGGCGCTCGGCGGCTCCGAGGTCGACGCGTCGTTCAAGGTGGTGGCCGGCGGCCGGCAGCTCAAGCGCATCGCCAACGAGCCCTTGCCGTCGCGCGCGAAGAGGTTGGCGCTGGCCCTGTTGGCTGACCCGCTGTCGCCCACCTATCCTGTGCCCTTCGTCGTCGAGGAGACCACCAGTGCCAGGCGGTGAGGCGACTGCGTTTCACACCCGAATTCTTCGCCTGACGCTCGCCGTGCAGGAGTCGCGCGCCTACTGGGAAGCCGTCGACCCCGAGGTGGTTGGCGCCGCGCGCGTCGAGCGGGCCTTCAACGAGCGCTGGTTCGGCAACAAGAGCCTGGCGCGCGTGAAGCTGCTGCTCTCGAACTTCGCCGCCCGGTTCGAGGCCTGGCCTGAAGCCCTCGACACGCTTCGCCGCTGGCGACCGAGTGAGCTCGGAACACGAGCCCTGGTCTGCCACTGGCACCTCCAGCTCTCGGACCCGCTCTACCGGACGTTCACCGGGGACTGGCTGCCGACGCGACTGGACGACGGTCGCCGTCAATTCGATCGCGACACGGTCGCCCGCTGGCTCGGAGACGTCGGGCACACCGCGATCGCCCCCTCCACGCGCTTCCAGTACGCAGCCAAGCTCATTCGCACTGCCGACGAGGCGGGCCTGGTGTCTGCCTCGAAAGACGGGCCTCGCACGGCCCTGACGCCCCGGGTGCCTGATGAAGCGCTGGGCTACCTCGTTCGGATCCTCCAGCTCGTTCCCCACGAAGGCACCTGGCAGGACAACGCCTACTTCCGCTCGGTAGGCCTCACACCAGAGCTGGTCGATGCACGGCTGCGGCGACTCCCAGACGTGACCTACCGACGAATGGGCGAGCTGGTCGAGCTCACCTCGAGCCCACTGGGAGCGATGGCATGACCGCCGACCTCTTCAACCCGCTGGGCCTCGATGCCTCGGTACAGGCTCTCGAGAAGGACCTCCTCGCGCCCGGCGGCCCCAGCATCAGCACGATGCGGAATCACAACTTCGCCATCCTCTTGTACCTGCCGCGCGAGGAATACCGACTGCGCCAACGCGTGCGGCAGATGGTTCACCACCTCGAGAGCGAAGGCTGGGCGGTGCTCTCGCTGGCCCTGCACGAGCTGGTCTTCGAGCGCATGACCGCGAAGCTCGGAGCGGAGGGCCTGCAGCGCCTCATCGACTTCGAGAAGCGCCTGTTCGCGATGTCGCCCGACCGGGCGCTGAAGGACCTGCAGCAGAAGTTCGCGGAGTACGTGGACGGGCCCGACGGGCTCGCGAAGGACGTCGCTGATCGCATCGCCGCGTTTCGGGTCGAACACCCCGAGGCCGAGAATCGAACGCTGGTGCTGCTCGGCCGCGCGGGGGCGCTGTACCCGTTCTTCCGTTCGTCGGCGTTGCTCAAGCAGCTCGGCGACCGCACGCTGAACACGCCCGTCGTCCTCCTCTATCCAGGGGAACAGAACGACGGCCTGTCATTCATGCAGCAGCTGGTGCCCGACAGGGACTACCGACCGCGCATCTACGCTTGAGGGGGTTGTCATGAGGATGGGAGAGGTCTTCGACCGTGACGTCACGCGGAACATTCCGCCGGTCGTCTATTTCCACGAGCAGACGGGCGCGAAGCTGGCCGACGAGGTGAGCGAATACATCGTCACCGGTGGCTACCCCGAGGACGACCATCGGTATCGCCGGGTTCCCCAGGGCATTCACGAGCAGTACGTACGGCTGCTCGAGGCCATCGTTCGCGAGCTGAGCAAGCCAGGCGGCCCGGAACTCCCTGCTTCATGGATCTCCGGCTTCTACGGCTCGGGAAAGTCGTCCTTCGCGAAGCTGCTGGGCCTCGCGCTCAACGGCAACACGCTGCCCGATGGGCGACAGCTCAGCGATGCGCTGCTCGCGCGTGACGACTCGCCGCGGAAAGCTGAACTCCATGCGGCGTGGGCGGCGCTGAAAGCGAAAGTGCAGCCCATCGCGGTGGTCTTCGACATCGGCGGGGAAGCGCACGACGGTGAACACATCCACTCCGCCGTGCGACGCCTCATTCAGCGCCGGCTCGGCTACGCGAAGAACCCGCTGGTGGCAGACGCAGAACTCCGACTCGAGCTCGATGGGCAGTGGGACCATTTCCTCGGAGCGGCGCAGCACACGCTCAAGGGGAAGTGGGAGACGTTCCGCCAGCAGGAGCGGTGCGACGAGCACTTCTCGGAAGTGATGGCTGTGTTGGAGCCGGCGAAGTACCGCGACTCGATGTCCTGGCTGCTGAGCCGGGCTGGCACGTCGTTCAGCGAGGGCCTGAGCGTCGCGGAGACGGTGCGGAGCATTCAGTCGATGCTCGAGCGCCACGCAGCCGGCGCCACGCTCTTCGTGGTGGTCGACGAGGTCAGCCAGTACGTGCACCAGAGCGATGACCGCATGCTGAAGCTCCAGAGCTTCGTGTCCGAGCTCGGGCAGCGGCTCAAAGGCAAAGCCTGGTTGCTCGCGACGGGCCAGCAGCAGCTCGAAGACCGCGGTGGCAGCACGACCCTCGGCAAGTTGAAGGACCGCTTCCCGCCTTCGCTCCGGGTGCACCTGGCGACCACCAACATTCGCGACGTCGTGCACCGTCGCCTGCTGAAGAAGAGCCTCGCGAAGGAAGAGGCCCTGCGCCGGCTCTTCGAGAACCACGGCTCGCAGCTCAAGCTCTACGGCTACAAGTGCGACCAGCTCACCGAGGATGAGTTCCTCGAGACGTACCCGCTGCTGCCCGAGCACATCGACCTGCTGATGCAACTGACGACGAGCTTGCGCAGCCGCTCCTCGCGCTCGCAGGGCGACGACTACGCCATTCGCGGTCTGTTGCAGCTGCTGGGTGAGCTCTTCCGCGAGAAGAAGCTGGCGAACGAGCCACTCGGGCGCCTGGTCACGCTCGATGACATCTACGATCTGCAGGCCACCGCGTTCGACGGCGACGAGCAGGTCACGATGAACCGCATCCTCGCTTCGGGCGACGTGGCCTCCGACGAGTGGGCGCGCAAGGCCGTGAAGGCCATCAAGCTGCTCGAGCTCAACCACGAGAAGGAGCCGGTCCGCGATGAGTTGATCGCCGCCTGTCTCTACGGCCACCTCGGCGACGAGAACCCGCTGCACGCGCTCAAGCCCGTGCTGGAACGCCTGCGCAACCTCAACGTCATCAGCTTCTCCGAGAAGGAGGGCTACAAGATTCAGAGTTCCGCCGGCCAGGAGTGGCAGCGCGAGCGCGACGACTTCACGATCGGCATCGACGAGCGGCACCGGCTCATCAGGGAGAAGCTCGCTGACCTGATGAAGGACCCTGAGCGTCCGAAGCTGAACGGCCGCGCCTTCTACTGGTCAGCGCTGTTCTCCGACGGGCGAAACCTCACCGACGAGCGGCTGTTGCACTCGTCAGACGAGGCGTGCGTCACCATCGACTTCCGCCTCCCGGCAGGGAAGCGCGAGCAGTCGAAGGCCGACTGGGCCGGGTTGAGCGCAGACCAACAGCACGTCGACCGCATCGTCTGGGTCGCGGCAGAACAAGACCACGAGACCGTCAAGGAGCTGGGGAAGTCCCGCTCGATGCTGGCCAAGTACCAGCAGCGTAGCTCTTCACTGTCGGGCGAGAAGAAGAAGCTGCTCCTCGAGGAACAGGACCGGCGCGATCACCTCGAGGCCCGAGCGACCAAGCTGGTCGAGTCGATGTTCGTCGAGGGCACGCTCTACTTCCGCGGCAAGCCGGAGGCAGCGCGCGAGTACGGAGCAACCTTCAACACGGTGATGTCGACGGTGGGCACGGCGCGGCTTCCCCAACTGTTCCCACACCACACCGACGTGGCGGTGACGGACACCGAACTCCAGACGCTGCTGCTGCCCGTCCTCGCCGGAGTGTCGGGGAAGTTCCTCGACGGCAAGCTGGGGCTGCTGTCGCAGGACGGCGGGAAGTTCCTGCCCACGTGCAACGGCCCGGTGCCGAAGCTCGTGCACGCGTACATCGAGAAGAACGAAGGCACGGGAGGCAACGTGCTCTTGCAGGACTTCTCGCGGCCTCCGTACGGCTTCCCGAGTGACGTGGTGCGCGCGTGCGTGCTGGCGCTGCTGCGAGACCACCGGGTGAAGCTGAAGCTCGACGACGGCACGTGGCTTACGTCTGTGGTCGACGCCAACGCCCGCGAGACCTTCCTCGGGGTGACGAGGTTCAAGAAGAGCGAGATCTTCCCGAACAAGGACGAGACCATCACCCAGCGTGACCTGGTGGGGATGCGGAAGTTCTTCGAGAAGCTGGGGCAGGACCTCGAGCCCACGCAGGAAGTCATCGCCGACGCGGTCTTCAAGCACTTCGTGCCGCTGCGTGAGCGCCTGCGCACCCTCGAGGGGCGCTTCAGTCAGCTCCCCGGTCGGCCGGAACTCGAGGACACGCTCAAGAAGCTGGCGCGCGCGCTGGAACACTGTCGCGGCGAGCGCGACGTCGCTCCAACCATCAAGGCGCTCAAGGCCGAGCTGGGAGTGCTCACCGAGGGTGTTCAGGTGCTGCAGCGACTGCACACCGACCTCTCGGATGAGGCGGTCGAGGCGGTGCGCGAAGCCGCGAAGGTTCGTGATTTCCACGTAGCGCAGCTCCAGCGCGACCTCGCGACGGGTCCGGTCGAGGAGGACGTGACCTCGCTCATTCGGCAGCTCGGGCATCGTCGCCCCTGGCAGGACATCGGCGCGATGAAGCCCGCCCTCGAGCGAATCGTCGCCCACTATCAGGAGCGTCGGCTGCGCCTGCTGCAGGCCCAGGAGACGAGCGCCGAGACTGCGCGAAACCGGCTCCGCTCGCGTTCGGGGTTCGTGAAACTCACCGATGACGAGACCCACCGCGTCTTCCGGCCCATCGCGCTTGCGTTGACCCAGACGACCGCCGATGCCGTGGCGCCTCCGCTGCATGAGCTGCAGCTCGAGTTCGAAGACAAGCTGCGCCGAGGCGTCGAAGGGGCCACCGCGCTGTTCGATGATTTGTTGTCTGCGAAGGACCAGCGGCCCGTGACTCGCATCGACACCAACCTGCACGGTCGAGAGCTGTCCACGCGCGCCGAACTGACCAGCGTCTTGAAAGAACTCGAGGAGCGCATCGGCGAGCAGATCGACCTCGGACGCAAGGTGCGACTGTCATGACCAGGACCATTGGGCGAAACGCTGCTTGCACCCGAAAGGAGGTGGCCGATGCTTGAGCACCTTCGACTGAAAAACGTGGGACCTGCGGACAAGATGGAGATCGAGTTTGCCCCGCGGCTCAACCTGCTGACCGGCGACAACGGCCTCGGCAAGAGCTTCCTGCTCGACGTCGCGTGGTGGGCGCTCACACGAAAATGGCCGCACGACCTCAATCCGCAGCTCACCTCGGGTTATCCGGCGCGCCCCACCAACCCCTCGAAGCCTGCGTCGATCGCGTTCCGCATCGAGACGAAGGTCAAGAGCGTCGAGTACGAGAGCCAATACGTTGCACGTGATGAAGCCTGGCTGGGAAAGGCCGGGCGCCCTGGCAATCCCGGGCTGGTGATCTACGCGCACTCGGATGGCGGGTTCTCGGTCTGGGACCCCGCACGCAATTACTGGAAGCGGCGCGGAAACATCGACGTGCAAGACCGCTTGCCGGGATTCGTGCTGTCGCCTCAGGATGTCTGGAATGGCTTGACCGTCGAAGTCGATGGGAAGCCAACCCGTGTTTGCAAAGGCATTCTCGAAGACTGGTCTGTCTGGATTCGAGAGGACGGTGCGAACGCCAAGCGGATGGCATTGGTCCTCAAGCAGCTTGCCCCAGAGGGCGACGTCATCGAAGTCGGCGCGCTCCAGCGAATGTCTTTGAATGACGCGCGCGACATTCCCTCGATACACACCTCGTACGCGCGCGACGTACCCATTCTGAACGCGTCTGCGGGGGTTCGCCGGGTCGCGGGACTCGCCTACATGCTCATGTGGTCCTGGGAAGAGCACCTTCGCGCGGCCGCGCGGCTGGGGGAGAAGCGAACAGAACAGGTCGTGATGCTCTTCGACGAGATCGAGAGCCACCTCCACCCTCGCTGGCAACGTTCGATCCTGAAGTCCGTTCTGAGCCTCGCTGGGGTTCTGCACGAGGGCGCCACGATGCAACTCATTGCGGCGACACATTCTCCTCTGGTCCTTGCGCCTACGAAGCCATGGTTCGACCCAAAGCAGGACGCCTGGCTTGAGCTCGAAGTCGAAGGCACCGAGGTGATCCTCAGGAAGCGGCCCTTTGAGCGACTACACGGACGACCAGGAGGAAGTTCAGGACGATTGTCTCACAGGAGTGCCGCTGCGGAGCTCCGCCGCCGCCGCCCATTGAATCCTGTCGACCAGCGCGAGCGCCTTCGGAAACGAGTTTCGGCTCAATGACTCAGTTCACGCGGAACGGGTTGACGGCCGAGTCGAAGGCGCAGCTTCGGAAGACGGTGCGTGGGCTCCGTGAGTCACTCATTGCACAGCTGAAAGAGTCAGCGGAGCAGCGGTATCTGTTGTCGGTGCCCGCGGCGAAGGCTGCTGCGACGCTCGATGCGGCGACGCGCGAGCGACGGCGTCGACTCGAGGCCGCGCTGGACCAGGCTGCGCTCGAGGACGGCGGGGGCAAGGAGGCGCGGGCTCGGGCATTTGACGCTGCTGCGAAGGAAGCCGGCGCCACGCTCCTCAACCGGTTGGTGCTCATTCGGCACCTCGAAGCGCTTGGGCTCTCGAAGCCCGCGGTGCTGACCGGCGGCTGGATGAGCAAGGGCTACCGGGAGTTCCAGCAGGTCGCGGCGGCGCTCTGCGAGGACGAGACGCAGGGCATGGCTCCGTTGCTCGACCTGCTGTTCGCGGAGCTGGCGACTGCGCTGCCTGGCCTCTTCGGCGATGTTGGTTTGACGGGTCTGCTCACGGTTCCGGCGGCGACGTTGCGCCAGGTCATCGAGGCGCTCGACGAGATTCCTGTCGCGGCGTGGTGCGACGACCTCACGCTTGGCTGGGTGTACCAGTTCTGGAACGACCCCGACCGCGAGGCGCTGGACGCGAAGATCAACGCCAGCGGGAAGATCGAGCCGCACGAGATCGCGTCGAAGACGCAGATGTTCACAGAGCGGTACATGGTCGAGTGGCTGCTCCAGAATTCGCTGGGGCCCACGTGGTTGGCCATGTGCAAAAAGGCCGGGTGGACCGCTGAAGTCGAGTCGTCTGGCGTGCTCGCCCAACTGGACGCCCGTCGCGCGGAGTGGCGAAAGAAGCGGGAGGCCGGCGAGGTCGCGGCTGATGCGCTGATGCCGACCTCGGGCCCCCTCGAGGAGGCGTGGAAGTACTACGTGCCCCAGCCGATGCCCGCGGCGGTCGTCGAGCACGCGCCGGCGAGCCTCAAAGACCTCAAGCTGCTCGACCCTGCGTGCGGGAGTGGGCACTTCCTGGTGGTAGCCTTTGACCTGCTGGTCGAGCTGTACCGTGAAGAGGCGCGCCACCGCGGGACCAGTTGGAGTGACCGCCAAATCGCCGAGTGGATCCTCGAGAAGAATCTGCACGGCATCGATATCGATCCTCGCGCGGTGCAAATCGCCGCGGCGGCTTTGTATTTGAAAGCACGCGCGCTGGCGAAGGAGGCCGACCCCCGGCAGGTGAACCTCGTGGCGCCGATGTTGAAGTTGTCGTCGCTGGCGAAGGACGACCCGGGCCTCGTGAGGCTTGAGACAGACATTCATCGCGAGACCGGCATCCCAGCAGAGTTGACGCGACAGCTCATTGCGACCCTCGAGGGGGTCGACCACCTGGGGTCGCTGCTCAAGGTCGGTGATGCCATCGACAAGGCCCTCGAGGCCCACGAAGGTGCGTTAGCCCGGAGCGCCGGGCAGGCGGATTTCTTCCAAGCGACACGCACGCCCGACCCAAAGCCTCTCAATCGTGAAGCGGCGAAGCAGATCATTCGGAAGCGCCTTGAGGGCTTCCTCGCGAAACACGCGGGCGCCGAAGATCTCGGGCTTCGACTCCGTGGTCAGCAGCTCACCGCCGGACTCCGCTTCGCAAGCATCGTAAAGGAGGGCGAGTACGACCTGGTAGTGGGGAACCCGCCGTACCAGGGCACTTCGAAGATGAAGAACGCCAGTTACGTTGTGGCGAACTACCCGCTGGGGCGCAACGACCTCTACGCCGCGTTTCTGGAGCGGGGGCTCCAGTTGTGTAGACCGGGCGGCGCCTCCGCGATGGTGACGATGAGGAGTTGGATGTTCCTCAGCAGCTTTACCTCCCTCCGGGCGCATCTTCTGGGCGCCCATGATCTTCGAGCTCTGGGCGACGTCGGATGGGGCGCGTTCGCTGAAATGACGGACAATCCGGTTGTGCTCTCAGTCTTTGCGAACGCACAGCCTATTGGCGGTAGCGGCTTCTCGTCTGCCATTTGTCCGACGCATCCTACTGAGCGAAACCGGACAGACCTTCACTACTTCATGACCATAGCAGGCCTACAATGCCAAGTTGGACGGCATGAGTTCAGTCCTGAAGAATTTGCAGCGATTGATGGGCAGCCGGTCGTGTACTGGTGGAGCCACGAACGGATTGCTGAGTACGCCTCGCTCCCGAAGCTCGGCAGTATCGCCCCTGTGCGCTACGGCTTGTCGACACAGAACAATACGCGCTGGCTCAGAAAGGCGTGGGAGGTTGCACCGGCGCACGTCATGTTGCGTCGGTTCTCCGAGCCCAAAGGCTGGGACGGATCGCCATGGGTCCCGTACATCAAAGGTTCCGAAGGTCGAAAATGGTGTGACGCAGTCAGTGACGTGGTTCTTTGGCGAGCGAAGGGGCTCGAGCTGGCCACGTACCCAGACAATCGATACGGCCGGAGCACTGACTTCTATTTCATTCAGGGCGTAGCATTTGTGAATATTGGCACGGCCTTCTCTGCTCGGGCGCACCGAATGCAGAGCATCTTTGGCCATGTCGCCGGTTCTGTCTTCGGAATGCGAGTCGCCGACGCAGTCTGCCTCCTGAACAGTCGTCGCGCGGGTGAGACCATGGAGTCGCTGAATCCTGGCCTCCACTTTCTGACGAGCGACGTTCTGCGCTTGCCGGCCTTCGCGACGCCCAATGCCGACGAGATTTTCGGCGAGGTTGAGCGGGCGTTCGAAGTCCGCGAGGCCGGGCGTGAGGCTTCCGTGGAGTTCAGGCGTCCCGCCAGTTCTTCCTGGGAGAGCGTTCAGGCATGGGCTCAGCGCGCCGTTGATCGCGTGCCCGGGGAGCGATTGCCTGAGTTGCGGCTGGACGTCGACAAGCCAGCCCCCTACGCCGAGTTGTCATTTCAGGTCGGTGTCGCAATTGGTCGCTTCGGAGAAAAGGGCGAAGGCGTTCAAGCAGAGGCTTCGCCCGATGCGCTCTCCCACGGCCTGCTGTTTGTGGGCCCAGCAGATTTCGCGGATTCTCTTTCGCAGCACGCTTGCGAGTCGCTGCAGGCAGAATGGACGAGCTTTGACGGTGCAGCGGGGAAATCGCTACGCGACTGGTTGCGGGCCGACTTCTTCTCAATCCATCGTGAGATCTACGAGAACCGTCCGATCTATTTCCCGCTCGCTTCGTCCAAGCGCGCCTTTGTGGCCTACATTTCAATCCATCGCTGGACGGCGCCAACTCTCGCAAACCTGCTCTCCGAGTATCTGATCCCCACGCGAAAGGCGCTCGAGGGCTCGCTTGCTGACCTCCGCACATCTCGTGCCACAGCCGACAAGAAGTCCCGCTCGGAGAATGATCGTCTGTTCACGCAGCAGTCGAAATGGCTGGAGGAACTTGAGGACTTCATCGCGAAGGTCGTTCAGTGCGCGGAGAAGGGGCCGCCTCCGACTGACTCAAACGCGCCTGCTCGCGAGGTCGACGCTCCCTACGTGATGGACCTCGACGACGGCGTGATGGTCAACGCGGCCGCGCTCTGGCCGCTGCTCGAGCCAATGTGGAAGGATCCGAAGAAGTGGTGGAAGGAACTCGCCACTGCGAAGGGTCGCAAGGACTACGACTGGTCGCACCTCGCCGCACGGTACTTTCCGAGTCGCGTCGACGAGAAGTGCCAGAAGGACCCATCGCTCGCCGTCGCGCATGGTTGCTTTTGGAAATACCACCCGGAGGTCGCGTACCAATGGGAACTCCGCCTGCAGGATGAGATCGGCCCAGACTTTCTGATCACCGAGAAAGATTCCGACGCGGTTCGCAAGGCCTTCGTCAAGAAGTCATCGACTCGTGCCGCTGAAATCGAGGCTGCTGAGAAGCTCCGCCGCGAACGCAAAGCCAACAAGAAGGACCAGGAAGACCTCGACCTCGAGACAGACACCGAATCGTCCGACGAAGAGGACGCTGCGTGAGCGCAATACACCCGGTCACCACCGCGCTCGAGCAGCGGATCCTGACCGAGGTTCAAGCAAAGAGGCTGGTCGTGTGGCTCGACGCCGACGGCACCTTCACCGATTTCGCCGCCGGCCTCGCTGACCGCGCAAAGGCAAAACAATTCCCCGCCTCGGTCGTGGTCTTCCGCGGCAGCTTTCTCGAGATGATGCTCGAGCTCCGGAGCCTCGCGAGCACCATCGACAAGCCGCCGCTCCTCGTTCACCTGCCAGGCTTCAACACCGAGTCAGTCAAGAAGACTCCACTCCTCGAGGTGTACGCGGCCGCGACGTCGTTCCAGATCCGCCTCGATACCCAGGTGCGAGACGTCGCGAATGGAAGGCTGCCGCTCCCCGAGATCGAGCGTTTCATCGCGCAGCCCGGCCTCACGCTCACCGCTGCCGACGCCTGGCTGGCGCAGGCGGGCGGCTCTGGATCAGGCCCCGTGGGCGCGTGGGTCGACACGCTCGAGCCGGTCGAGTTCCTCGCGCACCTCTCCTCTCTGGGCAACGACCCCCCAGCCGAGATGCGAACCGCCACCCGTCGCCGCGCGGAGTCCCTCTTCGGCACGACCGCCCCGTGGATGGATGCCTGGGGCTCGAAACACGAAGCCGAGGCCATCGTCGCCTGGTTGCTGTGCGTCGAGTACGTGTTCGACCTCAACGAACCGCCCAAGCGCTCCGAGCTCGTGGCGCTGCGTCGCCTGCCCCAGCCAACGGTGAAACGCTGCCAGGCCCAGGCCGCGCGGTTGCGGAAGGACTCCCCCGACGCCTACCGGGCGTGGGCGCTGTCTGTCGAGCAGTGGCTCGGACCGCTCGAGACCGAGCTCGACCCTCGAATCCTTGGCCGCATCGACACCTTCCGGTTCGAGGCGCTCAGTATCTACCGCGGAGCCGTCCGCGCGCTCGCCGACGGGGACTACGCGCAGGTGCAGACCTGGGCCGAGGCCCACGAGCGGAGCTCCGGGTTCTGGATCCAGCACGACCAGCCGCGCCGGTGGGCCTGGTCGCTGATCGCCGACGCCGCCCGCCTTGGGCTCGCGTTGAAGAAGGCTGAGCGCCGACTCGAGGGCGTCAGGACCCTCGACGAGGCCACGACCGCCTACGTCGAGCTGGCCGCGCCGGTCGATCGCGCTCACCGCGTGTTCGAACAGCGCTTTTCGGCGCTCTATGGCCCGCTGCTCCCCGAGCTGACCGCGCTCGACGAGGCCTTCGAGAAGGTGCGCTTCGCCTACGAGGACTGGGCCAGGCGGCTGGCCGCCGAGTTCAACGCGGTCTGCCACCGGGAAGGAGCGCTGCCTCCACCAGAGCTGCAGCAGCGCGCGCTCTTCGAACAGGTCGTGTTGCCGCTGCTCGAGGGGAACGACCGCACGGCCCTGTTCCTGTTGGACGCGCTGCGGTTCGAGATGGCGTTGGAGCTGCGTGACGAGCTGGCTGCTGCGGGGCTCCAGTTCGAGCTGCGGCCGCGGCTGGCAGAGCTGCCGACCATCACTGCCGTCGGGATGAACGTGTTGGCTCCCGTCGCTCGCGATGGACGCCTCTCACCCGTGCGCAAGGCGGGCCACTTCGAAGGGTTCCGCTCCAATGAAGTGACCGTCGCGCGGCCGAAGGACCGCGTGAAGGCGATGGAGCTGCGAGTTGGCAAACAGACCCTCGGCCTCAAGCTGACCGACGTGCGCGCGGCCAACGCATCGACCCTCAAGAACCAGGTGGCTCAGTGCCACCTGCTGGTGGTGCACGCGACGGAGATCGACGACGCCGGCGAGGCGGGCCTGGGCGTCGACACGTTCGAGAAGGTGATCCGCGACGTGGTCACCGCGCGCCACCAGCTCGAGGCTGCAGGCATCAGCCAGTTCGTCTTCACGTCGGACCATGGATTCCTCCTCGGACGAGGCCGTCGGTCGCACGTATTCGGTTCACGCGGCGAGCCGCAGCGACGCTACGTGTTCAGCGAGCAGGACCGAACGGATCCCGGCCACCTCACCGTGTCTCTCGCGTCGCTGGGGTACGAGGGCACCGGCGTCCTGCAGTTCCGGGACGACACCGACGAGTTCAAGGTCAGCTCGGCGCCTGGAGCCTTCACGCACGGCGGCAACTCGCTGCAGGAACGCGTGATTCCGGTGCTGAAGGCCTGGCGCAAGCGGCCCAGCGCCGAGGTGCCCCTTCGCATCGGCCTGGTGTGCGAGCGCATGGACCCGGTGATGGGCATTCAGCGGCTGAAGGTTCGCGCCCGACCCCTCGGGCAGAGCGCGCTGAGCTTCTCGGCCGGAGCCGTCGACGTGGTGCTCTCGGTTCCAGAGGGGAACGGTGTGCGGGTGGTGCTGAAGGACGTGGCCGGAGGCGGAGCCACTGCGCACGCTGGCGGGCTGCGGCTCGACGCCGGAACTGCCGAGTGGACCGAGGTCTTCTTCGTGCTCGAGGGGGCCAGCGGTGAGCGCCTGCCGGTCGAGCTGGCCGTGTTGAACGACCCGACCAGCACCGCGAGGCCTGACGCCTTCTATCCGGTCTCGTTCGTCGGCGGGCCGACCCAGCCGGCGCCCACGCAGGCACCGGCTGCAGCTGGGTGGGCCCAGCGGCTGGGCGACGCCGACGCCGGCAAGGTGTTCGACTACCTCGAGAAACATGGAGTCCTGGCCGAGGCAGACCTGGTCGAGCTGCTGGGAAACGCGCGAAAGGCCCGTGCCTTCGCGGCGAGGTTCGATGGCTTCCTCGAGCGACTCACGTTCGAGGTCGAGGTCAGCGCTGGCAGCGACGGCAAGCAGTACCGGAAGAGGTAACGACGCATGGCACTCAACAAGCGGGATGTGGAACACGTCATCGAAGAGCTGAGCGGCGGCAAGGTGCCCGAGCGGGGCCTCGAGGCGCTTGCCGTCGGCATCGAGCGCGAGCGTGGGGAACTCCACCGGCAGCTCGATCGAACGAGAGACGGCGAAGGCGGAGTGAAGTTCCTCCGTGGTGGGTACGGCTGCGGGAAGACCTTCCTCGCGCGGCTGACGGTTGCTGATGCCCAGGCGCAGGAGCGCAACTTCGCCACCAGCTTCGTCGTCGTGTCCGACAACGATCTGCACTTCCACCGGTTCGATGACGTGTACCGCAAGGTCGTCAGCGAGCTGTCCACGCGGGCGTGCCCACGCGGAGCACTCGCCGACGTGCTCGATCGCTGGGTCGCGAAGGTCGAGGACTCGCTGATCGCCCTCGGCAGGGACCCCGACGCGCCCGGCTTCGACCAGGAGGTGCTCAAGAAGCTCGACGAGCACCTCGCCGTGCACACCAAGAATGAAGTGCCGCAGGACTTCGTGCGCGCCGTACGCACCATCTTCGAGCTCAAACAGAAGCGGCAGCTCGCCGACGCGGCGGCGCTGCTGTCGTGGCTCTCGGGCAGCCAGAACGTGTCGAGCGCGGTGAAGAAGCTCGCGGACATCAAGGGCGAGATTCAGAGCACCGACGCGCTGGCGTACCTGCGCGGCATTCTCGCGATCGTGAAGGGCGCTGGGTACTCGGGGCTCGTGATCGTCATCGATGAGGCAGAGACCATTCTTCGAATGAAGTCAGATGTGCGCGCCAAGTCGCTCAACGGCATGCGGCAGATTGATGACATCGCCGGCTCGTTCCACGGGCTCTTGTGGATCTTCACGGGCACTCCCGAGTTCTTCGACACCAACCGCGGCGTGAAGGGCCTGCAGCCGCTCTACGATCGCATCCAGTTCCGGACTGAAGGGGGCTTCGTCCCGTTCAAGCAGCCTCAGCTGCAGCTCCAGCCCTTCAACAAGACACGCCTGAAGGAGGTGAGCATGAAGCTGCGGTCGTTGTACCCAGCGAAGAACCGGGACGACTTCGAGCGGCGCGTCACTCCCGAGTACCTGGATGCGCTGGTGGACGAGGTGACCGAGGGCTTCCGCGGCGACGTCGGTGTCGTGCCCCGGCAGTTTCTGCGGCGCCTGGTGAACGTGCTCGAGCTGGTCGACCGCGAGCCGACCTTCAACCCCGGGCCGGGTAAGCCGCCGCTCGAGCCGAAGCTGACACCGACCGAAGAGAGCAAACAGGCAGGAACCCCGGAGTACCCGCCTGAGCCTGGGGATGAGAAGGGCTACGAAGTCGTGGACCTCTGAACGTCTTGACCAAGGTGGTCGACTGCTCAGAAGAGGAACCTGTACGCCCTTTCGTTGAGAGGAGAGGGATCGGGGTGCCGAATCGCCCGACGTCGCGAAATGCAGAGTTCGGGTCGGTTCAGGTTGAGTACCCTGATCGATTCCCCGGCCCTTCGCATCTCGGCCGGCGTCGCGTCTGGGTTTGCCTGCAATTCGCCGGTGAGTGAGTCAACGATGAAGTAGCGCGCAAAGTCGTACGACCTCTCATCCGACCGCAGGAGGTGGCGGTTCCACTCGTCCAGCTTCGCGGAATTGCATGCTGTGCAGCACAAATAGAGGTTGCTCCAGGTGCACACAAGCGCCGGGTAGGCGGTCCTGGGCTTGAAGTGATCGACCTCTTTTCTGCTCTGCGCACCGATGGGATAGCCATCACAATAAGCGCAGTGGCCGGAGTTTGCCATTTCGAGCGCGCTCCTCACGATGGGGAGCAGCCCGTCAGGCCAGACGAACCTGACTGGTGGCCCACCGGCCTTCGCGGCGAGGGCCCGCGCGGCAAGAAAACCCTTCGCTGCACGAGGCCCTCGCTTCTTCAGGTCGGGCGGAGCAGCCCCACGCTTCCAGGGCATCATGGCCCGGTAGCGCGCCGCCGATGCTTCATCTGATTGACTTCGAACCGAACCATGTGTGCGAGTTCTTCGTTGCGTGAGCTGAGTTTTTCGGCAAGCGATTCGAACTCGCGTTCCGCATCAGCGTTGCCTTTGACCAGCTCGCGTCCGGCCTCCTGGAATCGATGAAACTCGGCTTCAATCTCTGGAGGGAAGTCACTCTTCACCCCGAACAGCGTGCGCAGCGTCGTCGAGTAGCTCATGTCGAGCGGTGCGAGGACCGGGTCCTTCGCAGTCGAGTTGCCCTCCTTGTTCCGGACCAGCTCGATGACCGCACCATCCTGGAGTGAAGCGACGACGAACGGTGAATGTGTCGACGCGATGATCTGCGCGTTGGGGAAGGCTCGCTGGACCGCGGGCAGGATCTTCCGTTGCCACGCTGGGTGGAGGTGCACATCGATTTCGTCGAGGAGAAGCAGGAATGAGCGTAACAAGACGGGACTTGGCTTCCGCCAACGCGTCTGTTCGAGTCTCATGAGCAGGTCACCCACCCAACTCACGATCGACTTCACACCTTCGGCGACGAGGTTGAAATCGCAGAGAACGCCGTCCACCTTGACCCGAACGTTGACGTCAGCCGTGGAGAACGCAAAGCCAAAGTCGCCCCCGATGATCTCCCCAACCAGACGCTCGACCCTCGAGAGACTCTCACTCGCAGCTGCTTCGACCTGCACATCGCCCTCCTCCTTCGCTTGCAGTTTGCGATAGCGCTGATTGGCCGCCCATTGCACGAGGCGGCGTGTATTGGCTGAGGTGGCAAAGTTCAAGGGATCGCCAGAGAGCCCCTCTTCGACTGCGGAGACGGAAGTGATCACCACGTTCGTGGTACGTCGGGTGCCTGAGTAGGCAAACGCGGCCCAGTCAACGCCTCCGATGGCGGCGCCTTCGAGGTTCTTGAACCACTGCTCCCAGTCCGTTCGCTGGTGAGGGAGAAAAACGAAGCTGCCAGACGGTGTCCCCACGATGGACGACGCCATCAGCCCAAAGGTCAATCCAACCCGCCTTGCCTCTTCGACGGAACCCCCAACCTCGAGCAGACCCAGAGAGCTCGAACCAGCCGCTGACGCAAAGTGAACCACGACACCCGATGGGCCTCTGCGGAAGCGGTCCTCAATGGGACTTGTCTCGTCGACGGGCTGGCCACGGAGCAGCGCGCTCGCCAGCGAATGAAGCGCGGTCGTCTTGCCGCAGCCGTTCTCGCCGACCAGCAGGTAGACGTCCGCGAGGTCCGGATTCTCTCCCTCGGGGAACTCGATGGTCGTGTCTTCGAAAGGGCCGACGCCTTTCAGCCGCAACGAGTCGATTCGCATACCGCACTCTACGCCGCTCGACGCGACGTTGGGATCTGCTGGCCGAGCCACCTCGCACCGCGCCGGCGTCACGGAGCCAGTTCACCCTCGGGCAGCCTCAGCGTCCGGCGGTTCTCGAGCGTCGGCTGGGTGAGCGGAAAGGACCGTTCGGCAGCGCTCACGCCCGCTCGGCGCGAATGCCTTCTGCGTCGGCGTACACCGCTTCGGACATGGCAGGCCTGAAGCGAGACCTGAACATCGACTCGAGCGTGCCACCAGTCATCGCGAACACCGCTCCGTCGATGGAGTCGTGTTTCATGACCGCCGTCTCTTCAGCAGCGAGGTACTCGGCGTAGGGAACCTCGAGCTTCTGGCCCGCGGTCATGGACAAGAGGGTAGCTCACCTCGACGCGAAGTTCGATGACCAACCCGCGGGTTCAGCGGCGGGTTCCGCTGATCGTCGTCGATGGCCTGAAGGAGGGGTACAACGCTTGACGATGAGCACCTTCAGCCGGTTCCCGCCGCGGTTGCAGGAGGCGATCGTCAGCCGCCTCGGGTTCACCGGGTTGCGTCCAGTCCAGGAGCTGGCGGGCGAGGCGCTGCTGTCGGGCAAGAACGCGGTGGTGCTCGCTCCCACGGCGGGCGGCAAGACGGAAGCCTCGATGTTTCCGGTCATCGCCGAGTTGATGGAGCACCCGGTGACCGGCGTCGGCGCCATCTACGTCGCGCCCATCAAGGCGCTGCTCAACAACCAGGAAGAGCGGCTCGGGACCTACACCGAGATGGTCGGGCTCAGGCGCTTCGTCTGGCACGGCGATACGCCTGACCGCGACAAGCGCAAGTTCGTGAAGGACCCGGCCGAGCTGCTCATGACGACGCCGGAGTCGCTCGAGGTGATGCTCATCTCGCCGCGCGTTCCGGTCGCCACGCTCTTCAAGGCGCTGCAGTACGTCGTCATCGACGAGATTCACGCCCTCGCGGGAACGGACCGTGGCGCGCACCTGCTGTCGGTCATCGAGCGGCTCGCCGCCATCGGAGGCCGTGACGTGCAGCGGGTCGGCCTGTCCGCCACCGTCGGCAACCCGACAGCGATCCTCGAGTGGGTCACCGGTTCGTCGAGGCGAGCCGGCGTGGTCGTGCAGCCTCCGAAGGAACCGCGCAGCAACAAGATCACCGTCGCCCTTCCCGGCACCATGGTCGCCATCGCGAAGGCCGCGGCAGAGAAGGCCGCAGGAAAGAAGAGCCTGATGTTCTGCCAGACCCGCGCGTTGACCGAGGCGATCGCCGACCGCATGCGTGGCGAAGGCAACGACGTCTTCGTTCACCACAGCTCGGTGTCCCTCGAGGAGCGCAAGCTGACCGAGGACCGGTTCCAGCACGGCCAGCAGGCGTGCATCGTCTGTACGTCGACCCTCGAGCTGGGCATCGACGTCGGTGACCTCGACGCGGTTCTTCAGGCAGATGCGCCGTCTACGGTCTCGTCCTTCCTTCAGCGCATCGGTCGAACCGGGCGCCGAGCCGGGCAGACGTCGAACATGGCGTTCTTCTGCGAAGAGACGGAGTCGATGCTGCTCGCGGTGGCGCTCATCGAGCTCGCGCGCAGCCAGTGGGTCGAAGACGTCGCGGTGTTGACGCGGTGCTGGCCCGTGATGGTGCAGCAGGTGATGGCGATGTCGCTGCAGTTCGGCGCCATCGCTGCCGACGACGCATGGACTCAGCTCGCGCGCGTGCCCGACTTCAAGGGCATCTCCCGGGCCGAGTTCGATGCGCTGCTGACACACCTCGTGTTGCACGACTTCTTGTACGAGGCGGGCGGCAAGTATTCCCTCGGCGACAAGGCCGAGAAGCTGTTCGGCCGAAAAAACTTCCAGGAGCTCTACGCGGTCTTCACCGCCCCCCAGATGTACCGCGTGCTCGCAGGGGCGCAGGAGATCGGCTCAATCGAGCCCACGTTCGTCGAGCGGTTGGTCGAGGGGATGAGCTCCTTCCTCCTCGGAGGTCGCGCCTGGGTCGTCGACCACGTGGTGCACGCCGACAAAGAGGTGCACGTGCGGTCGGCTCCGGCGGGCAAGAAGCCCACCTGGGGCGGGTTCATGCCTCGGTTCCTCGGGCGTGAGGTGTGCCAGCGTATTCGCGCGCTGCTCGAGGGTGACCAGACCCCGGGCTACCTCGACGAGCAGGCGAAGAAGGCGCTCGAAGCGCTGCGCGTCGACCTGGGCCCGCTGCTGCGTCGCGCCGGGCTTTCGGTACAGGTCGACGCAGACGGGTACGCCGTGTGGTGGACCTGGGCGGGCGGTCGCATCAACCACACCATCAAGTACGCGCTCGAGGTCTCGCAGGGGTGGAAGGTCGTGGCCGAGAACTTCTTCGTGAAGATCACCGGCGATGGTGTGAGCCACACGTCGGTCGAGGCCGCTGTTCGGGCGCTCGCCGAGCCGGGGTTCTGGACCGAGGATCGCCTGCGCGCGATGCGCGCGCGAATTCCGCCGTACCGCCTCAGCAAGTACCAGGATGCGCTGCCCGAGGCCGCGCTGGGCGAGCTGCTGGGTGCGACGTTCATCGACGCCGCCGGGGCCCTTGCGACCGCGCAGCTGGGCACCTGACCCCTCTCGGCACGTCGAAGCGTTGTCGCTCTGAGGCGACAATTTGGTCGCTTTAAAGCGACAACCTCAGATCAGCTCTCTGGCGGGACGAACTTCGCGAGCAGCCCCGACAGCTTCGACAGCCCATCGAGCGGCACCTGCAGCGTGACGCTCTTCGCCGAGACGGTGGCCGTCGCCTTCACGCCCGACTGCTTGATCAGCTCAGCCAACGCCCGCGCCACCGGCGACGCCTTCTTCGACGTGCTCTCGCGGCCCTTGAGGAGCGCGAGGGCGAGGTTCAGCTCGGCGACGGTGATGTCTTCGAGCGACTTCGAGACGGTCTTCCCGTCGGCCTTGAAAGGAAAGCGCAAGCGCTCGAAGGCGACCGGGGTGTTGCCTTTGAGCGGCGCCCCGGCCTTCGCTTCCAGCCAGGCGATCGCCAGATTGAGGCGCGTGGGCGTGAAGCGCTCGATGTCGTCTGCGTTCGCGAAGCGCGCCACCCGAATGTTCTTGTACACGGCCTGCCGGTTCTCTTTGAGCTTCTGCGCGATGAACGCCCGGTCGGTGCTGAAGCCGCCAGCCATGTAGAGCGGCGGGTTGTGGTTGAGGATCTCGCCGATCGCCTCGTAGCGCACGTCCCACGACTTCGCGCCCTGGGCGGTCGCCGCTTCGAGGCTGTCGATGGCTTCGTCGTAGAGGCGCTTGAGGTTCACGTCGATGGTCACCTTCACGTCGGTCTTCTTCTTCAACGTTCGCTTCGCGGCCTTCGGCATGGGGGCACCTTTCCTTGACTGCGGGTTCACGGCAGCAGACGAGTTGGCGGGCCGAGCACCAGGCGCGCCGATCAGATTCGATACGGCGACCTCTTCGAAGGCAACACCAGAAGCGCCCGTCACTCGACAGCCGGCGCGCTGGGCCGCACCTGCTCGAGCAGATCCATCGCGCGATGCAGGTGCTCGATGGCCTCCTTCGAGACCACCACGTGCACGATGAACGACACGACCGGCACCACGAAGATCGTGGCCAGCGCCGCGACGGTGAACACCACCTCGGCGACTGACTGCGCCGGGCCCGGTGGCAGCGCGCGGAACAGCGGTTCGATCAGCCCGCCCGCGGCGCCGATGAACAACGAGACCCCCACGCCCGCCAAGCCGATGCCGAACCCCAGCGCGACCCGCGAGCGATCCACCGCGCCGAGCGACCGGTCGAAGGCCAGCCTCGGCTCACCAGCAGGGAAGAGCGCCCGCGCTTCAGGTACCAGCAGCTCGTCGACGTCCAGCTCACGGCCACACCACCGGACCTTCGGCGCCCGACCTTCCACGACCACCCACTGCCGAACACACTCCCGCGCCCGTGGGTCGGGCAGCGGCGCCCTCGTGGTGGGAATCGCTTTTCCACCCTCGGGCTCGGCGCACCGGCCGGCCTCGCAGAGGAAGCCCGCAGGGCATTCCAGCACGTCGCCACAGGCTTCGCCCTGAGCCAACGCCGGCGCTGACCACACCAACAACGCCACCATGAGCGGGGTCGACCCCTGAACCTGCATGGTGTTCAGTCAAACATGTCTGGCTCGGCCCACGAAGCGCCCCTCAGGTCTTTATCAAAGGGACACGGTTCAAGCCCCGGTCATGTCTGGGTTTGAGCACCAACTGCACCGGGTGAAAGTGGTCTGCAGACCATTCACCGCTGCCCGTCGCGCTGACCGCGGAGTCCCAGAAGCGCTTCGCCTTGACCTCGTCGTACGACTCCGGGCTCGACGCGATGGGCTTCTCGTCGGCGTAGAACTGGCCCCCCGTGTGCGCGAGCGACGGATCCAGCGCCATGAACACGAACGACTCGACCGCCTGGTCCACGGTGCTCGCGAACGGCAGGTGCTCCAGCACATGTCGCATCAGCCAACGCTCGACCCCCACGCTGCCGCTCGACGCCGTCATCGGCACGAAGCCCGGGCACACCGCGTTGGCGGTCACCGGGCTCAACCCCAGCCGGCGCTGCAGCTCGTAGGTGAACCACAACATCGCCAGCTTCGAGTTCTTGTAGGCGCGCTCGGGCCCATAGCCATGCACCAGGTTCGGGTCGCCGAAGTCGAAGTCGACCGGCTTCCCCCTCGAGCCAGGCAGGTGCAGTCGCGAGCTGACGTTGACGACCCGCGCTTCCCGAGACCTTCGCAGCGCGGGCATCAGGCCGTGCGTCAACAGGAACGGCGCCAGCACGTTCACCGCCAGCGTCTGCTCGAACCCGTCGACCGTGGTGAGCCGCGCCTCACTGCGCTGCATCACCGCCGCGCAGTTGAACAACACGTCGATGGGGAACCCTTCCCCCGACAGCCGGTCGGCGAACGTGCGCACCTGCTCGAGCGACGAGAGATCCAGCGCGCGACCTTCCACCTGTGCCGAAGGCGTCTGGGCGCGAACCTGTTCCACGGCGCGCCTCGCGGCGAAGGCCGTGCGCGCGGTGAGCACCACCCGGTGCCCCAGCGAGGCCAGCTTCGCGGCGGTGGCCCGACCGAGGCCGCGGCCTCCTCCGGTGATCACGATCGTCTTCGTCGGGGAACTTCGCGTCGCAGGAAGAGCGGTACCCATGGTCAGTGACCCGAGCACCGCGCGTGCCACCCTGCCCCGCGTGGCGGCTCAGCCCGATGAAGGTCAGACCGATGGGTCACCACCGTTCAAGGTGACGCGACCGCCCCCGCGGACGTTTCAGGGTATGGAGCCTGTCCGTGCCGTCCCTCGTCCTCGCCCTGCTGTGCGCCGCTCCCGACGGCGGTGTGTTGCTCTCGCGGCCCGTGCAGGTCAGCGCCGACAAGCTCGAGGTGCTCAACCGGGAGTCGCGCGCCCTGTACACCGGCCACGCCAGAGCCCTGCGCGACACGCTCACGTTGACCTGCGACCGCATCACCGTCGAGTACGGCAGTGATCGCGACGTCACCCGCATTCTCGCCTTCGGCAACGTGGAAGCCGTCGACGGCGATCGCTGGGCGCGCGGCGACGAGGCCGAGTTCGACAACAAGACCGGCGTGCTGCTGGTGCGCGGCAAGCCGCAGGCGCGCCAGGGCAAACGCGAGGTCTTCGGCGAGCTGGTCACCTTCACAACCGGCACCGATCGCGTCGTCGTCACCAGGGCGAAGACCCGCGTCGAAGACGAGCAGGGCCTGCGACGCGACGGCGGCGTGGGCTCGGGCCCCCAGCGCATCGCCATCGACGCCGATCTGCTGACCCTCGACGAACAGCGCAGCCAGGCCCTGTGGCAGGGCCACGTGGTCGCGAAGCGCGGAGACACCACCCTCGTCGCTCCCGAGCTGGTCGCGCTGTACGACGACGCCGGCACCATCACCCGCGTGTTGGCGCGTAAAGGCCTCGAGGCCACCGAGAAGGACAAGTGGGCCACCGGGCAACAGGGCGACTACGACGCGCTCACCGGCATTCTCGTGGTCACCGGCCAACCTAGAGCCCGCCAGGGCACCAGCCGCATGAAGGGCTCGAAGGTCACCTTCTTCTCGGGCACCGACTTCCTCGAGGTCGAGAACGCCACCACCGTCATCGAGGTCGACTCGAAGAAGACCGGGAAGCGCGAATCGCGCAGCAGACCCTGAGCACCGGGCAGATTCGAGGGCCCATGACTGCCGTCATCGACGAGCTTCGCGTTCAGAACTCCGGGCCGATCAAGGACGCAACCCTCGAGTTCTCGACGAAACGGAAACCCTGAGCCTGTCGCTGAAGAGAACGACGTCAGCTGAACCGTCATCGAGGTCGACTTCGAAGAAGACCGGTCAGCGCTGAAGGGCTACTCCTTCAGGAAGACCCTCATCACCGACAGGTGCTGCAGCGTGCCTTCCCGGCTCGCGGCCAGCAGGAAGGCCAGGTCCGGTCGGCTGGTCGGGTACAGCGGGAACGTCGCCAGCGGCTCGAGCCCGATGCCCGCCTCGGCGAACTGCTGCGCGTCGTACCGCGAGCCCACCACCGCCACGCGTGCCCGGTGCTCGACCAGCAGGGGCCTCAAGTCCGCCGGCATCAGGTACCTCGAGTCCCGACGGGCGTAGAACGACAACGAGAACGACGGCTCGATGAACAACACCGGCAGCACCGTGCTGTCGGGGTCCTCGCGACGCACCAGCGCGCCAAGGTCACGTGAGGGCTGGTACTCGAGCAGCGCCGGCTGAACGAACCCCGAGAAGAAGGCCCACAGGCCGCTCAGCGAGACCACCGCCGACATCAACACCGCGTCGGTCCCCGACAGGCGCCGGGCCCACAGCCGCTGCACGACGATGGGAACCGACAGCACCAGCAGCCAGCCCACCACCACCGGCCACCGAGCGGGGAACGCCAACCAGAAGCTGAGCGCCCCCAGCACCCACGCCGTCACCGACAGGCCGAAGAAGCCAAACCGCCACCGCGACGCCACGCGATCGTCGAACCGCTCGAGCTCTTCGGCCACCAGCAGCGCCGCCGGCACCGTCAACACGAAGAGGTAGTGCGGCAGCTTGTACGTCGACACCGAGAGGACGATGAAGGTCAGCCCGAACCACCACACCGGCACCCGCGCCAGCGAGCCCGGCAGCCGACGCGTGGTGAGCAGCATCGACAGCCTCCTCGACAGCGCGGTGAACAGCATTGGAGAGAACGGCAGAAACGCCCACAGCGCGGTGTGCACGAAGAAGAGCGGCGTGGTGTCATCGCTGAAGCCACTCTTGCCCCACAGCCGCCCGAACCCCTGGTTCCACAACAGATACAGGGTGCCCTCTTCGCCAGTCAGCGAGTGCATCGCCGCGTAGAAGGGCGCCGTCACCGCCGCCACCACCAGCAGCCCCACCACCGGCCACAGCCTCCACAGGCGACCGAAGAGCGACGAGGGCGCCTCGGCGTACGTCGGCCGCACCACCTCGGGCAGCAGCGCCAGCACCGGCACTCCCAGCCCGATGGGCCCCTTCGCCATCACCGCCAGGCCCGCCACCGCCCACGCGAGCAGCTTCAGCCACGGCCGCCTGCGCCCCATCACCATCAGCGCGACCGCCAGCGACGTCATCGCCGCGAGGGCCTGATCGACCTTGGGGTCGACCACCATCACGTGCGTCGAGAGCGAAGCCCCCGTCAACGCCGCTGCCGCCAGGCCACGCCACGTCGACGACAGCTCTTTGCCAAGCAGGAACGCCGCCAGCATCGAGACCAGGGCCAGGCCGAAGACCGGCAGCCGAATCGCCAGCTCGCCAGGACCGAACCCGTGCATCGCCGCGGCCTGCAGCCACATGGTGAGCGGGGGCTTGTTGAAGAAGGCTCCGTTCTGGTCATGCAGGTGCAGCCAGTCGCCGCTCTCGAACATGCGCCGCGCCACGTCGGCGTACTGCGCGGGGTCGACGTCTTGCACCTGGTTGACGAGCCCCAGGGCCGCCGGAGCGATCGCCACCGTCAACAGCGCCGCCCAGGTGGCCCGAGTCATCGGCGCCCGTGTGCCAGCCCCTCGTGGTTTTGCAAGGGGCGCCCCGAAGAGGTGACGAACGCCCGGCCGCTACGGTAGGTGCCTGAGTGACCCGTGGCTGACCCGATTCCCATCGCGCTCTATCGCCAGGCCCTCGACGACGCCGGCGCGACGCTGCGCAAGAGCCCGTGGGTGATCGCCGTCCCCATGGCCGCGCTGGGGCTCAGCAGCTTCTTCGACTGGCTGCTCGCGCCGCTGCTCAACGCGGGGCTGATCGTCGCCGCGCCGATCAAGGCCGCGCTGTGGTCGGCGGTCCTGTACGTCTGGCGCCGGGTCCTGCTCGAGGGCAGCGCCGATCGGGCCCAGCTCGAGGCCGAGCTGGTCGCCCGCGCCAGGAACCTCAGCAGCCTGTGGGCTCCCCTGCTCTTCGGGTCCATCGTCTTCCTCACCCTCGCCCTCGGCGGAGCGCTCGCCGCCCTGCTGGTGCTCGCCCTCGTCGCCACGCCCGTCCTCGAGGTGCTGCTGCTGGGCAGCGCTCGGGGCCTGACGGGGTTCATCAAAGCTCACGCAGTGGCCTGGGCCGCGCCGCAGGTGGTGCTCACCACGGTGGCCATCGCCGCCTGGCTCGTGCCGACCCTGCTGGCGAGCGCGCTCAACCGATGGGCCGGCGAGGTCACCGCCGCCCTGGTGGGAGGCCCGCTGGTGATGGGCCTGTGGCTGTGGCGGGGCCAGGCCTTTCTGCTGCTTGATGAGCCGCCCAGGCGTGCGGCGCCACCCGCTGCGTCCGCCCCCGCCCGGCCCCCCACGAAGCGCAAGGGACCCGCCGCGAAGTAGTCGCTTCGCCCGACGTTGTCGGGAAAGGTGAAGGCCCTCATGCCAACCGCCGATGCCCCGAGCCTGGTCGCCACTGGCCTGAAGAAGACCTACTCGAAGCGCCGCGTCGTCGACGGGGTCAGCCTGTCGGTCAAGCCGGGAGAGATCGTCGGCCTGCTCGGCCCCAACGGCGCCGGGAAGACCACCTCGTTCAACATGGTGATCGGCCTCGTCCAGCCCGACGCCGGCGTGGTGATGCTGGGCGACCGGCCCCTGACCGGGCTGCCGATGTACCAACGCGCCCGCGCCGGCCTGGGGTACCTGCCCCAGGAGGAATCGATCTTCCGCAAGCTCACCGTGCGCGAGAACATGCTGGCGGTGCTCGAGCTGACCGGCGGGCTCGACAAGGCGCAGCGCGAGGCCAGGGCCACCCAGATCATCAGCGAGTTTGGCCTGACCCACGTCACCAACGGCCTGGGTGATGACCTGTCTGGCGGTGAGCGGCGCCGCGCAGAGATCGCCCGCTGCATGCTGCCCAACCCGCGCTTCATTCTCTTCGATGAGCCCTTCGCTGGCGTCGACCCCATCAACGTTCACGAGCTGCAGAAGGAGATCGTGCGCCTGAAGACCCGCGGCCTCGGCGTGCTCATCACCGATCACAACGTGCGCGACACCCTGCGCATCTGCGATCGCGCCTACATCATCGCGCTGGGTCAGATCCTCGAAGAGGGCACTCCCGAAGCCATCGCCGCCTCACCGCGCGCGCGCGCCGTGTACCTCGGGGAAAACTTCTCGCTGACCTGACCGGGCGCGGTGTTGGCGGGCCGGCCCCCAGGCGCGAGCCACACCAGCAGGAAAAATGCCAGTGTCAGACTTCTGACAGATTCCTGATGAAATACGGAATCTTGAAAGAGTTCGTTGTCTCGCTCAGACACGGGCACTACGATTGGCACGTCTTTTGAGCGGTGAAAGGAGCCTTCAAGCCTATGGGGATGGAGCTCAAGCAGAGCATGAAGATGTCGCAGTCGCTGGTGATGACGCCTCAGCTGCAACAGGCGATCAAGCTCCTGCAACTGTCGAGGATGGAGCTGATCGAGCAGGTGCGGGAGGAGATGGAGCAGAACCCGCTCCTGGAGACGCCAGACGAGACCGTGGAAGGCGACATGGCCGACAAGGCGCCCGGCGAGGCGTCGCTGGAAGCCGACACCGCCGAGCAGCGCCAGGACTTCGAGGCCAAGATCCCCGAGACGGCGCAAGAGGTGGCGCCTGAGAAGGGCCCCAACGAGATCGACTGGGACCAGTACCTCAACAGCTACCAGTTCAACGAGCCGACCACGCCTTCGAACAAGGGCAACGTCGACATGGAAGACCTGCCGTCCTTCGAGGCCAACATGGTCAAGAAGGAAGACCTGGTCGACCACCTGCAGGACCAGCTGTCAGGGGTGCGCCTCAACGACGCAGAGCTCCGCGTGGCCGAGCTGATCATCGGGAACCTGAACGACGACGGCTACCTCACCCTGCCCGAGGTCGACGGCGATCCCCTCATTCGGCTGGCCAACGAGGCCGACGTCTCGGTGCAGGTGGCCGAGAAGACCTTGAAGCGCATTCAGCAGCTCGACCCGAAGGGCTGTGCCAGCCGCGATCTGCAGGAATGTCTGCAGGTGCAGATCGCCTGCCTGCATGAGCCCGCCGCCCAGCTGCTCAGCACCATCATCAAGAAACACATGAAGCTGCTGGAGTCGAAGAACTACCCGGCCATCGCGCGCGATCTCAAGGTGACCCTGGCCGAGGTGGTGACCGCGTCCCGCCTGCTCAGCCGCCTCGACCCCAAGCCCGGCCGCAACTTCTCGGGCGAAGACGCGCAGTACATCACCCCCGATGTCTACGTGTACAAGATGGGCGACGAGTACACGGTGGTGCTCAACGACGACGGCCTGTCGAAGCTGCGCATCTCGGACGCGTACCGGCAGGCCCTGCGCGGCGGCTCGATACCCCCCGGGCAGACCAAAGAATTCGTGCAGGACAAGCTGCGCTCGGCGATGTGGCTCATTCGCTCGATTCACCAGCGCCAGCGCACCATCTTCAAGGTGACCGAGAGCATCGTGAAGTTCCAGCGCGAGTTCTTCGACAAGGGCATCGCGTTCCTGAAGCCCCTCATCCTGCGCGACGTGGCTGAAGACATCAGCATGCACGAGTCGACGGTCTCGCGGGTGACCACCGCCAAGTACGTGCACACGCCCCAGGGCATCTTCGAGCTGAAGTACTTCTTCAACTCGTCCATCGCGCGCACCGGCGGCGACGACATCGCCAGCGAGGCGGTGAAGAATCACATCAAGCAGATCGTGGGCCAGGAAGACTCGAAGAACCCCTACAGCGATCAGAGGATCGTCGAGCTGCTCAAGGCCCAGGGCATCGAGATCGCCCGCCGCACGGTCGCCAAGTACCGCGAGGTGCTCGGGGTGCTGCCGTCGAGCAAGCGCAAGAAGTACTTCTGACGACAACCGAACCTGGGGGCCTGATGACCACACCTGACGTGTTGATCGTCGACGACGACCGGCTGCTGCGCACCATGCTCAAAGACGCGCTGGCCGACGTGCCGTGCACCGTTCGTGAAGCCGACTCGGGCGACGCGGCGCTTCAGGCGGTCGACGAGCGGGCGCCGGCGGTGATGCTGCTCGATCTGATCATGCCCGGTCGCAGCGGCCTCGACCTGCTGAAGGTCTTCTCGGCGCGGCGCCTGGCGACGCGCATCATCGTCATCTCGAGCCTCGACACCGAGGCGCTGATGCAGCAGGCCCTGTCCGACGGAGCCCACGGGTTCTTGCCCAAGCCCTTTCACCCGCTCGATGTGCAGAGCGTGGTGCGCGCCGCGCTCGAGGCCGCGGCGGTTGCATGAGCCCCCAATACTGGCTGGCCGACAGCGAGGCCCGGGTGCTGGGCCCGGTCAGCGTCGAGGTGATTCGCGACCTGGCGACCCGCGGCAAGCTCAGCGACGTTCGCGCCGTCTCGAAGGACGGGCACCAGTTCGTCCCCCTGCGTGAGGTGCCTGAGCTTGAGGCGGCGCTGGCGCCTCCGAAGGGTGATGACGTGGCCCGGGCGCAGTTCGACGCCACCCGGCAGATTCGCGAGTGGCTGGCCTCGATCGTCGGGCGCCCCACCCACGAGGTGCTGCGCCTGCCCCCCAACGCCTCGAAAGAAGCGACCCGCGCCGCCTTCTTCACGCTGGTGCATCGCTACCTGCCCAGCCGCCTGCCAGCCGAGGCCACCCCCGAGCTGCGCCTGGCCTGCGAAGACGCCTTCCTCGTCTTGAGCGAGCGCATGGTCGACCTCGAGCGACAGGCGAGGGTCACGCCACCGCCGGTGTCCCCGGCCGCGCCGCTGCCCCCGTCGGCGAGCACCGTCACCTGGCGGGGCGGCATGGTGCACGTGCGGTTCTCGCTGGCTCGAGACGACGCCCGCCCCTTCGTGATGGACCCGCAGGCCAGCTGGCAGAACGACTCGATCTTCGTCGTCTCGGGCGAGCGGGTGATGATCGGCACTCCCGTCGAGGTGACCCTGGGCTTCGAGGGGCACGTCACCCAGATTCACGCCAGCGGCCGCGTGGTGGGCCTCACCGCCGACGTTGGCTTCGCGGTGAAGATGCTCGACCTCGCCGAACACCAGCGCAGCATCATTCGCACCTGGGTCACCCGCGCGCAGGGCTGACGCTGGCCGTCGACCGGCAGGGCGCCCCTCGGCGCAGCACCCGTCGAGCTGCTAAGTCGAGGGGCTCCCATGCGAACCCTCGTGTTGCCGTCACTGCTCGCGGTCGCGGTCTCTGGTTGTCGGTGTGATGGCGCGCTGGCGACCTTGCGGCCGGGAGAGCTGGTCGGCCTGGACCAACAAGGTGCGGTGACCTCGGCGCTCGCGCTCGACTTCGGCACCGTGCTCACCCTCGAGACGAGGACCCTCACGTTCACCGTGCAGAACCGCGGGCAGGTTCCCCTCACCTTCGAGCCCGTCACCGGCACCGGGGACGTGGCGGCGTTCACCTTCGCCCTGCCCGCGAGCCTGGGCGCGGGGGAATCGAAGGCCGTCGACCTCACCTTCTCGCCCGACGCGGTGCGCGCCTTCGCCGCGCAGTTCACCCTGAAGGCCGGGGACGCGGTGGTGGCCCTCGGCGTCAGCGGCGACGGGGTGCTCAACCGGTGCGACGTACCCGAGCAGCTCGACTTCGGGCGGGTGGCGGTCGGCAGCTTCAGAGCGCTCGCCCTCGAGCTGCAGAACCCGCGCGACGAAGAGGTCGAGGCGGTCGTCAGCGCCCCCAGAGACAACGACGCGGCCAGCTTCCAGCGGGTGCTGCCGACGCAGAACACCGTGCGCGTGAAGGCCATGAAGCGCGTGCTGGCCGAGTTCTCGTTTCGCCCCACCACGCCTCAGTCCTTCACCACCCGGGTGACGGTGCGGGCCGCGCCGTCGTGCCCCGAGCGCTCGGTGCGACTGTTTGGCACCGGCGTGAACGACGCCGTCATCGCCACTCCAAACCCGCTGGTGTTCGGGTTCGTGCCGCTCAGCGCCTCGACCTCGCGGACCCTGACCCTCGACAGCGCGACAGCGTCGCCGGTCACCGTGCCCCTGGCGTACGGGCAGCGCGACTACTCGGGCCCCGCGACGGTGACGGTGCCTGCGTTCGGCTCGGCGACCGTGCCGGTGCGCTTCGCTCCGGGGGCGATTGGGGTTCGCAACACCACCATGACCCTGACGATCGGCACCGCCGCGTCCATCGTGTCTCTGCGGGGCTCGGGCGGTGGCCCAGACATCGACGTCCGACCGGCCAGCCTGACCTTCGGCCGGGTGGCGTTCTTCGGCGGCAACACCCCGAGGCACGTGCGCAAGGTGCAGGTGCTCAACGTGGGCACCAACGGCACCACGCAGCCCGACGAGCGCCTGTTCCTCGGCACCGCGCGCGCGGCTCCGTACGTCGAGCTGCGCGGGGTGGACGGCGGCGTGGCCAGCCCGGAGTTCACCGCCCAGCTCAGCCCCGGCTCGACCTATCGCGACGCCGACGGCCTGGAAGCGCGCGCCGGCCAGTTCGTCAGCGTCGACGTGGGGCTGACGCCGACTGGCCCCGGCGCTCGCGAGGCCATGCTGGTGGTGAAGTCGAGTGACGTCGATGAGCCCGAGGTGCGGGTGCCGGTGAGCGCCAACGTGGTGGCGCTGCCGCCCTGCAACCTGCGCGTGACGCCCTCAGGCCAGCTGCAGTTCGGCGCCCTCACCGCCCAGGTGCCGACGTCGCGACAGCTGATCTTCGAGAACCTCTCGCCCACCGACGTCTGCCTGCTGTCGGACCTGGCCATCGAGGCCGGCTCGCACCCGGCCTTCGCGCTGAGGGCGGGACCGGTCGCCGAGAAAGAGCTGCTGCCCGGCGCGCGGTGGGCCGTCGAGGTGACCGCCCTCACCCAGGGCGGAGCCGCGGGCGGCACGATCACCGGCACCGTGCGCTACACCAGCAGCAGCGTGGTGCCCGAAGGCAGCGTTCAGCTGGTGGCCTCGCTCGACGCCGCCTGCTTGACCATCGCGCCCATCGAGGCCGACGTGGGCAGCGTCAAGCTGGGCTGCGCGTCTGCCAGCCGCGTCTTCCAGATCTACAACTCCTGCCCCTCGACGGTGGTGCTGCGCGACCTCACCCTGCTCGACGCAGCGGGGTTCCCTGCGGGGTCTGCCAGCTGCCCGACCACCGCCGCCTGCCCGGAGTTCGCCTTCACCCAACGGCCCACGCTGCCGCTGACCCTCAACGCAGGCGTCGCGCCGGTCACCTTCTCGGTGGGGTACCGGCCGGTCGACAACGGGCCCGATCTCGGGGCCATCGCGGTGGGCTTCGACCTCGCAGGACAGGGGCGCACCCAGCTGGTCTCGATTCGCGGCGAGGGCGCCGCCACCGGGCTCACCACCGACGTGTTCCGCGGCTCGGGGGTGCCGAAGGTCGACATCCTCTTCGTGATCGACGGCTCGTGCAGCATGTCGTCGAAGCAGCAGTCGCTGGCGTCGAACCTGCCCAGCTTCTTCTCGCAGGCCCTCGGCTCGGCCGTCGACTACCACCTCTCGGTGATCGTCGGGCAGGGCCCGCCGTCGTACAACTCGCGGGGCCGCTTCCTGTTCGGGCCGACGCACCCGGCGCCCATCTTGACCCGGCAGATCACCGACGCCGAGCAGCAGTTCGCGACGCGGGTCACCAGCATCGGCTCGAACGGCGGCAACGAGGAGTGTTTCCAACCGGCCGTCGACGCCCTGACGCCGCCCCTCTCGACGGGCGGCAACGCGGGCTTCATGCGCAACGACGCCCAGCTGGCGATCGTCTGCGTCACCGACGACTCGGACTATTCGAACCAGCCGGTCAGCTTCTACCAGGCCGCGCTCACCAACCTCAAAGCCGGCAGACCCACCGACGTCTCGTTGAGCGCCATCGCCGGGTACACCCAGAGGTGCAGCGCGACGCAGCTGGAGAACGGCCGCTATGCCCAGATGACCGCCGCCACGGGCGGAGTGCGCGAAGAGATCTGCACCAGCAACTGGGCCCAGTCGCTCTCGCGCATCGCCCAGACCACCTTCGGCGAGACCGGGCGCTTCTTCCTTCGCGCGACGCCTGATCTGGCCCGCAGGCCGGTCGAGGTCAGGGTCGATGGGGTGCCGGTGGCTGCCACGTCGACCAACGGCCCGGTGTGGCGGTACGACACCGCCATCAACGCGGTGACCTTCGAGACGCTCTACCGACCGCCCGCTGGCGCGTTGGTCGAGGTCAGCTACGAGCCCGGCTGCTTCTGAAACGAAGTTGCGCTGGGCCCTTGACCAGTGGCAAGGGCGTCAGGTGTCTCTCGCGCGCCGCCTCGCCCTCTTCTTCAGCGTCAGCGTGATCTCGGTCGCGTTCGACCAGTACACCAAGCTGCTCGCGACCGACGCGTTCAAGAACCAGCCCACCCGCTCGTACCTGAGCGACACCTTCCGCTTCACCTGGGCCACCAATGACGGCGCCTTCCTCTCGCTGGGCGGCAACCTGCCCGAGGCCGCGCGCTTCTGGCTGCTCACCGTCGGGGTGGGCGTGCTGCTGCTGTCGATCACCGTCTACGCGCTCAAGTCGGCCAGCCTCGACGCCGCGCACCTCACCGGGTACGCGCTCATCGTCTCGGGCGGCTTCAGCAACTGGGTCGACCGGGCGCGCTACGGCGGGGTGGTGGTCGACTTCATGAACCTGGGGCTTGGTCGCCTGCGCACCGGGGTCTTCAACGTGGCCGACCTCGCGATCCTCGCGGGCATCGGGGTGTTGCTGGTGGCCGGGTGGAAGCTCGAGCGCGCAGCGAAGGCGGAGAAGCTCGCCCAGGCGGCTGCCGGCCCAACGCACCCAGCGGGTTCTGCCGACCCGGCCCCCATCCCGGAAACCCCGCGAGAAGACGGCCCGTAGCAGCGGGCACATCGGTTGCTCGAAGGCGGCGGAGTACCCTCCTCTCTCCCCTCGGATTCCCATGAAATCTTCTTCAGTGCTGGCGGCCGCGCTCGCGGTCGTGGGGTCGGCGTGCGTCGGCGGTTCCTCGAGTGACGGTGCGCGAGCGGCGCCCGTGCTCGACCTGCTCGAGTTGCAGAGCCCGGGCGCGCGCTTCACGGTTCGATCGACGCTGCAGCTCGACGCGTTCGGCTTCTTCAGCGACAACTCGAAGCAGAAGGTGTCGCAGGTGGTGGCCTGGGACTCGTCGAACCCGCAGGTGATCGCGGTCGACCAGACGGGCCTCGCCCGGTTGCTCTCACCGGGCCGCGCGCAGGTGACCGCGCGCCTCGACGGGCTCCAGGCGACCACCGTCATCGAGGTGACCCAGGCGACCGCGACCGCGCTCGAGCTGCGCCCCGCCGACCTGTTCGAAGTGCCCCGGGGGCTGATGCCGCAGCTGCAGCTCTTCGCGACCTTCAGCGACGGAACCCGCCGCGAGGTGACGCGGGAAGCGGTGTGGGCTTCCTCGGGCCTGGGCGCCTGGCCCCTGCAGGACAAGGGGCACTTCCGCTTCGACCAGCTGGGTCCCGTGACGGTGATCGGTCGCTTCGAAAGCCTCGAGGCGCTCCGTGAGGTGCAGGTGCTGCTGGCGGCGCCGACGGGCCTCGCGCTCGCAGAGATGAGCGCGCCGCTGCACATGGGCGACTCGGCGGACCTCTCGGTG